>ERZ778017.3584-NODE-3584-length-10849-cov-5.479248_pt1 | contig 10849 bp, 18 predicted proteins | sample MGYA00375747_ERZ778017 | MGnify/ENA primary metagenome ERZ778017 (study PRJEB29350, sample SAMN05509838) | bioreactor metagenome | biome: bioreactor; material: wastewater | place: South Africa: University of Cape Town | collected 2014-03-17 ... | reverse complement strand
CGGGATGACGCTCGGCCTGCTCCAGGAAGAACTCGTGGCGCACGCCGAGCGGCACCACCTGCAGCGCGTGGCCGCCCTCATTCATCATACACTGGCGCAGGATTTCAAGCTGCGTCGAGGTCTTGTGCAGGCCGAAGCGCAAAAACAGCGCGCGCCGGCCACCGCGGCAGGCCCACGGCACGATCGCCCGCGTCATCGGCTTGAGTAGTGGATTGACGGTGGACGGGTCGACCTCGAAGCCGAGCGACGGCGTCGGCGCGGCCTTTGCCTCGAGGAATTGCTGGTAGGCCTCGCGGTTCATGGCTCGGCCCTTTCAGTCCGACCGATCCCGACCTCACCGCTTGGTGCAAACAACCACTCGACAGATTTGCCGTGCGCCTTCGCATAGGCGATTTCTCGTTTGGTGGAAGCGCCCACATAGCCGCCGACGTTGATCACGAAGATCGCATCCGCCAGGTCTATTTTTCGAAAGTGAAGTTGATCGAGCGCCACCTTCTCCGGAGCGCTCTCGTGCCCATCTGACGTGAAAAACCGCGCGCCAGTGGGCTCATCAGCATGGCCGAAGAGGCCGAGCGAAATAACGATGTGCCCACACATACTGAGGTGAGCATTTGCCAGGTGAAATGCCTCCGGGAACCGGCTCGAACCACAAAGGGCGTAGACCTTGGGAGCTTTGCTCATGCCGCATCCCTCGCCTGACGCTGGCTGGCCAAATGCCGGCAGCAATAGCGGGTGCCCAGGACGCCTTGGGCGCGCTCGGCGCCACACACCGGCATGTCGGGGCCGGCGGGCGAATAAACGTCGCCTACGAAATGCAGGCAGCTATCGGCGAACAGAGCGTCGAGGAACCGAACCGGCCGTGTCGCCGGAACGCTGTAGCCTTTGCAGTCCGGCGATACGGTCATGATGACCGCATCAGACTCCATCGCCGGCAGGGTGACCGGAGCCGCCCGCGGGACAGCGGCTCCGGTCTGCTCGGCGCGCCCCAGGGAAGACGCCGCCGAATGGGGTTTCGTGTCGGCCTTGCCATGCGGCACGCCATGGGTGCCGATGCCGGAAGGCCGCAGCAACCGGCCATACTGACCCTTGCCGCGCACTATCTTGCCGATGACGGCATTGCGGCTGCGGCCGTTGCCGAACTGGCGGTTGAGCTGCGCCGCAATCACGCCGGCCGACAGGCCTTTCGCGGTGAGTTCGCGCAGCTTCGTCATCTCGGAGGGGTGCCAGGCGATCACAGCCCTGCCCTCCGCGCCTCGATCCGCGCCCACGGCCGCAACCGGCGCGCGCACTCGCCCTTGCCTTGGTGCGGCGTGAAGCGCGAACCGCCCTTGAGCCGGTTGCGGCCGATGTTCTTGTCGGTGACCGGGCGCATGCGCTGATAGCGATGCGCAATCGGAAGATGACTTGTCAGCGCAAGTGCGGCGCCGAGGCCAAATAGGTGGGAGAGAAACCTCATGCCGCGCCTCCCACGATCGAGAGGCCGCCCTGGCTGCGCCCGGTAGCTGCTGCCTTGCGGAACTCGGCGACGGCCCGTTCCAGCGCGGCGGCATAGCGGTCCATGCCCGCGAGTTCGGCCGGGGTCAGTTTGCCGTCCGAAAAGGCGATGGCTGCCTTGGCGATCAGTTCGCCGAACTGCACGACGACTTCGGCATGCGCGGCCATGACGCTGGCGTTCGTTGCGGAAAACTCATCGGGATCGGCGAGGCGGCGGCCGTTCAGGTCGGCCATGGCGCCAGTCACCAAGGGCATGCCGCAATCGGCCTCCAGTTGCAGGACGGCCGGAAGCGGCATCAGGTCGGGATCGGTCTGGTTGTTCCAGCGGCCGACCTCGGTTTTCGAGGCGCTGCACTTTTCAGCGGCCCGAACGATGCCGCCGCAGCGCTCGATCAGATCCTTTTGCGCCGACTTGATGCGATAGAACCAGGCGGGAGAAATGGGCATGCTCGTCTCCGGGCACAGCTTTCCCGTTTCGGGAAAAACGCAGCGCGTTTCCCGTACCGGGAATGAGAAAAACAGGATCAACTGGCGGGCATGAAAACCCGCGCAAACATCACGGCATCACGGCGGACCCCGAGGGCGGGCAAGCCCGGATCGGCACCGGAAGGGCGCCCGATGGCACGCCCTTCCGGCCCTTGTCATATGTGGAAGGCGGGCCGAACCCCTGCATGGCAAGCCGTGCTCCCAATGGGTGCCGGGGGCCTTGCGAGCCGTACCGGACCTTCCTTCGCTCTCTTCGGGGGTATGGAATTGGGGCAGCCGGCTTTGGGTTACCGCTGTCGTCCTCGCCCGCAGGCTATCGTAGCCCGCCTGGAACCGCCCCAAACTGGTTGCGGAGGCGCGCATCTATTCCGCAGCCTCCATGCAATCCTGAAAGGCATGAACTTCGTCGACGAGCGTGAGCCGGTCAGGCTGATTGGCCTTGAGCCAAGCGAGCCTGACAGCGTGCATGTCGCCAGCAGAGACGGCACCGCCGGTGAAGTTGACGATGCGCTCCACCATGTCGGCATCAGGCCGCCGGGCTCCACGCTCGATACGGGCCAGCGTACCGCCGGGGTTAACTCCATCGATACCGAGCGCCCTCGCCGTTTCGGCGAAGCTCAAACCCTTGGATGTGCGCCAGTCAGAAAGTTGCATGCGTCATGTAAGCCATAACGGCTAATAGTTTGTCAACCGAAAGTTTAGCCGTAACGGCTCTTTCCGATTTAGCCAATTTGGCTAGGATTTTAACCATGTCCGAATTAGCGCAGAAATATGAGCACTACCGCCGCCGCCTGGTCGAGGCGATGAAGGCTCGCAAACTGACGAACGAAGCGATGGCGGAGAAGATCGGCGGCAAGACGCACTCCGTCACGATCTCGAAACTTCGCAACGGCACGATCAACCTCGATGACGAGTGGCGGGCCAAGACGGCAGGCGCGCTGGCCCTTCCTGCCGACATTCTCTACGGCGACGAGCCGCTGCCTGCGCCCCGACCTTTTGAAATTTGGGTATCGCCGAAACGGACGCGCCGGGCCTTGTCCGCAGCGAACCAGAACCGCAATTTAAGCCTTTACGGATTGGCGGCCGGCTCGCTCACCGGCGCGCAACGCATGACAGCCGATCCAATCGACGAAATCCCCTGCCCACCCAAATTGATCGACGTGCTGGGAGCCTACGCGCTCGAGACGAGCGGAGAGTCGATGATCCCTCGCTATTTCCCCGGCGACCGCCTGTACATAAACCCCAACCAGCGGGTTAAAGGCGGCGACCACGTGATCATCCAGGTGATGACCCACGACAACTCCGGCACCGAGACCTGGGTGAAAAAGTTCGAGGCCGAAGACGAGGAAAACATCTACGTCAAGCAATACAACCCGGAGGCTCGAATGACCTTCCGGAAGAAGTACGTGATCCACATCCACCGCGTGCTACCGATTAACGAACTTTTCTAGCCCTCCGATCGACGACGAACTTGCTGTGCCAGGCGGCCCATGCCAATCTGGCCATGGCGGAGGGACAGGCATGTACAAGACCATCATTGCGGCGGCAGCCGCTCTATTCTCGATCAGCGACGCTTACGCATGGGAAACCTTCGTCGAGGGTCCCGACGTGTTTGGCGCGACCAAAGCGATGGCAACGGAAGGCACTCAACGCGACAGCATCGTCATCCAATGCGATAGCAAGGGAATGCTCGCCCTCGCCTATATCATGCGCAAGAAAGAGTTCGAAGAAGTCTCCGAGACAACCGCAACCCTTTACATCCGGACCAGCAGTGACGCGACGCCAGCCAAGCTGGAAGCAACATTGCGCGAGTGGAACGACAACTACGGCGGCGTCGTGGTTTCCGGGGTTACCCCCGAAACGATAGCTGTGATCCGCGCCATCGGCGACGCCAAGGGCAAGATAGGAATCGGCTTTGAGGCGCGGGGCAACCAGTGGTCCGCGGAGTTTTCATCCCGTGGCTCCACCAAATCGATGTCGAAACTGCTGAAGGCTTGCGACCTCGAGAACGAAGGCTTACCTCCCGCCTAATGGAAAATAGCCATTACGGCTAATTTTCTCTCTTGACTAAACTTTAGCCGTTATGGCTTATATAGCTTCATCGCATCGGCCGATGGAGCTTTTCCGTGTCACTTCCTTTCCAGCAGTCCAGGGCCGTTGGTCCCGTCTGGCCCGTAGAGGGCTATGCCCACACGGCAGATGTCGCCACCATCCTCGCCGGAAAGATCGGTAAGGGTCCGGTTGTGGCTCACCGTGGCCGCAGCTTTGAACGTGTCGTCGAACTCGATATGGGCGGCCGCGAGATAGACGGTGGCGCGGCCGCTGTTGAACCGAAGATCTGTGCAGAGCTCAGCGAGCGCCATCGCCTCCCCATACTTGCGGGCGATAACGTCACGCGCATTTGCTGCCAACCCATTGACGGTCCCGGCCGCTACGAGCGCCGCCGCCAGTACAATCTTCTTCATCAAGACCTCCCGCCTGCCCGCATCCATCTTGGCGCCTTCGAAGGCGAGCGCAAGAGCCACTGCGCCGGCTACGACGAAAGCTACGGCGCGACCAAGGCCGCGCTCTCGCTGATCGCCCTGACCGGCTTCCTGCTCGCGGTGGCCATGCTGATGGGGGCGCTGTGATGGGTGCCCCCTGCGAGCCGCTCACCGAGCGGCAGGAATTGACCGCCGCGCTGGAAGAAGCTGGCTACGACATGCTGGCCGATGCGCCCGCCGACTGGCGCTTTAGCAAGACCGACCGGGAGTTGCGCGACCTGGTGGAAGCCTTCGCGGGCGCCGGAGACGTCCCGGCACTTCCCGACGTTTCCGAACTGGTCGAGGCCATCCGCGAAACGGTCGCCGCCGGCGATGCCTACCATACCGCGCATCCAGGTCTCGAATACCCCGACAGCGAGGCCGGCAAGCGCTGGGGCGCGGCGTTCGACCGGCTGCGCGAACTTCTTTCCGACTGCGATCATGCCACGGAGGCCTTCGGCTCATGACCCCTTCCACCGCCCGCTTCACCGCGCAGACCCGCCCGATCCACCCCGAGGCCGGCGCCGACGCGCATCCGCGCTGCCGCGAAATGGCCGATGCCATGCGCGAGGGGCCGACCAGCTTCAAGGACCTTGTCGCCGCCGGTTTCTCCTCGTCCGAAATCAACCTGCATTACGAGCGCGCCCACGCCCTGGCGCTGGAATTGAGCGTGCGCCAGGTCGCGCCCCACACCGACAGCATGGAAGACGTGGTCCAGAAGGCGCGCGAGGCGATCCCCAGCCGGCCGCCGCTGCCGCGCGGCATCGAGGAGACGCAGGACACGCTGGTGCGATGGGGCCTCTACTGCCAGGCGCGCGCGGCCCTGACGCTCTATCCGTGGTCCAGCCTGCGCGAGCAATGCCTTGCCCTGTTGCGGCGCTACCTCGACCGCTCGGCCATGTTCACCTCGTCGAAAAACACAGCCATCGCCCTCGTCGCAGACAGCCTGCCGAAGGTGATGCAGTGACAGTCATGCCGAAAGACGTGCCTTTCATCGACAGTTTCAGGGGCGACGGTTCGGTTGTGAATCTCGCCGCGCTGGAGCCGGCCGATATCGATTTCGGCGCCATGGCCGCCAGCTTGTCGAAGCTGGCGCGCTACAACGCCGCCTGCCGCTGCGAGGCCTACAGCGTAGCGCAGCACAGCGTCATGGGCGCCGACGCGCTCATGCGCGAAACCGGCGACGCCGTGCTGGCCGGCTATTTCCTGCTACACGACGGGCACGAATATCTGATCGGCGACATCACGCGCCCGGTGGCGCAATTGCTCGACCATGTCTACGCCGCCGAGCAGCGTCGCCGCTTCCAGTATCGCGGCAACATTCTCAGCGTTCGAACCGCGATCGACGTCATCAAGGCGTCGATGGACGCCGTCATCCACCAGGCCGCCGCGCTGCCGCCGCTGGCGAACATGCCGCTCTATGCCCGCCAGGTAAGCGGCATGGACGAGCGGATGCTGCGGGCCGAAGGGCTGGCGCTGTTCGGGCAGCGCGCCGCGGAGCACCTGCCAGCCGAGGACCTGCCGCCGCCGAAGCTCACCGGCGCGATCCGGCCATGGGGCGCGATGAAGGCCGAACTCGCCTTCGTCGATCGGCTCGACCGCTATCTCAACATCATTGCGAGGGGATGATGAAATCCGACCTCGTCGACATCGCCTGCGAAATCCGCAGCAACGATCCCAGCAAGAAATCCGTCGCCGTCGCCGACGGCACAACCGAGACGTTCGAAGGCCTCGAGCGCGAAAAATGGTTCTGGCTTCCACGCAGCCAGATCGAAATCAACGATGACGGCACGGTGACTATGCCTGAATGGCTGGCCGTCGATAAGGGACTGGTCTGATGGCGGGCTCTGTCAACAAGGTCATCCTCATCGGCCACCTCGGCGCCGATCCGGAAATCCGCCGCACCAATTCCGGCGATCCGGTCGTCACCATGCGCATCGCGACCTCCGAAAGCTGGCGCGACAAGAACAGCGGCGAGCGCAAGGAAAAGACCGAGTGGCACTCTGTCGTTTGCTTCAACGAAAACCTCGCCAAGTTCGCCGAGCAGTACCTGAAGAAGGGTGCCAAGGTCTACGTCGAGGGCGCATTGCAGACCCGCAAGTGGCAGGGCAACGACGGCCAGGACCGCTACACGACCGAGGTCGTGCTGCAGAAGTTCCGCGGCGAACTGCAGTCGCTCGACAAGCTGCCCTCCAATCGCCCGCCGCCGGCCGGCAGCCAGGATGATTATGGCCGCGAAAGCGGCCGTGCCGAGCGCGGCAGCCAACAATCCACACCCTCTTCGAGCCGCGAACTCGATGACGAGATTCCTTTCTGACGAGGCAGCCATGACGAAAATCGGTCCCGGGGCAACCCGCAAGCCAAACATCAAGATGGTCGAGCTGGTCCGCGACGGCAGGACCTACGTCATGCCGGCCGATGCCGCCGGCCTCATCAAGGCGAAGGAAGATGTCCTCGCGTCCATGATGAAGCGGAGAGACGAGCTATCCAAGTGGTGGAGCGATGAGCGGGCAAAGGTCGAAAATCGCGACGCCCGCATCCGCCAACTCGAAGGCACCTTGCGCTCGCTCGCCCAGCTCGCACGCCTCGAAATCGGCGAGTTCGAAAAACGGCGAGACCCGATCGATCTCGACGAAATCCCCTTTTAACGGAGCATGACCATGAAGCGCATTCGCGAAGGCCAGACGATCGTCGGCATTCTTGAGGGCGGGCAGCTTGCCGCCGACCTTGGCGTGGAAATTACCGACGTGCTCGCCAAGCTGAAGGACCTTTCTGGCGACCGGCCGAAGAACAAGTTCAAGGGTTCGGTTACGCTGAAGCTATCCTTCGAGGTCGAAGCCGGCGCGGTCAATATCGATTGCAACATCGACAGCAAGACGCCGAAGGCCCCCCGCAGCAGCTCGTATTTCTGGGTGCTGGATGACGGGTCGCTCTCCACCGAGCATCCCCAGCAGACCGACATGTTCGCCGGGCCGCGCGAAGCCCGGCGCACCGAACCGGCGTGAGCCGGAGGCCGGGAAAGGGGCAGCAGCCGCGCCCACACCAAACATTCCCGGCCAACCTCTTACCACCCAACCCTCGAAAGGATCCTCTCATGGCCGACAAAGCCGCAACCGCAACACTCGAAGCCGGCGAACCCCTGCTCCCGCCGCTTGCCGTCGACCTCGCCATCATGGCGGAACTCGGCACGAAAGCTAACGGCGTCGAGATCGTCACGCTGGCAAAGCCGGAGGGCATGCTCGGCGTGCCCGATAGCATCCCGGTCGCCCTCAAGCGCGGCGACAGCCCGGCTGTCTCCGACCTGGCAAACCTCTTCAACTCGTACCGGACGCACCCGCATCGCAAGTCCGGCACCGCCAAGGCGCAGACCTTCGAAGCCTTCTGCGGGCTGACGAACCGTCACAAGACGGCGGACAGCACGATTTTCGCCGACATGGACTGGCGCAACCCCAGCCTGACCGCGATCATCGACTACCACGAAAACAGGCAGGGCGGCCTCGCCGACAACGGCAAGCATCGCATCCATTACGCCTTCCCGCTTTCCGAGGAGTGGAAGGCCTGGCTGAAAATGGACGGCGAGGCGATGAAGCAGCAGGACTTCGCCTGGTTCCTCGAGGATCGCATTCTCGAAGTGTCGAGCCCCGAAGCCGCCGACGCCAATTATGAGCAGCAATTCGGGGTCAAGATCGCGACGGCTGCCCAACTGGTGGAACTCTCGCGCGGCCTCAATGTCCGCGTCGATTCCGTGGTCAAGAACGCCGTCACCCTGCAGACCGGCGAGGCTTCGATCCAGTTCGAGGAAACCCACACCGACGCCGCCGGACAGCCGCTGAAGGTGCCGGGCCTGTTCATGTTGAACATCGCGCCCTTCTTCATGGGCGACAAGGTCCGCATCCCGGTGCGCCTGCGCTACCGCGTCGTCGGCGGCAAGGTCATGTGGTTCTACAACATCTACCGGCCGGACCTGGTCATCACCGAAACGGTGCGCGCCGCCCTCTTCGAAGCCAAGCGCGAAACCGAGCTGACCGCCTTCGAAGGCACGCCGGAAATGGCCGCATAGCGCAACGGCGCCTTCATCCGGAGGCTTCGGCCTCCGGCTCTCTCCCCCTATTGGATCGGAGTCGACCATGGCTGAAAAGCTGGACACAATAACCATCGAGCGCGCAGCGCTGTTGCCGGCGCTGGCCATGGCCAAGAAGGCCGTGCAGAGCCGCAACACGATCCCGATCCTCGCCAATTTGATGATCGAGGTCGACAACGGCAGGCTGACGCTGACCGGCTCCGACCTCGATGTCGAGATCACGACGACCATCGCCTGCGCCGGGGCGAAAAAGCTGGCCGTCACCCTGCCGGCGGGCATCCTCCACGATGCCGTGCGCAAGCTGCCGGACGGTGCGGAAATCGCGATCACGATCGACGGCGGCAACGCCAGGGTGGTGGCCGGCCGCGCTCTCTTCACCATGCCGATCCTGCCGGCCTCCGACTTTCCGCATATCTCGGCCGGCGACCTGCCGCACGGCTTCGCGCTTGCCGGCCCGGTGCTGGCGCGCATCCTGGGCACGGTCGCCTTCGCGGTCTCCAGCGAGGAAACCCGCTACTACCTCAACGGAATCTACCTGCACGCCGCTGACGACAAGCTCAAGGCCGTGGCGACGGACGGGCACCGGCTTTCCATGCTGGCGCTGGACCTGCCCGACGGCGCCACCGGCATGCCTGGCGTCATCGTGCCCAGGCGCACCGTCGACCTGCTCAAGGATTTTGCCGGCGACAAGGACAAGGTGCAGGTCGCCCTCTCCGTCAGCAGGATCCGTTTCGCCATTGCCGGCGAGGACGGCGCCGAGCGGGTCAGCATGACCTCGAAGCTGATCGATGGCACCTTTCCGGACTACACGCGCGTCGTGCCCGAAAGGCATGCCAACAGCTTCGTGCTGGCGCGCGAGGCACTGGCGAAGGCGATCGACCGCGTCGTCACCATCTCGGCCGGGGCCAAGGGCAGCGCCGTCAAGTTCGGCTTCGCGCCTGACGCGCTGAAGCTTTCGGCCCACAACGCCGATGTCGGCGACGCCGAGGACGAGGTGAAGGTCGACAAGGGAGAAGGCGAGCCGGTCGAGATCGGCTTCAACGGCCGCTACTGCCTCGACATGCTGGCCGCCACCAGCGTCGAGCGCGCCACCTTCTACATCGGCGACGCCGGCGACCCTGCCCGCGTCGAGCCCGAAGACGACGGCGCCGCCACCTTCGTCATCATGCCGATGAGGGTCTGACGATGATCGCCGCCGCTACAATCCCCTGCTCGCGAGAAGTCGGCGGGACCCTGTTCGCCCTCGGCGACACCGTCGAGACGATCAAGGGCGCAAAATTCTGGGGCGAGATCATCGCCTTCGATACCGACGCGGCCTCGCCCGGCTGCACCGTCCGCGCCATCGATCCTGGCTTCGAGGGCACCAAGCACGTCTACCCGCTCAAGCAGTTGCGGCATCGGTCGACGGAAAGGCCGGCAAAGGTGTGGACGCTTGAGCAGATCATCCTTGATCCCCTGATCGCCGCCAACCGCCTCAACGCCTTCGACGCCCGCGAGCGCGACCTGCTGGAAGCCAACAACCGCTACCAGCAGGAAGCGCGTGATGCTCGGATAGAGCGGGACGGGGCGATTGAGCGCGCCAAAATGATCTTCGCCGCGAAGAACTATTGGCGGGATCGCGCGCTTCCATCTGCAGCAACCCACCGCCACAAAAAGCGTGGCACCGAATACGTGTTGCTCGGCATCGGCAAGATGCAGGCCGAACGCTGGTTTGACCTGCTCACGCACAACGGCGTGCTGGAGGTAAAAACCTCTGTCGATATGTGCGAGGTCGCCATCTACCGCAGCGTCGACGACGGCTCGTGGTGGGCGCGGCCTCGCGAGGAATTCGAGGACGGGCGCTTCGAGACGGTCGAGGTCGACAAGTGAGCGTCTACGTCGACGACATGCGCGCGCCCTTCGGAAACATGGTCATGTGCCACATGTGGGCCGACACGCGCGAAGAGCTGTTCGCGATGGCCGACAGGATCGGCGTCCAGCGCAAATGGTTCCAGCGGCCGGCATCGATCAAGCTCCTTGGTATGAAGGCCTCCTGGGAGCACTTCGATATCGCGCATTCCAAGCGCGCTCTGGCGGTCAAATACGGCGCTATCCAGACCGATCGATACGGCCCGGTCGAGCACACCGCCCGCCTGGCCGGGAACACCAAGAAACTCGAAATGATCGCCGAGCTTCGCAAGGCGCGCCGCTGCAAGTCGAACATCGTCGGTGCCGCCGGCGAATGCCTCGCGTGCGATGCAGAGCAAGGGGAGCATTGCCGTGGCTG
>ERZ778017.3580-NODE-3580-length-10859-cov-4.858941_pt1 | contig 10859 bp, 5 predicted proteins | sample MGYA00375747_ERZ778017 | MGnify/ENA primary metagenome ERZ778017 (study PRJEB29350, sample SAMN05509838) | bioreactor metagenome | biome: bioreactor; material: wastewater | place: South Africa: University of Cape Town | collected 2014-03-17 ... | reverse complement strand
AAGCTATACTCTCTTTAGATAGCTGTAGTATTTTTCATCTTTAAATATATTTTTAATGGGTTATACATTCAAAGACTTATAAATTGGAAAAAGGGTAAATAAGATGAACTAGCTTAACCTGGAATAATTAAAATGTATCTCAAATTAGCTATTTATAGCAAGAGGGATAGGGGCAAAGCCCCTATCTAGCCTAAAAATGCATGTTTTGCCTTTTGGGGTTAATACTGAACGAATCGCCTTTTCATACGGGCAAACTTATGCTATGCTTGCATGTTGTAGCTTTATTAAACAACAAAATAGGATTTTGGAGTCATTATACCAGGTTGCAAACTGTATACTTAGCATGCAAAACGCATATCTTCCCTACACCAGTCTGCCAAGTACTTTTTTATAGGGGATAAATCCATTTTTACAATTTTCTTAGCCTACATTTTCTAGATAAAATGCCTGCATAAGCTGCAGTTTGCATGCAGGCGCTAATAGCTAGCTTTTATAGGCGGGCACTTGATTTTGTATGATAAAGAAAAATGTGTTGTTTAGTATGCTGCGAGGATGGCTAATTGTAAATATACTCTATAGCTTTCTTCTGCCGCTTTTTCTTATACAGCTTTGAACGCTGTACTAGAAAGTAAAAGGACAGGAGTTTCGAGAAAAGTTTTAAATAATAAATTGTTTAAGTGCTAGTAGTATGCATTCCCTTAGACTTTAAACTCCTATTACATACCTTGTTAAGATAAGCGAAACAACTTTTTATTTACTACAATTTTTCAGGCTACGGAGAATCTTAATACACTGTTTTCTATTTGCTGCATGATATAGTTGCAAGGTGTGAGCTTAAACTAGCAACATTTTCATGTACATCACCTTGGGCTTTAAGTACAAGGTTAGGAATGGTTAATTGGGGAAAAATTTCTACTTCATTTTTACCACATAGAAGCTTTTGCAAAATATCCTGTTGAAAAGATGTACTGTCAACTATAAAGTCTTCTGGAGGAAAATATTCAAATAATTTTTTTAATGTATTTACAATTGTTGGTTGGTCTATTATCTCAAGTGCTTCTACAAAATTGTGTTTATTTACTGGTCCAAACAAGTGTATAAACGAAGCATAAACCTTATAGGGATTACGCCATTTTTCAGGCCGCTTATGTTCAACTGCTTCTTGGTTTCTGAGCTTAATATGTTCTAATATGTTCGCAAACGGGCAATAAACAAGGACTATTTGTGGAGACAAATGCGTGAAATGTGATAAGTTATTCTTAAAAATTAAATTATCTAGAAAAACCGTTCTCCCATTAGATAAATGCTTGGCAGCTTCCTGAGCTGCTTCTTTTTCCTCTATTTCCAATACAGTATCTCTATGTTTTTGCATAAACATATCAATTGTTTCTAAATCATATGTATTAGAAATGGCAGTTAACATATCAGCAAAATATGTTTTGAAACCAGGACAATTTCTATAATTAGCAAAGCAAAACATGGTTGGACCATACTTCCCCTCTATCTGAACTTCCTTTGCTAACATACTATATAATAATTCTCTTTGACGTTCACTCCTTTGCAGCAATATACAGTTTGAATGGCCCTTTATAAATTCGTTGGCAGTTGTAGTCTTGCCTGCTGTACTCAATCCATCCAAAATAATAAGTTGAGGTTTTGGTTCAGCTACAGACGTTTTACAGCCTTGTAGAATTAATCCAAAAGTTACATATAAGAAAATACTAAGCTGATAATAAAATTTATACATAGTGTTTAGGACTTTTTATAAAGCAACCTATAGGTATGGCTGATTTATTTTTAAACTATAATATTTATAATGTATTCGTAGATTACTAGCTTTCTAAATTATCTATTAGAATAAATAATAAAGTGTACCTACAATTTATTATTTGCCTCTTTAATATATGGGAATGCAAATAAAGTAGGAATAATTAACTTAAGTATTCACGGCCCACTTAATTTCCTTTGGTTTATAACTTCATCCATATATCTATAAATGACTTCGATAAGGTTATTCCATGCTAAATTTCTACTATTCAAGACTATATTAGCATGTATTCTAGCATAAAATCTATTATAATACTTTAAATTTAAATTCTCACTGAGTTGCATAAATAATTTTTCTACATCAGTGTCTATATAAACTCCTAGCTGTTGATGATCTTGAATTGATCGAGTAAGTATACCTTTCACCTCGTCTTGGCGAATTTCTTCTAAAATAATATGGGACATATTAGGTTTACTTTTGTTGCTAACAAACATTCCCAACTGGGAACAAACCATACTTGGCTGCCGAAAATCAACTAGAGTATTCTCTTTTATGGCTCTTTTATTCCTAAGCCAGGTGTATTCCAACAGCTGCTTTAAAGGAACATATACATTGATAATATGTGGCATAAATTGCTTAAACCTATTCAAGCCTACTTGATCCAATACCATATCTACTAGTACAGCATGTCCATTAGCCAAGCTATCTTGTATAATTTTAAATAAACGAACATGAATACGATTTTGCCACTTAGCCATATACTGTTTATTATCTACAAATAATCTAGAAAGCACTTCTAGCGCTTGAATAAGAGCTGGATTACCTGCTAAATTTTTAATAAAAAAGATATCTTTTTTAGAATGTAAGAATACATAATATGCTGTATTCTCACCTAAAGCTGCATAAACATCTGTAAAAGCATGTGGCTGTAGCTCATTCATTATTTGCAAGCATTCTTCACGGATCAGCGCATCCCCATGAATATATACTAGATTTGTAAACTTCTTTATCAACTCTGCTGATATAGCTGATTTCCCTGAACCACTTGTGCCTGTTAAAATGAAAAGTTGTTGTGAATATATGTCCGCATGGTTAGTCATGACTTTAGGGTTTGTAGCTAAATAAAATACTTTTACGCCAACTATTACATATACTTCTGTAACTATGTTGATGAAAAACCTTCAATCTTGCATAAATGAAATATAGAAAATTTTGAAAGTAGTTTATTCAGCAAATTACATATTAACATTACTTTTATCAGGCAATTTACTATACTGATATATATTTAAAAAGATTGTACTATCATCTTTATACTTCATAAATAATAGAAATGTAATCTATAAAGAGGTAAGCTTATACAGCCTAAAACGGTGATGTAATCAATAATATCTTATTTAACTGTATTAGTAGTTATTTAACTATACGGTTTGTACGAGGTAAATGTTTTAATTATAGATAAAAAGACACATTAAACACCTTATAATGTAGATGGTCAAATTTATAGATATATACTCATCTAATTACTCTACAATCTACCTCCCAAAAGATACCATTCATATTTGGCTTGCTTGTTTAGCTGATTATAAGAATGAACTACCTTATTTTTACTCTCTTCTTTCTACAGATGAGCTAGAAAGGGCTAATAAATTAGTATTTACTAAGCACCAATCGGCATTTATTACGGCAAGAGGCATACTGAGAGTTATATTAAGTAAATACTTAAGATATACTCCGCAAGCCATAAAATTTTTATACAACCGTTGGGGTAAACCGTATTTACCAAAAGGAGATAATCTTTATTTTAACGTATCTCATGCACAAGAGTATGCCTTATATGGAATATCTAATCAATATGAGGTTGGTATAGATATTGAGTATAAACAAATTTAGAATGGGAAAACTTAGCAAAAAGTCTCTTTTCCGTTAAAGAGCTAGCATACTGGGGAACACTTAATCTACCTGAAAAAATTGATTTCTTCTTTAAGTTTTGGGTAAGTAAGGAAGCTTACTTAAAGACGTTAGGTAAAGGGTGGTTGGATGAAGAAAATAAGTTCGAATTTATGAAAGGATACTTAAGTAAGCAACAGATAATTAACTCTGCTTCAGAAAAGATGAGTTATCCGGTTCATGTACAATATCTACCTGATTATGTTAGTGCTTGGTTTATTGATGGGCCAATGCCCCATCCCCACTATTATACTTACCAAGGTTAAGACCATTGCCGTCTATTTAGGTAGATGCCTTGTATAACTGTTAATAAACATGCCATACTTTAGTAGGTATGATGCTGGTCCCTAAGTTCCCCACCTGTGCTGATAGCTTTCTATAAATAACTATAAATAAACAGTTATTTTTTCAATAAGCTCTCTACCTTTTCACAAAATTTAATACAATAAGGACGTAACGAAGGACCGGGATGCAAAAGTTGATACCTGAGCGGAGGTCTCCAGAAGAAATTAATAGAGACATTCCAGACATCAACAGAGTATACTTGGTGCCACCAACAGCTTGGCAAGTACAGCAACTGACCTTCTTCTAAATCGCATACTAACGGCTGTGCAAACCTAAACTTAGGGAATTTATCATAGTTCGGATTTTCTAAATCAACCTGGCTTACCCCACTGCGTGGATAAGGATAAAAGTAAGAGAGATTTGGTCGATAAATAATTAACTTTTTCCGTCCTTTTACTTGCGCTAGCAGATTATGTCCTCGGTCATAATGTAAATGTGTCATTGCACCTTTCCCACTTACCCAAAAACCTGGGTAAATACATTTATTTTGTATATATGAAGGAACCATAAACTCATTGTTAAGGCCGGGAAGATCCTGTGGATTACGTTCAAACATATAATAATTTCTTGTAGTAAGATCTTTGCTTTCTATAATTTTATCGCAATAGTCCATAAACAGCATAGGCTCTCCCGGATTAGCTATCACATCTTTACGGCTGGTATAGATGCCTTTTCGTTTGTCTCGGACTTTAATTACTAGTTGACCATATTTTTGTTTGAGGTAATCAACCGTCCAATTTTTGAATCCAGGCCATTCAGAAACGATACCCGTAATAACAAAAGGCATGTCAGGACCTATTTTATTCCACTGTTCCAACGAAGGTTTATGAATACGAGGGAAATTATCTACTAAGCTCAAGAACGACATAAGTATATATAATAAGATTGTTAAAGCAAAAGTTAATACAGATACGATATGCTATATAATAAATAAATTAAAAGCTATTTCCCAAAAACCGCTTCATAAGCTTGTTGGATACAACTTGCCGTAAGCCCTATACTGGCTGGATTAAACAAGCGACTATGTGTTTCACAAATAGGTATAACCGTTATCGACCTACTTAACGACTGCCATCCGTTATAATTGTCTGCTACATGTGTCTGATTACTTTCTTGTATAGTTGCTTTAATAAGTGTCAAGTGACCTGGATAAAATGTAGGTTGATAACCTAGAAGCCAGTTAATATTTCTTTCCATTTCTATTTGAAGAGATTGCCTATTCTTGAATGTAATCTGTTGTTCCTTTTGCTGTTGATGTAACCGCATTATATTTTCTTGTAAAAGAGCTTCCCCATCAACTGGGTATGCATCAAAGTTATAGCTATCAAGCAAGATCAAATGCCCAACTGTATATCCCCGCTTTGATAATTGCACCGCCATTTCAAAAGCTAGCACACCACCAAATGACCAACCCACCAAGTGGTAGGGAGCATCTATTTCCTGCTTAAGTAAGTTATCAATATAAAAAGAGGCCATTCTTGGCAATGAATCAAAAGCTGATGTTACTTCTCCAAAATAAGGATCATTAAATCCATACAAATTGTAACTTGGTAAATGGCCACCTAGTTGCATATAACAACTAGAAAGTCCGTCCACAGGATGCACTAGTAGTAGTGACGGGATGCTTGAACCAACTTTTTGGATACAGGTTAAACATGGCTTAGTAGCCGATACACTATTACTACTTACTGATGTAGTCAACAATTGAGCTAAGCTGGCTATTGTTTTATGTTGAAAGAGTTCATTAATCGATACAGACATGCCTAACTGCCTTTCTATTTCAGCCTGTAGCCGAAGGACTAACAAGGAATGGCCTCCTAATTCAAAGAAACTATCAAACAGATATACCTCTGAAATATCCAGTAAATCTTTCCAAATCATTGCCAGCTTTTGCTGTAGCGGCGATTCTAATAATACAGGAGTGTCCTTTTCTTGCTGTTCAGGATTTTGAAGGGTTAATGCTTTCTTGTCTACTTTACCATTGATGGTTAAAGGCAATTCCTTCAAAATAGTGATTATCGAGGGTAACATATAGCTGGGCAACTGATTACACAAATACGCTTGGAGTTCCTTTTTTCGTTCTTGTAATGGTATATCCTCATCCGATTGCCTACAAGTAATATAAGCAATCAACTTGACTTGTGCATCAGGAAACACTTTTGCAACGACAGCTGCCTGCAGTACGGAAGGATGGCACCGAAGTACTATTTCTATTTGCACTAACTCTACTCGGAAGCCACGAATCTTTACTTGTTGATCCTTTCTCCCTTCATAAAGCAATATGCCCTCAGGAGTTAAACTTCCTAAATCCCCTGTTCGATAAGCCCTTACATTGGTAGGGAGGGTAACAAACTTCTCCTTAGTTAATGTAGCATCATTCCAATAACCTCTTGCTAATCCTTCTCCAGCCAGGTAAATCTCTCCTAGGCAACCAACTGGCACAGGCTGATGGTGTTCATCTAATATGTAAACACTCGTCTTATTAATAGGTGTTCCTAAAGGGATGTTTTCGGTTATTGTTACGTGGTTGATTGAATGCGTAGTAGCAAAAGTTGTACATTCGGTAGGGCCATAACCATTTAGTAAGTACTTTGGAGATGTGGTAGGAGTCTTTAAAACTTTTCGGATACTAATAGGATCCAGCACCTCTCCTCCAACAATCAGGTAATTTATTGCTTCAAATAAAGTGGCATCTAGAGCAACCAACTGATTAAATAATCCGGCCGTTAGCCACATGATTCCTATATTCTTTTGGCTAATTGATTTTTTAAATTGTTGAGGTGCTAGCAAGATTTTTTTAGTTAATACTGCTAGCGTTGCACCATTTAATAAAGCTCCCCATACTTCAAAGGTTGCTGCATCAAAAGCTATATTCGCAGTTTGTGCTACTACATCGGAAGATGTTATCTGTATATAGTTAGGCTGCCAAACAAGTCGTACAATACTTTTGTGCTCTACCAGGACTCCTTTGGGCTTACCTGTTGTGCCTGAAGTATATATCACATATGCTAAGTTAGCTGCAGTAACATCATTTGCTGGGTTGGTAACAGGCTGCTCACCTAGTTCAATTGATACTATGTCTAGATAGATTCGTTTTCCAGTATATAAAAGGTCCGTGCTAAAATGACTAGATTCCGTAAGTATCAGAGGTCTGTTAGCATCTTCTAAAATCTGTGCTGTATACGTATACGGTGCATCCGTGTCCAGGGGTAAATAGGCACCCCCTACTTTAAGAACTGCTAACCATGCTATCGTCCTACTAAAAGGATGATCTACAGCTACTGCTACAATCTGTTCTAAAGCAACATTATTCTTTTGCAGGTAATGTGCTAGTTGATTGGCTCGCCTATTTAGTGTGTCATAGGTAATTGTCTCATCTAAATAGCTGATAGCTATGGCACTGGGATGCATTTCCGCTTGTAATTCAAAAAGCTGTACCACGGTCAGTTTATCAGTAACATGAGAAGGCTTATTGAGCAACATATTTAACTCAGCAGGCGGAAGCATCGGTATATTTCGGATGCTATCTCCTAAATGCTGGAATAATTCCATTAAAATAATTCGATAATGCTGAGATATTTGATGAACTAATCTAGAATCAATACGTGACTGATCATAGCTAAAACATACATGCAATTGATCCTTGCAAGATAATAAGATTGTTAAAGCATATTCTGTATTTTCAATGGTACGCTGATGAACTACTTGAATTACTGATGATTGTTGGAGCGAACTTGTTTCCTCAGGGTAATTTTCAAAAACAAATAGATGATCCAATAGGTCTATATGCTTTTCTATCCCTAATAGACGTTGGATATCAGTTAAAGTAATACAAGAATGAGCTTGAATTTGTGTGTTATACTTTTGTACAAGTTCTAGTAGTTCTTGTACTATTAAATTGGAATTTAACTCTATGCTGAAAGGTAATGTATTAATAAACATTCCAACCATATTTTCTATGCCTGGTAAATCTATAGAGCGACCGGATAAAGTAATCCCAAATCGAATGGTGCTTTGGTTAAGATATTTATATAGTAAGATACACCAAGCAGATTGTAAAATCGCATTTAAGGTAATCCGCGTATGCTTCGCTAACGCTTTAAGCTGGTCGGTTTCAGCTACAGATAAAATTATTTCACAATTATTATAGTTAGGTTGTTGGCTAGCGCGTATAGATGTATTCGCAAGGCGTGATGTAATATGCTCGTGAGGTGTTATGGCACCTAGGTAAGTTTGCCAAAATTCTTTTTGCTCATCCAAATTTTGTTTACTCAACCAGCTGATGTAGTGTTTATAAGGTAATGAGCGGCTCTTTCTTATTGACTTGCCTTGATGGAGTCTAAAATAATTTTGCATTATTTCACTTAATAATAAGGCTCCTGACCAGCCATCTAGAATAATATGATGTTGTGTTATAATCAATTGATACACTGATTCAGTTAGCTGTAAGATATGTAACCGCAGCAAAGGAGGCTGGCTTAGATCAAACTGTTGGTATCTAGCTTGTTGTAAAATCTGGTTAATCGCCTCTTGCTGATGAGCACACGCCACTGTTTTAAGGTCCTCATAAATAATCGGTAATGTTACCTGGCGGAATACCATCTGGATAGGTTGACCAGCCATACTCCAATAAAAACCCGTACGTAAGATGGCGTGGTCGTCTACTGCCTGCTGCCATGCTTGTTCTAGATAACCTATATGAAGCGAGCCTCTGATCTCCCAACAGCTTTGGATAATATAGGTGGTATCCACTTTACTACAGTCTATAGATTTATCATGAAAAAACAACCCACTTTGTAAATGAGAGACAGGATACAAGTCTTCTAACTGAGGTGTATATAGTTGATCTAACGCCTCTTGCGTTAGCTGTAAAAGAGAAAAATCACTGGGTGTATAACCTTGGCTAGTTTCACATGCTTGTATAACTGCCGTTAGCTGGTTGATATGGGCGTCAGCCAAAGATACAATGGTATCTGCATGGTAATGTTGGGTGCTGTAGGTCCAATATACCTCTAGCTGTTCTTGGACTACCATTGCATTGATTTCTATAAGATGACTTCGTGTATTTTCTGGAGCTATGCATGAAGGAATCCTTTCATTAAGCACTGTAAAATAACTCTCTTGTTGGCTATCGGTTGATTGCCCTAAATAGTTAAAACTAATGGCAGGCTGTTTAGCTTCTCTTACCTCTAGGTCATTGGCCATATAGCGTAGCACGCCATAACCTATGCCTTTACGTGGAAGGGTACGTAAATTCTCTTTAACTGCTTTTAAACAGCCTATTTCATCCATATCCGGCGTTAAAGAAATGAGCACAGGATATAAACTGGTGAACCATCCGATAATGGAAGATGGATCTAGTCCCATACCAATATCCTCACGTCCATGTCCTTCTACATGCAGGTATATCTTTTCTATTCCATGGGTTATATATATTGCACGCGCTAATGCTGCTAACAAGACTTCATTGATTTGGGTACGATATGCTTGGAATGTACCTTGTAAAAGCTGCCGGGTAAGTTTTTTATCTAAAGAAGTTGAAATGATTGCAGCATCTTGGAAGATATTAGATAACCCTGGCATATCGGAAGGCAAGGTAACACATGCTTCTCGAACAATATTTAACCAATAAGGTTTTTCTTCGGCTAATTCCTTGCTATGCTTACTATAATGCTGAAGTGCTAAGGCCCATTCACCATAACTAGAAACAGCAGGCAGAGCATAAGTAGGAGCTTGATTTTGGCATATGGCATAAACTTGTGATAAATCAGATAATAGCAACCGCCAGGAAACAGCATCAATAACTAAATGATGAATAACAAGCAATAAGCGTTGAGGTGTACCTTCCACAATTACGGCTTGGATAATTGGTCCATGGGTTATATCTAAACTAGCTTGGGTTTCTTTTATTTTTTTGTATATAGCCTCTTCTTGAGTACCTCCTGTAACTTCATATGCATTCCAAGTCATGACTGATATTGAAGATAGAGGCTCCACTTGTTCCACCATGCTCCATCCTTGGGCAGCTGGTATAAACCGTAACCGCAACGCCTGATGCTTCTCAACAAGCTGAATTAAAGCCTCTTCCACCAACCTATGCTCCAAACTACAGTTGGCCTCTAATAAAGCTGCTTGGTTCCAATAGTGCGTATTCTTTAAATTTTGATCAAAAAACCAATGTTGTATAGGCGTTAAAGGAAGCTCCTGGCCTGGTTGTACCCGTGTAGCAAAGGTTGGTTGTGCCGTATTATATGTCGTTGATTCTATGTGTGCAGCTAAATCTTTTAGGATAGGAGTTTCAAAGATCTGCCGTACACTTAACATTATCCCCGCCTGACGAGCACGTGCTACTACCTGGATGCTCACAATCGAGTCACCCCCTAACCCAAAAAAATTGTCCTCTAAACTTACCCTTTCAATCCCTAGCAATGATTCCCATATGTCCGCTAGTAACTTCTCTACTTCCGTTTCAGGAGTAACCCTAGCTGCTAATCCCCTCACGCTACCTTCGATAGCCAGCTGCTCTAGTACCTTTCGGTCTACTTTTCCATTTATAAGCAATGGCAACGCCTTGACCACCTCATACAACTGGGGAACCATATAGCTCGGCAATACTTCCTTCAGTTTGCATGCAATCGCCTTCTCGTCTATCCTTGCTCCTACTACATATGCGACTAACCGTCGATGGCCTCCTATCTCTTTTACCACTACTACTCCTTCTTCTACCCCAGCTTGCTGCCGCAATGCATGTTCAATCTCCTCTAGCTCGATCCGATAGCCTCGTAGCTTTATCTGGTTG
>ERZ778017.3579-NODE-3579-length-10861-cov-5.871830_pt1 | contig 10861 bp, 10 predicted proteins | sample MGYA00375747_ERZ778017 | MGnify/ENA primary metagenome ERZ778017 (study PRJEB29350, sample SAMN05509838) | bioreactor metagenome | biome: bioreactor; material: wastewater | place: South Africa: University of Cape Town | collected 2014-03-17 ... | reverse complement strand
GGGCCGAAGTCGAGCTTCCCGTCGGTGACGGCCACAACGACCTCTCGTCCCATGATTTGCCGCTTCATGTGGGCGTCTGCGTTATCCTCGCCGGTGCGGTTGTGCTTGTATCGCTGGGGAGAGGCGTCGAACGGGGCGAGTTGCTCCAGCCAAACCTTGTAATCCTCATGGAGGCCGGATTCATCATCGTTAATAAAAACAGACGCAGTTATGTGCATCGCATTTATTAAGGTCAACCCCTCCTTGACGCCGGACTTGTGAAGGATCTCCTCCACCTTGGTCGTGATGTTCACGAAGCCCATTCGCTGCGGGACGTTGAAGGTGAGGTATTCGGTGTGGGACTTCATCTCGGCGAACTCGGTGTTAGGGCGGATTGGTCGTGTTGCATCGGGTCGGGAACGACTTCAGTGTAACTCTCGTGACTTGCCGCCACCATGAGTTGTCCCGTCCGAGCACCCTCGGCGACGGCATCTGGCGTCGTCCTGGATCAGCAAGGGGTCAGAACCATCCTTCCGAGGTATATTCGAGATGTTACAGACGAGCCTCGGGGATCGATCGCATGCGGCAAGAAGGCGGTGATGAGGAGGAGCGAAAGGTCCACCTCCAGCACGTCCTGATCAAGTGGACCGGCGGCAAGCGGCGACAGGCCCGTCAAATCGTCGAGCGCTTCCCCCGCAAGATCGCCACCTACCATGAGCCGTTCCTCGGCGGCGGGGCCGTCCTCTACGAGCTGCTCGGTCGCACCGACATCCGGGTCGATCGCATCGAGTGCGGAGATACGTGCGTCTCCCTCATCGAATTATGGCAGGTCATCCGTGACGACCCGGAGGGCCTCGCCCGACGATACGCCGAGTCGTGGTCCCGGCTGCAAGCGACGGGCGGGGGCTACTACTATTCGGTCCGGCGGGACTTCAACCGGACGGGCGACCCCTACCTCTTCTTCTGATCGTGTAGTTCCAGGCCGGGCAGATATCATGCCTCTCAAGGTCCAGGCCCCTCATCACCGCTGCTGACACCTTCACCTTGGTCGGATAGGTCGCTCGGTCCAGGCTCGCCGTCACTCCCGCCCCGCCCACCTCCGTCCCACGGACCCAGCCGAGCATCACCTCCAGGCTCCGCAACGGCTGGCCCGCCCAGTTGATGCTCACCGGGCCGAACAGCCGGTGCTCCACCGGGTTCCACTTCGACGCCCCGGTCGGGTAGTGACAGACCGTCACGTGCAACCCGTAGCGGTCGGCGACCCGCTCCTGCAAGCGGGCCTTCCAGAGCCGGGGGCGATGGCCGTTGCTGCCGCCGCCGTCGGCCAGGATCAGCAGTTCGTCAGCCCCCCGGTATCGCTTGCAGCCGTAGCGTGACCACCACGCCCCGATCGCCTCGACGGCGAACGCCGGGGTGTCCGACGAGGTGCCGACGCAGACATGACCCCGACCGGCCCGCAGGTCGTAAATCCCGTAGGGGGTGGCCCGGCACTCGGCATCGCCGAGGAAGTCGTAGACGTTGACCTCCTCGGGCTCCCGGCGCCACGTCGCCCCGGCGTTCTTGAAGTTGCCGATCAGCTCCTTCTTCTTGCCGTCGACGCTGATGATCGGCTGGCCCAGCTCCTCGAAGACGGCGATCCAGTCCCGGATGTTGAGGAACTGCCGGTCCCGGTCGGGGTGGTCCGGCCCGGTGAACCGCTTGGCGTTGATCCGGGGCGAGTACCGTTGGGTCCGGAGGAGCCTGGCTACGGTCGTCGGGCAGGCCGAATAACCCTGTCGTCTCAGGTCCGTGCTGAGGGCCGCCAGGCTCGGGCGGACGAACTTGGTCTTCCCCATGGGGTCGCCGCCGGTCAGCGGCCCGACGATGCTCAGGAGGGCCGGGATGATCGGGGGGACTTTTTTTCGAGGGCGGGGCGTCCCCCGCCGGGGAGCCGGACCCGGTCGGCGGGGCGGTCTTCGAGCGATGCCGCCAGTTCCTCCCGCCCCCGCCGAATGGTGTCGACGTGCAGCCCGGTGATGAGGGAAACGGCCCGGTCCCCGCCGTGGCCGAGCTTGGCGGATTCGACGGCGGCGTACCAGCGACGTTGCTGCTCATCGAGTCGGCTGAGCAGCAGGTTCATCTGCCGGTGGAGGACCTGATCCGGGTGCGGCTCCGCACCGAGGCACTCCGGGCACCGGCAATCATGGACTTCCTGCTGAGGCATGGATCGACCCTCCTTGGGGCTGCGTCGAAGTCCATGCCATCATAACAGGAACGTGGAACTTGTTCCTGGACGGCCCCTAAGGGCAGCGCCGAACTCAACCCGGCCCCACTGACCCACGGAGGATCGTCGGACTTCGGGTCAGGAGAGGAGCTGATGGGAATCAGAAGATAGGGGGTAGAAAAGTCGGCCATGAACGAAGCGGGATGGCCGAGGCGTCATGAGATGGACAGGTCCAAGCGATAGCCTTTTGAATCGCTCTTCACCATGTTTCTTAATTGCACAGGTTTTATCTTTTCGATTAGGCGATCAATCCGAGACTCAAGATTGAGCAGGGCGTTCGCTTGCTGCATCTCCGCCCTGGAGAGCCGATGGGGATGTGCGTCGAGCAAGAGCTTCAGGATCACGGCGAACCGCTGGTCGTCTAGGTGATAGACAACACCGTCGAGGGTCGCCACGCTCGCCTCCACGTCGATCGAGAGCCTGGCGGGCTCGTTCGGCTCGGGATGATTCCTGGTCTGCCGCTCAAATTCCAGGATTGGTCCCGGAGGCACGGACTGCTGCGGGCCGCCCCGGCAACCGCCGGGTCGATCTCGCCGACGAGGGAAGAATCTCGGGATCAGCTTGTTGATCGGCCCCAGTTTGCTCAGGGATTCGTCGAATTCCAGCAAGCGGATCAGGATCTTGTCGCCGATCAACTCCCTGGAATCGGCGGCCCAGAGGTCGGCGTCCGAATCCCGCACGGCGACGAGTAGGCGGTGGAACGAACCGGGGTCGAGCGACCAGTCCTGGGAGGGAATCACGACCCAATCGAACCGACCTTCGCCGACCCGCCGGATCAGCTCATCGATGCCCTCGGGCGAGAATTCTTCGGGCACCAGCCCGTGAGGTTCCAGCCAGCGGCGCACGACATGTCTGTCGAGATCGTCCCGGATGAGGCAGGCACCGTACTTTCCGGGGGGACACTCTTGTCGTATCACGTCTAGACTCCCCTCGTTTTGGCCCACCCTCAGTATCGCCTGCGGTCCCGCCGGATGCCAGCTACGGCTCTTCGCCCGGAGAATGGGTCGGGTGTTCAGGAGCGATTCACGCTGGAATGCCTGTTCCAAAGATCATCCATAGCTGTTCCAGCATGCGTTTCCCTATGATTCGATTCGGCTGAATCAGAGCACGATCCCGCAGTTCAAAGGCTCGACTGGAGGAGTGGATGAGCGAACACTCGACGATCGAATGGACCGACGCCACCTGGAACCCCGTCCGGGGCTGCACCAAGATCAGCCCCGGCTGCAAGCACTGCTACGCCGAGACTTTCGCCGAGCGGTTCCGGGGCGTCCCCGGCCATCCCTACGAGCAGGGTTTCGATCTCCGGCTCGTCCCCGAGAAGCTGGCCGAGCCACTCCGCTGGTCCAGGCCGAAGACCGTCTTCGTCAACTCGATGAGCGACCTATTCCACAAGGACGTGCCGGACGAGTACATCGAGGCCGTCGTCCGAGTCATGCAGCTCGCCGATTGGCACACCTACCAAGTCCTCACTAAGCGGTCCGAGCGGATGCAAGAGCTTCTCCAGACCAAACTCGGGGATTCATCGAAGTTGCCCCACATCTGGTGGGGCGTGAGTGTCGAGAATCGCCGCCACGGACTACCCCGGATCGAGCACCTTCGCTCAGCGCCGGCAGGGGTCCGGTTCCTCTCGGTCGAGCCGCTGCTGGAAGACCTCGGCCCGATCGACCTGGGCGGCATCGACTGGGTGATCGTCGGCGGCGAGAGCGGCCGTGGGGCTCGGCCCATGAATCCCGAGTGGGTCCGGTCAATCCGGGACCAGTGCCGGGCTGCCGGCGTGCCGTTCTTCTTCAAGCAGTGGGGCGGATTCAACAAAAAGATCGCCGGGCGTGAGTTGGACGGGCTCACCTACGACGACATCCCGGAGCGGTCCGATCGCCCGATCCCGAACTTGACACGACGGCGGGAGATGATCGCAGAGGTCCAACAGGGTTGGTCCGGCCCAGCGATACCTCCCTCCGGGCAATGATCACCCCACGATAACCTCCCCAAGCAATCCGACGGGCTGCGTGACTGGCCAGGTGCTCCACCGGGCTCAGAGGATCGCCGTCCGTCACCACCCGAAGAGGTGAAGATGACCAGGAAGCAGAAACAGGAACGAACAACCGTGTCCGGCGGACGGGCCGGGGTGTTTGCAACGGTGACTGAAACGCTCGTCGAGATGATCGAGGGCGGGCGACTACCCTGGCGTTCCCGCTGGGCGGACGAACGCCCGAGGAAGGGTAGGCCCAGGAAGCCGAGGCTCGTCCTGATCGGACGCCCCGCCATTCCGATGTCCATTTCGAGCGGCAAGCCCTACCGGGGCGTCAACGTCCTGATCCTCTGGGCCTCCTCGATCAAGCGGGGCCTCGGAAGCCCCTTCTGGGGGACGCTCAACGCATGGAACGGCATCGGCTGCCGGGTCAGGAAGGGCGAGCAGGCGACCCGGATCATCCGCTGGATCGAGAAGTCCGAGACGGACCCGGTGAGCGGCGATGTCGTGGGCGAGGACTGGTTCCCGGTGAGCCACAGCGTCTTCAACGCCGCCCAGGTCGATGGCCCGCCGGAGGTTCTCACGAGGTACAAGGCCGACGCCCCCGCACCGATGCTCGTCCCGGACGCCGAGCCTGAGCCGAATCTGGAGCCGAAGCCCTGGAACTGGGAGCCGGCCGATCGGCTGATGGACGCCCTCCGGCCGAAGATGAAGTGGGGAGGCGACGAGGCGTCCTACAGCCCGAGTTCGGACACGATCCGCATGCCGGATCGGGACCGCTTCTACTCCGAGGCGGGCCGGTACAGCGTCCTGATGCACGAGGTCGGGCACTGGACTGGCCACCAGAAGCGGCTCGATCGGCCGCTCACGGGCGACCAGGACGATCCGGCCTACTGGACGGAGGAACTGGTCGCCGAACTGACCTCCTGCTTCGTGCTGGCCACTTTGGACCTCCCCGACCGGCTGGAGGAGTTGCCCGGCTCGGCCGCCTACCTGAAACGCTACCTCGACCTGCTGCAAGGGGACCGCCGCATCTTCGTCAAGGCGGCCAGCCAGGCGCAGAAGGCGTCGGATTTCATCCTCAGCGGCGGGAACCTCCCGACGGGGCCCACAGGAAGCAGCCGAAAGTCGAGGAAGGTCCAGGTGCGAGAGGCCAAGGGGGAGGAACTCAAGCCGTGAAAGCCAATTCGACCAACGGCCGGGTTGCGTCCGAACCATACCAGAACGAGCGAGGGCAGACCGTGGGGGGTCGTATGAGGTTACAGCCCCCTACGGAGGGGAAGTTCGTCTGGCGGGTCGAACTCGGGGCCAGGAAGAACTACGCCCGGCTCGGCGAGCGCCTCGCACGGTGCGACGACCTCAACAGGGACAGGTCCGACGGCCTTGGACTGCTCCAGGTATTGCCCAATGGGAGAACACGATCGATTCGGAAGGCGACGGAGCTTGCGCCAGTCATCGCCGACCGGATCAGCATGGTGGTCACGAAAGACGGCAAGGTCACTAGCGAGACGCCGCAGGCCGCCCACCTCAACGCCATGCTCCGCAGCGAGGTCTTCCTCTCGAAATTCCGGCCCGTGGACGAGGTGGTCGGAACGCCCTACTACATCGACGACTTCACCCTCGTCCGGCCCGGCTACCACGATGGCGGCCCAGGCAAACGGGTCTTGTACGTCGGCCCGGAGCCCGAGGTCGGCGACGGCTTGGAGACGGTCAACGCCTTCCTCGACGTGATGGAGTTCGCCACCCCGGCCGACCGCACCAACGCCGTGGCGGCCGCATTGACGGTCATGCTCCGCCACCATTTCCTCGGGGAGAAGCCGCTCGTCCAGATCACGGCCACGAAGAGCCACGCCGGCAAGGGAACGGTCACGGAGTTCGTCCGGGGCTCGGTCCCGAAGGCGGACATCCTCTACGAGTCGATCGACTGGCCCATGCAGGCCCAGTTCCAGCGGCAGGTCAGGCTCGACCCCGACCTCGGCGTGATCGTCCTCGACAACGTGCGCCTCGACAGTGCGGGCGGGCGGGGCAAGTTCATCCGCTCGGCCTTCGTCGAGGGCTTCGTCACCAACGCCGAGGTCGTGCTCGCCTCTCCGGGGGCGGGCGAGGCGGTCGCACTGAGCAACAAGTTCGTCGTGGTCCTCAACACCAACGACGGCTCGCTGTCCCAGGACATCCTCAATCGTGCCCTGCCGATCCACCTGGCCCCACGTGGGAGCATCCACGAGCGGCGGTCGCCGATCGGCAACCCGAAGCTGGAGTTCCTCCCCAGGAACCGCAGCCGGATCGAGGCGGAACTGCGGGGGATGATCGAGCGATGGCGTCTAGCGGGCCGACCCCTCGACGAGTCGGCGAGGCATTCGATGACGCCCTGGGCGAGGACGATCGGGGGCATCCTCCTGCACGGCGGCTTCGCCGACTTCCTCGGCAACCAGCAGGCCCGCAAGGTCGCCGACGACCCGCTGAGGCGGGCGGTGGGCATCCTCGGGGCGGCGAAGCCGGGCGAGGCCCTGCGCCCCCGAGACTGGGCGAGGATCACCGTCCAGCAAGGCTTGTCGAAGTCCCTGATCCCTGCGAACGAGCGGGACACGGAGAAGGGACGTGAGCGGTCCCTGGGAGTCCTGCTCAAGCCCCTGGTCGGCGAGACGTTCCTGGTCGAGACCGAGACCCGCCGCTACCGGCTGCGACTTCTGGGGGGCCTGCGGCGTTGGTTGCCTGGCAAGAACCCCCATGTTCGCTACTGCTTCCACGTCGTCGAGGAGGAGACTTTGGAGGAAGACCGTTGAGCATCAGGACCAAGGTCTGCCGTGGCCCACCAGGGCCGGCCTGTTGATTGAGGGTGAGACTCGAAAGCACGACGCTCGTCCCTTCAAAACTCGCCTGAGTCCACACCCCACTCTCCAACAGGCGGTTCGGGACCGTGACGGTATCCCAGGAGGGGGGAGTCGTGCGTTCCATTTTACAGTTGGAGCAACAGACGTAAAACGAAGTGGAAGCTCGATCCGAGCTGCGTCAGATCGCTGCCGCTTTCGACCGGACCGAGCGGACTGGTCTTCAATCGGTGGACTGTGGGACTCGGACAATCACCATACGAAGGAGGGAAACGAGCGTGCGAGATCAGTGCGAGAGCGACGGCTGCGGGGGCCACGACCCTGGGCCGATGCGCCGGAACAGCATCACGCAGGGAGACTGCATCGACCTGAACCCGAGGTTGCCCCACGGGTCCATCAACCTCGTGCCGACCAGCCCGCCCTACGCCATGCAGCGCAGCGGGCACTACCCGAGCATCCCCGAGGCGGAGTACCCGGCCTTCACCGTGCGGTGGATGGCCCGGCTCTGGGACAAGCTCGCCGACGACGGCTCCGTCCTGTTGGTCATCGACCCGCACGTCAGGAAGGGCGTCGTCTCCGACTACGTGGACAGGACCAAGGCCGCCCTGCGGGCGTTCGGCTGGAAGGAACACCGCACCTTGATGTGGTACAAGCCGGGCATCATCCCCCAGGGCCGGAAGGACTGGCCCCGACGGACCTACGAGCAGATCCTCTGGTTCAGCAAGACGACTCGCCCGTTCTGCGCCCCGCAGGCGACCGGCAGGCCGTCGAAGCGGTTGGCCATCGGCCGGAACCGCTGGTCGGAGTGGACCCCCGGTAAGCCGGGCGTCACGGCGGGAATCGCACGAGTCCCCGACGTGTTCATCGCCCATTCCGGCCCGGAGGATCGTGGCTGGCCGCACCCGGCGAGGTTCCCGGTCCAGCTCGCCGAGCAGCTGATCGAGACGTTCTGCCCGCAGGGAGGGGCCATCCTGGACTGCTTCGCCGGGAGCGGCACCAGCCTCTACGCCGCCAAGAAGCTGGGCAGGGCCTACTACGGATTCGACCTCGTGGGCGAGTACTGCGAGATGGCCCGCCGACGGCTGGCCACGCTGGACGAGCCGGGCGGCCCGATCACAGGCTGATCGACCGCACCCTGATCGGCCCTCCCGAGCGGACACGGGTCGGGCCTCGTCCTCACCGTTGTCAGGCCAAAACGATTCGGGGCGCAGCCCCAACTCGTTGCGAGGCACGGACTCGCAAGGGGACGGACTGCGCCTTTGTTTTACATCTGCAACAGGAAAGATTTCATGTGCGAGTCGAAGCGACGGTTTCCCAATTTGGGAAAGCAGCGACCCCTCCTCCGTTATCCGGGCAGCAAGTGGCGGCTCATGCCCCGCTTCATCGAACTGTTCCCGCCGCACCACGATCACTACGTCTCGGTGTTCGGCGGCTCGGGGGCCGACATCCTGGCCAAGCCGCCCGCCCGCATGGAGACGTATAACGACCTCGACGACCACGTCTACACGCTCTTCGCCGTGCTGCGAAACGAGGGGCAAGCCGAGACGCTTCGGGATAGGCTGACGGTCACGCCGAGGCACATGCGGGTGTACCGGGAGGCCCTGGAGATCCTCGCCCGGCCGATCACCGACCCGATCGAGACGGCCTGGGCGGTCCTGGTCGTCGCCCATCAGGGACTCTGCACCTCCCACCCGTCGCTCCAGGCGCCGTCCCAGTTCGCCGTGATGCGGAAGCCCGGCACCGACCGGCGCTGGCTGACGTTGCCCGAGCGGCTCTCCCACGCCGTCAGGCGGTTCCGCCGGGTCACGATCACGCAGCTCGACTGGCGGAAGGTCGTCCGGCGATGCGACTCGCCGACGGCCTTCTTCTTCCTCGATCCGCCCTATCACCCGGACACGATCGAGTGGCGGCTCTACGGCAGGGAGATGTCGTCGGAGGAACACCGGGAGATGCTGGACATGCTGAACTCGATCGAAGGACACGCCATGCTCTGCGGCTACGACCATCCCCTCTATCGGGAGCGCCTCGTCGGCTGGAGGCGGGAGGAGTTCGGGGTCCGGGCCTCGATGTCCACGAAGGAGTCGAAGCCGCCTCGGACGGAGGTCGTGTGGATGAACTACGACGAGCGGGGCCGCAAGATCGGAGGTCGATGACCATGAGCGTCGGAGAGATGCCGGAGGGGATTCCTGGCGAGGATTGGTCGCTCGACGACCTGGCCCGCTTCTGCGGCCTCGCCCTGCGGAGGAGCGCCGAGGACATCTGGAAGATCGGCCGGGCCTTGGCCATCGCCCAAGCGAAGCACAAGGCGGGCGACGGTTGGCTGAGGTGGCTCGCCGGGAACATCGCCATGAGCAAGTCCTCGGCGTACCGGCACATCAAGGTCGCCGAGAAGTTCTCGCTGGAGCAGGTCCGGGCGTCCTCGCCCAAGCGGATCAGGCGACTGCTCGACGAGGCCCGGCGGGGCCGTCCGGGCAAGGAAGAGGCCGTCACCGCACTCGGGAGTGGCGATCGGGCTGTCCTCCCGCTGGGTGATCGCCAGGACGAGGGGGACGAAGATCCTCCGTCGCCCACGACCAAGCGACGACATCTCCAGAATGAGCGATCGGGGCCGGTGGGCGAAAGGAAGCGACAGGACCGTCAGGCCGGCGAAGCGGGCCGAGGCGATGCCCGAGACGACGACGGGCGACCGGCCTGGGCCGTCGGAGACGAGGGGGTCGAGTACGAGGAAGTCATCAACGACCTTTCCGGCCTGCGACGGTCGTTGGCGACGGCCCTGGAGATCATCCGCTTCCAGCCTCCGGGGCGGTCCCACGGGGAGAAGCTGAGGAGGGAGATGCAGGAGGTGTCCGTCCTCATGAGGAGGTTGGCGAGATGCGTGTCTTCCCGCCGGGAGGAGGTGGCGTGACGACGTGTCACGCCCGGTGGCCTGGCCGGGGAATCGGGCCGAGGTCGCCGGTGCGGTTACCCGGAGAGCGTCCGGCCGGACGAGGCGGGTAGCGACGACGCCAGGCCGTCCCTTCCGTCCTCGATCGCACCGTCCAGTCCGAGGAGCGTGTCTCTGGATCTGGTTATGAGGATGCCCCTGACGCCCGATGAAGGCGACGGCTTATTAGCCGACGGCATACCGGAGTACAAAAGTGGTACGGGGACGGGCCTCCACCTGGGTGGGCTTCGGCTGATCGGGAAATCGTTATCAGCGGCCGGGGCAACGGGATGGGGGCCTGGGCGAAACCCAGGGGAAAGCCTGCGACGGGAGTGGTCCTGGACCCAGGACAAGTAGTCCCTCATGAAGCCGTCGACCCCCGCTTGGGAGGCGGATCTCCGGCTTAGCGCAGCTTGTCTCGGTGCTGAGGGTCGACACTCTTCGCCCATGCGTCTTCGCCTTTCCTTGCCGAAGGCAAGGATTCCGTTCCTGGCCCCCGCAGGGGGCGTCGGGGTCTTGAAGGGAAGTCCTGAGTAAAGTCATAAGAATAGTCTTAATTGTGACAAGCAAGACGCATCGGGCGTCAAAGAAGCCGCATGACGTGCCAAAGAAGCCGCATCGAGAGCGTCAAACAAGCCGCATGGAACGATGCGGCTTGTTTGGCGCATCCTGCGGCGGCCGTCAGCATCGGACCTGCCTGGCGACCTGCTTCACCTTGTAGATGAGCAGGTCCACGGACGGGCGGCCGGGCATCTTCGCCTTGGCCCTGTGCTCGGCCTCGGCCCTGGTGAAGGCGTCGAGGAATCCTCCGGTCTGGAAGTAGAACCAGATCTCGTTGGGGCCTGGGAACAGCGGCAGGGTGCCGATCAGCAACTTGGTGATGTCCTCGTCCGTGTACC
>ERZ778017.3575-NODE-3575-length-10877-cov-4.166975_pt1 | contig 10877 bp, 8 predicted proteins | sample MGYA00375747_ERZ778017 | MGnify/ENA primary metagenome ERZ778017 (study PRJEB29350, sample SAMN05509838) | bioreactor metagenome | biome: bioreactor; material: wastewater | place: South Africa: University of Cape Town | collected 2014-03-17 ... | reverse complement strand
TACAAGGTAAACAAGGTAAGGCTGCTAGAATTAAAGCAAAGATTACTTCAAAAGCTTAATCAGGGCAGATATTCTTGGCGGATATAGTTTCCTCATAAACAACTCTATATAAAGTACTGGTAAGTAATATTTTAATTTCTTTCTTATAAATTACCTGCCAGTACTCTATTTTTCTACCTACTATACTCCTATTCATCTACCATACACTCAGTGAAATTGTCGAATAACTAAGTGGCCAAGTTATTGAAGATACCACTGCCTATAAAAATTATTGTAGAATTGTACTGAATTGATGCTTTCTACAAGGCATATGCATGTTCTTGCAACACTTTAAATTATAGCCATAATTAATAGCTATAATTTCGATAGCAGCCTATTTATAATCATAAAGATTGTCTGGTTGATTTGCTTATAGCATGAACTAACAGATTTGTGGAAAGCTTTAATGCTTTATATATTTTTTATGATAAAAATATTGAGCTCATATACGACTATGCTTCAATTTTCTAAAATTTAGAATTGTGCTTAAGGAATTTGTTTAGTCGATAAACCTCGTGTATTTTTGCACCATCAATAAAACATCTCCTAACCAGTCAAAGGTTTTCAAAAAATAATTATTTCACTATTTTACCATCAAATTAACCAAAATGAATAACATCATGTCAATAAAAATCTACCAAGGTTCTCGGTAGCAATCTATCAAGCATACTGTTTTAGCTATCATGCTGTTGGTAGCCATGAGCAGTTATCATACATGCGTATCAAACGTAACGCTAACGCCTGCAGAGGGTAATCCTATAAAGATGCATGTAGCTTCACAAGTAGACAAGCAAATAGAAGTTCAATTTATCTTAGGAGAAGGCAGAGAAGAAGTAAATCTTGCTGATTATAGTTTAAGACTAGTTCTTCCTTCAACAGAAGGGACAGTAAAATACTATATAGGTACAGAGGAGCATCAAGACGCAGGCGTTCAAAGAAGGTTGGTAGAATTTGCTGGTGAAAACGAAACAAGTTTAAACCTAGGCAGGCGAGTGTTGATAGTTCCTTTTAAAGTTGTACCAGGTATGGGCATCAACAAAGTAAAGGTAAAATTTGAGCTTGTAGACAGCAGCGAACAAGTTATAGGAAGATCTAAAAAAATGGTGTAAAGCTAGTGGTAATGCTCCAAGCAGCACTAGTGCATTGATGCTAATAGAAGATTCAGCTGCAAATAGGCAAGATGTTACTGATGAGGGTACAAATATGCTATTGGAAAATCCTAGCTCAGCAGAAGTTATGCCAAGCGTATATACTAACTCGAGCCAATCAGATGTAGCCATAAAAATCAGTAAGCGAGAGGGAAAGCGTAAGCTTGAGGAAGAAAGCCCTAGCCATGGAATTGTTTTAAGAGATAGCTTAGAAAGGGAAGCTAAACGATTAGATAAAGGTAAAGACAAAGCCAGCACTAGCAGTGAAGATGGGAGGAAAGGAGAAGTGATGCGAGTGGTTGCTACTAGCGAGCTAGATATACCTGCCATATATAAGGATATGCCTTATGAAGAATTAGCAAGGCTTGCATGATAATGATTCGTATGCACAAGAGATGATTGTTAGACATTGCTTAAGAATAGGTTTAATGGAAGAATCAGACGTTGTTCGTAAAAAGCCATTGATTATTCTAACTGCTTGGAAAGATATCAAAGCAAAAGTCCTAACAGACCAACGTTATGTTTTTCTATTATTAAATTTTCTTGGAGGATATCTAAGCTCCTACAATCAGGAGTGGAGAGAAGTAGCAGAAATCAGGCTTGTTGTAGAGGAAAGTGAGCTTATTGTAGATGAAGAAGTTTTGCAGCACACAATTTGTGCTGCAAAACAAGGAAACACACTAGCTTGTGTTAACCTAGCATATATGTGCCGGCTGGGAATAAAAAAAGAGAATATGAATTCAACCAAGTGCTTACATGGCTTAAAGGAGTAGCCAAGCAAGGAGATGCTATAGCACAAACTGAATTAGCATGTATTTACCTTGATCAGATCAAGATAGAATACAATTGGATGATGTACTGTATGGGAAACATAAAGAAGAATTTATTAATGAATTAAATTCATTATTTAAGGATTATAAGAACTCATATAAATATAATTCTTGGTCCACAAGAGGTTATTTAAAAAATAAAATTGGAGCAATACCGTTCGAACAAGCGTTTTATTTTGTATCTCAGGCAGCCAAGCAAGGATATGCTATTGCTGAATTTATGTTATACAACAAATTCTGTGGACAACCTAGGATTGTTGATAGCCTAGCGTGTCCTATAACAGAACTAGGAAATTTTATAACAGAAGAAGCTAAGGAATATCTTAAAAAAGCAGCCTTGCAGGGACATATATACGCTCAGTGTTTACTAGGAGAAAGATTTAAGAATTCCGAATCTGAAAAGTGGGTTACACAAGCTGCTACACAAGGAAATTTGTATGCTCTTAGATGTTTGGCAAAAATGTATAGCAAAGAAAAGGGCATTACACGTAATTTACACAAAGCCTTTGAAATATTTACTCAGCTAACCAAGCAGGCTGTGCCACGTGGGCGAGTTAACAGATGGTATGATGATGCAAGCTTATTTTTAGCAGAAGCTTACTTAGAAGGTAAAATAATAAAGCAGGATTTTGCAAAGTCCATTTTTTGGTTCAAAGAATGCTGCCGAACCTCCTGTCCTGCTCCTATGATTGGTCGTATTGGTTTTTCAAGTTTTTTAAAATTATGCCTAATGCTACTGTAAGCGCAAGCAGCCAGCAATATACTGAAGAAGAAATGCAGGTTATCGAAGAAAATCTTCATTTAAGATGGCCAGCCATAAGCTTAGGAAAACAGTATGAACAGGAAGGCAGATGTGCTGCTTTAGAACGTGATGGATATAAAAAGCTTACTGACTTACTAGGTACATATATGAATTGGAAGAATAGGCTAAATATGTCTTCAGGCTTAATGATCAACGAACTATGTTTTAAAGACTTAAGTTTTAGGAGAGCTATTGAATCTCACCAAAAAGAGACAGGTGTTCTCCCTTATGTAAAAGAGCATGAGTATAGAGGTAAAATTTATGTAAGCTTTGGAGAAGAGAATGTGAAGTTAGCAGATGAAATTATCCATGACTTAACTGACGTACAAAGCTTTAAATATGCGAAAACTATACTAAGCCGGTTGAAAGCAGCATACAAGGCAGTACGAACGCAAGCAGATGCAAGGGCGCTCCAATTAGATAGAGAGTTTGCATTAAAAAAGAGCACTTTAAGCACAGAAGAAAGAGATACACTTGGAAAAGAGTTAGTCCGGGCCAATGAAGAAGGGGAGATGTTTTCACAACAGTTAGAAGAAGTTAAAAAGGATGCAAATCAATTTTCGGCTTACTATAGTAGTGTAGTGGCTAAAGTTGAACAAGAGGCAGGTATTCGTAGTTTGAAGTTTCAAGAAGATAATAACGTTTTCTTTGAAGATTTAGAGGAAGAAACTTCAGATTCTGAAGGAGCATAAAGGGAAATAATCAAGTAGCTATGCACTAGCAGCATGAACACCAAGGTATCTTGAATAGCTTGGTGTATTTATTTTAGACTGTAGCTTGGCTGGCTTATTCAATCATCTTTCTGAATTCATCAATACACATACAACTTGAATCAATATACATAAAATCCCATCAATAAAAATCCACCAGAATATTTATTATAGGCCTATAATAAATATTCTACTTAGTATAGCACTTGTCATAGCAAGTGTTAATTTCCATACGTGTGTATCTAATATGATGCCTCAAGTAAGTAACATATAAATATTGATGTAAGCTCAAAGGCCAATAAATAGTATGAACTATCGCTTACTTACTATAATGAAATAGTAGTAGCGTAGGATTTTAAGTTAGGGTATCAAAGCAATACAACGTGTTTATGCAGGTGCCTAGTATAAGGTAGCACTGATATATTATGAGGGGACAGTAGGATCCGTAGACTTTGTGCAAGCTGCTTTCTGGTATACTCAGGCAGCACTTCAAGGTGACGATTATGTTCAGTATAAGCTTGTCTGTATTATCATGGTAAACGAGTAACACAAGACAAAGCCCAAGCGTTTAAATGGTTAGACGAAGCAGCCAAACAAGATAATACGAAAGGTGCATATTTTATGAAGAGCGCTAAAAAGGGTAAGATTTAATTAAACTTTATAATTTTTAGCATAGAAATCATATTAGTTGTATGTAGGTTTGCGCCAGCAAATGCCATTTAGCTTAGTAAACCACAATTTTGTTACAAAATTCGTAGTTATTAATCAGCATTTACAAAGTATATAAGAATTTAAAAAGGAAAAGGTACATTGCCTGCTTAAATAAATTGCTTTAGCAGGTAGTTGATTTGCAAAATTATGTATATAAACTCGTTTATAAACCTTACTCAGAAAGATAAGTGCTATTGTACTAGTCGTATTATTTTCATGATATTACTGATTATATCTGTCAGTGGCTATCAAACATGTGTAGCAGAGCAAAGTTATCAAGGTCAATCCGGAGATTTAATCATAGATGTCATTTCGAGAGAAGATAAGCATATAGAGGCCTATATTAGTTTAAGAGCAGGTGCGGACGAAGCTATACTTAGTAGTTATAGGTTAAGCGTTAAAATAGCTCCTACAGAAGGAAGGGATGATGCTAGCGGTTTTATTAGTTATACAAATAGATTAGGACGCCACGAACAAGGCATCCATATTCAGCAACCACTAAATTACTTTACAAAAGAAGAGAGGATGAATGCAGAAAGCGAGGAACTTATCATACCTTTTATATTTAATCCAGCAGTGGGGGTAACCAGCGCAAAGATATACTATAAACTTTTTAATGAAGAAGAAATATTAGTTGGTTCTGCTACTGTAATATGGGAGCACGCAGGAATAGAATCAGAAAAGCAGTTAATGCTATCAGATGATTCAGATCGGTTAAATGTATTAGTAGCAAGCATTGGAAACAGGTGTGCAACAGAAGCATGTGGGCATAGGGTAGCAGAAATAGGACAGAGTACCACAGAAACTTCTTATTTTAATAATCATATTAAAGACAAGGGGCGAGCAAGCCAAGAAGAAAGTGAGCTGGAATTAGAAAGAGGCAAGTTGGTTATACCCATAGAATATGTTAGTATGGGTGAGGAAGAGCTAGCCAGACGAGCAAATGAAAATGATTTATATGCACAAGAATTAATAGTTACAAAGATTGTAACAGAAGGGCCACTTCCAAACTTGTTAAAGCTGGCTAATACATGCCATTGGCATAGAATTAAGGAAAAAGTACAGCAAGATGGACGTTATGTTCATTTATTACTAATTGATCCCAAAGGAATTAAGGATACTACTATATATCAATTATTTATTGACCATGTGATAGAGCAGGCTCAAGCAGGTGATGCCTTAGCACAAACTAATTTAGGAATAATGTATTTGACCGCTAAGGGAGTACCTAAAGATAGCAACAAAGCGCTAAAATGGTTTATTCGAGCTACTGAGAAGAATTTTGGAATATCCTATTATATGCTCGGGCAAGTTTATAACCATGGGAAGAAGACCCTTAATAATAGGAGGGAAGCTATCACATGGCATACAAAGGCAGCTAACCAAGGAATTAAGCGTTCTATTTATAATTTAAAGAGGTTATATATAGAGAGGATTTTAATTGATAAATCTGAAAAGGGAGAAGAATTGCCTGATGATAAGAAAGCAGAATATAAAGCAGGAATAGAGTATCTTGCCAGGCTAGCAGATAAAGCAGGAGATAAAGATGCACAGGCAGCATTAGGACTCATATATTGTGAGGGCAAAGGGGTAGATCAAGATGTTGAGCTAGGATTAGAATGGATTAATATGGCTATTGATTATGGAAAAAATATTCTGCCAACTAACAATCATTTAGTAAAAAAGATAGGGAGCCTATATTATTATGGGAAGTTTGACATTCCCATAAACTATGAAATAGCCTTCACATGCTATAGGCAAGCGGCTAAAAATGGATTGGCTGCAGCTCAAAAGTATTTATCTAAAATGTATTTTAAAGGAAAGGGGGTTGGACAGAATTTTGGCCGAGCAACTTTTTGGGCTTTACAAGCAAAAAAAGAGGTTTGGTTAGTAGACAAACTCAAAACTATACTTACTAATACTTTGGACCCTAGCCAAGTTAAAGAAGATTTTGAAAGTTTGGCTAAAAGCCTGTTTGTTAGCTGCAAAATTATGGGAATTGTAGAAAAGCGCGCTCCTATAAAAGGAAATCCTTATACCTTATCTAATTTGTTTCAAGGGTTAGAAGAAATAATAGTAGAATTTATAGAATGGTGGCAGCAACTAGAAGATCAATCTGGCCTGTTAATAAATTGTATAAGTTTAGAGGATATGGACATGATTTCTAAATATCGGGCACATACAGGTGATTTAACGTATATCAAAGAATATATATATCAACAAAATAAGTATATAAGCTTTGGTGAATCAAATGTTCGGTTTGCAGACCAGCTTTTAGAGGAGCAGGTTTATCAAACTCATTATAATGAAGCACTTAGTCTATTAGAGATAATTACATCTATTTATAAAAAAGCACAGGCAAGGTTAATTTATGAAGCAAAAGAGATTAAAAAAGTGCTATCTAAGTTGCATATAGATGAGAAGATAAAGGAACAGATGCTTTTAAAAGAGTTGAATGGAAAAATCAGAATAATTAACTTATTTAATGCCAAATTAAAATTACTTGAAGATAAGAAAAAACAGTTTATGAGTTTTTATCAACTACTATTCAAACAAATTGAAAAAAGACTGTTCGTACGTAATAAGCAGTTTAAAGCAGAACACAGTTATATTTTTGATTAAATTAGTAAAAGCGTATAAGTAGTTCAATCTATGTTATAAAAAGTAAACTAAGTTATAGATGAATATAAAGTTTATGAATATAGAAGTTACTACGTAAATTACCATAAATTATCCATTAAAAATTAATGCTTTTAGCTATAAAATGGAATTTAAACTTATAAAGACAACACTAACCAAATTGTTCTATTGATAGGTATCTATAACCTAGATACGATTAAAAAGCTGTTTATGAAAGTTATTATTAGTGGGGGAGGAACAGGCGGACATGTATACCCCGGTATTGCCATAGCTGATGTGCTCAAACGGAAAAATGCTGAAAACCAAATTTTATTTGTAGGTGCTGGAGGGAAAATGGAAATGAGTAAGGTTCCTGCTGCAGGCTATCCTATTGTAGGGTTGCCTATTAGAGGCATAAATCGTAAGCTCAAATATATATGGAAAAACCTAGCTTTACCAATATGGGTGTTAATTAGCTTATGGAAAGTTAAGCGCATTATAAAAGATTTTAAACCAAATGTTGTGATAGGTACAGGCGGTTATGCAAGTTTTCCTACCATATATATGGCTGCTCGTATGCATATACCTATTGTACTACAAGAACAAAATGCTTATGCGGGTGTTGCTAACAGGTTACTTGCCAAATATGCTCATAAAGTATGTGTAGCATATGAGGGGATGGATACTTATTTTCCTAGTAATAAAATTGTGCTAACAGGAAACCCTATAAGGGCATTTTTAACAGATAAGGCTGATAATTATCTACCAAGCTTACAATACTTTGGACTTGAGCCAGGCGTTATTACTGTACTTATCTTGGGTGGAAGTCTAGGTGCACAAGCTATTAGCGAATCAATCATTAAAGCGGCTCATATATTTGAAAAACATACTATACAAGTAATCCTATCTACTGGTAATGCTTATTTCCCAACCATACATCAAGCTGATTTCCTAGCTTTCAATAAGAATTTTAAAATATTGCCTTATATAGAGCGCATGGATTTAGCATTTGCAGCTGCAAATATTGTTGTGTCTAGGTCTGGTGCCATATCTATTGCAGAGATTGCATCAGCTCAAAAACCAGCTATTTTTATCCCTTCTCCTAATGTGACTGCTGACCATCAGATGAAAAATGTATTACCTTTGGTTACTAAAAATGCCGCTATTTTAATTAAAGATAATGAAGTCCCTGACAAGCTTGTCCCAGCTATTTTAGAACTAGCAAAAGACAAGCAGCGTCAACGTATGCTAGTAGAAAATTTGGGTAACTGTTTTAAAACACATGCAGCAGAAAGTATAGCCGGTCTTATAGAAGATTTAGTACAGCATACTAACAAACAGGTTAAATGAAGCATTATAAATATGTTTATATATTAGGTATTGGTGGTATTGGTATGAGTGCACTTGCTAGATGGTTTCATCGAGAAGGGGCTCAGGTATTTGGCCATGATCGGGTGTGTACTTCACTTACTGACCAACTCATACAAGAAGGTATAACCATACATTATCAGGCAGCTGTAGATGCTATTCCTACTACTATTTTAAGTCATCCACAAGATACTTTAGTTTTATATACACCTTCCATTGCTATAACACATCCTATTTGGCAGTATCTATCTACACATGGATACAATTTGTGTAAAAGGGGCGAGGTACTAGATATCATTACAAAAAGCCACTTTACGCTAGCTATAGCAGGTACGCATGGCAAAACTACTAGCACTTCGTTAGCTGCTCACGTGTTATATCATGCAAACAGAAATATAACTGCTTTTCTAGGCGGCATTGCCAAAAATTATAATAGCAATTTTATAGCAAGTCCCAATACTTCAGAAGCCACTTCCATAGTAATAGAGGCAGACGAGTTTGATCGATTTTTTTTAAAGCTGTATCCCAATATCGCTATTATTACTACTGTAGATCCAGACCATTTAGATATCTATAAAGATATAGCTGGTTTTGAGGAAGGATTTAAACAATTTTTAAGCAGGCTTCCTAAGCAAGGCCTCGCTATTTTACACCGCGAAGTAGCCAAGAGATTAATAACTAATGAATCGTACCCCACGCAAGCAAATGTCCTTCAATACGCATTAAACCATGCACCCATTTGTGCAGATAATGTATATATCAATCAAGCAGGGAGGTTTTGTTTTGATTACATAAGCGAAAAAGTTGTTATTAGAAATATTCAATTGCCCGTACCAGGATATCATAATGTAGAAAATGCTTTAGCAGTTATTACCGCTTCTTTGCATATGGGGTTGGCACCTGACATCATTCGGGAGTCCATACATACTTTTAGGGGAGTAGAGAGAAGGTATGACGCAATTATACAACGGGATGATTTAGTCTTTATTGATGATTATGGCCACCATCCAGTTGAAATAACTGCTTTGCTTACTACCATTCGGCATCTTTATCCAGGAAAGAAAATTACAGTAATTTTTCGTCCCAACCAGTATAGTAGGACAAAAGATTTTTTACAAGAGACTGCACAAAGCCTAAGTATCGCAGACTGTGTATTTATATTAGATATCTATAGCGATCGTGAAGCACCTATTGAAGGGATTAATCCAACAGCTATTCTACAACATATTCCATTGGCTTGCAAATATGCTTGTACAAAGGAAAACTTGATTTCACAACTTGCTCAAATGGATAAACCAGAGATAGTGGTCAATGTAGGTGCTGGCGATGCAGATGAGTTTATAGAACCTATCAAAAACTTTTTACTAAAAAACTATAGCTAGGTTTTATATTAGATAAGCATAATAAGTTTAATGAAACAATAAGAAATATCCGCGCAAATACTTTATAATGGATAGCGTAGCATCAAAGTTAAACGGAAAAAGTATACACTATAATTGTTAAAAATCTAGTCCTAGAATTTGCTTGGATATTGAAGGCAAAAAGTATCTCGTTATACTATTTTTATATTTGTTACCAGTAATTCTACTTAGCTAAGCTTCACACTATTAATGTGGATATTGTTCCTCTAATCATTGGTTTGTAGCAACACTTATATCAGTCAAATTTAGTTCAATCGTATGTATGCTGGTCTAACTGACCTACACTTGCAGCATCTATACATGTCGAGCTTAAATCAGGTGTACATACATGGGTTCCTTTTATATGTTTAACTAATGCTTTTACTCCTTTATCGTCTGTTATATTATTATCACTTCAATAAAGCGCATGCACTTTACTTCCCTGTAAATGTTTAATTAATATTTCTACTTTTTTAGCAAGAAAAACTTAATCCCTTATGAATTCTTAGCATGCTTTACACTACCAACTCTTTGGCAGACCCTATATATTTCCTTACTAAATAGAAATAAAAAAAGATAGAATTCTAATAATAACAAGAAGTTAAGGCAGCTGTTTACCTTATTAATTTTTTCATCAAAACGGATATTGTATTATGTAGATGGCTTTATAATGTGGTAACTAGCTTGCCCTGATGAAGAGCTATTATCTTAAGCCTTCTTTTTAGGCCTTATTTCTTCGAAAGGAACAATTTTGGTAGGAATCAGCTGGCCTTCAATACGACTAATACGATCACGGACTAAATCAACTTTTTCTCCTAATCGTTTATCTACATTCTCAATTTTTTCGCTCAGCCTTTTGTCTGTATTTTCAATTTTTTCACTTAATTGTTTACTTAGGTCCTCAAGTTTAGCACTCAATACGGTATTGGATACTTCAATTTTTTCACTCAATTTTTTTTCTAGAAGGTCAATTCTATTATTTAAGCTACTATCTACTTCACTAAGCTGTTTTTGTATTGAAGTAAATCTTACTTCAATCCCTTTAAATTCTGCCTTGTTTTCTTTAAATCCTCTGTCAATTTCTTCAAATCTTTTGTCAATTTGTGTAAACCTTGTGTCTATTTGAGTGAATCTTGTGTCTATGTCTTCAAACTTTTTATCTATTTTATCAAACCTCCCATCTATTTTTTCAAATCTTGTATTAAAATGATACCACATAAAGCCAAATAGTCCCCCTATAGGCCCCCAAA
>ERZ778017.3574-NODE-3574-length-10878-cov-42.861776_pt1 | contig 10878 bp, 16 predicted proteins | sample MGYA00375747_ERZ778017 | MGnify/ENA primary metagenome ERZ778017 (study PRJEB29350, sample SAMN05509838) | bioreactor metagenome | biome: bioreactor; material: wastewater | place: South Africa: University of Cape Town | collected 2014-03-17 ... | reverse complement strand
GCGACGAGGAACAGATTCGCGCCGCGGGCGCCGAGGCCTATGTCTCGAAACCGATTTCGGTCATCAAATTCATCGAAAGCGTCGGCGCTTTCGCCTGACTCTAGTTCCGCGGCGCCTGCCGACGGTAGCTCAGCGCTTCGGCGATATGAACCCGGCCGATCGAATCAGCGCCGGCAAGATCGGCGATCGTCCGTGCGACGCGCAGCATGCGGGTGTAGCCGCGCGCCGACAGCCGCATCGCTTCGGCCGCCTGCGCCAGCAACTGGCGCCCCGCTTCGTCGGGGGTCGCGACCGCTTCCAGCAGCTCGCCGTCGATCTCGGCATTGGTGCGCACCTTGTGCCCGACATAGCGGGCGGTCTGGACCGCGCGCGCCGCGGCGACGCGCGCCGCGACTTCGGCGCTTCCCTCGGCGGGCGGCGGCAGCGTCAGGTCGGCGGCGCTCACCGCCTCGACCTCGACATGCAGGTCGATCCGGTCGAGCAGCGGTCCCGACAGCTTGGCCTGATAATCGGCGGCGCAGCGCGGGGCGCGGCTGCAGGCAAGCGCCGGGTCGCCGAGATGGCCGCAGCGGCACGGATTCATCGCCGCGACAAGCTGCACGCGCGCCGGAAAGGTGACATGGGCATTGGCGCGCGCAACGCTGACCTCGCCGGTTTCGAGCGGCTGGCGCAGGCTGTCGAGCACGCCGCGCTGGAATTCGGGCAGTTCGTCGAGAAACAGCACCCCCAGATGCGCCAGGCTGACCTCGCCCGGGCGCACGCGCAGGCCGCCGCCGACCAGCGCGGGCATCGACGCCGAATGATGCGGGGCGCGGAAGGGCCGCGCGCGCACCAGCCGCCCGCTTTCGAGCCCGCCCGCGACCGAGGCGATCATCGACACTTCGAGCGCTTCGGCGGGGGTGAGGTCGGGCAGGATGCCGGGCAGGCACGCCGCCATCAGTGATTTGCCGGCACCCGGCGGTCCGCTCATCAGCAGATTGTGCCCACCGGCGGCCGCGATTTCGAGTGCGCGCTTGGCGGTTTCCTGCCCCTTGACCTGCGCCAGGTCGGCGGTGCGCCGCGGCGGCTCGACTTCGCCGGGAACGGGCGGGGAAAGCGTCGCGGTGCCGCGAAAATGGTTGAGCAGCGCGAGCAGGTCGGTCGCCGCCAGCACCTCGACATTGCCCGCCCATGCCGCTTCGGGGCCTTGCGCCGCGGGGCAGATCAGCCCGCGCTCGACGCTGCCCGCGTGCAGCGCGGCGAGCAGCACGCCGGGTGAGGCGGCGACCCGTCCGTCGAGCCCCAGCTCGCCGACGACGACATAGGCGCCCAGCGTCTCGGCATCGACGACGCCCATCGCGCCGAGCAGCGCCAGCGCGATCGGCAGGTCATAATGCGACCCTTCCTTGGGCAGATCGGCGGGCGACAGATTGACGGTGATCCGCTTGGGCGGCAGCGCGAGGCCGATCGCCGACAGCGCGGCGCGCACGCGTTCGCGGCTTTCGGCGACCGCCTTGTCGGGCAGGCCGACGACCGCGAAGGCGGGCATCCCCGGTGCGATCTGGCACTGTACCTCGACGCCCCGCGCTTCGAGCCCGAGATAGGCGACGGTAGAAACGATCGCGACCATTTTGCCCCCATAGTGGCGCAGATTGTGCCTGCTTTGTTCTGCGTTCCGTCATAAGCCAAGTGCCGGAAAGGTCGAGTCCTTTCGGCGCCATCCTGGATGCGTCCCCCGTACCTCTTTACAGCATACCAACCAGTTGGTATGTAAATGCTCATGACCGCGACTCACTCTTCGTCCGACCCGGCTCCGGCCCCTCGCGCACCGCGCGGCAGCGCGCGCGACAAGCTGATCGCCGCCGCGCATCAGGAGGTGCGGCGTCAGGGCTATGCCGCGACCACGGTCGACCAGATCTGCGCCGCCGCCGGCGTGACCAAGGGCGCCTTCTTCCATCATTTCGAATCGAAGGAGGCTCTGGCGGTCGCCGCGGCCCAGGCCTGGACCGAACGCGCGCGGCCGATGTTCGACATGCTGCCGCACACGAAGCTGGACGATCCGCTCGACCGGCTGCTCGGCCATATCGATTTCCGCTTTTCGCTGCTGCACGGCCCGGTCGACGGCTTCACCTGCTTCGTCGGGACGATGGTGCAGGATGCCTATGCGACCAGCGAGCCGATCCGGTTGGCGTGCGAGGCGAGCATCGCCGCCTATTGCGAAGCGCTCGCCCCCGACATCGAAGCCGCGATGCAGGCCTATGGCGCGCCTGCGGGGATGAGCGCGCTCGATCTCGCGCGGCATATCCAGTCGGTGCTGCAGGGTGGCTTCGTTCTGGCCAAAACCACCAACGACCCGGCGATTGCCCGGGAAAGTGTCGCGCATCTGACGCGTTATGTCCGCATGCTGTTCGGGCGGACCTGACGAAAAATCCCCCCCCAGGAAGAGGAGTGCCACCCATGTCCAAGATGATCTTCGTCAACCTGCCGGTTCGCGACCTCGCGAAATCCATGGCCTTCTATGAAGCGCTCGGCTTCACCAACGAACCGCGCTTCACCGACGAGACTGCGGCGGCGATGGTCTGGTCCGACAGCATCTTCGTGATGCTGCTGACGCACGACAAGTGGAAAAGCTTCACCGATCGCCCGATCCCGCCGACCGGCGCCAGCGAGGTGTCGCTCGCGCTCGCGATGGAGGACCGCGCGGCGGTCGACGCGATGATCGCCGCCGCCGCGGCGCACGGCGGCACCGCCGACATCAACCCGGTGCAGGATCATGGCTTCATGTACGGCCGCGACCTCCTCGACCCCGATGGCCATGTCTGGGGTCCCTTCTGGATGGACCCCGCCGTCGCGAACGGCGAGGCGGCGGTGCCCGAGGTCTCGCAATGAGTTTCCAGGCCTATCTCGACAATGTCGAGGCCAAGACCGGCAAGTCGGCCGAGGCGCTGCGCGCGATGGCCGTCGAGCGCGGCCTCGCCGACGCGGACGGGCTTGCCGCGGGTGTCAAGGCCGGCGCGGTGGTCGACTGGTTGAAGCAGGATTTCGACCTCGGCCATGGCCACGCCATGTCGATCGTCGCGTTCATCAAGGGCAAGAGGGAGTAGGGCCATGGGCGTCAAATCCGATGCGGCGATCGAAATCACCGCTTTCGACTGGGTTCCCGATTTCGCGCAGGGCTTCGTCCGCGACCTGCGTCCGCGCTGGGCGTGCGAGGAAATGGGCGTCGATTATGCCGAGCGGCTGATCAGCGCGGTCAACCGGCCGGCCGATCATTATCGCGACCAGCCGTGGGGGCAGGTGCCGGTGCTGCGCGACGGCAATGTCCGCCTGTTCGAAAGCGGCGCGATCCTGCTCCATCTCGCCGAACAGGACGCCGCGCTGCTGCCGCGCGACCCGCAAGGGCGCGCCACGGTGACGAGCTGGCTCTTCGCCGCCTACAACAGCGTCGAACCGCTGATGTTCGAACTGTCGAACATAGAGATTTTCGCCGCGGGCGAGGAATGGGCGCGGCTGCGCCGTCCCGGCCTGCTCGAATTCATTCGCACCCGGCTCGGCAAGCTTGCGGAGGCGCTGGGCGACCGGCCGTATCTCGCGGGCGACTTCAGCGTCGCCGATATCGCGATGGCAACGGTGCTGCGCGAAGGGATAGAGGCGGGTGTCGTTGCCGAACATCCGCGGCTCGAAACCTATCTCGCGCGCTGCCTCGACCGCCCCGCCTTCGGCCGTGCGCTCGCGGCGCAGCTCGCCGCCTTCACCGAGGAGCCGAGCGCCGCATGACCTGATACCCCTGGAAAGAAAAATGGAGAGAGACGATGACCTATGTCGAAGGCTTTGTGCTGGCGGTGCCTGCCAATGCGAAGGACGCCTATCGCGAGCATGCCGCCGATGCGGTGGCGCTGTTCAAGGAATTCGGCGTCCGCCGCCATGTCGAATGCTGGGGCGATGACGTCCCCGTCGGCAAGATCAACGACTTCCGCACCGCGGTGCAGGCAAAGGAAGGCGAGGAGATCGTCTTTTCCTGGTTCGAATATCCCGACCGCGCGGCGCGCGACGCCGCGACCGAAAAGATGATGAGCGATCCGCGGATGCAGGCGATGGGCGCGGCAATGCCCTTCGACGGCCAGCGGATGATCGTCGCGGGCTTCGCCTCGATCGTCGAGGAGGGGCTGGGCGGGCCGATGGGGTATACCGACGGCTTTGTGGTCGCGGTTCCGACCGCCAATCGCGACGCCTATCGTGCGCTCGCCGAAAAGGCCGCGGTCGTCTTTCTCGACCATGGCGCGACGCGTGTCCTCGAATGCTGGGGCGACGATGTGCCCGACGGCAAGGTCACCGACTATCGCCGCGCGGCCCACGCCGAAGCGGACGAAAGTGTCGTGTTCAGCTGGATCGAATGGCCCGACAAGGACACGCGCGTCGCGGGTTGGGACAAGATCATGGCGGATGATCGCATGCGGCACGATCCGGCCGACCAGTGTTTTGAGGGCAAGCGCATGATCTATGGCGGCTTCGCGCCGATTCTCGACGCCTGACCTCAGCGCCTTTCCTTCCCCAGATGCGAAACGGAGAATGATGATGACGAACCCCAAGGGCAGCTTCATCTGGTACGAACTGATGACCGGCGATCCCGATGGCGCGGCGCGCTTCTATGGCGCCGTCGTCGGCTGGACGATCGCGGGCGCCGCCGATCCCGCGGCGCCTGGTGGGGCCGATTACCGCATGATCGGGCGCAGCGACGGCGGCAATGCCGGCGGCATGCTGGCGCTCAATGCCGATATGCTCGCGGGCGGCGCGCGGCCCGGCTGGCTCGGCTATCTCTACACGCCCGACGTCGATGCGGCGGTCGCCGCGATCGTCGCCGACGGCGGCGAGGTCCATATGCCTGCGACCGATCTTCCGGTCGGTCGCATCGCGATGGTCAGCGATCCGCAGGGCGCGCCCTTCTATGTCATGAACCCCGTTCCGCCGCCGGGCATGGAGGGCATGACGAGCGACGTCTTTTCGGTGACCGAAGCGCAGCATGTCCGCTGGAACGAGCTGTCGACCGACGACCCCGACGCCGCGATCGCCTTTTACCGCCGCCACTTCGGCTGGGCGCAGGAGGGGGCGATGGATATGGGCGCGATGGGCAGCTACCGCTTCCTGCAACTCGGCGACATCGGCATCGGCGCGGTCATGCCGCGCATGCCGCAGATGCCGGTGTCCGCCTGGACCTATTATATCGGCGTCGACGACATCGACCGCGCGCTGGCCGCCGTTGCCGCCGAGGGCGGGCAACTGCTCAGCGGCCCGCATGAAATCCCCGGGGGCGAATTTTCCGCAACCGGGCTCGACCCGCAGGGCGCCGCCTTCGGCCTCGTCGGCCCGCGCCGCTGAACCGAAAGAAGGGAGAGAGACGATGGAGAATCAAGGACCGACCGGCGGACTGACCCCGCATATCGCGATCGCCGACAAGCGCGCGAGCGAGGCGATCGAATTCTACAAACAGGCGTTCGGTGCCGTCGAACAGGTGCGGATGCCGGCCGAGGACGGCGTGCGGCTGATGCATGCGCATCTGCTCGTCAACGGATCGTCGCTGATGATGCACGACGATTTCCCCGAATATTCGGGCCAGGCGATGGCCGCGCCGTCGGGCGTGACGCTGCACCTGCAGGTCGACGATGCCGACCGCTGGTACGACCGCGCGATCGCGGCGGGCGCGACGTCGGTGATGGCACCCGAAAACATGTTCTGGGGCGATCGCTACGCCCAGGTGAAGGACCCGTTCGGCCACCTCTGGTCGATCGGCCATCCGCTGAAGGGAGAAGGATGATGGGCAAGCCCCCCGTGACGCTGTGCCTCTGGTACGACAAGGATGCCGAAGAAGCGGCGCAATTTTACGCCGCGACCTTTCCCGACAGCGCGGTCGGACCGGTTCACCGCGCCCCCGGCGATTTTCCCGGCGGCAAGCAGGGCGATGCGCTGACGGTCGAGTTCACCGTTCTGGGTATCCCGTGCGTCGGGCTGAATGGCGGCCCGATCTTTCCGCACAGCGAGGCTTTTTCCTTTCAGGTGTCGACCGAAACGCAGGAAGAAACCGACCGCTATTGGAACGCCATCGTCGGCAACGGCGGTACCGAAAGCGCGTGCGGGTGGTGCAAGGACAAATGGGGCCTCAACTGGCAGATCACCCCGCGCGTCCTGATCGAAGCGACGACGAGCAGCGACAAGGGCGTGGCGAAGCGCGCCTTCGATGCGATGATGACGATGAAAAAGATCGACATCGCGGCGATCGAGGCCGCGGTGCGGGGTGACGCCGTTGGCGCGGCGTAGCCCCTTCCTCTTCGCCTGGGCGCTCTGCGGCACGCTCGACATCCTCTATGCTGCGGCGTGGAGCGTGCTGGCGGGCAGCGATCCCGGGCGGATGCTGCGCGGCGTCGCCAAGGGGCCCTTTGGCGACGGCGCCGCCGACTGGGGCGTGGTGGGCTCGCTCGCCGGGCTCGCCACCCATTATGCGATCATGGCGGCGATGGTCGGCGCCTGGTTTGCCGCAGCGGCGCGAATCCCCGCGCTGCGTCGCCCGTGGTGGCTCACCGGCACACTCTATGGCCTGATCCTCTATCTGGTGATGAACGCGATCGTGCTGCCGCTGCGTTTCGGAGCCCCCTTTCCGCCGGCCGATCTCGCCCAGGGCGCGATCGCATTGTTTCCGCATATCGCCTTCATCGGCCTGCCGCTCGCGTGGCTGTCGATGCGGCAGGAGAATGCCCGATGATCCTCTACGGCCACCCCTTTTCCTCCTATACGTGGAAGGCGCAGATCGCCTTTTACGAAAAGGAGGTCGCGCACGAATTCCGCGCGATCGAGACCGAGCCGCCCTTCACCCATTATGACGAACTGCGGGCGCATTGGCCGGTCGGGCAGTTCCCGCTGATCGTCGATGACGGGCGTCCGCTGTTCGAGGCGAGCATCATCGCCGAATATCTCGATCAGCGCTCCGACGCCGGCCCGCGGCTGGTTCCTGCCGATCCGCAGGCGGCGCTCGAGGTGCGCTTCCTCGACCGGATATTCGACAATCATTTTCAGGCGCGCTTTCAGGCGGCGGTGGCCGAATATCTGCCCTTCATCACCGAAACGCCCGATCTGGCCCGCGTCGCCCGCGCGCGCGATCAGCTCGAACAGGTCTATGGCTGGCTCGAGGCGCGGCTCGGCGATGACGACTGGGCGACGCCCTATGGTTTCACGCTGGCCGATTGCGCCGCGGCCCCGGCGCTCTTCTATGCCGACTGGGTGCATCCGATCGACCCGGCTCACGCCAAAGTGCGCGCCTACCGCGCCCGCCTGCTCGCGCGGCCGTCGGTGGCGCGCTGCGTCGAGGATGCGCGGCCCTATCGCAGCTATTTCCCGCTCGGCGCCCCCGACCGCGACTGACCGGGGGCGTCCCGATATGCGGTTAACGCCGCGCTGACGGTGCCGCTTTGCCATTTGGGAACCGCGCGCGCGCGAAGGCGGGGCGATGGTTTCGCCTGCCGCCCCTGCCGCCCTCGTCCGGACGCTTGTCGTCGCGCTGTTCGCGGCGCTGATCGCCTTCGCGCCGGTGCAGGCGCGGGCGCAGCAGCTGGTGACGGTCACGACCACCGTGACGACCAACGTGACGACCACCGTGACATGGATCGACGACGACACGCCCGGCGCCGGGGATGCGGGCGCCGAAGACGCCGACGAATTCGCGGCTGACGACGACACCGCCGCCCTGCTCGACGATGCTGGGGACGACACTCGGGTTGCCGGCGAGGCCGATCTGGGCGCGACGCGGCGCTATGCGCCCGGCGCCGGGCTGGCGACGCGCGGCCCGGCGAAGGCGCGCTTTGGCCCCTTTGCGGTCGTCGACGGCACGACGGCGCGGATGAGCGGCGATGTCGATGGTGCGACGCCGCGCCAGTTCGCCGCGATGCTTGCGGCCTTTCCGGGCGTGAGGCGGCTCGAGATGATCGACTGCCCCGGCAGCCTCGATGAAGAGGCCAATCTGATTCTCGCCCGCGCGATTCGCCGGGCGGGTCTGGAAACCGTCGTCCCGAGCGGCGGTTCGGTGCGGTCGGGTGCGGTCGAGCTCTGGCTCGCCGGTTCCACCCGCCGCGCCGCTCCCGATGCCGAATTCGGCGTCCACAGCTGGGCCGACGAATATGGGCGCGAGGCAAAGGACTATCCCGCCAGCGATCCGGTTCACGCCGAATATATCGGCCTCTACCGCGAAATGGGCATGGACGACGCCCATGCCCGCGCCTTTTATGCGCTGACCAACGCCACCCCCTTCGATCAGGTGCGCTACCTGACCCGCGACGATATGGCGCGCTTCGTCCCGCTGAACTGAGTATCGCCGTCGCTCCATTGGGAAGGGCCGGTTGCGGCCGTATTGTGCCATATCCATCATCGTCATCCCGGACTTGATCCGGGATCCATTCATACAGCGGTGGAATAATGGATCCCGGATCAAGTCCGGGATGACAAAAAGGCGTTGGCGCGCCAAGCTGCCTTACCCTTGCAACACGCCTCGACGCCCCCCACATCGCTCGGCATGGCAAAGCGCGGCTTATACCAGCGATTGCGATCGAACGCGCAGGTGCGCAGCGCGCTCTTCTGCCTCGGCGGGCTGCTGATGATCGTCGCGGTGCTGATCGGCCCGCTGCCGGGCCCAGGCTTCATCATCCTGTTTCCGGTCGGACTGATGCTTGTCTTGCAGAACAGTGCGTGGGCGAAACGTCGCTATGTCCGCTTCAAGCGGCGCCATCCGCGCTACGGCGCCTGGACCGACCGCGTCATGCGCCGGGTCAGCGCCGCGCGCCGTCGCGCCCGCGCCGCGCTCGAGGCGCTCGATGGGGATTGATCGCGATCGGGCATCGAGGGCGATTGACTTTCGCCCGACTCTCGCTTATCCGCGCCTCGATCAGCGGCCGCCCTCGCTTGGCGGCCCTTTTTCGTTGCACCGATTGAAGAGAATTTGGGGATACCGCGATGAAGCGCACCTATCAACCGAGCCGCCTCGTGCGCAAGCGCCGTCACGGCTTCCGCGCCCGCAAGGCGACCGTCGGCGGCCGCAAGGTTCTCGCCGCCCGCCGCGCGCGCGGCCGCAAGAAGCTGTCGGCCTAATCGCCGACGCTTTGCCGCCAGCCCAAAAGGAGCTGGGGCTGGTGCGATCGCTTTCCAAACGCAGCGAATTTCTGGCCGCCAACCGCGGCCTTCGCTTTCCCATGCCCGGCTTTGTCCTGCTCGTGCGTCCGCGCGGCGACGGCGACGATGCGCCGGGCATCGGCTTTACCGTCAGCAAGAAGGTGGGCAACGCCGTCACCCGCAACCGGATGAAGCGCCGTTTCCGCGCTCTCGCCCGGGCGGTGATCCCCGCGCGGGGAATCGCCGGCGCCGACCATGTGATGATCGGGCGGTCGGGCGGCAACGACATCGCCTTTGCCGAACTGGGTGAGCATCTCGATTCGGCGCTCGCGCGCGCCGCGAAGAAGCTGGCGAAATGACCGGCTGTCCTACATTGTTCCGATGGCATAGCGTCCAGACATGACCCCATCCGTTTCACGCCGCAAACCGCGAATCGCGAATGAAGTTGCGCAGTTTTCTGCGGATATGCGCTCCGTGCCCCTTCCCGACCCGGGTCATGGCGCCGCAATTGGTGCAATCGCGTGTGAAGTTGCGCAGTTTTCCGGGCATTTTCCATGATTGCCCGCTTGCTCATCCTGATCGCCCGTGCCTGGCAATTGGGCCCGTCGCGCATCCTGCCGCCGACGTGCCGCTATGCGCCGTCGTGCAGCGAATATGCGATCATCGCGCTGAAACGCCATGGTGCGATCAAGGGTGGCTGGCTGGCGACAAAGCGGCTATTGCGCTGCCATCCTTGGGGCGGGCACGGCTACGACCCCGTACCTTGATGCGGCATTTCCCGACATTGACCAGAAGAGAGACCGAAGAGCGTGGACGACAAGCGTAACCTGATCGCGGCAATTTTACTGTCGGTGGCGATCCTGCTCGGCTGGAATTTCGTTTCGGAGAAATTCTTTCCCACCCCGGCAAAGCCCGACGTGACCAAGACCGTCGCCGGCGCGCCCGGTGCGACCCCCGCGGCGACGCAGGGCCAGCCCGCCAGCGCGCCCCCATCCGGCACGCCCGCGGTCGCGGCGCCGGTCGCCAAGACGACGATTCTGCCGGTCGAGGCGGCGCTTGCCACCGGCAATCGGGTGCCGATCGAAACCCCGTCGCTCGCGGGATCGATCAACCTTGTCGGCGCGCGCATCGACGACATCACGTTGACCAAATATCGCCAGACGATCGAAAAGAACGCGCCGCCGGTGCGCCTGTTCGCGCCGGGCAACAGCAAGGCCGCCTATTTCGCGAGCGTCGGCTGGTCGGCGCAGGGGATCGAGGTTCCGGGGCCGACGACGCTGTGGACTGCCAGCGGCACGAAGCTGACCCCGGCGACCCCGGTGATGCTCAGCTGGTCGAATACGACCGGCCAGACCTTCCGCGTCGAATATAGCATCGACGACAATTATCTGATCACCGCGAAGCAGACGATCGCGAACGCGGGCAGCGCGCCGGTCGCGGCAAGCAGCTTCGCGCTGATCGACCGCCTTGGCAAGCCGACCGACCCGCACGAAAAGGACAGCTGGACGATCCACGTTGGCCCGACCGGCTATCTGGACGGCAAGTCGGTGTTCGACGTCGATTACAAGAATCTCGATGAAGGCGGCGCCTTCAAATATAATTCGGCGGCGTGGCTTGGTTTCACCGACAAATATTGGCTCGCTGCGGTGATCCCGGCGAAGGATGAGCGCGTCACCGCGTCGATCACCGCGCCGGCCGCGGACAATTATCAGACGCTGTTCGCGCGCGACTTCAAACAGGTGGCGCCGGGAA
>ERZ778017.3573-NODE-3573-length-10879-cov-4.682003_pt1 | contig 10879 bp, 7 predicted proteins | sample MGYA00375747_ERZ778017 | MGnify/ENA primary metagenome ERZ778017 (study PRJEB29350, sample SAMN05509838) | bioreactor metagenome | biome: bioreactor; material: wastewater | place: South Africa: University of Cape Town | collected 2014-03-17 ... | reverse complement strand
ATACGAGATATTGGCGTGACTGGAGTTCAGACGTGTGCTCTTCCGATCTTAACCATTACTGAAGATGCGCTCGACTATATGGTAGAACAGGCATTAGCACTTAAATTAGGAGCTAGAGGCTTACGTTCTATTTGTGAAGCAGTTATTATGGATGCTATGTTTGAACTCCCTTCTAAAAAGGAAGCTACTACATTGGTAATAGATAAAAACTATGCAGTTGATAAATTATCTACTGCTAAAGTCGCATAATAGAATAGGTTGGTCGTTGAAAGGATATTATTATTATATACTTAGCTAAGCCCTAAGGCATTTTTCAATAAAGGTGGCCTATCAACCTACATTAGCTGCTTGTTCTTACTAAATTATACATGTTTCACGGCTCATCTGTAAATTAAGATAACTATTCCCAGCTAGCAAACGAATTCCATTCGTTTAGTATAAACCGTGTACCATCTATAAAATCTAGCTTGATCAATCAGTTATCCAATAAAATATAAGAAGCTTCTCTAGTTAAACTCAAAGAGGGGTTGGCCTTACCTTATATAACCTTACTTCATACAAAATAAGTGAGCGCTACAACCACGCTAAAGAGATATATAATTTTGCAATCCATATACATGGATTTTGTGAGTCAGTGGATAGCTAACGTCCCCAGGATAAATTACATTTAACTTATCTAATTCTAAATCTTCTACTGCTAAGCGCATGGAAGGCGTAAGCTTGGGTGCATCAGCATATTTAAACTCAAAACCAATGAGCTGGTTTTCTTGTTTAAATAACAGATCTAATTCTGCACCTGCATGCGTGCGCCAAAAGAATGCTTGTTTAGGATATATACCATGGCACCTGATAATTTCTTCTAAAGCAAATCCTTCCCATAGTGCGCCGAAGCGAGCATATCGTTCCATGGCTGTACGATTAGAAAGGTCTAAAAGAGCATTTAATATTCCGCTATCTCTAAAATATATTTTTGGTGTTTTTACATGTCTTTTTTGGATGTTTGCAAACCATGGCTGCAAGGTACGAATCATAAAAGTACCCTCTAAAATATCTAAATATTTGCGTACGGTATGGTCAGATACAGCCAATGATCGACTTAACTCACTTGCATTGAACAACTGACCATGATAGTGTGTTAACATCATCCAAAAACGATAGAGTTGTTGTGCTGGGATATTGAATCCTAAACTAGGCAAGTCCATTTCTAAAAAGGTGCGAATGTAATTGGTACGCCAGATAAAGCTATCTGTATCTAAATCACTCAAGAAAGAACGAGGAAAACCACCACGCACCCATAATTTCTCCATATCATGAGTTTCCATTAATGAAAAGGGCGTTAACTCCATATAGCCAATTCTTCCTGTAAGTGATTCAGAAGACTGTTGTAAGAGTATTCTTGAAGCACTACCCAAAATTAAATAATGCTGGCGTATAGGCTGCCTATCCACAAGTACACGTAAAACAGGAAATAAATCTGGCTTTCGTTGAATCTCATCAATAACGATTAGTCCTTCTAAAGATTCTAAAGACAACATAGGCTGATCGAGTCGTACCAGATCTCTAGGATCTTCTAAATCATACCAATGTACCTGTGAGAAGCCTTTTTCTTGAATAAATTGCCGTGCAAGAGTTGTCTTTCCACATTGCCTTGGCCCTAAAATGGCACATACAGGATGTACCCTAAATAATTCTTTAACTTTAGTTAGGAAATGACTACGCTGCATATTACCTTGATATTTCGAATGCAAGATTCGAATTTACAATATATCTTTATAGCAAGAAAGAAAAAGCTTAGTAAAATATTAGCGTTTATATAAAAGTCTAATTCTAATGAAAAAAACCATAGCTAAAACTGTAATTATTTTTGTTTTAAAGAAACCCTATTTTTCTATTATCCAAAGGAACTATTTTATATATCGCATACATTTCAACAATTAATTTAATGCTAAACATACCGGATAATTATGCAAAAAAGATTAGTTTAGCTTCTTATTTCTAGCAACCAATAAATTGTTGATATTTCCATTATCATGTCATATTCTATTAGCGAACAAGAACTTTTAAGAAGACAAAAAAAAGAAGAATTAGAAGCCCTAGGGGTTAACCCTTATCCTTCAGCAACTTTTGTAAGTAATACGTCTGCCCAAGATATTCTTTCCAATTTTAACAAAACACCAGATAAGTTTCAGCAGGTAAGTATTACAGGACGTATTATGGGCCGACGTATTATGGGAGCAGCCTCTTTTGTAGAGTTACAAGATGCAACTGACAAGATACAACTGTATGTGCACCGAGATACCTTATGTCCAGGGGAGGATAAAAGCTTTTACAACATAGTTTTCAAAAAGTTACTGGATATTGGTGACCTAATAGGCATAGAAGGATATGTATTTACTACCCAAGTAGGTGAGATTAGTATTCATGTTAACAAGCTTACGCTACTGTCCAAATCCCTTCGTCCATTACCTATCGTTAAAGAAGATGATAAGCATGTTTATGATGCCTTTACAGATCCAGAGCAAAGATATAGACAACGCTATGTAGATTTGTTGGTAACACCTACAACCAGAACTATTTTTCACAAAAGAACACAGATGATACAGGCTATTCGCCAGTATTTGAACAAACAAGGATATGATGAGGTAGAAACACCTATTTTGCAACCACTTTATGGAGGAGCTTCTGCCAGGCCTTTTAAAACACACCACAATACGTTAGACATGACCCTTTATTTGCGTATTGCGAATGAACTATATTTAAAAAGGCTTATTGTGGGTGGTTATGAGGGTGTATATGAATTTGCCAAAGACTTCCGAAATGAAGGCATGTCACGTTTTCATAACCCAGAGTTTACCATGCTTGAATTGTATGTAGCTTACAAAGATTACAAATGGATGATGGACTTGACTGAAGAATTGCTAGAACAGGTTGCATTGCATTTACATGGAACTACAGAAGTGCAAGTAGGACTGCATACCATTAATTTTAAAAGGCCTTGGAAAAGATTTACTATGTTTGAGGCTATTCAGCACTTCACAGGCATAGATATTAGCAGAATGGAAGAATCTGAACTTAGAAAAACAGCTGCAAAATTATCAGTACCGTTAGAAGCATCAGCAGGCAAAGCAAAAATTATTGATGAAATCTTTGGGGCTAAGTGCGAGCCTAATTTAATCCAACCTACTTTTATTACGGACTATCCAGTAGAAATGTCGCCACTGGCCAAGCAGCATAGAGACAACCCTGCTTTGGTAGAAAGGTTTGAGGTCATTTGTAATGGTAAAGAGATTTGTAATGCTTTTTCTGAGCTCAATGACCCTATCGAACAGCGGAATCGTTTTGAAGAACAGCTCAAACTAGGCCAACGAGGTGATGAAGAAGCTATGATGCTAGATGAAGATTTTCTAAGGGCGCTAAGCTATGGTATGCCACCTACAGCTGGCTTGGGTATTGGCATTGATAGGCTGGCTATGATTATGACCAATGCACCTTCGATCCAAGAAGTAATATTCTTCCCACAAATGCGGCCAGAACACTAAAACAAGATGTTGAAATAAAATCTTTAGCAAAGCTAACTATGCTTTGTAAATAGGCTGCTAGTGCGAACAATATAAGCTTATAAAATAAAACATGCAGGAAACAATAATAGCGTTACCAGCCATTAAATTGGTTGGTATTTCTTGCCGTACTAACAACTTGGCTGAAATGGGCCCAGCTACAGCGCAGATTGGCAAGACTATACAAGAGTATAGTAGCTTGTTAGAGCAAATGGGAAAGGATAAAAATACAAGCATAACATATTGCGTCTATACAGACTACGCCAGCGACTATCAAGGTGATTACACTTATTTTATTGGTAAAGTAGCAGCCGACTTTGAACAAGTTTCACTAGGATTAGAGACATGTTTCATACCTGCACAAGCATATGTAAAGTTTACAACTGAAACAGGTAAAATGCCTCAAGTATGTGTAGACATGTGGCAAGAAATATGGAAAATGTCGCCTAACGAATTAGGAGGATCAAGAGCTTATTTAGCTGATTTTGAAATTTATGATGAACGTGCTATCGATCCTCAACATACCATATTGGATATTTATATTGGCATTAAACAATAGTAGCAAGAGCATCTCTTGCTACTATTGAATATCCCTTGGACACAGATAAAGGAGTTATAACAACCAATATTTGTTTTGCCAAGTAATAGATTGGCCCACATAAATCAATGAATTAAGAGTTTTATTCTCTCTTTTGAAAAACCATCTTTTCCCTCCCTTTCTTAAATATAGTCGCTAGCAGATTATCTAAGTCAGCAAGTTTAGCAAATGAAAAATCTAAAGAAAGTGGAATATTGTTACTTCCAAGTGGTATAAAATACACATATTTATTTCCTTCTTCCCAGTAAGATGACTTTTGATACATATAAGATAAATATTTATAACTCAAGCCTATGGGAAGTAATCTTTCTAAGTCTATTGCTGTCTGGCTATTCAAGCTTTGAGCAGGACCAGCTATACAACGCATACAAAGTGTAGACAAGCTACTGGGCAATATTTTCTGCGCCTCCTTTTTTAACTCTTCACAAGAAACGGGAGTCAGTTCCTCTGGCCGGTACCAGACATTCTGACTTACATTAAGCTGACCTAACGTAACAAATGAATACATACAAGCAGGCAACTCTTTCAATTTATTTTGTGCTAATACAAGACGTGATAACTTAGTGAGTTGTGCAATTGTACGAGGCACTGTGTGAATCATATTGCCATCTAAATAAATCCGCTCAAGTTTGGTAAACAAACCTATATAATTAGGTATTTCTTGAATAAGGTTATTTTTTAAGAAAAGCACTTTTAAGCTGGGAAAGGGATTCTTGATAGATGTAACACTATCAGTTTCTTCAGTTTGTATACTTATTTTTTTAGCAGTATCTATAAGAAGCAAAGGAAATTGCACTAACTGATTGTTGCTAAAGTCGAGCTCAGTTAGATTAGTAAGCTGAGTTATAGAATGAGGAATCTCCCGCAATTGGTTATCAGCCACACGTAACTTTTTTAACTTTGTAAGTGTACCAATTGCTTCAGGTAGTTGCTGAAAATTATTATTATCTAAGAACAGCTCTTTTAAGTTGGGTAAAGCTGCTATAAGTGCACCCACATCTCTTATCTGGTTATTCTGGATGGTAAGGCTCTCTAAATAAGTAAATTGCTTATTACTGCTAGCAAAGCCAATAATTGCTTGATCTAGTTCATATAATGCAGCTTTTACAATATTAATGGAACGCATAGTCATATTACGATAGTGGAGATATTTTATAAAACCCATTATTGCTTCTTTAGCTTCCACATTTGTAACAACCATGCTATTAAATCTACCTTTGAAGAGAGGAAGAGATCTGTCATCATCTACAAAAAAGTGTCCACGTATTCTTCGTACACCTCGCTGAGTAAAAAACTGCTCCCATAAACTATCTGGGCTACCTTCATTCAAAGCAGATAGCGTTATATGTTGTGTATGGGTATTTCTTTCCTGCCTTCTTGCAAGATCTGTTGGAATATGATCCTTGCAAGCGCATATACAGGCTACAACAATCAGTACAAGAATATTTTGAAGGTTGATTAAGAGATTTGTTCTTTTCATATAAAGACATGCTGGCTTAATAATTAAAACTACATATATTTTCTAAAGCCTGCTAGCTAAAATCTGCAAAATAAGCTTACAACAAATCAGGCACCCCTTGCCTTTCTACCTATTAACAGCACTTTCTACAACTACAGGATAAATAGTTATCTACTATTGATATAAGTTTGTCTTTTATAAGCAACTTCCAAATCTACACTATAATTAAATATTTGCTAATTAAAAATGTTGATATCTGTGAAAAAACATTGCGCTTCCTGCACAAGCTTATTAGCTTAGCATTTTAAATTTATCTCGTATTAAAATGTTTAAAAATATTGCTATAAACACCTTGTGGGTATTTATCCTTATGGCTGGGATAAGAAATAACACTATTTATGCGTTAGCTAATGAGTCCTTACCATGCTCAGCTAGCGACATCCTGCATGAGGGAGTTATAAAAGAACTAGAAAAAGAAAAGCATACAGCAGTGCTATGCTCTGATATACAGCATCAGCAGTCTACTGAGAATCATAAGCATACACCACCAAGCTGGCTTGCTATACCTTTTATTTTACTATTATGCATGATTGCCAGTGGCCCCTTACTGTATGAAGTTTTCTGGCACAAGCATTATCCTAAAGTATCTATTTTATTAGCAGGTTTAGTTATTGCCTATTATCTGTTTGTATTGCATAATTATATTAAGCCGACTGAAGCGCTTATGGAATATATCCAGTTTATAGCACTCATTAGTGCTTTATATATGGCATCCGGAGGCGTATTAATTAATGTAAATAAAACTGCTACACCCATTATTAACTTGACTTTATTATTACTAGGTGCAGTGTTAGCTAATTTTATTGGCACCACAGGCGCATCTATGCTTTTAATTAGGCCCTACATCCGGCTTAATCAGAATAGAATTAAAATATACCATATTGTATTTTTCATATTTATAGTTAGCAATGTAGGCGGTGCTCTTACTCCTATCGGAGATCCTCCACTTTTTCTAGGATTCTTAAAAGGTGTACCTTTCTTCTGGACCTTACAGCATAACTTCTTGCCTTGGCTATTAGCACTCCTTATGCTAAGCCTTATCTTTTTTTGGTTAGACAATAGGAATATAACAAATACTGAAAAGGATATTGCTCTTCAGAGAAACGGCAAGACAATAGAAATTGTTGGTAAGCGTAATTTTATATGGCTACTATTAATTATTCTAGCTGTATTTGTAGATCCCAATATATTTGATTGGGTGCCAGCTATTCATTATCATGGACACGATTTCTCATTTGTAAGAGAGCTTTTATTATTATTGTTAGCCTGGCTTTCTTACCGATATGCTAGCCGTATAGCCTTACAAAGCAATGCATTTAGCTTTGCTCCCATCAAAGAGGTGGTACTGATATTTATAGGTATTTTTGGAACCATGATGCCGGCATTAACTCTAATAAGTAATTTTGCACAATCTGAAGCAGGTATCAATTTAATCACACATAACAGTTTGTATTGGGGAGCAGGAATTTTTTCCTCTGTTCTGGATAATGCACCTACTTATTTAAATTTTGTAGCTGCTAGCATGGCTTCACAGAAAGCAGATATACTACAGCCCTCTGACGTATATCAATATGCCATGGGGCAAGGTTTCGCAAATTCCATATTACGGCTAAAATCTATTTCAGTTGCCTCCGTATTTTTTGGTGCTATGACATATATTGGGAATGGACCTAATTTTATGGTTAAATCTATTGCTGAACAACTAGGCGTACGTATGCCTGCATTTTTTAACTATATAATTTATTTTGCCATCCCTTTCTTACTGCCTATTTTATTTTTGGTATGGCTTGTATGTTTTTACCTACAAATAATTTAAAAGGAGGTAAAATTAGAAATGTATTAATCTTGATATAGTATAATTACGAAGCATATATTGTAGATATTTATAGTTAAGGTAACTTTAAACAACAAATAGCTTTAATCATTTTTCCATTTCAAATATCAGCATGTTTAAATTTCATCAATGGATAAAAAGTTTAAGCTTACTAATAGGGCTACTATTGCTGCTCGGGTGCCTTATAATTGTTGAAAAAAAATATGCTAACCAGCAATGTAAAACTATAGATATATGCATACAAGATGTAGGAGAACAACGTTTTATAGACGAGAAAGATATTCTTGCCTACTTAATTGATAAGTATACTCTGCAATTGCAGGATGCCCCCATGCAGCAAATACAAATTTCTCGGATTGAGAATATTGTAAAATCACATAACTTTGTTAGAAAATGCTCAGTATACAAAACTTGGAAAGGAAGTATAAAAATTAATATATTACCTAAGAGAGTTTTAGCTAGAATAATTTGCCCACATGGAACAGATTACTATCTTGACGAAGTGGGAGAACTAGTACCTTTGGCAAGAAGCTATACTGCTAGAGTTTTGCTGTTAGATAGCGTAGAATTATGTAAATTAGAAAATACTATACAAAGTGTCCCATATAGTAAATCCATTCTAAAAATTCTACATCTAATTAATGAGAACCCTTTTTGGAAAGCTCAAATCACACATATTAGTGTGGATAAAAAGGGAGAACTAACATTAACTACTCTGTTTAATAGACAAAAGGTATACTTAGGCAAACCAGATGATATTGAAAATAAAATGAAAAAACTTATGTTATTTTACAAAGTAATCCTTCCTTACAAAGGTTGGAATGCTTATAAACGAATCAACCTCAAGTTTGATAACCAAATAGTTTGCGAATAGCGATGGAAAATAAAAAAATAATTGTAGGGCTTGACATAGGCACAACGAAGGTCTTAGCCTTGGTAGGTAAAAAAAATGACCAAGGCAATATAGATATTCTTGGTATAGGAAAAGCAGTATCAGAAGGTGTGGTAAGAGGTGTTATTACCAACCTAGATAAAACTGTAATAGCTATTAAACAAGCTATCAAACAAGCTGAAGAAAGCTCAGGAATAGATATTAGGGTAGTTAATGTAGGCATTGCTGGAAGACATATTAAAAGCAGTGTACATCATGGTAGTATTACGAGAGAACGTGCAGATGAAGAAATTACAGTAGCAGACGTAAAGCGCCTTACCAACGACATGTATAAAATCTTACTTCCGCCTGGAAGTGAAATTATCCATGTAATGCCTCAAAACTATATGGTAGATTATGAAGCTGATATCAAAGACCCAGTAGGAATGACAGGTGTTAGATTAGAGGCAGATTTTCATGTTATTACGGCACAAACCAGTGCTATTAATAATGTCCATAAATGTACCAAAAAAGCTGGCCTAGAAATTGCAGAATTAATTTTGGAACCTATTGCTTCTAGCTTAGCTATTCTCAGCGAAGAAGAAAAAGAAGCAGGCGTTTGCTTAGTAGATATAGGAGGCGGAACCATAGAAATAGCTATATTTTATGACTCTATTATCCGCCATACGGCTGTTATACCTTTTGGCGGCAATACCATTACTGCAGATATAAAAACAGGTTTTCAAGTAATGGAATACCAGGCAGAACTCTTAAAAAAGCAATTTGGCAAGGCTATTGTAGAAGAAACTAGCCAAGAAGAGATTGTTAGCATTCCTGGACTACGAAACCGACCTCCTAAGGAAGTTTCAGTACGTAATTTAGCCCATATTATAGAAGCAAGGATGGAAGAAATTATAGAGATGATTCATACAGAAATCATCATCTCTGGTTTTCATAACAAGCTAGCGGCAGGGATTGTCATTACTGGAGGAGGCTCACAACTTAAGTCTTTGAAAAAGCTGTTTGAATATATAACAGGTTTAGACACACGTATTGGCTACCCAAATGAATTACTAGGTAAGGATAATATAGAAGAAGTTAAGAACCCTATATGTTCAACAGGCATAGGGCTTGTTTTAGCAGGGTTTAAAGAAGTGGACGCACGAGAAAATGCTTATCAGAATGCTAAGGCAGGGCTCAAAAACAGTGCTAAACAAACTTTCAAAAAAGAAAAACAAGGAATAGATTTGTTTAGAAGAATCCTAAACAAAACAAAAGGACTTCTGATAGACGATTATGAAGATCAATCCAATTAACAAGATTAATTAAATAATTATGGAATCTAGTACACATCGGTTTGATTTATCTGCAAAACCAAGAAAACCCATTATTAAAGTAATAGGCGTAGGAGGTGGAGGCAGCAATGCAGTGAATAGCATGTATAAGCACGGCATACAAGATGTGGCTTTTGTGGTTTGTAATACAGATGAACAAGCACTCAAAAACAGCCCTATACAACATAAACTACAAATTGGCATTAATTTAACCAGCGGTCTGGGAGCTGGCGCTAATCCAGAAGTAGGAAAAAATGCTGCCATTGAAAGCAAAGAAGAAATAGAAGCTTTGCTGAACGATGGTACTAAGATGCTGTTTGTAACTGCTGGTATGGGTGGAGGTACAGGAACAGGAGCAGCCCCTGTTATTGCTAGCATAGCCAACAAACTAGGTATACTTACTGTGGGCATTGTTACATTACCTTTTGGATTCGAAGGAAAACGAAAGCTTTTACAAGCTCAGGCAGGTATCAAAGAACTTCGACAACATTGTGATACTGTGCTGGTTATTTTAAACGACCGGCTTAGACAAGTTTTAGGAAACTTATCTATAGGCAATGCATTTTCACAAGCTGATAATGTCTTAACTACAGCTGCCAAAAGCATTGCAGAGATCATCACAGTACCAGGATATGTAAACGTGGATTTTGAAGATGTTAAAACTGTCATGAAAAAGGCCGGTGCAGCTGTAATGGGATCTGCACAAGCAGAAGGTGAGAATAGAGCTAGAAAAGCTGCTGAATTAGCACTCACCTCTCCCCTACTTGATTATAAGGATATACATGGGGCCAAGAAGATTTTACTATCCATTGTCTCTGGTCAGGAAGCAGAAATGCATATGGACGAGTTGGCAATTATTACTGATTATATACAAGAACAGGTAGGCGAAGATGCAGAAATGATTTTCGGTCATGGCTCAGACAAACAACTAAAAGAAAGTATCCGTGTAACAGTTATTGCTACTGGATTTGAAGATAAAGAAAATCAAGAGGTCCATACCTCCAATAACATTACCAAGGTAGAACAAAAATCAAACACAGGAAAGATTAAACAAGGTCATCTTTTTCCAGGTTTCTCCATAACGGAGGAAGAAGAAAATAAGTTGGGGGAATCAAAATATAAATATGACGTTACTAAAAGGCATGCGCATCCTAACGTCAAAAACT
>ERZ778017.3571-NODE-3571-length-10882-cov-4.918445_pt1 | contig 10882 bp, 3 predicted proteins | sample MGYA00375747_ERZ778017 | MGnify/ENA primary metagenome ERZ778017 (study PRJEB29350, sample SAMN05509838) | bioreactor metagenome | biome: bioreactor; material: wastewater | place: South Africa: University of Cape Town | collected 2014-03-17 ... | reverse complement strand
TATATAATCAAATAAAAGATGGATTATCAAGCTAATAAAAGAAGAATTCAACAGCAATTGCATGTGTATACAGAATTGCCAGCGTTCGATATTCTACCTATTGCTTAAACCCTGATTCCATGGCACTGGCACTACTGTTCGCTGGTCAAGACAGTATTCATCTTAGACTCTAGTATGAACCAGAGCACATTATCGCACAGAACTGTAAATATTTCCATTAACGACCTCCGAAACGTTCTTGACATCATAACAATTGTAGTTCTACGCACCGAAGCCCAGCTCCGTGCGTTACACCAAAACTATCGAAGGTACTTTCTTCATAAGTTCCGTTTTAGGAAATAGTACTGCAGAATACCCCAACTAATAACCAACTTTGGCGACATCGGATCATTTTGGACCACTCAACACCAATGAAACGCTGGAAATCACAAGAATGCAACGCGGGGGTGGAGTTGGCAACAGCCGTGCAACATATACCGGCCAACCCGAAACCTCGAGCCATGGCCCCATCCCAAAAGGGTGATATTGCCAGTCGAGGAATCTCGGGAAAATTCCGTAAAAATCCCGGAAAAAAAGCCACCGTCTCCACAAGAGACCATAGAAGACATTGGAACCAGTACGGAGACACCAAACAAGCGTTAGGTACCATTAAAACGTGTGGTTAGTTAGGAATTGAAGATTTTCACGTGATATAAATGCACGTGAATTACAATAATAAATTTTCATTTTTTAAAATTGCGTTAGTAAAGAAGTAAGAACGAGACAACAACGACAACAGCGGCAGAAATGGACGCAAACGTGTTATTGGAGTGCTTCTCTGCAACGTTGCAGTCGAACCAGGCGGTGATTGTTCAGGGAGAAGCGAAATTGAAGGAATTGAGCACCACCCCAGGGTTTCTAGGTGGATGCTTGGAGATCATCTCTTCTACCAACGAAGCGGTTCATCCCGCGGTAAAGACAGCAGCAGCAGTCTACTTCAAAAACAGGATTGTCAGACACTGGAATCACTCAGATTCCAAGATCGATAACGATGAAAAACCATTGATTCGAGAGAAAATCATTCCTGTTATAATCAGCTGTGACTACAATATCAAGCAGCAATTGATTCCAGTATTGCGAGTGCTTATTTCGTTTGATTATAGCCACTGGCCTGGTTTGATCGAACAAACCGGCCAGTTGTTACAGAAAGTTCCTAGCACTTCTAACGATGAAGATTTGTCTCATTTATATACGGGTGTAGTGTGCTTTAGTGAGATTTGTAGAAAGTTCAGGTGGATGGAAAATGACTCGCGAGCAGACCAGTTGTATCCATTGATTAACCAGGTGTTCCCCCATTTGTTATCGATCGGTAAATCGATTGTTGCCAACTCCCAGGAGATTAATGAGCTTTTAGCTGAGATTTTGAAGTTGATCTTGAAAGTGTACAAATTTGTCACGTATTACGATTTGCCCGAACCATTACAATCCAGAGAGTCTATTACAGCGTGGGCAGAATTTCATGGGTCGATTATTAACATGGCTCCTCCGCTGTATGTGTTGCAGTCAGATTCAACAGAACAAGAGAAATCGTTTTTACAGATATCAAAATGTTACAAATGGGCCATTGCAAACATTTATCGATTATTTACCAGATACGCATCCAACAACTTGTCGAAGAAGTTCTCGTACCAGCAGTTTCATGAGATGTTTTTGAGGGATTTCATTCCTCAGTTACTATCGAATTTCTTATCTATAATTGAACAATGGTGCCAAAAGACCAGATGGACTGGGTCTCAGTGTATGTTCTATTTGATTGAGTTTATTTCACATTGCGTGACTCAAAAATCAACCTGGTTATTGATAAAACCGTATTTCGAAACGTTAGTTTCTCATTTCATATACCCATTATTATGCCCATCAGACGAAGTTTTAGAAACCTTTGACGAAGACCCACATGAATATATTCACTTGAGGTTTGATATTCAGGAAGAGTTCGATAGTCCTGATATGGCTGCGCTTGGGTTGTTGGCAACATTTGCTCATAAGAGAAAGTCTACTACATTACAACCCATCATGGCTTTTGCCCATTCGCAATTGACTGAGTTGCAAGCACAGCCAGACTCGTTGGAAGTAGCAAAAAAGAGAGAAGGGGTGTTGAGAATCTTGGGAGGAATCTCTCATTATATTGTCACCTCTTACGAAAAGGAAATGGAACCATTTTTGACTTCACTTGTATACCCATTGTTAACTTCCAAATACGATTTCTTGAAAGCCCGTGCATTAGATATCACATCGAAATTTGCTGATATTGAATTCACAAATGATGAGACGTATCAAAGTGTTTTCCAACGGGTTTTGACAAACTTCGAAGCGTCGTCATCTGTGCCATTACCAGTTTCATTTCAATGTGCTTTGACTATTCAAGCGTACATGTCACATCCTAAATTCAGACCAGTTTTGGGGAATATAATATTACCAACAATGTCGAGATTATTGGAGTTATCCAACGAATTTGATAATGATGCTATATCGATGGTTATGCAAGAATGCGTGGAGAACTTCTCTGAACAATTACAACCATTTGGTGTTGACTTGATGCGTAAATTAGTGGAACAGTTCATGAGATTAGTGAGAGAAATCCATGAAGCTTCCATGGTCAACATTGATGACTTTGATGGTAACTATGATGACCAAAGTGAAAAGGTGATGGCAGCCACAGGGTTATTGAACACCATGATTACTGTATTATTATCATTTGAAAACTCCCAAACCATTTGTTTGAAACTAGAAGAAGTGTTTTACCCAGCTGTTGAGTATGTGTTTGTCAACAGAGTTGATGACTTCTTAGCTGAAATTGGAGAATTGATGGAGAACTCGACATTCTTGTTAAGATCCATATCTCCGCTTATGTGGAAATTGTTTGAATATTTGTATGCGTCGTTTGAAGATGGAACTGCATTGATGTATTTGGAAGAGTTGATCAGCTGTTTGGAAAACTTTTTAATATTTGGACAACGGGACTTACACAACGACACCATCAATAATGTTAGTACTGATAACTTTATCTTGAAGTTCTTCAAGATTTTCCAATTAATGATGGATAATGACGATGACGATCAGATTGGATATAACGATTTGATTTATGGGTGTGAGTACGGCCAGTCATTTATCTTGTCATTACAATCGAAGGCACACCAGTATATTCCCCAAATGCTCACTCTGATTGTCAAGTTGAGAAAAACGGGCCTTGATCCTCATCATTCCGTGAAGAATAGTGTTTATGATGTCAATGTCAACAATGTGATTGTATCTGCTCTCTGTTATGACGCAAAGACCACATTACAGTTGTTACAACAGCATGAACAAATTCTCGGATTTTTTGATGATTGGTATAAGCTTATGCCGCAATTAACCCGGGTGTACGATCTTAAATTATCAATAATTGGACTTGCAACATTGATAAGTGACGTTCAGATTATGGAGAACTTGCCATCAGGCATCACCACCACGATTATGGGCAAGTTTATGGAGTTGGTCAATAAGTTGCCTAAGGCAATAAAAGACTTGGAAACAAAGAGACGGAATTTCCAGGAGTTTGAGTTTACACAAGACACCGACAACTATAAGTTTACTTCCCAACAGTGGGAAAATCACGAGGAAGAATTCGACGAAGACGAGTTGCAGGCCCAGTTGGAAAATGACGCCAACGAAGATTACACAACTACGTTTGAAAACGACATAATCAAGGCTAGTGGATATTTCAATGAAGAGGATGAAATCATCACCGAGGATCCATTACGTGCTACGCCTCTTGACAATATGGATGTCGATATGTTCATTAAACAATTTTTGGGAACCATGCAGAGTACCAGTCATTTTCCGCAGTTAATTGCGCAAATATCCTCAAAAGATCAAGCGACATTGGAAAATTACTTAAAATAGGACTTTTCATTCGCTAAGAAAGTTCTGAAGTATTGAAAATCAAGGGTAGAAGTCGAAAGCAGACAAGATCATTGTTAAATTTTAATAAGTGCATGAAAATATGTAAGTTAATGCGACGATCAAGGTTAAATATAGAACCTGACAGTTCATAGGGAGGTAACAAAAAATAACCTGTTTACATTGAATGGAAACAATAGCATGAAAGAATCTTTTAGAATTAACAGAAGTGTTGACCTGTCTTGCCACAGGGTATGCTTTGTAGAGCAGAAACAACTAACTCCGGAATCCAATGACACATCCCCGATTCACCACATTTTTTCTCCATGCTAAAAATAAAATCGTAAAAACTCGCATCCGCCTTTGAACCATGCATCGTCACACATGAGTCCTGGCAAAATTTTCATCCCATCCGCAAAAAAGGACCGGATCAGTAACAGCCAAGATCATTTTGATCAAAGCTAACCGTAAATGTGCATTGGCGACCGAAACTTTGGCATTACATCGGAATGGATCTTAGGTTTCAGATATAGCAAAATTTAGATCGTGGTGATTATTCCGTCGGTGCAGAACCAATGCCTTAAAAAACTGTCAAAATTTTATGACCGCATAAGAGGTGCTTGCTCGTAATATTCCGTTGGTACAGATGAAAGTCTACAAGATGACAAATTATATAGAAATGTGGGTCGCGTTGCTCTAGGTAATAAAATAATGTTTGTATCAATCGTAGAGCACCAACTCTGTGGTTTGTACTAGTCGTGTGACGTTAAGAACGCCGCAACAACGCCGTTGACAGCATAGCCAAGGTCATATGTCTTTGTTCCCTGAGCCGTAGACGTTGGCGAAGGTACATTGTTCTAATTATAGGCATGGGAAGAACGAGAGGTGTCTGTTAGTGACAAGATGCTATTGGGTTAACTTTGACTCCAAGGAAATATTTTACCACACTGGCAAAAAAAAGTACACCATATTTTGTGATTTGGCGATTTATTTCGGGAAGAACGACAGTTATTTTTTTATAGACACCTACTCTTAACTCCCGTTATGGCTGCTAAGAGACCAGCAGTTCGTAAAAATCGGGATTTCAGCAAGCGACTGTAGAATGGCAAGAAGAACCGTTCGCCTTAGAGCTCAAAGCATAACAAGAAATGGGGTGATGTGATATCTACAAACAGTAGTCCCAAATGAGGAGATAGTGATATTGGAATGAACCTCTGATGATGACGTCTCAAGTGGGCTTACAGAGACAATAGGGTTTTAAATTTAGAAGGGCAAGTTAAGTACATGTGCGTTCGCATTCAAATGTGCTTTAGGGACAAACACCCAAATCAAAAAGTAAGCCTTGTAACACTCATCCCAACAGATATTTACCCGTGAAGCTCAAGACGAACAACCAAAATATGCTTTATGTCAACAAAATAACGTAAAACTTCATTTGCCTGGGCTGCTATCCCTGCACTTAACTTGGGGGGTTGCACCAACACATAAGGGGCTTAACTTTCTGGATGTGGTGCATTGCACCTGTTTTATCGAGACAGATGAAAATCAATAATAACGCACGTGGTGAAGTTATTTTTTTTGAAATATTAACACTTGCACTCCGGGTAGAATTTTAGTGAGGTATTTATAACTTGTTGATCCTGCTGTGCAACAATATTCATCTTGTTTGCGACGTATAACGTTTTATGGGTGGTACCAACGTGTATTAAATTTGTTTTACTCGATTTTCTGACAAAGTGTATGGAAAACTTTGTGGTTCACAAAAGAAGTTATTTTACATCGCACTTCACCGATACAGTCGTGAATATCTGTCAAAGTAAATGATTGGATTCCTATTTCTATTAGTGCCCATCACGGCGTTGAACATTGTTCTCACAACCACCGACTCGTGGGTAACGACAAATGTCCGCCAGCTATACAGTGATCTTGTTTCCAGAAACCACACTGTGATATTGGCAGCGTCTTTATACAACCACCAAGAGGGCCAGTTGAAAGAAGTTGTGGACGGTGGAGATTTTAATCACCTTTTACCAGTGCATCAGACATACTACAAAAATGTCTACAAAATAAATAACGGCAGAGGAGCAAAAAATGTTATAAAACGTCGTCAGTTCGAACCTGTTAATACGATTGATTTTGGACAGGACCCTGAAGACGAAAATATTTGGTACATTAACGATGAATCGTTGAATATATTGGCCAAAACGATTGACGTTATTCTCCCAACATATTATCCTGATTTTGTTGCTGATTTAATAATCGTGGGCCCTAATGAATACCTGGAACTCCACTACCAAAGGTCTAGTCCCGTCACAGCATTAATCAATTACGGAATTTCAAAAAACATCACCACGCTTGCATTTTCCACTCAAGACATTAATCACATATATTTCCAAGATGAGTCGCAATTTGTCAACCGTGGGAAATTCAAACACCACTCTGTTGCTAGGAAGTCGCAGTTTCTCAATGCTAGAATCAACCAAGTTATAGATTACTTGAACTGCTCCGATGTTAAAGGAGTTTCAGTGCACTTCCCCAATATGAATCACAGAAACAAATGTTTGGGCATAAGACCAAAGTTCCATCAAGTAGACTCAACCATGGTGTTTGAGGATCTTTCTGTTGGCAAGTTTGAATTGAAAGACAACAAAATCGTGGAACTGTCAAACGGCATCATAAAGAGAAAACAAACCCAAGACGGATACACCCCAGCTCATTCTCAAACACCATTCTTGCCAAAATACGATACATTGTCAGTGTTGGATGAGTGTGGTATATCGTTGGAGCTTGTAGACGAAAACACAGAGAACATCGCCAAAGATCAATACGATTTGGAAGCAGAAATACTTGCCCACCCAGAACCAATGTTTCGTAGACATAAAACCTGGAGACGGTTCTTCAAGATAAGATACTGGAGACGTATGATGAGATATTACTATTACAAATACACTAAATAGAAGGAACGCCAGACTTCTGACACGTTCTTGATACGAAATTGCCTCGGATATACAATAATAGAATGACAAACAACATTATAACTACATGTACGTCCCAGAAACATATAACTGGATCGATGGCCAAATATTCAAAGTATTTAGCAACAGTGTCTGTTACGATGATGACTCATTGGACTACGTGAATCATCGTTTGGCGTAATTCTTCGACGTCAATGTGACTCCACGTGTTTTGGCACTCGAAAATCTATTAGGGCACGTCTTGAATATTTTTTGAGCTGGAAACGTGAACCTGGGGCTACAAACGTGGGCCAGGAATTTGAATCATACAGTCGTCACCATACATTAGAGCCTATTATCTAGATTAGAGCTATTATCCAGGTTAGTCTTTGTTATCCAAATTACCTGCCCGTCTGCAGTCGTATAGTTGCTTGTCCTGTACTTTTTATCTAACGGTGGAACCAGGAGAGCATGCAACCACGACCACGAGGGACTACCACGTGGAGACTAATTTTTGACTAAACAACGATAAGAGTGAAAATACAATGAATGATGCTGCAGCACAACTTGAGGGCTATTGTGTATCCTGTTATTACAGAGTTGTTGAAATCCTGGGCCAACGAAAGACCCTGACATAAACATGACTGGACTTATCATTACCTGCAATTGTCTGCGCCAAGTTTAATTTTCTAACTGTCCCTTAATCTCCAGCAATGGGGCTCAACACGACAGTTTCATCGACCATGCGTGGTTTAAACTCTGCGATATACACACTTTTCCATTTATGGTGTTGCAGTCAGTAAATATTTTTTTAAACCAGGACATTTACATTTGCGTTCCGTAGGAAGGTGGAATTAGCGCAAAAACTGGTCTGAATATCCTGCCGTCTAGTGATTATACAACCACTCGCATCTAGGATTCTATATACGCGAATATACAACCACTCGCACCTAGGATATACGCGCCTACCGAACCACAAGTGGTGTCTAGACCTGGCATTACAGAAACAAACAATTACCCTCAGTAATTGTACAATGGTGGTGTCTTCTGATTTGGACAATTTTTGCGAGAGAACATGCATGCAGGCAAGTGGTAATGTTCATTTCTTTTTGTGTGGAACGTCAATCCTGAGTCGGAAACTGTCGAAGTTGATGAAACAATGGGATTACTTGACTAAGTAGTTAGGAACCCTCGTACTGAGATATAATATTGAAACAATGCAGAGTTCGATTTGCAATTTGATTATAACAATACGCTTTACTGCATCCAGCAACATTCCTGTTTTGAAAGTGGTATGTGGTAATGCGTGTAAAAGCACCCACTCCCGTCGGAATCAAACACCGTCGGAATATTCTACGAAACCTTGACGAACTATCCAAATAAGACAGGTATGATTATCCTGGTACCGTATACGCTGTATTTTCTTTTTAAGGAAGACTATTGTTTTCGTCGTATCCAGACACACGATACATTACCAAATTTGGTGCTTTTCAGCAGCAGTAACGAGTAGAATATCCAAAGAAAATGAGAGTTTTGACAAATTGGATAGAACGATTTTTTGGTCCGGTTTCCAGAAAAGAATGTCACTGCAATGAGGCGCACTTCTTGACCTAAATTTCGAGCATTATGATGCCAGAGAAAGCTTAATTTGTCCGAATCTTCAATCTGATTAGACGGAACCCGCTGTTCAAAAGTCTGTGTTCCAGACTATATGCGTGTTCAAAAGCAATACTTTAGTAGAATAAAACCGTTTTGGGTGGACTTTTTATTCGTTGAATAATAATTACATAAAACATAAAGCTTCCTACTCTGCACCGACTATACAGGGAAACATATTAAAGTCTAACCACTATGAACCAGAGCAACGTATATTTGAATTGTACATCACTGAATAATTACAATGTCTATTTTGTGTACTTTTAACAAGTTCATGAACCTTGTGAACTTAGTTCTGGAAAACTCAGTCTTGTCTACATTTAAATGTAGAAGAAAATAAAATCATCATTGAAAATTTTTGGGTGATTGAAAGAATGTTACAAAGATATCATTAAAAGAGAATGAACCTTCCGGTAAATCGATTATTGCTTTTTAAGCATTGAATATCAAATGGAACTCTGTGTTAATGAATTTCACATTACCCTAAAAAAATTTCACCATTAAATACTGCTGAAGATAAATTTGTTCAGGCTTAATTTTCAAGACTCTGGTTCCAATTAATATTAAAACTACCAATTTAATACCTAAGAATTGCGTTTACCAACAGTAAAAAAACGTCACTTTGCTAAAAACATTGAATTCCAAAGAGAATAAAGTCACATTTGAACCAAACAGAAGAGAAAGAAATCAGTTTAATTCAATAAAAAGGCTAGGTTCTTCCCTAAACACGCTTTCTAAATAAAAAATCCCACTTCGAAAGGCTGTGCTTGTTTTGTACTTTATTAAATGGGACCAAGAGCCCTCAACTATTTTTCCAATAGTAACTACTTTTTAAGGCTTCATAAACACACAATTCTTTCAGTCACAATCTTCTCCCAAAGCTTCGGTTCCTTAGTGAGAATTAAAGTATGGAAGAAAATTCAGATTAACCTTCAGCTACTGCGTTGTACATGTCTCCATTGCGTGATAGTCAAATGTTCAATATTTCCAATTGAGCTCCGAACGTCACCTATGACACAAATGCGTTCATCTCCAAACTAAAACCAAACAATTAGCTACAGAAATGCAACCACTATGTTGCATGCTACATATGTACACTGTTTCCTTAAAAATTGCCTTCATTTCATAAACATCTTTCTTGCATTGGGCAAGACATACCTAATTACTACACCAAAAATACACAAAAAGCACCACAAAAATTCTATTTTTTGACGAAACTCCTTCAATACTCGATCAAAATCACTCCTTCTCTATCTACTCATCTTATCGCCCACCTCTTCCCGCTTCCAGCCCCATTTCACCTTATCTTCTTGCTTATCAGAATCACGTGATCAATGGTCAATGGTTTTGTACCACCAAAACGATGACATCACGTGAGCTCACCAAATCTCAAATGGCCCCAAAATGCCCCAAAATGCCCCAAAACCCACAAACAAGTTTGGAACTACACTGCCATGACGGGATTGTTACCAGCGAGGTCGTTGACTTCACACCGAGATCGTGAGAAGCTCGGAGCATTCTCATGTATGTCGCTTATCATCAATAAGATCATCGGAACCGGGATCTTCTCCAACCCATCGATTATTTTTCAGTACGTCAATGGAAATGTGGGACTCTTTCTAACCCTATTCGGAGTAGGAGGAATCGTGATCTTCTGTGGTCTAATAATCTATCTTGAATTCGCATTGAATTTACCATTCAAAAATGGTGGTGAAAAGAACTATTTACTCCGAGTCTTTTCCCACCCCAAGGGCCTTATGGGATGTATATATTCATTTTCAATTGTACTTTTGGGATTTAGTTCTGGTAACTCTTACACGTTCGGAAAGTACATGTTATTTGCCTTTCTGGGTCAAGACCCACAGCAAGATGTAGATGATGCACATGCCAAATTCGTTGGAGTTCTTTGCATTTCTGGGTGTATATTTCTCCACTGGAAATACCCCAATAGAGGCACGCAATTATTCAACATGTTGGGGGTATTCAAGATCTTGATTCTTGTACTAATTATACTAATCGGGGCGTTGGTAGCAATGGGATTTATTAAAGTAGATCCTACTGATAATTTCACTCATTTGTGGAAATCTTATAATCACCAATCACTAAACCTATATAATGTGTCAGTAGCTCTATTGCAGGTGATCTATTCGTTCAAAGGGTGGGAGAATGCAAACTACGTATTGAACGAAGTGTCTGATCCGTACCATGTGTTGACTATTGCTGCTCCAGCGGCGGTTTTCTTGACTACCGTGTTGTATTTCCTTGTTGTTCTAGCATATTTAATCGTGATTCCCAAGAACGAATTGTTGTCATCGGGAGTGCTTTGTGCTGGGATATTCTTCAATAAGATCTTT
>ERZ778017.3569-NODE-3569-length-10885-cov-5.182364_pt1 | contig 10885 bp, 11 predicted proteins | sample MGYA00375747_ERZ778017 | MGnify/ENA primary metagenome ERZ778017 (study PRJEB29350, sample SAMN05509838) | bioreactor metagenome | biome: bioreactor; material: wastewater | place: South Africa: University of Cape Town | collected 2014-03-17 ... | reverse complement strand
TTCCTGAAGGCGCGACGCGCCCGCCGCTGACCCCGGAGCCGTCGCCCGTGCCTGCCCCGCATTCGTGCCCGTGCCGTGCCTCGTCGTCCAACGTCGGTCGGATGCGAGGCCACCGAGCAGTGAGTGCGCGGCCGGTGGACACCGTGCGGCGCGTGCAGCGCGACGGGCGTGCCCCGTAGGCTGAGCGCGTGCTTATCGACACCCCCGTGCGCCTCGGCGTGCAGTTGCGGCCCGAACACGCCCGATACTCCGACCTGCGGGGCGCCGTCCGGCGTCTCGAGGACGCGGGTGTGGACATCCTCTTCAACTGGGACCACTTCTTCCCGCTGTACGGTGATCCTGACGGGATGCACTTCGAGGCCTGGACGATGCTGGGTGCGTGGGCGGAGCAGACCGAGCGGGTCGAGTTCGGCACGCTCGTCAACTGCAACGGCTACCGCAACCCCGACCTGCAGGCCGACATGGCCCGCACGATCGACCACATCTCCGGCGGCCGGTTCATCTTCGGCACGGGAGCCGGCTGGTTCGAGCGCGACTATGACGAGTACGGCTACGAGTTCGGCACACCCGGCAGGCGACTGGATGCGCTCGCCGAGGGGCTGGAGCGCATCCAGGCCCGCTGGACGAAGCTGAACCCGGCGCCCGTCCGCCGCATCCCGGTGCTGATCGGCGGCAAGGGCGAGCAGAAGACCCTCCGCCTGGTCGCCCGGCACGCCGACATCTGGCACAGCTTCGTGCCGGCCGCCGGCCTCGCGCACAAGATCGAGGTCATCGAACGCTGGGCCGAGAAGGAAGGCCGCGATGTGTCGGGCCTGGTCATCTCGAACGAGCTGCACAATCGTGATGAGCAGGATGCCGCGGCCCTGTACGACGCCGGCGTGCGCCTTTTCACCCTGGCGCTGGACGGCCCGGACTTCGACGGCGACACGGTGGCGCGCTGGCTCGCCTGGCGCGACGCCCGCAACGGCTGATCCACGGCGGGCCGGGAAAGGTCAGGCCACGCGCTGGCCGCACATGCCGCAGATGCCGGTGGGCGGCACTTCCATGAAGCAGTCCGGACACACCAGCGCCGGCTTCTCTGCGGGCTTCGGTGTGCGCGAAGCAGCGGGGCGGGCGGACCGGCTCGGCCTGGCCCGGGCGGCGCCCCCCGTGTTCGCCGTGTCGGCGGCCGTCGGGACGCGCGGAGTGTGTGCCGCGCAGTACAGCCGCACGCTGCCGGCCGGGTCGTGTGGATGACGGTGCTTCACCGCCCACAGCGCGGTGCGCGGCAGCGGCTCGGCACCCACCCCGCAGGTCACACATCGTGCGGGATCGCCTGGCATCACGGCATCCGCGATCATCGGCGTCTCGAAGGGGAGGGCGTCACGCCAATCCGATGTCCTCGTGATCTTCATGCGCGCCTTCCTGGATGCGGCTGCGGGCGCACACCCTTCGTCCAGTCTCGCACGCCCGCGTAATCTGGTCGGGTGAGCGTATCCGAGCTGTTCGACCCGGAGGAGTGGATGTCCGCGCCCGGCGCGGACGACTACACCGACATCACCGCGCACCTCTCCCGCGACGGGCGCATCGCCCGCATCGCGTTCGACCGGCCCGAGGTGCGCAACGCATTCCGCCCGCGCACCGTCGACGAGCTGTACCGCGCGCTCGACGACGCGCGACAGAACCCGCGCGTGGGCGTCGTGCTGCTCACCGGCAATGGCCCGAGCCGGAAGGACGGCGGCTGGGCGTTCTGCTCGGGCGGCGACCAGCGCATCCGCGGTCGCGACGGGTACAAGTACGAGCAGGAGGACGGTGCGCGTTCCGACTCGCCTGCATCCGCACGCTCGGTGCTCGCAGAGGCCTCGGGCACGGACCAGACGGCTGTCGAGGCAGCGCCCGGCGGAGCGGCCCCGCAGATCGACCCGGCGCGCGCCGGTCGCCTGCACATCCTCGAGGTGCAGCGTCTCATCCGGTTCATGCCGAAGGTCGTGATCGCGGTGGTGCCCGGCTGGGCTGCCGGCGGGGGACACTCGCTGCACGTGGTGTGCGACCTGACCATCGCCAGCCGCGAGCACGGGCGGTTCAAGCAGACCGACGCCGATGTCGGCTCATTCGACGCGGGTTACGGCTCGGCGTATTTCGCTCGGCAGATCGGCCAGAAGCTCGCGCGGGAGGTGTTCTTCCTCGCCGAGGAGTACTCCGCGCAGCGCGCGTATGAGATGGGGGCGGTGAACAGGGTCGTCCCGCACGCCGATCTTGAGCGCGAGGCGGTCGCGATGGCGCGCACGATCCTGACGAAGTCGCCGACGGCGGTGCGCATGCTGAAGTTCGCCTTCAACGCCGTCGACGACGGGATGGTCGGGCAGCAGGTGTTCGCCGGCGAGGCGACCCGACTGGCGTACGGCACCGACGAGGCCGTCGAGGGGCGTGACGCGTTCTTACAGAAGCGCGAGCCCGACTGGTCGCCGTATCCGTGGCACTTCTGATGCGTGGGGCGTGCCGTACTCCGGAGCCGTGTGACGCGTGGCGTCTTGTGGGGCCTCGGGAGGCCGCATCCTGCGCACTCGTCCGGTGTTCGGCACGCATCACCGGGGTGAACGTATGAGGCTTGACCCGGTCGAGGCGACGGCGGCCGACGTGCTGCCGCGGCTGCGGGCGGTGCTGGACGGCACCGGTCCCGCCCTGGGGCTGGGCGGGGCGGATGCGGCGCCTGTCGGCGGGGCGGATGCGGCGCCTGGCGGCGGGGCGGATGCGGCGCCTGTCGAAGCGCCCGAGGGCACGGCCGCCGTCATCACGACGTCGGGCTCGACGGGCCTGCCCAAGAGCGTCGTGCTCAGCCGTGCCGCGCTGCTGGCCAGCGCGGATGCCACGGCCGCGCGGATCGGGCAGGGCGCCTGGCTGCTGGCGCTGCCGCCCGGGTACGTGGCGGGGCTCCAGGTGATGATCCGCTCGCTGCGCGCCGGTCACGAGCCCATCGTGCTCGCGGGCCGGTTCGAGCCCGCCGCGTTCGCTGAGGCCGCCCGCGCGCTGCCGGCGGGCGCCCGGTACACGTCGCTGGTCCCCGCGCAGCTGCAGCGGTTGCTCGCTGCCTCGGACGACGACGAGGTGGCGTGGTCGTTGCGCGCATTCGAGACGATCCTCGTCGGTGGGCAGGCGCTGCCTGCCGCCACCCTCGAGCGGGCGCGGGATGCCGGAGCCCGCGTCGTGCGCACCTACGGCTCCACCGAGACGTGCGGCGGCTGCGTGTACGACGGCCGTCCACTCGACGGGGTCGGGATCACGATCGTCTGCGGCGAGGTGCGCCTGTCCGGACCGACTCTGGCAGACGGATACCTCGGCGACCCCGAGCTCACCGACCGCGCGTTCGCCACCGACGCCGATGGCACGCGCTGGTACCGCACCGGCGATGCCGGCGTCGTCGACGACGGTGTGCTGCGCGTGAGCGGCCGCATCGACAACGTGATCGTCTCAGGCGGTGTCAACGTCTCGCTCGACCGGGTGGAACGTGTCGTGCGGGAGGTTCCGGGGCTCGCGTCGGCCGTCGTCGTGGGCGTGCCCGACGAGCGCTGGGGCGAGGCATCCGTCATCGTCGCCACGCGCAGCGACGCCCTGCGCCGCAGCGCGTCCGCGCGGCTCGATGAGGCCCGCCGTGCGGTCGGTGCGGCGTTGGGCGCTCCCGCACGTCCGGCGCGGCTCCTGCTCGTCGACGAGCTGGCGCTGCTGCCGAGCGGCAAGCCCGACCGGGCGGCCATCCGCCGTGCGGCCGCGGCCCGCGCGTGAGCGCTCCCCACGGCAGTCAGGGTCGACGCATCGGTCGCGCAGGGGCGAAGCCGCCTAGACTGAGCAGCCGTGGCATCCTCCTCCCGCACGAACTCCCGCACGAAGCAGACTCGTCCGCGCGGCAATCCGGCCAAGGCTCCGGCGCGCGGCGTCCCGAAGCCCACGTTCGGCGACTGGGTCGGCGCGGCGCGGCTGCGCACCCTTCCGCTGGCGGTCACCCCGGTGCTCATCGGCACCGGCGCCGCGCATGTCATCGACATCCGCTTCCACTGGGCGCTTGCGCTGGGCTGCCTGCTGGTGGCCGTGCTGCTGCAGATCGGCGTGAACTACTCGAACGACTACTCCGACGGCGTGCGCGGCACCGACGACTACCGGGTCGGCCCGACCCGGCTGACCGCGTCGGGAGCCGTGCGGCCACGCACCGTGCTGGTGGTCGCCATGACGTTCTTCGCCCTGGCGGCCATCGCCGGACTGGCGCTCGTGATCCGCACGCAGCAGTGGTGGATGCTGGCCGTCGGCGCCGCGTGCATCCTCGCGGCGTGGTTCTACACCGGCGGCAAGCGCCCGTACGGCTACTACGGGCTCGGCGAGCTGTTCGTGTTCGTGTTCTTCGGTCTGGTGGCCACCGTCGGCACCACCTGGATCCAGGTGCAGGCCGCCCCGCAGGAGGCATGGTTCGGTGCAGTGGGCGCGGGCCTTCTGGCCGTCGCCGTGCTGGTGGCCAACAACCTGCGCGACGTCGTGCAGGACCGCGCCGCCGGCAAGAAGACGTTGTCGGTGCTCGTCGGCCGGCGCGGCTCGCAGATCCTGTTCACGGTCTGCATCGTGCTGGCGTTCGCGCTGGCGGGGTTTCTGGCGCTGTTCTACCCCATCGCGTGGCTCGTGATGATGGCGCTGCTGGGCGCCATCCCGGCGCTGCTCATCGTCTGGATGTATCGCGCTCCGCGCGAGCTGGTGACGGCGCTGAGCATCACGTCGCTGACGTCGGTCGCCTACGGCGCGCTGCTGATGTGGGCGTTCTTCGGCTGAGGCAGCGCGGGCGCGGTCAGGCCTCGTCGTCGTGCCGGAGAGCCGCGTTGGCGGCATCCTCGACGTCAGCGTCCTTCTGGGCGGGCGTCTTGGTCGTCCGCTCCTGGCGACGAGTGGCCAGGCCCTCGGCAATGTCATCGAGCGGCCGACGCAGGAAGATGATCGACAGCGAGACGCCGATGAGGGCTGCGAAGATCAGCGCCAGCCAATACATCTCCCGGAAGATCGGGAAGAGCATCATGATCCCCAGCGGCACCAGGAACGCCAGCAGGCGCAGCACCGAGTAGACGACGGCGGAACGGGTCTTCACAGCCCACAGTCTACGTGCGCCGCCTGAGGGCGCGCCCGGCCCGCTCCCCGGTGCGCGGCTTAGGATGAGGACATGATCCGGCTGCTGTTGATCCTCGCCGTCGCGGCGGTGATCTTCTGGGTGTTCGCCGTGGTGGATGTCGCGGTGCAGCCTGCGACGCGCCATCGCGGCGTGAGCAAGCCGCTGTGGGTCGTGATCGTGATCGTCTTCCCGGTCATTGGCGGGGTGCTGTGGCTCGCCATCGGCCGCGGGTCCGCGCGGCAGCAGGGCGTCGTCGCGCCCGACGACGACCCGGAGTTCCTCAGCCGGCTCGGCGGCGGATCACCCCGCCGAGTGCAGACCGACCACAGGGTGCAGGCCGATCAGGACGAGCGCATCCGCCAGCTCGAGCAGGAGCTGGCGCGCCTCGACGACGACGACGATCCGCCGGCCGGCCCGCACCGTGAGCGCTGATCGCGCGAGCGGCCCTGACCGAGCCCCGGAGTCGCCGGACGCCGGTGACGGACGTTCCGCTGCGGCCGAGCACGGTCCCGACAGGTCGCCGGCGATGGATGCCGCCACCGCGCTGTTGCTACGGCTGGTCGCCGGCGGGGTGCGCCATGTCGTGCTCAGCCCCGGGTCGCGCTCGCAGGCGCTCGCACTGGTCGCGGCAGAGCTCGAGCGGCAGGAGCGGATCGCGCTGCATGTGCGCATCGACGAGCGGGTCGCAGGCTTCACCGCGCTCGGCATCGGACGCGAGTCCGGGATGCCGGCGGCTATCGTGTGCACCTCGGGAACGGCGACGGCCAACCTGCTGCCGGCGGTGATGGAGGCAGACCACGCCGGCGTGCCGCTGCTGCTGCTGACGGCCGACCGCCCGCCTGAGCTGCGGGGCATCGGCGCGAACCAGACCACCCGGCAGACCGGCATGTACGCAGCGCACGCACGATGGCACGCCGAGCTGCCCACTCCTGACGGCTCCCCGGGTGAGCTCGGTGTCGTGCGTGATGCCGCCGCCCGCGCCGTGGCGGAAGCGCTCGGAGCCACCGGCCCACGCGGCCCGGTACACTTGAACCTGCCGTACCGCGAGCCGCTGTCCGGCCCCGTGACCGGCGCCGGCTCGGTCGGCCAGAGAGGGAGCACGGCGGCCGAGGTGGCGCGTGGCGGAGGGGTCGTTTCGACTCGCTTCGCTCGCTCAACGACCGGGGAGGGAGCCCGCTCAACGACCCGAGTGGCGGCAGGCGCGACGGCGGAGGCTCCGACACGCGTGACGACCGGAGCGGAGGCGCGCTCCAGGGGCGGGGAAGGGATTCGCGCGACGACCGGCGTTGGGGCGGGCGCGACGGGCGGGGTTGCGGCAGGCGCGACGGGCGGGGTTGCGGCAGGCGCGACGGGCGGGATTGCGGGGCCGGAACCGCTCGTCCTCGCCCGCGGTCCGCGTACGCTCGTGGTCGCCGGTGCCGACGCCGGACCGGCCGCCGAGCAGCTCGCGCACGAGGGCGGCTGGCCGCTCGTAGCCGAGATCGTCAGCGGTGCGCGCTTCGGCCGCCACCTCGTGCACGGCTATCGCGCGCTGCTGCGCGATCCCGCCCTGGGCGGATGCGTCGAGCGCGCCGTCGTGTTCGGGCACCCGACGCTCTCCCGCGAGGTGACCGCGCTGCTTTCTCGTGCCGACGTGCGCGTGATCGCCGTCGACGGGCCGGGCGAACGCCTCGACCTGAACGGGGCGACCGTGCCGGCGGCATCCGTCACGGTGGCCGACGGGGAGGCCGATCGCGCGTGGCTGGGGGAGTGGATGCGGGCGTCCCGCGCGGCGGTCGTCGATCTCGCACCGCCGGCGCCCGATGCCGCGGGCCTCGCCTCCGCGGTGCCGCGCGAACGGCTGGGAGCGATCTCAGCCGAGGTGGCGGCGCTGCGCACGCCGCTCAGTCGCGAGCTGCTCGTGGACGCCGTATGGCGGGCCACCTGGCCGCATGACCGGATCGTGTTCGGTTCGTCGCGGCTGGTCCGAGTGGCCGACGGCATCCTGCCCGGGAAGAAGGTGCCGGTGCATGCGAACCGGGGCCTGGCCGGAATCGATGGCACCGTGGCCACGGCCACGGGCATCGCGCTGGCCAGCCCCGACGCCGGCGTCACCCGCGTGCTGCTGGGCGACCTGGCCCTGCTGCACGATGTCGGTGCGCTGCTGCTGCCCGACGACGAGCCCGCGCCGCGCCTGCAGGTGATCGTGGGCAATGACGGCGGCGGCACGATCTTCGACGGGCTCGAGGTCGCGGGCACCGCTGGCGAGGCCGCCATGCGTCGCGTGATGTACACCCCGCAGCGGGTGGAGTTGTCGGCGCTCGCCGACGCGTACGGGTGGGAGTTCGCTCGCGTGACGACGCGCTCCGCGCTCGACCAGGCGCTGAGCACACCGGCCGCACGCCGGCAGCTTATCGAGGTGCCTCTGGACCGGTGAGTTCGCTGCCGACATGATGGGCGTGTGACACCGAAGAGCCAGAAGCACTGGACCGGCGACGTCGGCGACCTGCTCCGCGTGGGCCCCGGTTTTCGCCTCGACCGCGTGGACGCGGGGGCGACGCCCGGCTACGGGCGGCGCAAGCGGGACTCCATCGACGATCTCGTGGCCGGATCCGACGAGCTGAGCGAGTTGCAGGAACGGCTGTATGCCGCCAGTCGTGCGGATGCCGCCGGTGCCGCGGTCCTGCTGGTGCTGCAGGCCATGGACACCGCCGGCAAGGGCGGCATCATCCGCCATGTCGTGGGCTCCGTCGATCCGCAGGGCGTTCAGCTGGTGGCGTTCAAGAAGCCGACGGCTGAGGAGCTCGCTCACGACTTCCTCTGGCGCATCCGCGCGCACGTGCCGACGGCCGGCATGATCGGGGTGTTCGATCGCTCGCACTACGAGGACGTGCTGATCGGCAAGGTGCGTGCGCTGGCGTCCGCCGACGAGATCGAGCGGCGTTATGGTGCCATCAACGACTTCGAGCGCGAGCTGTCAGCGTCCGGGACGCGCATCGTCAAGGTCATGCTGCACATCTCGGCCGATGAGCAGCGCGACCGGCTGATGGACCGGCTCGACCGCCCCGACAAGCACTGGAAGTACAACCCCGGCGACGTCGACGAACGTATGCTCTGGCCGGCATATATGGACGCATACCAGGCAGTGTTCGAGCGCACGTCGACCGAGGTCGCGCCATGGCACGTCGTGCCCGCCGATCGCAAGTGGTACGCCCGGCTAGCCGTGCAGGCGCTGCTGCTGGACGCGTTGCAGGAGATCGACCCGCGCTGGCCGGCCGCGCAGTTCGATGTGGCCGCCGAGCGGGACCGCCTGCGCGCGAGCTGAGCGCCGTCGCCCTCGGCATCCCTCCCCTCCCCTCCGCGACTCCCCGGCCGGCCCGCCCGCCGCCCCGGCGCCGCCCCGGCGGCTCCTCCGCGAGGGAGCATCTGACCGCCGAGAATGCGGCTATTCCCCACGCCCTCGGCGGTCAGATGCACTCTCGCGGGATCGGGGGGGTTGCGTGACAGGGTAGTGGATGTGATATAGTACTTGGTGTGACAGGGGATGATGCCTTCGCTGCCGATCTGATCCGCGGGCACACCGACACGATCGTGCTGGGTGTGTTGCGTGACGGCGACAGCTACGGCTTTGAGATCTACAAGGCGATCCGCGAGGCCACCGGTGGCCGGCACGAGATCAAGGAGGCCACGCTCTACGCCACCTACCGGCGCCTCGAGCGCGACGGGCTCGCGGAGTCGTACTGGGGGGATGAGACCCAGGGCGGCCGACGCAAGTACTACCGGATCACGGATGCCGGGCGCGCTGTGTACACCTCGAACGTCGCCGCCTGGATCGCCACCCGGCACGTGATCGACGTGCTGCTGGACGTCGCCGACACTCCGCAGAAGGGCTCACACCGATGAACACCGACATCCACCGCCTGCTCGATGAGGCCTTCGCGGGCGTCGAGATGACGGCCGAGAACCAGGACCTGAAGGAGGAGATCCGTGCAAACCTGATGGCGCGGGTCGCCGAGCTCGAGACCTCGGGCGCATCGCCCGCGGATGCCGCCGCCCGCGCCATCGCCGAGCTCGGCGACGTGCACGAGCTCGTGGACACCGAACAGGCGTCCGAACCCGGGGATCCCGCGCGGTCGGCCCCCGCGCGCACCGCCGCGGCCGCGCACGGCGATGCCCACGGCTTTGCGTTCGTCGCCGGCCGCCGCGTGCGTCCGAGGCCGGGCTTTGTCGTGCGCACGGTCGTCCTGAGCCTGGTCGCCGCAGCCGCCCTCGTGCTGTTCGTGCTCGGTGCGACATCGGTGCTGCCCACCGGACTCGGCGTCCTCATCGGCCTCGGTGCGCTCGTAGCCGTGCCGCTGGGCGTCGTCACCGCCGACGCCCTCGCACAGGAGACCACGACGAACCATCCGCTCCCGCGTCGGCGAGCCGCCGGCTTCGGCCTGGCGACGTTCGGCACGCTGGCCGCCCTCGCACTGGGAGCCGCGTTCGCCGCGCACCTGGCGGCGAGCTGGCTCGTGGTGCTCGCCGCGCTTGTGCTGGTGGCATCCATCGCCGGGTTCGCTTGGCTTGGTGCCACCCAGACCAACCGGCACAAGGCCTGGACGCGCCAGGCGCATGCGCAGCTGCCGCTGAATCGGTTCGAGCAGGAGCCGGAGACGGCCGCGCGCTTCGGCATCTATGTCGCCGCGATCTGGCTGCTGACGTTCGCCGTCATCGCCGTGCTCGTGTTCACCGTCGGCTGGTGGTGGGCGCCGGTGGCCTTCCTGGGCGGACTCGTGGCGATGATGACGGTTCTCGCTCGCATGATGTTCGGTCCGCGCAAGAGCCCGAACTGATCCGGGGTGCCGCCGACCCGGCATCCTGACCTCTTCGCTGAGACCTCACCGAGACCCTATTGAGAGAAAGGATGCTTCGCCATGTCCGAAAGCACCGCACCCCGTTCGGCCATCGAAGCCTCGGACCTTGTCAAGATCTACCCCGGCCGCGGGCGCAGACCCGCCGTACACGCTCTCGACGGCCTCAGCCTCGCCGTGCCGGAGGGCCGGGTCTACGGCCTGCTCGGTCCGAACGGCGCGGGCAAGTCGACGACCACCAAGATCCTCACCACCCTGTCGCGCCCGACCTCGGGCTCGGCCCGCGTCGCCGGGCACGACATCCTGCGCGAGCCTGACGCTGTGCGTGGGGCCATCGGCTACGTCTCGCAGGGCGCGGGCACCGACCCGTTCCTGACCGCAACGGAGAACCTCGAGGTTGCCGCGCGTCTGCGGGGCGTCTCGGCCGCCGACGCTCGCGCCCGGACCATCCGGCTGCTCGACGAATTCGGGCTGGCCGAGGCATCCGCCCGCCCGGTCCGCACGTTCTCGGGCGGCATGCGCCGCCGGCTCGACGTGGCTGCGGCCCTCGTGCACCGGCCGAGCGTGCTGTTCCTCGATGAGCCGACCACGGGCCTGGATCCCGAGGCGCGAGCGGCGATGTGGGCCGAGATCCGGCGGCTGGCGGGTGAAGAGGCGCTCACCGTGATCCTGACTACGCACTACATGGAGGAGGCCGACCGGCTTGCCGACCGACTGCTCATCGTGAATCGCGGACGCGCCGTCGTGCAGGGCAGCCCCGGCGAGCTGAAGGCGGCGTTGCACGGTGATTCGGTGCGTGTCACCCTCGTCGAACCGGATCCGGCCGGCGTGCGCGCGGCCATCGCCGGGGTGGGTGGTCTGCGCGACGTCGTGGTCGAGGCGGCCGGTGTCGGCGGCGTGCTGGCCGCGCGCACCGACGACGCCTCCGCCGCGG
>ERZ778017.3563-NODE-3563-length-10903-cov-4.138735_pt1 | contig 10903 bp, 10 predicted proteins | sample MGYA00375747_ERZ778017 | MGnify/ENA primary metagenome ERZ778017 (study PRJEB29350, sample SAMN05509838) | bioreactor metagenome | biome: bioreactor; material: wastewater | place: South Africa: University of Cape Town | collected 2014-03-17 ... | reverse complement strand
CGATCCGAGCGTCGTCGACGACCTCATCGCCAACCGCCAGAACAAAAGGGCGTGAAGCCAGAAATTTAGCTATCGTCACTGCCGATACGGCGCAGATCTCGCCAAGGCCCAGCTGATTATCACTGGTGCTGTCTTTACTGGCCTAGTCGGTGTCCATGTCCAAGCCCTGACCAAGGTCCACGTCGCCTGAGGCGGCCCCTAGTGCGATATGTATAATCTGGGAGTCGGAGAGGCGGGCTGAATGGCCGGAATGGGGACGCGTTTCGGAACGCTGCTCCGCCATTTCTGGCGGAGCAGCTAAGCTCAGATTTCGGTTGTCTCGGCCAGAGTCAGTGCATCATCGATGTCGACTCCGAGGTATCGAACAGTGTTTTCAATCTTGGTGTGGCCAAGCAGAATCTGAATGGCTCGAAGATTGCCGGTCGCCTTGTAGATCAGGGCTGCCTTTGTCTGACGAAGGGAATGCGTTCCATACTCTTCCGGTCGCAATCCGATCGCCGTTACCCACTCGTCGACCAATCGTGCGTATTGTCGGGTACTTAGGTGTCCATCCGGATCAACTCGGCTCGGACGGCAAAATCGTCGATACTGCCACCGCGGCGTTCGAGCCATGCAAGTAGGCTTGTTCGAGTGTCTGCGGTTATCTCGAACTGAACAGGTCGAGCAGTCTTCTGCTGGATCACCATTGATCGGCTCCGTATCGCCGGGCCAGATACAAGTGAACTGATCTTCATTTTCACAAGGTCGCAACCGCGAAGCTTGCTGTCGATCGCAAGGTCGAACATTCGTTTACGCCGATCCAGATGAAGAACTGCGCTGGATCCCGCGCGGCGTCGCCGAGGCCGTTCTCCTTGGCCTCGGCGAGCAGAAGCTCCTGCGCACTGGCGTACAGGGCAGCATTGATGCGACCCGTGATCCCGTACTCAGCCGAGAGGTGGACTTCCTTCGCTTCGCGCCAGACCCCGTCGGCGCAACAGACCTTGAATGCCCCCGGAGGGACCCGGTTGTCCGGGTCGTACAGGGCGAAGACCGTCTGCAGCAATTGACGCTGCACTGATCCTTGATCCGTGCCTCGTCTTGCCAATGCACGCGCCGCTTGTTGCCGAAGCGATGCTATGATGCTTTCGTTGCTGTATTCGGTAAGGCCGAAGCCAAAGAGTCGGCGTATCTTCTCCCTAGGTGTCTGCCCCTCAACCCGGCGCAGCAGGAACCGCCATAGCTTGGGATGAATGAATTTCGAGCTGGCCCATGTAGGGAGCTCCGGGAGCTTATTCTCATCAGCCGGCGGAGGGAACGGTGTGTTCCTCGGCGCAAAGGCTCGTTCATGCTGGTCCACGAAGAGCCATTTCCACCTGACGTGATCCGACACGGGAATATTCTGGGCAACGCCGGCGATGACAGTAGCGCGCTCCTCCATTGTCAGTACGGCGGCTCGCAGAACTCGGAGCACCGCGCTTTCTTTGAGCATTTCGACGCCAAGCCTGCCCATCACAGCGAGATCGCTTGCATTTCGGCTCTTCGCCAGATCCGCGAAGAGACGGCCCGGCAGATACGTCTCATAGCCGGCTGGACCCCTTCGGACCGTCGTTGCACTCCGCCGCTGACCACGCATCGTGGGGATGAGGTCCAAAGGTCGAACGGCTTTGTAGATCTCCTCCTCGAAGGTTTTCAGAGGGTCCGGAAATTCCTTGTCCCGTGCGAGATAATCCATGGCATTGGCGATCTGCTTGGTTCGGACGAGTTGCCGGAGAACGCGCGCATAGAAGCTCGCCAGGGCACGGAGAACTGCGTCGTTGCGATCCGACTTCTCGCGGATCGCCTTGCGGTTGGAAGCCAGCTCAAGCGTGGCGTGGAACAACGCGGGGAAAGGTAGCCACACGCTCGTCGGAAAATAGGAATGCAGGAACGCGGACGCGATCGGTCGATCCAGTCGAAAGGCTAAGGCGAGTTCGAACGTGCTTGCCTTTCCCTTGATCGACGTTTCACCCTTCTCGCGCTTGCAGATCCATTTCTGGTAATTCGCTGCGCCGCCGGCGGAGATCTCGATCTCATAAACATCCTTGCCGACAGAATGTCTTTTCCAGACGACAGGGTCGCGGCCTTCGACGTTGAGCGCGATCTCGATCAAGGACGGCACGAACAATAGGAAGGTCGACTCGAACTCGTCCGCCTGCGCTACCGCCCTTGCGAATGCTTGGTGCTCGTCGAAGGGCGCCGCAATGACCATGTCGTAGCCAGACCGCCTGTGCTCCCGGGACTTCTCGAGCAATGAGCGCTAAGGGCCATTCGGCAATCCGTCGATATCTGGTCCGAACGCCGGAAAACCGAGAACGGGCGCAGGAAATTCTTCTTCGTCGGCTAGGATCTTGGCGATCCCCTCGTTCTCAGCCGCCAATGCACGGATCTGCCTAGCGGCATGGGCCGTGGAGAATGCGATCTCAAGATGACCGCTCGAGACGATGGGTTCGTGCGACCAGTTGAGGAGGGCTCTGAATCCCAGGCCCTTCGCACCGATAGATGTACGCAGCTTTGCAACATGGTGAAGCGGCCCGAAAGGATGCGAGTGACCCGTGCGGTGACAGGATCCGGGAAAAGACAGGAAGGCTTGGCCGCACCGGTCTCGATCAAAGAAGCCTGCTAGAGACCGAAATCATATCGTCTGGTGTCTAGAATGCGACATTCGTGTACTGGTCGAAACAATGTTGGGCCTGTATGTCTATGGCTAGCGAAGCGCATTTTTGCGAAAGATGTCGAACGAATGAAAACGAAAAAGTCTGACGAGATTCGCACGGTGGCCGCAGAGCTATTCGCCAAGCACGGCTATGGCTCGGTTGGCGTTGCCGAGCTAGGCGAAGCCGTCGGGCTAGGCCGGGGAGCTCTCTACTATCATATTTCTAGCAAAGAAGATTTGCTTTATAGTATCTCGTCACATTACATGCAGTTGCTGATTGATGCCGGTCGCAATATCATTGCGCTTGAAATTGACCCAGTAAAACGGATAAGGTTGTTGAGTCGCGAGATGATCAATGCCGTTTATAATCATCGAGCAGCAATGACTGTATGTTTTCGGGAGATCCATGAACTTTCAGGTGAGAAATACCGTAACGTCAGCCAATTGCATCAAGATTATCAGCAGCTATGGGTCGATACTATCTCGATGGGGGTCGCGCATGGTAAGTTCAGACCAATTGAGAAAGTGGCGATTAAGGGCTTTATGGGAATGTTCTTCTACAGCTTTTTATGGCTGAATCCGCAAGGCCCACAGACCGGCGATGAAATCGGCGATATTTTCGGTGACTTAATTCTACATTCTCTTACCCCTTGGAAAAAGAACAACTTGTCGGAGTGTGGTTGTCGCGAATAAGCGAGTACGATCGGGATTTGGCTTGATCCGCGATGTCGCGCCATACACCACGATGGGAAAAGCCGCAGCCGAATTTCAACCTTGGAATATCGTACCAGCTAACAATGCTATCGAGGCGCTGAGTTGCGGGCTCGTTTGAGATGGGCCGCCGCGTTAACCTCGTGAAATTTCCGATTTCAAATTCAACGTGCCCGTTATAATTCGGGACCGAGGCGGGGGACAGCGGTCGCTGTCTGGGTTTTCGGAGCGTCTTGAGGGCCTGGGCAAAGTCGACAATCCGCTGGCGCTCCCATCAGGCCGTTGGGAAATCACGCCGGATCTTCACAATACCATCGTCGCCTGCCGCACTTACATGCGTGTGCCGATCATGCGGCCTTCATCGTCTGTATACGAAAAGCCGCATGAGGGTGCGCATCCGAACTATTAACATAGTGCGAGCCGCGACGTTGATCGAAGCTTTTGGCTCGAAACCCATTCACCGTGCCACTTTCATCAACACACGGCAGTCGCGGCCCGACGGACCGCGACTGTATCTATCACCGATAGTCCGAGCCCATATGTGCTTCTACTGATCGTTTCGAAACACCTATGGCCGTCTCAAAAGACAGTCGTCAATCTGATTTGCTTAAACTGGGGGGATTTCAAGAGTCCACGTAACCCAGGTCCTCGTCGACGTCGAGACGAATAGACGGTCGCATGTATGTGAGCAGAACACCGAGGATGAAGGACAAAGCCAATATCAACATTATAGCGCTTGCGACAAAGACCGATCCACCGGTCAGCTCCAGCAAGTTCACCATGACAAGAATGAATATGGCGACCAGCAAAATAAATGCAAATATGGGAACGTATATAACCTTCAGTTTCGACTCTCGTAACTCTCCCCGACGCCTCTGGCCATTGAAGAATACAAATACCGACGCGGTGGTACCTGCCAGGAGGATAACGAAGGCAACGGTACATGCGCCTGCCAGCCAAGTATAAACCTGATCAACCGGATCCAGGCCGATCAACGAACTTCCGATTATCGCGATCGCCGAAATAGCCGTGGCTACCAGCGACGGAAGATGGGGAGAACCGTGAATTCTGTGAGCATTGCCAAGGAAGACGGGCAAGGCGGATCTGTTCGACAGCGTGAATAAGTAGCGCGACACAATATTGTGAAAAGCAAGCACGCAGATAAACAAACTTACGACGAACAAAACTTCATATACTTGCAGGGCGCCCCACCCAAGATAGGCGTTTATTGCAAGCGGCAACATGCTTACGGGGTTGTCTACAGCCGTACTTACAGCTTTCGTGTCACCCCATGCTGAAATCAGCAGCCATGTCGATACGATGTAGAAAATTCCTATCAGAGAAATGGCGAGATACGTTGCGCGAGGGACCGTCCGGTCTGGATCACGCGATTCATTGCGGTATACCGCCGTGGCCTCGACCCCGAGGAAGCTAAGCAAGCAGAACAGCAAGGCCAATCCAGGGGCCCCCGATATGATATTCAAGGGTTGAAGGAACCCGGTGGACAACCCTTCAGGGCCGCCGCCGTTGAGCAATACCGCAATATCCAGAGCCACGATAATCAGGATTTCGCATATCATGAATGCCGCACAGAGTATTGCGGTAAGATTAATGTGTCGATATCCTAGGAAACCGACAATCATAATGCCGCCGAGTGCAAATACTTCCCATGGGACAGATATTCCCCATGAACCGAATAAATTCACACACCCCGCAGCCAAAAGGCCATATACGGCTATGGTCTCGGCCATGTAGGCGACACCCGCCAGGAACGCCGCACCAGTCCCAACTCTGTTCCCAAGACCTTTTGCGATATAGGCATAGAACGCGCCGGCATTTTTTACGTATTTTGTAAGGGATGTGTAGCCTACGGCAAACAAAAGCAACACGATCGCCCCGAAAAGAAACGTCGCGGGGAAACCCAAGCCGTTACCGATACTGATTCCGATCGGGATCGTGCCACCCATTACCCCCAAGGGGGCGGCTGCCGCAAGTACAAGGAAAACAATTGCCCAAACACCAAGCTTTCCCTCGAGGCGCCTTTGCGAACTACGAAATTCTCTCTCGACGCTCGGCTCGCTTAGCGACCTCCCGCCAGATTGCGGATTTCCACTAGACATACTTATATTCCTCCCGTTTTTAGATGAATGCATATCGCTTGAATCCCGCAGAACCGATGCCGCAGCATTTGACTGGAGCCGAAAATCCCGTCTGCGCATAAAGCGTGTCGGCCGTGCACGTCGCTTGCCCGGCCATTGCCCCCTGTGCTCCCTTGTCCCCCATGGCGAAAGTTTTCAGGGACGCTCTAGGCAAATCGCTACACTCTGACCGCCGCCAATACACAGCGTCGCCAGTCCGCGCTTTGCCTCGAGACGCGCCATCTCATGGATCAGCGTCACGACGATGCGGCAGCCCGACCCGGCCAGCGGATGTCCGAGCGCGATGGCGCCGCCGTTCGGGTTGACCTTTTCCGGATCGACCCCGAGGCTTCTGATCACCGCGATGGACTGTGCGGCGAACGCCTCGTTGATCTCGAACAGATCGACGTCGTCAATGCTCCAGCCGGCTTTCCTCAGGGCTAGTTCGGTAGCGTGAATTGGCGCCAGGCCCATATCGATCGGATCAAGCGCGACCGACGAATAGGAAACCAGGCGCACGACAGGCTCCAGCTTGAGTTCCTTGAGTTTCGCCTCGCCGGCAACCAGAACGGCGGCGGCTCCGTCGTTCAGGCCGGATGAATTTCCGGCGGTGATGGTGCCGGTTTTCGAAAAAACGGGCTTCATCGCGGCGAGCTTCTCGACCGTCACGCCGGGCCGGGGATGCTCGTCCTGAGAGACGGTTCTTTCGCCCTTCCGGTCCCGGACGACGATCGGGACGATCTCGTCCTGGAACCAGCCGGCCGCCTGAGCCCTGGCGGCCTTGGCCTGTGAGCGTGCGGCAAACGCGTCCTGTTCCTGGCGCGTTATCTGGAACCGTTCAGCGATCTGCTCGACGGTTTCTCCCATATGGATATCGTTGAAAACGTCCCACAGGCCATCGACGACCATCATGTCCGCCATGCGTGGCGCACCGATTTGGCCATTGCGGGTGTTGTAGACGGCTTGCGGCGCTTCCGTCATGGAATCCTGCCCACCGGCGACGATCAGACCGGCATCCCCGCATTTGATGGCCTGCGCCGCAAGGTGGATCGATCGCTGGCCCGCCCCGCAGACCTGATTGAGCGTCATGGCGGGAATTGTCGTCGGCAATCCCGCATAGATCGCGGACTGTCGAGCCGGATTTTGTCCGGCTCCTCCCGACAGGACCTGCCCCATCATCACATCGTCGATGGAGCCGGGGTCAAGGTCGAGTTCCCTGACGATCGCCTCGATGACGGCCGCGCCCAGGCGGGCTGCGGACAATCCGGTCAGGGTACCGCCTAGCTTCCCGATAGGCGTACGTTTTGCGGCGGCAATGAAGACTTCGGTCATGCCCGATATACCTTCTGCATTCTACAGATAGCCGGCAGTGGACTTGATCTCGAGATAGTCGTGCAGCCCCCACTCGCCATGTTCACGCCCGTTGCCCGACTGCTTGTAGCCGCCGAAGGGCGCCTCGGCCTGCCAGTCGGCCCCGTTTATCCAGATGGATCCCACCCGCAGGCGACGGGCGATCTTGCGCGCACGCTCGATGTCGGGGCACTGGACGTAACCGGAGAGGCCATAGACCGTGTCATTGGCGATCCGGATCGCGTCGTCTTCGTCTTCGTACCCGATCAAGGCGATAACCGGCCCGAAGATCTCCTCGCGGGCGATCACCATGTCGTTCGTGACATCGGCAAAGACGGTTGGTTGAACGTAGTAGCCCGCGTCGAGGCCGGCGGGCCGGCCGACGCCGCCGGTCACCAACGTCGCGCCCTCGTCGATACCCGCCTGTATCAGCTTGTTGATGCGGTCGAACTGCAACTTGTTCACGACCGGGCCGAGAACCACGTTCGTCATCGGGTCGCCGACCGAATGGGCTTCGGCGGCCTCTTTCGCCCATCTCTTGGCGTCTTCCATGGCGGCGGCGGGGATCAGTAACCGTGTGGGCGCCCGGCATGCCTGGCCGCAGTTGACGAAACAGGCACCCACCCCGTCGCGCACCGCCTTTTCGATATCGGCGTCATGGGTGACGATATTGGCGGACTTGCCGCCCAGTTCCTGCGCAACCCGCTTTACCGTGTCGGCCGCGGCTTTGGCCACCGCCACGCCCGCCCGCGTCGAACCCGTCACTGAGACCATGGCGACATCCGGATGACGCGACAGAGCTTCGCCGGCCATCTCGCCGGCTCCCGTGATGTGGTTGTAGACACCCGCCGGAAAGCCGGCCTCATGAACCAGTTCCGCGAAACGGATCGAGGACAGGGGAGAATATTCCGATGGCTTTGCGACCATGGTGCAGCCTGCTGCTAGCGCCGGCGCGGCCTTTACGACCAATTGGTTCATAGGCCAGTTCCACGGCGTGATCAGCGCGCATACACCGATCGGCTCTTTCGAAATCATCGTCGAGCCGCGCAGTTCCTCGAACGTCTCGTTTTTCAAGGCGGCGATGGCATTTTCCAGATGCGCCGTACCAACCCAAGCCTGGGCCGCCTTGGAGAAGGCGAGCGTCGTGCCCATTTCACGCGTCATCAACTCGGCGATTTCGTCATAGTTTTCGTTGTAAAGGGCCAACAATCGCTCGAGCAGCGCCAGCCGCTCCTGCTTGCTGGTCATCGACCAGCTGTCGAATGCAGCGGTGGCTGCCGCGACCGCTGCATTCACATCATCGATGTCAGCCATGGGGATGGTTGCCGTACGGGTCTCGTCCGCCGGGTTGATCAGGTCGAACGTCTCGGCCGATCTGGGCGCGACCCATTCGCCACCGATATAGAATCTTCCGACATTTTTCATTTGGCGTCTCCTGAAACGACTAGCGCCTTCCGTTGGCGATCTTTATGGCGTCGGGGTGTCTGCGCAGGGTGAGCATCGACCAGATCCCCAATGCGGGGCCGATGGCGAGGGCTGAAAAGGCCCACTGCCAACCGCCGATGAACTCGACAATCTGGGGGATCAGCCAGACCGCGACAATCGTGATGGCAAAGCCGATACCCATCTGAAACGCTAGGTTCGCGCCGACCAGAGCCGGATCCGATATTTCGGTGACGGCAGCGGAGAACTGGGCGCTGTCGGCGATGGTGGAGAAACCCCAGACCAGCGCCACGACCACGAACAACGTCACCGGGCCGTTATAGAGAAACCCGATCAGCAGGGCGCAACCGCCGGACACCGCCATTGCCAGCGCCGAGGTAAGACATCGCCCCACCCGGTCTGCCATCCAGCCGCCACATATGCATCCCAGCGCCCCCGTGGCGATAGCCAGGAAGGTGAGGAGCGATGCATTTCCGACACCCAAGCCGGCGGCTTGTGCGGCGCCGATATAAGCAAGGAGCCAGCCCCAGAGCGCGTAAAGCTCCCACATATGCCCGAAGTAGCCGAAATTGGCGAGCATGGCCGCGCGGTTTCGCACGATCCGCTTCAGGTGCCCGAGTTCGAACCTGGCCGACTTGAATTGGTGCGGCCCGTCCTTGAGGGTGGTAAAAACAGCGGCCGCGACCAAGCAGGCCAGCGACGTCGCGGCAATAACGAAACGCCAGTCGAACCCGAACCCGATCGCCCGGACCAGATGGGGTGAGGCCGATCCCATCGTCAATGCGCCGACGACCGTCCCCATCGCCAGACCTCGTCCGGTAACGAACCAGGTGCCGATATATTTCATCGCGGCGGGATAGACCAACGCTAGGGACGCGCCGGTCGCAAACCTTGCGAAAGCCGCCCCCGCAGGACCAATGTCGAAAAGGATGATCCCGTTGGCCGCCCCGGCGCAAAGCGCGCCGATGACCAGAAGCCGCTTCATCGGCCAGACATCCATAAGCGCAAAGAAACTGGCGATCAGCGCGCCGATAACGAACCCGCCTTGAACCGCATTCGTCAGCCACGACATTTGAGACAGGCTCAAGGACAGGGCATGACTGATCTCCGGTGCGACGGCAGTGACTGAGAACCATGTGGACAGCGTCAGCACGACGGCCATGCTCGTCATCGCCAAAGCTTGCCACCGTCCCATGGCTCTCATCTCAGAGGCCTTCCAGCGGCATCGTGTAGGTTGTGGCGGTGCCTTCGACGCAAATGTCGCCCTTGCTGTCGCGCACCGATACGTTGAGCTGGCAGATTGGTTTGTCGTCGCGCACGGAGACTACTTCGACCCTGCCGGTAATTCTTTCACCGACGCCTACCGCCTTTTTGAATACGAGGTTCGTTCCCAGGAACACGGTTCCAGGCCCCGGCAAGTCCTCCGCTACGCAGGCGTTGAGAATGCCGGTAGTGATCCCGCCCTGGACAATCAGTTTGCCGAACGGCGTTTTTCTGGCCAGTTCCTCGTCGTAATGCACGGGGTTGCGGTCGCCGGTCATTTCCGTGAACGCATGGATGTCTTCCATCTTGGTGACCCGGCTGCGCTCGGACGACTGGTGCAAGGCGGGCTTGCCGTTCGTTACGTTCGCCCAGCCATCCTTTTTACTCGTTTCAGACATAGTCAACGGCCTCGTGTTGGGTTCATTTTGGTGAAGAACGGCAGCGTGTGGGAAGCAGTCCGCACGGGTGTGAAGACGACCTCGTCGCCCACGCAAGGCGCCTGCTGCTCGTCGATGATGTGGCTGAGCATCGTCGGACCTTCATCGAGTTGGACGAGACCGACATAATAAGGCACCGCAGGCAGCCAGCCGGGATGGCCCGGCTTCCATATCTGCGTGAACGAGGTGAGTTTTCCTTTGCCGCCGGCCGTTCGCCATTCGAGCGCGTTCGCCCAGCAATGGGGACAGATGGGGCGCGGATAAAAGACGGCCTTGTCGCACGATGTGCAGTGCTGGATTTCCAGCCGCCCTTGCGAAACAGCGTCCCAAAACGGGCGAGACAGGTCCGTGACGGTCGGGCCGGGGACGTCTAGCGTGCTGAAATCGATCATAGATCCGCTCCCAGGACGAGCGCCACCGCCTCGGACATGGTCGCCCCGTTGCCGGTCACCAGCGCGCTTTGACAGTTTTTGATCTGACGGTTGTGCGCCGTGCCGCGGATTTGGCGCACCGCCTCGACCACATGGGTCATCCCGCCGGCCAGATCAGGTTGGCCAAAGCCCAACTGACCACCATGGGTGTTGACGGGCTGACGGGCATTGGCTGACATGCCCCCGTTGTCCCTCAGCCATTCGCCGAACTTGCCCGCGCCGCACAGCCCGGCATCCTCGATCGTGGTCGCCACCATGATCGTGTAGCAATCGTAGAGGGACAGAAAGTCGATGTCCTGGACACGTGTCCCCGCCTGCGCCAAGGCCCGGGCTATGGATGGCTTGAGCGGTCCCGATGTCAGGCTGGGGGCTTGGCTGACTGCGCGATGCGTGATTTTCTCGCCGGCTCCGTTCAGGAAAACCGGCGGGTGACGCAGCCCCGTGGCTTTTTTCGATGTG
>ERZ778017.3562-NODE-3562-length-10905-cov-5.026728_pt1 | contig 10905 bp, 6 predicted proteins | sample MGYA00375747_ERZ778017 | MGnify/ENA primary metagenome ERZ778017 (study PRJEB29350, sample SAMN05509838) | bioreactor metagenome | biome: bioreactor; material: wastewater | place: South Africa: University of Cape Town | collected 2014-03-17 ... | reverse complement strand
ATTCATCATCTCTCAATCCTCTCCATTCAGGTTTCAACCCTTGTCTGAATTCGAAAGAAGTTGATGTAACTGATACAGTAGACACTCTCCATTTGCCAGAAGAATCCTTGAATAAGACAAACTTGATTGATCCTTGAGCATTGTTTTCCTTTTCAATTTCGTACAAGTGCTCTTTCCATGGACAGAATTGGTTCAAAACCAAAATTTGCTGTGATTCGTCAACCGAGGCACGTTCCTTGAAAGCTTGTTCCACAATGTCCTTGGCATTCATCCACGAGCCATACCCCTTAACTAAGTTATGGAACGCATCTCCCATTAATTTACTAGCCTTTTCAAATTGTGCATCAAAATCTTCGTCCTTTGCGTCAATTTCCCAGCTTGGGTTTAACTTGGAGACCATTGATGGTAAGGTAATGTTTTTGTCGTTGAACTTCTTTTCAGCGTCAGTCTCAGCACTGTAGTTGGAAATACCGTTATCGTTCGCATCTAATGCTTCGATGAATTCTTTGTAGACCTTTTCATACAAGAAATCAACCGCAGCTTCGGACTTATCTGGCAAAATAGTGGAAATGATTTCTTTACCAAAATGTTTATACACTAATCCGGCAGAGGACAATTTAGTTTTGTAAGCCGAAGAAAACGTAGTGTCAAATTCACGTTGGTGGTGATCAAAGAACTTGACTCCATCGTATTTACCGGAAACATCAACAACAATATCGCTTGCTTCCCAGTCTTGAGGGTTTCTGGATCTTACCAACTCGCTGTTTTGGAATTGAGGCAACAATCTTAACATATACACGGCAAGAGACTCATCTGCATGGAAGGAGCCCGAATGAGTACAAATCTTGACCATTTTGTCCAATTTAATCTTTTTACTTACTGACATTTACAGTATACGAAGTGGTAAAACTCATCCCAGTGGTAGATATAGGGAATAATTTGCATGCAGGTCCTCACTAATGATATGGCACATTTCCCTTAGGTTGATTTGTCTTTCTCTGTAAACGATTGCGAGTGTATACAATACTTCGTACATTTGACAGGATTTTTGCAGCCAAGAACAGCAATGTTACTAACTAGATAATAATTTGGAAGACCAGCTACATTAAACTTAAAAATCTTATTTGTATTAAATTGCTACATGAAATCGTGACCCGCAGTGTTCGTATGTCAAAGTGACTAACTAAAATAATTAAACCTTTTCATTTGAAGAATCTGATCTGTGGATCAATTCCTCAGTTGCATTTTCTTGATGTTGAGCACTCAATTTGCTTGCCAATTGAGCATCAGATAAGACAGGAATACTAGGAGTCCATGAACTTGATCTCCAAGCTGGAACACCTTCGTCCCACATTTGTCCAATTTCTTCCAATCTCTTACCTTTAGTTTCAGGGAATCCGAAATAAACATGAACAGCCATAGCAAAACAGCAACAAGCGTAAATTAAGTACGTCTTCCAGGTAATATTCTTGAACGATGATGGGGTATACATAGCAATAGCAAAGTTCACAATCCAGTTGGCGGCAGTAGAGACAGCTGCACCTCTTTGTCTGGAAGCAGAATCACCCCAGATTTCTGAACAGTACAACCAAATACCTACACCCCAAGTTGAAGCGAACGAAACAACAAACAAGTAACAACAAGCAATGACACCTTTAGCAGCTGGAGGGTTGTTTACGATGGTAATTCTAACGGTTTCAGAAATATTTGCTGGACTAGAAGTCCCACCTAAAATACCAGCGACTGCAAATTGGAATGCCATCATGGATAAAGCACCACCGATTAACAACTTTCTTCTACCTAATTTATCGAATAACCACAAGGATGGAACCGTTGTAACAGTGTTTAAAACATATTGAATTGAAGAAGCGACCAAGTTAGAGTTACCACTGTACCCAGCCATCTGGAAAATGTAAACAATGTAGTACATCATAACGTTCATACCAGTCATTTGTTGCCAAACTTGAGCCATAACTGCAGTGAAAGTTCTAAATCTATATTTCCTGTTGAACAATTGAGCATAAGTGAATGACTTGTTGTTCTCTTCAATTAAAATTTGTTCCTTAATTTCAGAAATTTCAATCACAACATCTGGATCTTCACGGTTACCTTTAGCTTGAATCTTTGCAACAATTTCTTCAGCTTCATCCCAGTAACCATGTTTGGCCAACCATCTTGGCGATTCAGGAACAAAGAAACAACCACAGAATAAGCATAAACCAGGAACAATTTGCTAGAAAAGTTAGTATATGTTGTAGATCAATCAGGATTCTGTTGAGGGACTTCCACAAATAATTGTCCGAAAAATCCTGAATATAAAAAGCCTCATAAATGAAAATATACGTACAATAGCCCATGCAATTCTGAAAGAAGCAACCCCATCAATGAAATGTAAACCGTAACAAATATAGAACATAATTAAAATACCTAATGTAACAGAAAATTGGAACATACCCCCAATCAACCCTCTGATTTTTCTTGGGGCTAACTCTGCACCATAAACTGGTGCGGCTGAAGAGCCAAAACCAACACCAACACCGGAGATGATTCTACCAATGATTAATTGTGCTCTATTTTGAGAAGATGATTGAATAGCAGCACCGACCATCCATAAAAATGCACAAATAAGTAACGATACTCTTCTACCGAAAGGTTCAGAGAAGAATGTTGAAGCTATAGAACCAAAGAATGACCCCAAAGACATAGATGCAGTAATGAAACCTTGGATATTTGACGATGGAGTGTGAAAGAAATTAAGGTATGGTGTTTCAGCAACGAAAGCAGACATGGAGGAAATATCAAACCCAAACATCATACCCGATATACATGAAATCATGGCAATAACGTACACGTTATGAATGTTGGGAGTAGCATCAACAACGTGCTTGATTTTAATAGCTGTACCGACTAGGTGTTTTTCGTAACCCATTTCTAAAACAAGTTGAATCTAATATCCAAAAAAGGTTTAGACTCTGGAGAATTTAGCTGGTTTAAATAGTAAAAAAAATCCTGTGTCATCTCCGGATGGGGCAAAATGGAGACCGGAAAATTATTTAGGAAAATCCTCAGACGCATACTTTTTACTGTATTTTGACTGACGCGGCACAAAATTTTATTTGGCACTCCGCTGTTCACTCCAAATATTTTTTGTGGAGTTATGGGGACTACATACAACGATACTTGTGGATATTCCGGATGTTCCAACGGAAAATTTTTGTCTAAAACTCCACATCAAGATCTAACCCCAAAGAAATTTAACGGAAGGTTTAAGTCATTTAAATTGGAGTTGAATGAGTACTTTGCAAACTTTATCAAGATACTAGCATAAAACACGAAGTTCAATACGTAAAACCCGGGCTGGTAGTAGAACTGGTTATGGAAGATTTCTCATGTTTCCAAATTTGGAAAGGTCGTGTATTAGAGCAAACTGCCATCATTCAATTTATTATTAGTTGTTTTCCCCAAAACTTTTACCTATGAAAACAATTTTGTGGGGCTTGAATCTCATGTTCAACAAAAGATAAAACAGGTTAATTAGGAGCTTACAATGTGATGTAGTTAGTCGAGAAATATGCTGATTGCTTTGTGAAAATTTCACACGTTCTACATAGAGTAAATTTTTTTCGGAAAATCACTAAAAAATTTCTTAAAAAAATACCGGAACAACTAAACCTAAAAAATACAACTTGACACGCCCTCGGCGATTCCTCTTGGGTCCATCCGGCTGTCGGCCTTGCAACTACCTGCAGTTTACCGTGACACTTCCCCAATTGCATCATGGGTCGAAAACAAACAATTTGACCACAAACCATACAAAAATCGACTTTTGAGCCACAAAGGAACGATGTGTATATGTTCTCAATACCAGTGGTTTGATTGTTTAGGATTAACAAAACTTTACGCTAGTAACTAGACACTCAAGCAAAATAAATCTCATTCCCCATCGGAATTGTATATGATGTAACGTTACATCCAATTAAAGGACTATATTCTCAGCATGCGTCATTTATTGGAGAAGGTGATTATTTACCTACGTAATACAATAATTCGGTTCTGCCCCATGTTATTGGATGCTCCAAGGTATTGTTTTGCATGTCGCATGGAGTAGAAATCCCCTTTCTCCGCATCGTAGATACTGCTATACATGTACCTCACAATAACAGTGGTATTGTTTAATAATTTTTAACGCTCATACTGCAACTGAAATTGCACCACCATAATGGGCAAAACCAGTCTGGAACTTTGTAATTTACGAAATGCAGTAGATAGTAAATCAAATTCAGATAATTTTTGCAGCCTTCAATATCTGTGATTGGTTCACTAGAACATTTTCAAGTGATATGAGATCCCAACAATTTAATCCGAAAATACTGAGAAGTGAAGTGTAATGTTAAGACTATCCAACAATATCGACAATATAGAATTGTTAAAGTATCTATCCTACAAGCAGGTTTTTATGAATGAAAGTAAATTGTATATGGTAAACTGGCGAAGTGAAGATTCAATCCTGATTGAATGTAATTTTGACAAGTGATATTGAATGAGTCCTTTTAATAGTTATGGTGAGGGCAGTTAAAATTTTTGGTCTTACCTTTGCAACTTTCCATTAAACTGTTTTCTGGAGTGACCAATGTACTTGCAAACTTAAAGTCCTCGTTATCAGAGTCTGGAGGAGTGTTTAATTGGTTAAAGTCGTTGAAGAAATCGACATTAACGATTTCATGGTACAACTCCGGTAAGGATATCCTTTTGTTAGGATCTAATTGGAATATTTTGTCTAATAGATGGTTAAATTGATTAGAGATGGGTAAAATTTGTTTCAAAATGGATTTATTGTTGTTCAAGCTGTAGTCACGGAACACATATGAATCTTCAGCAATGGATGCAACTGGCCAAGGGTTTCTAGCACAAGTTAAATTAATGAATAAGACTCCTAATGACCAGATATCTCCTTGTAAAGTGGGAAAGTAAGTTGAATTTGATTTTGTGACAGTGGTGTTGTTGATATCAATCGATTTATATTGCTTTAAATCAACATATTTTTGAATAGTGGTATTGACGCTGTAGTTGATGATTCTTTCTGGGGCCATATAGAATGATGATCCTCTACAAGCGTTGCAACAGATCAAATTTGAGTTCATGGCAAGACCGAAGTCAATTAGTACAATGTGACATTCGTTGTAGTCGATAATAGAAGTGGAATGCTTTGGGCGACGATAATGCAGATCATAATTGATCATTATATTTTCCGGTTTAAGGTCGCAGTGGTATACGGAGTGTTTGTGACAATAATTTATAACATTAATCAACTGAAGCATAACATTCTTCATTAAACGAGTTTTTTGCATCGAGTTTGAAATCGACAAAAATAAGCGATTATTAATGATGTTGTGGAATAAATCCCCTTGAGGAAAGTAATCCATGCAAATTATAACTGCAATTGGTGTATTAAACACTTTATGAATGGTGACAACATTGGGGTGATCATGTACCTGTAAATGAAGTGAAATTTCCCTTAAAAATGGACAGTTTCCGACAGAAGTTTTCAACTGAAACAAGTCCAATTCGGGCACAATTAAGTTTGGATTCTCGTTAAAATATGTATACAATTGATGCTGAATTGCTATTTTGTTATCTTCCGTCAGGTGGGACATTGGAGGGTTCTTCAATAGAATTTTCGCAGCCATTAATTTTCCCGTGGGTAAATGCTCGATCAAATAGATAAGACCATAAGTCCCACAACCGATCTTCCTATTAAATTGATACTCGTTGTTGAGTATGTAATTATCTAGTGTGAATCCTGTCATATTGATAAAGGTTTCAAAAGCCTAGTGGCAGTAGCTATCGGAGTACGAGTAATAGTTGTTAGGGTTATGATAGAAAGTGAGTAGTACAAAAAGTTGAAGTACAACAAACGATATAACATGCTAAATAAACTATAAACAACATGTCGAAATATGGGGTTATATATCCCCATCGGCAAGTTCCAGCCAAGGAGATTATCAAAACATGCTTCGCTTACCTTATGACCGTGAAAAAAATTATCAAGAGATTAGGGAAAAACAGGAATCTCATCCGGAATTTTCCAACCAAAATAAGACCGAGCAACGCTACCACTACGGAATTTCATCTGTAGCCCTACTACTCCTACTTCCCTTATCACTACTACTACAGACATCTCTTGCCATCGTTATCATACTTTCTACGTGAACTGAACTACTCTATCTTCGCTATCATATGAAAAAAACACATTGTTATGGTTTCTCGGTTTACTGAGCCATCGGTAGAACAATCACATTGATCGCCCCAGATTGCCCATACACAAAGAAAACAGTGCATGTTTAAGTCACCCACAGCAATGGTATTATCCGGTGATGGGTTCATCTCCTTAAATTGTTCTCTCGGTGCGGTGATACACTCCCGTAAAATCGGGCCACAATTCAGCCGTTTCTCACAGGATTGTGTGATTTTTAATGGGATGATTTTTCGCTACCGACATCGTACTATTCCAAGGTCATTCGTGCGAGCTATTTTAGTTGCGGCGCAGCTATTTCACAGTCTACGGTGTTTGGTTTCATGCCGACACTTCGTCGGCGTTTGTAGAACTAAAAAGAATATCTATATACATTATATTATTCCATTATAATAATGCAACTCCCGGCAGCAGGTTTGGTGTCAACCAACGCATTTGACAACTCCTCGTTGGTTATCTGGGGAAACGCTTTTCTGTAGTACTGTGTTGTGAGTGATGACATCAATCCAGGTAACTTTTTCACTGTTGTTAAATGTACGAGACTTCCACCCCAACCAGCACCGGTTACTCTACTTCCGTAGGCACCATTTTTCAATGCGATTTCGCAAATGGTGTTCAACTTCTTGCTAGATGAATTGTTCAACACGTCTAATGAGTGTTGACTATCGTTCATGATGGCACCGAATTCCTGCAAGAAGTTTTCCTTGCTTCCTTGTAACAACTTGAGGCATTTCAACACATTTAATGACTCCATGTATACATGCTTGGCCCGTTTGTACACTTCAAGTGTATTGAACTTAACTTCCATCACAGATAAGTATTTGGCTTCAAAATCTTCCCTAGATAAGCCCATCTCTTTAGCCATTTCGTCTGTAGTAAACCCATTACTCTTTTGTTCAGTAGTGAACATTCCTTCAACCAATTCAACCATGTGTTGTAATCTCTCCAACCCAATATCAACGTTTTCTCCGTCCCATTTCTTGTCGTGTTTGATCTTTTCAAAGTATTCATCCATGAAACCACGCAAAGTACCTGTGGTTTTCAAGTTTGAGTCCAATGGCAAGCTCAAACCAAACTTGTGGGCCAAGTAGTCACTTGCAACCCCCATTTCAACAACACGTAAGTTGTAGTGAATTGAAGCAGTCTCATGTTTGTTTGATGTTTCCAAACTGTTAGAGATTAAGAATGCCAAATCGTCATTTTCGTCATCTAAACTTGGGAATTTGAAGGGGTAACCCATCAATTTTGGCTTGAATTCGATCAAAAGGCATTTCCCAGTCTCTCCATAAATCGATGCACATTGATCCATACCTCCAGTGTTGACACCAACATAATGCTCCGAAACAATGGTGATTTTGGTCAAATCGTGTTTGGAAATCTCAATACCATTACCGTGAATTACCGCTAAAGTGGAGGCAACACAAAAAGCAGCAGATGATGACAACCCACCTCCGTTTGGAACAGTGCCATCAAACATCAAGTTCATCCCTTTCATCTTTAATTCGGGATAGTTTTCTTGAATGAACTTTTGAGCAACAATATATCCACACTTAAAGTAATTACCCCAAGTATGATTCTTCTGATCTATACTCACCAACTCTCCATTTGGTGGTAACTCAACGGATTCCGAAGCGAACTTTTGATCAGTATTTGCAATATTGATTACATTGCTGCTATTTGTGGAAACAGCGGCAACAACATCAAAGTCAATTGCCATGGGCAATACAGAGAATTGATTGTAATCAATATGATCTCCAATCAAGTTGACTCTTCCTGGAGATCTACTGTAGAATTGAACATTGCTTCCAAATTGAGAGATGAACTTCTGTGATAATTTTTCATATCTGACCTTATTAGCGGTAGGGTTCGCATAACATGACAAGTCATAAAATGTAGGTACAACTGAGCTCATATTAGACGGTTACGTTAGCTCAAAATTGTCACTCGACTACAACAGAAACAAGTAGAATTAGTTTTATATATGAAAAACTCCAAAATTTGACAATACAAGAAATTAATGTAACGTTACATTTAAATTTGGAATGACTGAAAATTTTCCCCAATAGTTCCGACATACAAGAAACTTTTGAGCGAAGTTATTCCGAGTTTTAATTTTTCGATGTAGATCCACCAACACCTGTGCATAGATATTATCCCAACGAATAGAAATATTTCGTAAACGAAACCCCAGTCCAACGGATATACGGATTCCACAATCTTGCAGGGATACGTTTGCGTGCGATGCTGTTATTTTAATTTGAATATTTTTTGCCCAAGGGATTTCTGGGCCAGCCAGTAATATTTCTTAGTATATTTTTTTTTGACATTAATCCGAAAAAATTCTTTGTTCCCCGGAACTTAAAAAAATGTAACGTTACAATAAATGTTTAAATTGCGATGAAGTCGCATGTACTTAGCTTCCCAGAAATTTAGTATTAAACTCTTAAATAAGAATATGATTTTCAAGTTCAGTTAGTTTTCACAATAAGAAATTTGCAATAGAATGTCACATATACTTGTTACCGGAGGTGCTGGATACATCGGTTCTCATACTGTTGTTGAATTAATCAATAACGGCTACAACGTGGTTGTGGTAGATAATCTTAGCAACTCAAGCTATGATTCTATTGCTAGAATTGAATATATTGTTGGAAAAACTGTTCCGTTCTTTAATGTTGATATTAGAAACTCCGAAAAGTTGTCCGAGGTGTTTGACAAGTACGACATATCCGGTGTTATTCACTTCGCAGCTTTGAAGGCAGTAGGTGAATCTACTAAGATTCCCTTAAGCTACTATGATAACAATATTATTGGAACTATCACGTTGTTAGAAGTCATGAAAAAGAAGAACGTGAAAACCATAGTTTTTAGTTCATCTGCTACAGTTTACGGTGACGTCACTAGATTTGGTGACAACAGATACATTCCTATCCCAGAAAATTGTCCTATGGATCCAACTAATCCATACGGTCAAACCAAGTTTATGATTGAATCAATTACAAGAGATATTCACTCTGCTGATCCATCTTGGAAAGTTGCAATTTTAAGATATTTCAATCCAATTGGTGCTCATTCCTCAGGATTAATAGGTGAAGATCCACTTGGTATTCCAAATAATTTACTACCATATTTGGCTCAAGTTGCAAGTGGTAGAAGAGAAAAATTGAACATCTTCGGGAACGATTATAATTCACATGACGGTACTCCAATTAGAGACTACATTCATGTTGTAGATCTCGCAAAAGGTCACATTGCTGCATTAGAATACTTGAACAATTTACAAACTGAAGGATTGTACCGGGAATGGAATTTAGGTACAGGTAAAGGTTCTACAGTTTTTGAGGTATACAATGCCTTCTGTAAGGCTGTCGGTAGACAGTTGCCTTACGAAGTTGTCGGAAGAAGGGCTGGTGATGTTCTTGATTTGACTGCAAATCCAACTAGGGCAAATGCAGAATTGAAATGGAAAACTGAACTCACCGTGGATGATGCTTGCAAGGATTTATGGAAATGGACTCAAATGAATCCATTCGGATTCAGAGATGAACATTATTCTTGGAAAACTTTTGACGGATACACCAATAGACTTCACACTGTTTCAAGAGGTGAGTTGGAAGTTGCTTTTGCTAACTATGGGGCTCTTATTCAAGACATTAGAATTTGTGGTAAATCTATCGTGACAAAGTTTGACAATGCAGAAAATTATTACGATGAGACTAATCCATTATTTGGTAGTACTGTTGGCCGTTATGCTAACAGGATTCGTGACGGCAGATTTGAAATTGACAATCAACTTTTCGACGTTACTAAAAACGAAAACGGCAATTGTTTACACAGTGGACAAAACGGAATGAATAAACAATTTTGGCTTGGTCCTGTTGTTGAATCTACTAATGATTTCACTAGAGTTTCTTTTCTGGCTTCTGAAAAAGAAGGAAATGACGGTTTCCCTGGAAATTTAAGCACCATTGTCAAGTACACTGTTCGCGATGACTCTTTAGAAATTGAATATCAATCAATTACGGACAAAGCTACTGTGGTTAATTTGACAAATCATAGTTATTTCAATTTGTGCCAGGAAGAAAATATCAATTCCACAGAGCTTCAACTTTTCACAGACAATTCAATGGAACTTATTAAAGGGATCCCAACTGGTCAAATTGTCAAGAATGATAAAGTGTCTTTAGGTAAATCCTTTCCCTTAACGGAAGTGTTTGATGACTGTTTTGTTGTCGACGAAGAGTGTGCACTTGACACAAGAAAGCAACCATTAAAGAAAATTGTTGAAGCCAATCATCCAAATTCACAAATATCATTAGTGATCTCAACAACAGAACCAGCTTTCCAATTATACACTGGTGATCACACGAATACAACAGGTTTTTGTGCCAGAAGTGGGTTTGCAGTTGAACCAAGTAGATATGTCGATGCCATTAGCAACGAAAAATGGAAAAAGCAAGTAATTTTGAGACCAGAGGAAGTTTATGGAAGCAAATTGAAATATGAATTTATTAGAAAATAAAGTAAGGAATTAAAATTCATTTTTAAGTTTTTTTTTTTTAACTAAAATGCATTTATTGCTTTATCTGCTTAGAGAATATAACTAGCTATATACTTATTTAGTTTGGAAGGGAAAATAAATTAAAAACCCA
>ERZ778017.3561-NODE-3561-length-10907-cov-5.034003_pt1 | contig 10907 bp, 6 predicted proteins | sample MGYA00375747_ERZ778017 | MGnify/ENA primary metagenome ERZ778017 (study PRJEB29350, sample SAMN05509838) | bioreactor metagenome | biome: bioreactor; material: wastewater | place: South Africa: University of Cape Town | collected 2014-03-17 ... | reverse complement strand
AGCGCGAAGCAGGCGTGGCAACAGCAGTAGTCGAACCCAATGCCTTGCCCGATGCGGTTCGGCCCGCCGCCGAGAATGACGATCTTGTCTTTCGCAGTGGGTTTGGCTTCGCAGATGGGATCGCCGCTAAGCCCAGCCTCATAAGTTGAATACATGTAGGCCGTGGGAGAGGCGAACTCCGCCGCACACGTATCGATGCGCTTGAACACCGGCGTGACGCCGAGTTCTTTGCGCGTCGCGCGCACGTCGGCCTCAGTGATCTTTGCAAGCTTGGCCAAGCGCGCATCCGAGAACCCTTGCGCCTTGAGAGCGCGAAACTGGGTTGCTGACTTGGGCAGTCCATGCGCGATGACCCGCGCTTCCGTATCGACGATGGCCTTGATCTCGGACAGGAACCAAGGATCGATCTTGCAGTACTGATGTATCTCGTCGAGCGAGAAGCCGACGCGAAATGCCTGCGCGACCTTCAAGATACGATCGAAGGTCGGACGGGATACCGCGGCGCGCACGACGTTCTTGTCGTCACCCTGGCCGAGGCCTTCAAGCTGCACGTCGTCGAAGCCTGTAAGCCCGGTTTCCATCGAGCGCAGCGCCTTCTGCATGCTCTCCTGGAACGTCCGGCCGATTGCCATCGCCTCGCCGACTGACTTCATCGACGTCGTCAAAGACGTGTCGGCGCCGGGAAACTTTTCGAATGCGAAGCGCGGGATCTTCGTCACGACGTAGTCGATCGTCGGCTCGAAGGATGCAGGCGTCGCGCCGCCGGTGATGTCGTTCTGGATCTCGTCGAGGGTGTAGCCGACCGCGAGCTTGGCCGCGACCTTGGCGATGGGGAATCCGGTTGCCTTCGACGCCAGCGCGGATGAACGCGAAACGCGCGGGTTCATCTCGATAACGACCAGACGTCCGTCAGCCGGATTGACCGCGAACTGCACGTTGGAGCCGCCGGTTTCGACACCGATCTCGCGCAGCACTGCGATCGATGCGTCGCGCATGATCTGATATTCTTTATCAGTCAGCGTCAGCGCCGGAGCGACGGTGATCGAGTCGCCGGTGTGCACGCCCATCGGATCGACGTTCTCGATCGAGCAGATGATGATGCAGTTGTCCGCCTTGTCGCGGACGACCTCCATCTCGAATTCCTTCCAGCCGAGGACGCTTTCTTCGACGAGGATCTGGTTTGTCGGGGATGCGTCGAGGCCGCGCTCGGTAATTTCGAAAAATTCTTCGCGGTTGTAGGCGATGCCGCCACCCGTTCCGCCAAGCGTAAAGGACGGGCGAATGATGGCCGGGAGTCCGACGTGCTCTAAAGCTGCCGCGGCTTCCTCGCGATTATGCGCGAGCTTCGAGCGCGGCGTCTCGAGTCCGATTGTTCGCATCGCCTCGCGGAAGAGCTGACGGTCTTCGGCCTTATCGATCGACTCGGCCTTGGCGCCGATAAGCTCGACGCCGTAACGCTGCAAAACGCCCTGCTGATGCAGCGCCAGCGCGGTGTTGAGCGCGGTCTGTCCGCCCATCGTCGGCAGGATGGCGTCGGGCCGTTCCTTGGCGATGATCTTCGTCACGACTTCCGGCGTGATCGGCTCGACGTAGGTCGCATCCGCCAAATCCGGGTCGGTCATGATCGTGGCCGGATTGGAATTGACGAGAATGATGCGGTAGCCTTCCTCGCGCAGCGCCTTGCAGGCCTGCGTCCCGGAATAGTCGAACTCGCAGGCTTGGCCGATGACGATCGGTCCAGCGCCAATGATGAGAATTGATTTGATGTCTGTGCGTTTGGGCATGCCGCGCAAGCGTTTGGGCGAAACGGAAGCGGATGACGCGCTGCCGGCTCGGTGATGAAGTTTCAGATCTCAGGCTAAGCCGGGCTTATAGGGAAAGCCGCACTGAGGGGGAACCCTCAAAATATGCGGCATAGGGTTTCCAGTCCGTAACGACCGTCACGCAACCCTTCCCACGGCCACGGATTTGGCGTGATTCATCGACGGCAGGAAGACTGTCAGCAGGCCGAGAAGCGGCAAATACGAACAAACGTCATAGACGTAGTCGATGCCCTTGGCGTCGGCGACGACGCCCAGCACCGCCGCGGCGATACCAGCCATGCCGAAGGCGAAACCGAAGAAAATCCCTGCAATCATGCCTACGCGGCCAGGGACGAGCTCCTGGGCAAACACGATGATCGCGGGAAATGCCGACGACAGGATAAGGCCGATCGCCACGGATAAGGCGATCGTCCAATGGAGGTTGGCGTAAGGCAGCGCCAGCGTGAAGGGCAGAACGCCGAGGATCGAAAACCAGATGACGGTCTTCGGGCCGAAACGATCGCCGATCGGGCCACCCAAAACCGTACCGGCGGCAACCGAACCTAAGAATACGAACAGCAGAAGCTGCGATTGCTGAACCGAAACCCCGAACTTCTGCATCGTATAGAACGTGTAGTAGCTCGTCAGGCTCGCCATGTAGATATATTTCGAGAAAACGAGCATTGCCAACGTCACGAGGGCCCAATTCGTGCGAGCCCGCGAAAAGGGCAGATGCAATGCCTCTGGGTCGGCATTGGGACGGGCGCGGGCGCGCGTTCCCCATTCGCTCACCCGCCACAGGATCACGATGCCGAGCAACGCCACCACGCCGAACCAGGCAATGCTCTTTTGTCCCTGCGGCAGCACGATGAACGCCGCGAGCAACGGTCCCAGTGACGTGCCGAAGTTGCCGCCGACTTGAAACAGCGACTGTGCCAGCCCGTGACGGCCGCCGGATGCCATCCGCGCGATACGGGACGATTCGGGATGGAAGACCGCCGAGCCCACGCCGACGAGCATGGCGCCAATCAGCAGCACGGCATAGGTATGCGCATACGCGAGCAGGACCAATCCGACGAGTGTTGATGCCATGCCGGCGCTCGTCGAGTGCGTAACGGGCCGCCGATCGGTATAAAAACCGATTACAGGTTGCAGCAGCGATGCCGTTCCCTGGAAAGCCGTCGTCAATAGGCCGACCTGCCAGAACGCGAGACCGTAGTTGTCCTTCAGCATCGGATAGATCGCCGGAAGCAACGACTGCATGACGTCGTTGAGCAGGTGGCAGAAGCTCACCGCCAGAAGGATTGAGAATGTTATTTTGGCGGTCGCCGGACGGGTGACGGCGGCAGAATCGATCGCGGTCATTAGGAATTGTCTCCGACGGCGCTTTTAGCGCCAAGGCGAAGTACGGTCACCATTGCGCGACACATGGCAGCCATCGAAGCCGCCACCGGAGCGTGGCAGGGACGCTCCCCAAGTGCCTTTTATCCAGCCATATGGGCCGCCCGCGGCGCGGACGGCTGTTACCCGCCTATTTACCGGTACCCGGTGTCGCACCCGGAGGTTGGGCCGGTGCAGGTGCTGCGGCCGGAGGCGCGGAAGACGCGGGAGGGGAGACGTTCTTCGGCGCCTCGATCTGGATATCGAGTGGAAACGCGTACGTCGTCTTGAAAATCGGCTTTTCATCGTGGCGCGGGACCAGGAGCACGTTGCCCACCGGAAGTCCCGTCATGGCGTCAACGTAGAACATGCGATACGTCTGGCTTTTGACCGTTTCGCCTTTGCCGAGTTCGCTGTCGAGCCTGTACGACATCACATCGTGGCCGTCGAACTTGGTGCGCCCCTTACAGACGTAGGGACCCACATCCTTCTGCTGCTGAACCACCGAATTTTGCATCTGGGTCTGCAGTTCTGCGGCGATATTGGCCTTCAGCGGAATCCAATTCCCCTCGCCCTCTCTTGACCAGGCTTCATTGCCGATCAGGATCACTTCCGAGGTTTTCTTGGTGAGCTTATTCGTTACTTTCTGATGCATCCGGTCTGGAAGCACATAGTCGACCTGCATTGTCGTCGGGCCGTTCTCGGTGAACATGTCACTCGTCATCCGGAACCACGACGCATTGCGCAGCTTTTCGAGCGAGGCCGCCACTTCATTAGCGCAAGGATTGGCGTTCGGCTTGGCGTCGGCAGCAGGCTCGGGCGGAGCCGGTTGTTGCGCGTGAGCAGCCGACGCGAGGACGGCAAGAGAAGCGGCGATGAGCGCAATCCGGCGCATGGCGAATATCCTGAACGATAGGCCACTTACGGCCGATAAAATTGCTAGTAGGTCTTTTGCACGGGTGCATTCGTCGGCGCAACGATCTCGACGTCTGTCGGATACGAATACTTTATCTTCAAAGCCGGATCGGCACTGCCGCTCAACGCGGCGATGACGTTGTATGTGGGCAAGCCCGTAGCCGGATCGACATATATCGTGCGGGCCATGATCTTCGACGTATCGGCGCCTGCCGGAATCTTCTCGGCCGTCCTGTAACCTACAAGCTCATGGTCATCGAATTTCGATTTCCCGACGCATTCGAAGGTGCCGAGGTTCTTTGGCACGCCGACTGCGTTGTTGAACTCGGCGATGATGGACTGCGTGAATTGGGGAAGCAGTTCCTCGAACGCGCCGTTCGAGCCCGCGAACGCGCGATTGCCGACGAGCATCGTCTGCTGTTCGCCCGGCATGGCCGGTGACGTCACGGTCTGCAGCATCCGGTCGGGCGGCATGTAGTCGACCTTCATGTGCACCTCGCCCTCGGGCGTCTGCTGGCTGAACTCCACGCGAAACGCCTTGGAGGTGCGCTGCTTCTGGAAGGCTGTCAGAAGGTCTTTTGTGCAGTCCTCAGCAAAAGCCGGATCGGCTGCCGCAAGCAGCAGGAGAGCCAGGCAAAACGCGCGCATGAATTCCTCCGGGGACTTTTTTCCCAGCCTTATAGCGAGATTTGTCGCAGGCGCGATCTAAATGTTCGGCAAGGTTTATTCGTCTGCGGATGACCTTTGGCGCCAGCGTCGCTTGCTCAACGCTCGCGTTGCGTCGGCCGGCCCTTTTGCTCGCGCATCATGTTGACGAAGCGCGTGAAGAGATAATGGCTGTCCTGCGGGCCGGGGGATGCCTCGGGGTGGTGCTGGACCGAAAAGACCGGTTTGCCTTCAACGCTCAATCCGCAATTCGATCCGTCGAAAAGCGAGACGTGCGTTTCGACGACGCCCTTCGGCAGACTGTCGCGATCGACGGCGAAGCCGTGGTTCATCGAGACGATCTCGACCTTGTTCGTCGTGAAGTCCTTCACCGGATGATTGGCGCCGTGGTGCCCCTGGTGCATCTTCTTGGTCGTACCGCCGAGCGCCAGCCCCAGCATCTGATGACCGAGACAGATGCCGAACACGGGCTTGCCGCTATCGACGAGCTTTTTGATTTCCGGAACGGCGTATTTGCCGGTGGCAGCCGGATCGCCGGGGCCGTTGGAGAGGAAGACGCCGTCAGGATTGCGCGCCAGCACATCCTCGGCTTTTTCCGTCGCCGGCACGACCGTCACCTTGCAACCTGCGGCAGCCAGGCAGCGGAGAATATTGCGCTTCAGGCCGTAGTCGATGGCGACGACGTGAAACTCGGGATGTTCGTTGCGCGCGAAGCCTCCGTTCCATACCCAGCGCTGCTCGTCCCAGGAGTAGCTTTGGCCGCTCGTCACGTCAGGAACGAGATCGAGGCCGAGCAGCCCGTGCCAAGCCTTCGCCTCTGCCTTGAGCTTCTCGATATCGAACTGGCCAGACGGCTCGTGCGCGATGACGGCGTTTGGCATTCCCTTTTCGCGAATGCGCGCGGTCAGCGCCCGCGTATCGACACCGCAGATGGCGACGATGCCGCGCGTCTTGAGCCACGCGTTGAGATTCTCGGCGGCGCGATAGTTCGACGGCTCGGTTATGTCGGCGCGCAGTACGCAGCCACGCACGCCGGAGCGCGAGGCGAGGTTCGAGGTTTCGGTATCTTCGTTATTGGCCCCGACGTTGCCGATGTGGGGAAACGTAAACGTGATGATCTGGCCGGCGTAGCTCGGGTCGGTCAGAATTTCCTGATAACCGGTAATCGCCGTGTTGAAGCAAACCTCGCCGACGGCGCTGCCTGTTGCGCCGAGGCCCCGGCCCGCAATCACCGTGCCGTCATCAAGCACGAGGCGCGCGGTCAGCGGCACGTCTGTCCAGGGTTCAGGTGCGGTCATCGAAAATCCGGATGTTGGGCGCTAAGCCGCTCAAGGCTTGGAATTGCGCCGGAACCTATGGGAACGGCTTTCTGCCGTCAATTGCGCCAGTCTGCGCGGTCTCGGAACCCCGTGGGTTGCTCTCGGCCCGGCACGCTCCTAAACCACTGGCTTCGACCTCAAGGAGACGAGCATGCGCGCGAAGATCAGCGACGACCTAAAAATGGCGATGAAAGCCGGAGAAAAACAGCGCGTCGCAACGCTGCGCCTCATCAATGCCGCGATCCAGTCCGCGGAGATCGAGGCGAAGAAGCCGCTCGACGAGGCAGGCATCGTCGCCGTCATGACCAAGATGGTCAAGCAGCGTCGCGATTCCATCGAACAATATACCAGCGGCGGCCGGCCGGACCTTGCCGCCACGGAACAGGCCGAGATCGACGTCATCGAAGCTTATCTGCCGAAACAGATGGACGAGAGCGAGATCAGCGCCGCCGTTGCAGACGCCATCAAGGAAGCGGGAGCGGCTTCGCCGAAAGACATGGGTAAGGTCATGGGCGTGCTGAAAGGCAAGTACGCGGGAAAGATGGATTTCCAGAAGGCCAGCGCCGCGGTCAAAGCGACCCTCGGCTGACCAATTGCGCAATTCGCCCTCTGTGGCGGGCAGGCTGTGGAAAGCGGGCAAGTCCTGCGCTGAGAAGCTTCGAGGCGCACAATGTGCTCAGGCGAATCACTTATTGAGTCGCTTGTAAGACCGATTCCCAATTGACCGAGGCCGCCCGAGCGTATGCGCTTCAATCCGAATTTCCTGGATGAGATCCGCGCCCGGCTTCCTGTCAGCCAGGTCGTCGGGCGCAAGGTCGCGCTCAAAAAAGCGGGGCGCGAATATAAAGGGCTGTCGCCGTTCAAGACGGAGAAGACCCCATCCTTCACCGTTAACGATCTCAAAGGGTTCTATCATTGCTTCGCCTCGGGCGAGCACGGCGACATCTTCACGTTCGTGATGAAGACCGAGGGCCTTGAGTTTCCGGAAGCCGTCGAACGGCTGGCGGCGGAAGCCGGCGTTCCGATGCCGAAACAGCCCGAGCGGAACGCGGCTCAAGAAGATCAGCGCGATCGTCTCTACCGGCTGCTTGAAGCATCGGCCGCGTTCTTCGAAGACAGCCTGCGGTCGGGCTCCGGTGCCGAAGCGCGGCGCTATCTCGAAAAACGGGGCTTGGCCCGCGAGACGATCCAGTCGTTCCGTCTCGGCTTCGCCCCAAACTCGCGTACGGCGCTCTCCGCGCATCTCAAAGCGAAAGGCTTTTCGCTGAACGACATGGTGGCCTCCGGCATGCTTATCGGAGGCGAAGACATCCCGGAGCCTTACGACCGGTTTCGCAATCGGGTCATGTTCCCGATCCTCGACCTCAAAGGCCGCGTCATCGCTTTCGGAGGGCGTGCGCTCGAAAAAGACGTTCCCGCCAAGTATCTGAACTCTCCGGAGACGCCGCTTTTTCACAAGGGGCACACGCTCTTCAACGCCGCGCGCGCGCGATCCAGCGCACACGACAAGGGCCGCGTTATTGTCGTCGAAGGCTACATGGACGTGGTGGCGCTCGCCGAAGCCGGTTTCGGCGAAACGGTTGCCCCGCTTGGAACGGCGCTCACGGAAGATCAGCTCAAACTCCTCTGGCGATTTGCCGAGGAGCCCATCCTCTGCTTCGACGGCGACAGCGCCGGCCGCAAAGCCGCCGATCGCGCGGTCGAGGTCGCCCTGCCCTGGCTGAAACCCGGCTTGAGCGTCGCATTCGCCTTTCTGCCCGAGGGGATCGACCCGGACGACCTGATCCGGCAGCAAGGGGTTGCGGCCATGTCGGAGGTGCTGGCAAAGACGCGACCGCTGGTCGAGGCTCTTTGGGACCGCGAGCTACGGGCGGGCGCGACCGGAACACCCGAGCAGCGGGCTGCTCTCGAAGCTCGATTGCTGGCCTTGGCGGCGGCGATCCAAGATGCAACCGTGCGTAGTCATTACCAACGCGAGCTCCGCGACAGGTTGTATCAGCTTGGGCGAAGCCGATCCTCGCGGCGCTTGAGTGGCGGAAGCGATGGCGCGTATGCCGCGACGTCCTTTCAGGGATCTTACGCGCGTCCCACAATGGCACAGAGCTGGAAGGTCCGCGATCGCGTGCGCCTCGACGGCCCCGACCGGCGATTCATCAAAAAAAATCCATATCCTGAGTTGGTTAACGCCAGCCCCGAACTCGCAGGCCACCTTCAGAGTATACCGCCCAGAGAGGCGTTGATGCTGAAGACTTTGATGAACCATCCCTGGTTGATCGACGAGCACTCCGAGGCAATCGGCGCCCTCGAGTTTGCAGCGCAGCCCCTTTCCGCGCTCCGGGATGAGATTTTAGCAGTGCATGCGAGACAAAATTCCCTTGACAGCGCAACTCTAGGCACCCAATTGAGCAAATCGGGGGTTGCAAAGGTGGTGGACCTCGTCGCGCGAACGATTACGCACATCAGCGACCGTTTTGCCGAGCCAGATGCTTCTGCCACCGATGTCGAAGCCGCCTGGAACCATATCCTTGCCCTGCATCAGCGGCAGGACGCTTTGGAGCGCGCGCTGAGAGCAGCGGAAGAAGCTTGGTATCGGGATTGCACAGAAGAGGCCTGGACTCACCTTCTCGACATCAAACGCCAGATCGCCCGAGAGGCGTCAATGGACCAGATGGACGCCGAGATCGATCAGCCCGCGGACGACGCCCAAATTGAGAAGCGTGCCAGTTAGGCGCGCAAAAATCTATCCGGTCCTGGACATCGCTGTGCGGCAGGTATCCAGGGACTAAAAACGTTGGTTGAGGTCATTTCCAGACAGGAAATGACCGGTGCACAAGGATACCAGGATGGCACGCGCCCAGCAGGCAGCCCAGAAGACGGAAGAGAAAGAGCAACCAGCGGCCGAAACTCCGGAGCGCGATAGCCCCCTGCTCGATCTTTCCGATCAGGCTGTCAAGCGTCTGCTGAAATCGGCGAAGGCGAAGGGCTACGTCACCCTCGATCAGTTGAATTCGGTGCTCCCGTCCGAGGAGGTTTCGTCGGACCAGATCGAAGATCTGTATGCGACGCTCTCCGACATGGGGATTACGGTCGTCGAGAACGAAGACAGCGAGGAAGGCGCGGAAGCCAGCGAAGAAGCCGGTGACGAAGAAGAAGGCCGGGCGCTGGTCGCGCAGAATAATGCGCTCGTCAAAAATGAGACGAAATCCGAGCCCGCCGAACGCACCGACGACCCTGTGCGCATGTACCTGCGCGAGATGGGTTCCGTCGAGCTTCTGTCGCGCGAAGGCGAAATCGCCATTGCCAAGCGCATCGAGGCTGGTCGCGAGGCGATGATCGCCGGCCTTTGCGAAAGCCCGCTGACGTTCCAGGCCATCATCATCTGGCGCGACGAACTCAACGAAGGCAAGATTCTGCTTCGCGACATCATCGATCTCGAGGCGACGTACGAAGGTCCGGAGGCCAAAGAAGTTGCCGAGACGGGCGCCGAGGATGCGCCTGAGGCACCACCGGCCGACAACCGCCCGTCAGGCGCACCGGAAGGCGAAGGCGATGACGAGGACGAATTCGAAAACGCCATGTCGCTCGCCGCGATGGAAGCGGAGCTGAAGCCGAAGGTCCTCGAAACGTTCGACCAGATTGCCGCGACCTACAAGAAGCTTCGCAAGCAGCAGGACAAGAAGCTCGAGCAACAGCTCGTCGGCGACCAGGGCTCACGCCAGCAGCAGAAGGCATACGAGAAGATCCGCGACGAGATCATCGTCGACGTGAAATCGCTGTCGCTGAACAACAATCGTATCGAAAGCCTGGTCGAGCAGCTTTACGCGATCAACAAACGGTTGATCGGTCTTGAAGGGCGATTGATGCGCCTCGCGGACAGCTACGGCGTGCCGCGCCAGCACTTCATCGACGAATACTATGGCAACGAGCTCGATCAGACATGGCTCGATCGCGTCGCCGAAAACGGCAAGAAGTGGGGCAGCTTCGTCAAGAGCGAACGGACCCAGGTCGAGCAGATCCGCGCCGAAATCCATCAGCTCGCGACTGAAACCGGCCTCGAAATTCCGGAATATCGCCGTATCGTCAAAGCCGTGCAGAAGGGCGAACGCGAAGCCCGGCAGGCGAAGAAAGAGATGGTTGAAGCCAACCTTCGTCTCGTCATTTCGATCGCCAAGAAATATACGAACCGCGGCCTGCAGTTCCTCGACCTTATCCAGGAAGGCAACATTGGCCTGATGAAGGCCGTCGATAAGTTCGAGTATCGCCGCGGCTACAAGTTTTCGACTTACGCAACGTGGTGGATCCGGCAGGCGATCACGCGCTCGATCGCGGACCAGGCGCGGACGATCCGCATTCCGGTGCACATGATCGAGACGATCAACAAGATCGTTCGCACGTCGCGCCAGATGCTGCACGAAATCGGCCGCGAGCCGACGCCGGAAGAGCTGGCGGAAAAGCTTGCGATGCCGCTCGAAAAGGTGCGCAAGGTTCTGAAGATCGCGAAGGAGCCGATCTCACTCGAAACGCCGATCGGCGATGAAGAAGATTCGCATCTCGGTGATTTCATCGAAGACCGCAACGCTGTGCTGCCGATCGAAGCTGCGATCCAGTCGAACTTGCGCGATACGACGACGCGCGTGCTCGCCTCGCTGACGCCACGCGAAGAGCGCGTGCTGCGCATGCGCTTCGGTATCGGCATGAACACCGATCACACGCTCGAAGAAGTCGGCCAACAGTTCTCGGTGACACGCGAACGTATTCGCCAGATCGAAGCCAAAGCGCTTCGCAAGCTGAAGCATCCCAGCCGGTCACGGAAGCTCAGGAGCTT
>ERZ778017.3559-NODE-3559-length-10913-cov-4.254651_pt1 | contig 10913 bp, 11 predicted proteins | sample MGYA00375747_ERZ778017 | MGnify/ENA primary metagenome ERZ778017 (study PRJEB29350, sample SAMN05509838) | bioreactor metagenome | biome: bioreactor; material: wastewater | place: South Africa: University of Cape Town | collected 2014-03-17 ... | reverse complement strand
TTCCGCCGCAGGGTCCTTGGACACGCGGATCTCGCGCCAGCTGCCGCCCAGGGCGTCGAACAGTGCCACACGCCCCAGCAGGGAACGTCCGACGCCGGTAATCAACTTCACTGCTTCGGTCACCATCAGCGACCCCACGGCAGCGCACAGCATGCCGAACACGCCGCCCTCACCGCAGGAAGGAACCGAACCTGCGGGCGGCGCCTCCGGGTAGAGGTCGCGGTAGGTGGGGCCGTGCTTTTCCCAGAAGACGCTGACCTGGCCATCGAAACGGAAGATGGAACCCCACACGTAGGGCTTGCCCAGGATGGCGGCGGCGTCGTTGACCAGGTAGCGCGTGGCGAAGTTGTCGGCACCGTCCAGGATGAGGTCGTATCCGCTGAACAGCTCAAGGGCGTTGGACGAGTCCAGGCGCACGTTGTGCAGCCGGACGTCCACCAGCGGATTCAGCTCGGCGATGGCATCGCGCGCCGACTCGATTTTGGGCCGTCCCACATCGCTCACCCCGTGGATGACCTGGCGCTGCAGGTTGCTCAGGTCCACCACGTCGTCGTCAATGATGCCAATGGTGCCAACACCCGCCGCGGCAAGGTACAGCAGTGCCGGGGCGCCCAACCCGCCGGCCCCGATCACCAGGACCTTGGCGTTCTTGAGCCGCCGCTGCCCCAGTGCTCCGATCTCGGGAATGATCAGGTGCCGGGAGTACCGCTCCACCTCGTCCGGGGTCAGGTCCGCAGCCGGTTCCACCAGCGGATCCAGGGAAAGGGTTGAAACATTTGCGGTGAAAGACGAAGCCATACTTCAATGTATGCCCCGGGATACCGCCGGGTCATATTACCCCGCAGTAAAGTGAAGGGTAACTGCAATGGAAAGAAGGACAACTGTGGTCCCTGAAGCACGGGCCGACCGCCCGCCCGCCGCCGAACCGCAAACTCCCTCCCGCCCCGCAGGCCAACGGTCCGCCCGGCTGCCCCGGGATGAGCGCCGCGCCCAACTCCTTGCTGCGGCCCAGGAAGTGTTCGTTGCCAACGGCTACCACGGCGCTGCCATGGACGAGATCGCTGAGACTGCCCATGTGAGCAAACCGGTGCTGTACCAGCACTTCCCTTCCAAACGCGACCTGTACCTCGCCCTGCTGGAAAGCCACCTGGCATCCCTGACCGAATTGATGCTCGGTGCCCTGAACTCCACCACGGACAACGACGAACGCGTCCAGGCCGTCATGCGCGCGTACTTCCACTTCATCGCCAGCGACGACCAGGCCCACCGGCTGGTCTTCGAATCCGACCTGATCAACGATCCCGACGTCAGCTCCCGGCTGGAGACTTTCAACCGGACCTTCGCCGATGCCATTGCACGGGTCATCGCCGAGGACACCAAGCTCCCCCATCTCGAGGCGGAACTGCTGGGCCGCGGCCTGGCCGGAATGGCGCAGGTCAGTGCACGGTACTGGCTGGAAACCGATGGCAACCTGGACCTCGATGTGGCCAGCGACCTCATCTACCGTTTAGCTTGGCGCGGAATCTCTCGCTTCCCCAAAGAGTCCTAGACTACAAATAAGACAACACCTCGTAGAGAAGTACGAGCACTTCACAGGCTGGGAGGCCCCCTTGGAAATTAAGATCGGCGTTCAGAACGTTGGCCGCGAAATCGTACTGGAATCGACCCAGGATGCCGAGACGGTGGCCAAGGTTGTTGGCGAGGCCATCAGCGAAGGCAATGAGCTGCGCCTCAAGGATGACAAGGGACGCCTGATTATCGTTCCCGGGAATGCCCTGGCATACGTCGAAATCGGAGCAGAAGAGGTCCGCCGCGTGGGCTTCGGCCAGTTCTAGCCCGCGCGTAGGAGGAGATCCATGCTTTCGCTGACCATCGTGGTGCTGGCCACCGCCGCCGGCGGTTTCATCATCTGGGCCAATGACAAGCGCCACGCCAAGTACGGCGCGGTACTTCCGGCGGGTATCGCCGTGGGTGTCGCAGCCCTGGCGTGGATCATCCTGATGGCGGCCGGCTTCGGCTACCTGCCCGGCCTGACCTGGCTTCCCTGGGTCCTGCCCATGGTCCTGGGCATTGCTGCCGCCATCGGCGCAGTGGTCTACCTGGGCCGCACGCGCGCCCGCCACGACATGGAGCGGCTGACCGCCATCCTGCGGCGCTAAGCGTCCTTAAACGAGCTGTGGCCACCACCCGCCCGGGTGGTGGCCACAGCTGCTTAACGTCAGAGGACCTCCGCCCTGCCCTCCATGGCCGACGACGCGAGGGCGTGCTCCCGCCGGGGAATGCGGCCTGCTGCCCGCGCCATCCTGCCCGCGATCACAGCGTGCTTGAAGGCCTCGCCCATGAGGGCGGGATTCTGCGCGCGCGTCACGGCCGTGGCCAGCAGAACGGCGTCACAGCCCAGCTCCATGGCAAGGGCGGCGTCGGACGCCGTCCCGATGCCGGCGTCCAGGACCACCGGGACCGACGCGCGCGACACGATCAGCTCGATGTTGTGCGGGTTCAGGATCCCCAGGCCTGTGCCGATGGGCGCACCCAAGGGCATCACGGCGGTGGCGCCGAGGTTTTCGAGCCGCAGCGCAAGAACGGGATCATCGTTGGTATAGGCGAAGACCTTGAAGCCGCGGTTCACCAGCTGTTCCGTGGCCTCCACGAGTTCCACGGCGTCCGGCAGGAGGGTCTGTTCGTCGGCGATGACTTCGAGCTTCACCCAGTCGGTCTCCAGGGCCTCCCGCGCCAGTTCCGCCGTGAGGACCGCGTCCCTGGCGGTGAAGCAGCCGGCGGTGTTGGGCAGCACCCGGATCCCGTGGTCCACCAGCAGCTGGAACAGCGATCCGGTTTCCGCGGTTGAGTAACGCCGCATGGCCACCGTGGTCAGGGCGGTGCCGGAGGCCAGGAGCGCTGCGCCCAGGCCGTCCAGGCTCGGTGCCCCGCCTGTGCCCATGATGAGGCGGGAGCCGAGGGCCACGCCGTCGATCACCAGGGCGTCGCCGGCACCGGTGTTTCCGGCGGGGTTGATGGTGCTGGTTTCGGTCATGGCGTCAGCCTCCCTGTACTGCGGTAACGAGTTCAATGTCGTCGCCCTCGGCGAGCGCGGTGGCGAACCATTGGCTGCGCGGCACCACCTGGGCGTTATGTGCGACGGCGACGCCCAGCTTCCCGCCGTCCGTCGCCTGCCCATTGTCAGCCAGCGGACGCCCCGTGACCTCGCTGACGAGCATGGTGATGGAGGCGCCGTCCGCCACCGTGTGCGGGTTTCCGTTGAGGGTGATGTTCACGCTGTCTCCTTGATGTCGGTGCGTTGGGTGGCCGTTGCCGGCCTGGAGAACCGTTCCGGGCTGAAGGGCGCCCAACGGGGGTCGGGTTTTCCGTCCAGCAGCCCCGTGCAGATGGCTGCTGCGGCAGGGGTGAGCAGGACGCCGTGCCGGAAGAAGCTGGTGGCGATGATGAGCCCCGGGACGTGGCCCGCTTCCGCTCCGGACCCTTCGCCCCTTGGGGTCGGGCCCACCGGCACCCGTCCCAGCAGCGGCGCGTTGTCCGGGGTTCCGGGCCGGGCCCGGGCGGTGGACTCCAGGAGTTCGAGTTCAGCGACGGCGGGCACCAGGGCCTGGGCATCGCGCAGCAGCTGGTAGACGCCGCCGGCACTGACGGCATCGGACAGGGCGTCCTCGCGCTGGGTGGCTCCGATCACCACGGTCCCGTCCTGCCGCGGCACGATGTACACCGGAATTCCGTGGACCAGCCCCCGCACCGTAGCTGTCACCAGGGGCTGGAGGTGGCGGGGAACTGCCAGCCGGAGGATGTCCCCGTGCACGGGCCGCAGCGGCAGTTCGAGGCCGGGGGGAAGGTCCGCGAGCGCACCTGACTGCAGGCCGTTGGCCACCACGGTTTCCGTTGCCAGGATGGTGCCGCCACCGGCGAGCCGGACTCCTGCCACCGTTCCGCCGTCCCACAACAGCCCGGCTGCCCGGTCCGGCACGGCGTACCCGTCCACCGCCCCTGCCACAGCCGGGCCCGGCAACTCCTGCGCGGCGCGGGCCAGGGCCAGCCGCAGGGCCGCCACCAGCCGCCGGGGATCCACCTGGTGGTCCGCGGGGGTGTCGAGGGCGCAGGCGATGGCGGGACTGAGGAGGGGGTCGCGTTTGCGCGCCTCCCGCACGGTGAGGGGTTCCACCGCCAGCCCGTGGGCCTGCTGGACCGTGCGCAGGTCCATCAGCGCGCGGCGGTCTGCGGCGTCGGCACCCACGGCGAGTGTCGGCGTCGTCAGGTATCCGGAATCCGCGCCCGATGCATCGGCGAGACCGGCAGCGAACCCCGGCCACCGCGACGATGCCTCCAGCATGAGTTCCAGGAGGTCTTCCTCCTGGTAGTGCAGTTCGCTCACCGGGGCCAGCATGCCGGCGGCGGCCCAGCTGGCGCCGGAACCGGGCGCGTCGTCAATGAGGACGACGGAGCGTCCGGAACGCTGCACCTCCCAGGCGATGCCGTGTCCCACCACTCCCCCGCCAATGACGGCGACGTCGGCCCGTAGTGTTGCCGGAAGGGTGGAGGGGATGGACGCATCATCGGACGCGGGATGGGCAGTGCCGGGGGTACGCATGTGGGTTCCTTCCCTACGCCGGCATTAACCGGATCAGGTCAAGCGGTCGGCTCTCACGCCCTCTCAGCCCGGCACTTTGTGACAGCTGCCGCGGGCTCCCGCAGTACCTCCCCAGTTTAGAGGAATTAGGCTTGCAGGCATGAATGCGACCACCCCATCCTTTCCTGCAGGTTCCCACGCTCCAGCCGGCGGAGTCGCCAACGCCGAGGTTGTCAACGCCCGGGACAGTGAGGCCCTCAAGGCTGCCCGCCTGTACCTCTGCACCGATGCGCGGCGGGACCGCGGCGACTTTGCGGAGTTCGTGGACGCCGCGTTTGCCGGCGGCGTGGACATCATCCAGCTGCGGGACAAGACCATCGAGGCCGCCGAGGAACTGGACCTTTTGGCGGTACTGAAGGAAGTGGCGGTGCGGCACGGCAAGCTGTGGGCGGTTAATGACCGCGCCGACATCGCCGTGCTTTCCGGGGCCCCTGTGTTCCACATTGGCCAGAAGGACCTGCCGCTGGCGGCAGCACGCACGCTGGTCAACGGGAACGCCGCCATCGGACTTTCCAGCCACACGGCTGAACAGGTGGATGCCGCCCTTGCCGCCACCGCCGGCCCCTCCGGCCTGGACTACTTCTGCGTGGGTCCGGTCTGGGCCACGCCCACCAAACCCGGCAGGGCCGCCGTCGGCCCCGACCTGGTGAAGTACGCGGCCGGGGCGTCCCGGCAGGCTGGGGATCCCGTGCCCTGGTTTGCCATTGGCGGCATCGACCACGGCAACGTCCACCAGGTGGCGGAGGCGGGCGCGCGCAGGATCGTGGTGGTCCGTGCCATCACCGAAGCCCCTGATCCCGCCGCCGCTGCTGCCTCCCTCCTCGACGCGCTGGACGCCGCCGGCTCCTGAGCCTGCTTAATCCCGGAACTTGGGGCTACGCTGAATTTTGTGTCACATCATCGGCTGGCCCCCAACGTCCACGACCATAAGAACGCCTTGGAAGAGGCGCTGGGCCTGCTGCGGACGGAACTTAAACTTCCGGGTCCATCCCCCGCCGAAGCCGTGGAAGACGCCCTCGCTGCCGTGGCCGCGCTGCAGCTTCCGTCCTACGACCTGACCGCCGTAGAGTTCGTCACCATCGATCCGGCGTCCTCCACCGACCTGGACCAGGCAGTGTTCATCGAATTGGACGGGGACGGCTACCGCGTGATGTATGCGATCGCCGATGTTCCGGCCTTCGTTGCGCCGGGAGGTCCCCTGGACGCCGAGACGCGGCGGCGCGGCCAGACGTTCTACGCCCCGGACGGCCGGATCCCGCTGCACCCGGAGGTCATCAGCGAAGGGGCCGGGAGCCTGCTTCCCGGCCAGGAGTGTTCTGCCTTCGTCTGGGACTTCACTCTCGACGCCGAAGCAACCGTCCTGGCAGTAGGCGTCCGTCGGGCGCGTGTCCGCAGCCGCGACAAGCTCAGCTACAAGGGCGCCCAGGCAGACCTCGACGCCGGGACGGCCTCCCCCGTGCTCCATTTGCTCCGCGAGGTGGGCCTGAAGCGGGTGGCACTGGAGCGGGCCCGTGAAGGCGCCAGCCTCAACATGCCCGAGCAGGAGATTGTCCAACTGCCCGACGGCGGCTACCGGATTGACGCGGTTCCACAGCTTCCGGTGGAGGACTGGAACGCGCAGATTTCGCTGATGACCGGGATGGCGGCCGCTGAGCTCATGCTTGAGGGCAAGGTGGGCATCCTGCGCACCATGCCGGCACCGGATGAACGGTCCCTGAGGCACTTCCGGCTGCAGACGGAGGTGCTGGGCAGGCCGTGGGACGGCGAAGTCAGCTACGGCGAATACCTGCGCTCCCTGGATCCCACCGACCCGAGGCAGCTGGCCATCATGCATTCGGCAGGCATGCTGTTCCGCGGAGCGTCCTACACCGCCTTCGATGGAACCGTCCCCGAGGACGGAATCCAGTCCGCCATCGGCGCGGCCTATGCCCACACCACCGCGCCGCTGCGCCGCTTGGTGGACCGCTTCGTTCTGGTCATCTGCGAGGCCCTGAGCAACGGCGGCGATGTTCCCGGTTGGGCACGCGAAGCCCTGCCGCTGCTGCCGGGCATCATGGCGGGATCGGACCAGCTGGCATCCCGGATGGAACGCCTGGCCCTGGACACCGTGGAGGCGGCGCTGCTGTTGAACCACATCGGGCAGGAGTTCGACGCGATCGTGATCTCCGGGTCCAAGCCGCAGAACGGCAACGGCAACAACGGGAAGAATGGCAACGGCAATGGGAAGAACGGCAACGGGAGCTCCGGGATCATCCAGATCGCAGAACCCGCGGTGACCGCTCGCTGCGCCGGCGAATTGGAGTCCGGCACCAAGGTCCGGGTCCGGCTGGTGTCCTCTGACATCACCACCCGGGAGATCCACTTCGAACTGGTCCGCTGAGCAACCAGCGGACGCCGCAAGCGGGCCGAAACCGTGTTTCTGCACCCATGCGGCTAGACTGGAGGAGTAGAACTGGATGCCCGGTCGTTGATTTCCTCCATTTGAAACCAACAAGCCCGCCCCTACGCGATCTTGAGAATTGCCCGCTGGTCCCCAGTGCCAGCATTAGATAGCCCGCGATCGGCTTCCACTGGAATTGCTTGCGCGCCAGAGCGTGCTCCGGAGCGGCCAGCCCTGGCCGGCCCGTTGAGCAGGCAGCGCCAATGCCTAAATGAATAAGGAAACTCCCCTGTGAGTGAATTGCATACCCACCAGCTTCTGAGCGACGTGTCCGGTACGGAGACCATCGAACCGGAAGAGACCATCATCTCGGACGAGACGCCGCACGAGATCGCCGAAAAGTCCTTTGCCGACTACAACGTCCGCGACGACATCGTGGAGTCCCTGGCCGACGCCGGGATTACCCACCCCTTTCCCATCCAGGCCATGACCCTGCCGGTAGCCCTGGGCGGCCACGACATCATCGGCCAGGCCAAAACCGGTACCGGCAAGACCCTGGGCTTCGGCATTCCGGCGCTCCAGCGCGTCATCGGCCAGGACGACCCCGGCTACGCCAAGCTGGCCGTGCCGGGAGCCCCGCAGGCCCTGGTCATCGTTCCCACCCGTGAACTGGCGGTCCAGGTGGCCAGCGACCTTCAGACCGCGTCGCGCAAGCGCAACGCCAGGATCGCCACCATCTACGGCGGCCGGGCGTACGAGCCCCAGATTGAATCCCTGAAGAAGGGCGTCGAGGTAGTGGTCGGCACCCCCGGCCGGTTGATCGACCTCTACAAGCAGAAGCACCTGAGCCTGAAGAACGTCAAAATCGTGGTCCTGGACGAAGCCGACGAGATGCTGGACCTCGGCTTCCTGCCGGACGTGGAGACCCTGATCGCTGCCACCCCCGCCGTCCGCCAGACACTGCTGTTCTCCGCCACGATGCCCGGCCCGGTCATCGCCATGGCCCGCCGGTACATGACCCAGCCCACCCACATCCGCGCCGCGGATCCGGAGGACGAGGGCCTGACCAAGCGGGACATCCGCCAGCTGATCTACCGTGCGCACAGCATGGACAAGACCGAAGTGGTGGCACGCATCCTGCAGGCGCGCGGCCGCGGGCGGACCATCATCTTCACCAAGACCAAGCGCACCGCCGCCAAGGTGGCCGAGGAACTGGTGGACCGCGGCTTCGCTGCCGCCGCCCTCCACGGCGACCTGGGCCAGGGCGCCCGTGAACAGGCGCTGCGTGCCTTCCGCAACAACAAGGTGGACGTCCTGGTAGCCACGGACGTGGCGGCCCGCGGCATCGACGTCGAGGACGTCACCCACGTGATCAACTACCAGTGCGTGGAAGACGAGAAGATCTACCTGCACCGGGTGGGCCGCACCGGCCGGGCCGGGAACAAGGGCACCGCGGTCACGTTCGTGGACTGGGACGATGTCCCACGCTGGGCACTGATCAACAAGGCACTGGGCCTCAACGTGCCCGAACCCATCGAAACCTACTCATCCTCGCCGCACCTGTACGCGGACCTGGACATTCCCGAGGGCACCAAGGGCCGCCTGCCGCGCGACAAGCGAACCCTGGCCGGCGTCGACGCAGAGGTCCTCGAGGACCTTGGCGAGACCGGTAAGAAGAACAGCCGCGGCGGCCGGGACTCGTCCCGGTCCCGGGACGGACGCGGACGCAGCAAGGGCGGCAACCGCGAAGGAGGCCGCAGCAGTGATTCAGCCGGCCAATCAGGCGAGCGCCGCCGTCGTACGTCCAACCCGGAAGCCGCACCTGCCGGTGAAGCTGCCGCCCCGGCAGCCGATGGCGGCCAGCCGTCGCGCGCCCGCCGTACCCGCACCCGCACCCGCCGCCGCAACGGCGAAGTGGTGGCGGGCGCCGACAAGGGCACGCAGCCTGGCATCTCCGAGGGCTAACTGCCCCGATGACTGACACTGTTTGGGCGCCGGACGGCGGCAGCCTGGTGGTGCACGCGGACAACGCGGAGTACCTCCCCACGCTGCCGGACGGCGCCTTCACACTGATTTACGTGGACCCGCCCTTCAACACCGGCCGGCCGCAGCAGCGCCAGGAAACCCGCATGGTGGTCAACGCTGAAGGCAGCGGGGACCGGGTGGGTTTCAAGGGCCGCTCCTACGACACCATCAAGGGCGCACTGCACCGCTACGACGACGCGTTCAGCGACTACTGGTCCTTCCTGGAACCGCGGCTCGTGGAAGCCTGGCGGCTCCTTGCCGACGATGGAACCCTGTACCTGCACCTGGACTACCGCGAGGTGCACTACGCCAAGGTCATGCTGGACGCCATCTTTGGCCGGGAATGCTTCCTGAACGAGATCATCTGGGCCTACGACTACGGCGCCCGCGCAAAAAACCGGTGGCCCACCAAGCACGACAACATCCTGGTGTATGTCAAGAACCCGGCCAAGTACCACTTCGACAGCGCCGAGGTGGACCGCGAACCCTACATGGCCCCCGGCCTGGTAACCCCGGCCAAGCGGGAGCTGGGAAAGCTGCCCACGGATGTCTGGTGGCACACCATCGTCTCGCCCACTGGCAAGGAAAAGACCGGCTACCCCACGCAGAAGCCGGAGGGCCTGGTCCGGCGCGTCGTCGCTGCCTCGTCCCGTCCCGGGGACTGGTGCCTGGACTTCTTCGCCGGCTCCGGCACCCTGGGGGCAGTGGCCGCGAAGCTGGGCCGGAAGTTCGTGTGCGTGGACCAGAACCAGCCGGCCATAGACATCATGGCCAAGCGGCTGGGTGCGCACGCCACCCTGGTGACCCGCCAGCCCAGCTAGGTTCCCGCCGGCCCTTCGGGCCGGCCTGCGTCTTAGGGGCGGACGACGACGGCTCCCGTGCCGAGTTCCTCGATCCGCGCCAGCATGCCCGGTGCCGTGAGGTTCTCCCCGAGCAGGTTGGGCTTCCCGGTTCCGTGGTAGTCGGAGGACCCGGTGACCAGCAGGTCGTGCTTCGCCGCGAGCCTCCGGAGGAAGGCGCGGCCCTCCTCCGGATTGTCCCGGTGGTCGATCTCCAGGCCCGCCAGGCCGGCGTCGATCATCTCGCGGTAGGTCCGCTCCCCCACGATCCGCCCGCGCGCAGAGGCCACGGGGTGGGCGAACACCGGCACTCCGCCGGCGGCACGGACAAGTTCGACGGCGGTGGCAGGGTCCGGAGCGTAGTGCGGAATGAAGTACCGCGAGCGGGAGGTAAGGATGGAGGCGAAGGCCTCTGAACGGTCCTCCACCACCCCTGCGGCAACGAGGGCGTCGGCGATGTGCGGCCGGCCCAGGGTGGCGCCGGGCGCGACGTGGTGGATCACGTCGTCCCACGTGAGTGGATAGTCTTCAGCCAGGATGGTCACCATCCGCTCGGCCCGGGTCTGCCGGGAATCCTTGGCCTTGGTGATCTCCTCCAGGAGGCCGGGATGGGTGGGATCTTGCAGGTAGCTCAGGAGGTGGACACTGATGCCCTCCTCCGTCCGGCAGGACACCTCCATCCCCGGTACCAGGGCCACTCCGTGTGTTGCAGCGGCGGCGGAAGCCTCCGCCCAGCCTGCCGTTGAATCGTGGTCGGTCAGCGCCACCACGTCCAACCCCGCACGGGCAGCAGAAGCCATGACATCGGCAGGGGTCTCGGTGCCATCGGAGACATTGGAGTGGGCATGCAGGTCAATCCTCACTTATCCAGCGTAGTGGACCGGGAACAAGAGACCGGGGAGGCCTGTTCGCTTAGCCGGGACGCTGGTGAGACGATGGTGCCGTGAACGATGCCGAAAACACCCAAAACTCTGCTTCCCAGCCGTTGGAGGAGCGCGTCAACAACCGCTCCCAGCTGCCCAGTTCCAACGCC
>ERZ778017.3558-NODE-3558-length-10917-cov-5.314859_pt1 | contig 10917 bp, 10 predicted proteins | sample MGYA00375747_ERZ778017 | MGnify/ENA primary metagenome ERZ778017 (study PRJEB29350, sample SAMN05509838) | bioreactor metagenome | biome: bioreactor; material: wastewater | place: South Africa: University of Cape Town | collected 2014-03-17 ... | reverse complement strand
GGAGAAGGCACCAGCTCATCACCCCTCGGAGCCGCCGTCTTCCTCCGAGCCGGTCTTGCCGTCGGACGCGGTCACCACGCAAGTCCTCGTCTCGAATAAAGGTGAGCAGATAACCTATACGGCCACGGCGGGATCGGTGCCATTGACCGATGCGAAGGGCGGCAAGACCGCCGAAATATTCTACGTGTCGTATATGCGCTCGGGTGTGCCTCTAATCAAAAGACCAATTACCTTCGTCTTCAATGGTGGCCCCGGGGCGAGCTCAGCTTATCTGCACATAGGAGCGATCGGTCCGCGCGTGCTCGATTTCGGCACCGGCCGTTCAGCTATTACACCGGATGGGAAAACCATCAGCAATCCCGATTCATGGCTTCCGTTTACCGACCTTGTGTTCGTGGATCCGGCGGGAACCGGCTACAGTCGCGCGATGAATTCGGTAAAGGACGTTGGAAAGGCGTTCTGGGGCGTTCACGAAGATCTCGAGGCACTTAGCAAGATTGTTTGGCTCATTTTGGCTAAGCACGATCGCATGGGCTCGCCGGTTTATCTCGCAGGTGAAAGCTACGGCGGATTTCGCGCAGCGAAGCTGGTCAAGCATCTTCCTGCGGACGTAGGCATCCCGGTGGCGGGCGCAACGCTGATTTCTCCAGTACTGGAATTCTCGCTTTTAAACGATGATGATTTCAACCCGTTAGCATGGGCATTGCGGCTGCCGTCTTATGCCGCCGTCGCCCTAGAGGCAGGGGACAAGCTAAATCGGGAAGCGCTCCAAGGGGCAGAGCATTACGCGCTCGGCGACTATCTCACGACACTTGCCGCAACTCCCCCCGACGCTAGCAAAAGTTCTGCTTTTTACGCTGCTGTTGCCAAGGACATTGGATTGCCGGAAAGCTTGGTTGCGAGATGGGATGGCCGAGTGCCCCTGAGTGTTTTCACGAAGGAAATCCATCATGAGACGGGTGAAATCGCGAGCCCCTATGACGGGTCCGTCGATGGCGCCGATCCTTATCCATCGGCGCCGAAAACCCACGGCAGCGATCCGGTCTTTGAGAATATCATTGCGCCACTAACGACGAGCTTTGTCGCCTATCTGCGCAACGAATTGAAGTTCAAGACCGAACGCCCATACGTTCTCCTCAATAGAGAGGTGAGCCGAAAATGGGACTGGGGACGGGACGATCCTTCAGAAGCAGTTGGCGCCTCTGATGATCTTCGCGAAGGATTGGCGCTCAATCCGAAGCTAAAGATAGCGATCGTGCATGGCATGACAGATCTCGTGACGCCCTACATGACGAGCCGTTTTGTGATTGCTCATCTACCGATAGAACTCACACGGGACAGGGTGTCACTCGATCTTCTTCCCGGCGGTCATATGATGTACCTCCGCCCGGACTCACGAACCGCGCTCGCTAGAAGCGCCCAGAGCATCTATCCGCACTGAGAGTAAGCGGGCCTAAGCCTGCGCAACAACCAATTTTGCCCCGGTGACAACGCGGCAAAGGCTGATGCTTGATCTTTGCTCACGCACGCGGCCCTGCCCTCTCTGAGGGACTTACGATATGGAAGGGCATCAAGAGCCATAGTTAGTCGCATGAGGCACCTGTTTGCGGTGAACCAGAAACGCGTGCCCCATAATTCCGAGACCCCAACCTAAGGCTGGCCAATAGAACCACAAGTGATGCGGGCTTGCCGTAAGATTGATCAGTAATAGGAGAATGTTCACCGCAACATATACGATGAGGTGTATGCGAAAGCCTGGATTTTCTAGCAGCCGTCTCATCGGAAACTCCTTCGGACTCGTTAGGTTGAAGTCGACTGGTTGCGACAAATCAATTTCAACATGAGCCGACGGCGATAGGGTTCATTGATTTGAAACAACGGGCCAGTCGGGTTTATGATCATGCGAACACCTAGGCATACTTCGCCTCTGAAGAGGCGCATGAGCATGGTCGCCATGCTCGCGATCTGCACGTCCACATTTGCCATGACGACGCTGGCTATTGGTCAGCCAAATGATGGCAAGTCTCCCGACTCCTCGGAAACAATAAAACCGACGAAACCAGATCCCGAAAACGGGCGCACCATTTCTCGCGCGCTATGTACGAACTGTCACGTGATCGAAGAAGGATCGAATGCGGCGGCCGTGAATGCAGATGTCCCTAGCTTTCCCGCGATTGCCAACAAACCGAACCAATCAGCCGAACATATATCGACTTGGCTGCTTAGCGCTCACGGACCAATGCCGAACGTGCATTTGACGCGAAAAGAACTTCGCGACCTCTCAGCCTACATAATCTCGCTGCGCAAAACGAAGTCGTAATTCTCCGACGGAAGTGAAATCTGACACTTCAAAAACTAACGCGCATTGATAGACACTTTAAGACGGCGCTTACCGGCCGCGCATGCCCTCACGTCGGCGATAGCGGACATCACTCAACCGGAGTGAAATGAGCCATCGCTTTCGGTTCTTTATTTTGCTCGCTGCTTAAACCAGCAGAAAACGCCGCGCTCGGATCGCAGAAGGAAAAGTGTCTGAATTCCTGAGCTGCCCTTGATCGTGGTCGAGGCATGTTCCGACACATCGAAATGCTTCGAAACTGACCTTCATCAATGGAAAAACAGGATGCGATGCGCATTAATGAGGAAACATCTCATCGGCAAGCGATATGTACAGACATTTACTCATTGCGGCTGACGGGGTCAGAGCTAGCGCAACGTGCGGTCTCGCAGGGCTGACTATGGCGAGGCGCGCAAGCGACTTGCCATAGAAGGCCCAAACGAGCTTGAACGTAGAGGCAGCCGTTCTGCCTTCGCGATCGCGCTCGCAGTACTGCGCGAGCCGATGTTCTTGTTCCTCGTCTCCGCTGGCGGGATCTATATCGTCCTTGGTAAAACGAGCGAGGCAATTGTTCTTTGTCTCTTCGCCACAACCTCCGTCGTCATCGCCATAGTCCAGGAGTTTCGTAGCGAACGCGTTCGGCAGACTGTTTGCTGCAAGGCGCATCGCGCTTGCACTCATTGCCTGCCTTTACGTTGCATCCTTGTGGTATGGGCTTCCTGCTGACCAGGCTCGCTCGCTCTAGTTCGGGGCCATGATCGCGTCTTCGGTCGCGTTGGTCATTGTCAATCACAGCTTCGACACGGTGCTCTCTCGGGCTCTCCTTCGACCCAATCCTATACTATGGGGCGTCTTCGCAGTTGCTTCAGCGATCCTCGCGATAACTCTTTATTGGAAACCCGCACGTGCGCTTTTGGAGTTTGGGGCTTTTCACTCGCACGACGCTCTCATATCAGCCAGCGCAGGACTCACCCTGTTGATGTTGCTAGGGCTGCTGAAAGGCATATTTGATCCCGTCAGAACGGGTGGCAGGTCTCCTCGCATAGACGAGGTTATTGATCGAGAGCGCACCATCGGGGCGACCGGCAAGCTTGCTCGGGCAAGCGCGTCGCCCCCCGAGATAAATGAGATGCACGCTTACGCTAGACGATATGTAACGAGATTTGCCCGCACGCCAGTAACGCTTCATCGGCGCTAAGAGGCTTTCGGGCGGCGGACTCGGAATACCGTAAAGAGAGCCGTGTCCCTGTCGCTTTGTTGGAAATAGTCTCGCGCTAAGCCGCGGACAATGCGCAGCAATTCCCGGCGAGCTGAACGCGTATTTTATATTTTGATATCAATAACTTATGGCGGTGTGCGTAGTCTGACGCGAACCCGTCTCTGCCCCGACCCTGTTCCCTGCTCATACAAAAAAGCAGCGAATTTCTCATATTTGGCCGCCCCAAAGCACCCAGAAGCGCCAGAAAAATCAATCTTCACAGCAAGTTAGAGAGCCTCACAAAACGCCGGAGCGCAGCGAACTCATATCAGCTGCCGCAGGGAAATCGACCTCTCGGGCAGGGAAATGCCCGGGTGGCGTTGTGGGGATCGTTGCGAGGGCCGCTTCAGGCCGAGATCGGTCGACGTGCACCAACGCTATTGACGAACCATCAACACGAATTATCTATATGACTATTCGCCAAATGGAGAGGTGCAGCGTGTTATTGAAGGTAAAGAAGGTAAAACGGAAGCCGGGCCAAAAAGCCTACCTGACCCGTGCCAAGATCGTCGCGAAAGCTCTTCCGCTCCTTGATCAAAATCCTGACCTCGGCATGGCTGGGATTGCCAAGGGACTTGGCGTCGCTCCGGCTGCCATCTATGCACACTTTCACGGCAGGCTCGCCGAGATTCATACCGAAGTGATCCGGGCCGTCCTCGCCGATGTGGCGCGCCCCCCAAAGCCGAACGAGACCTGCGAGGCATATCTTCGGGACCTGTTCGATGCCGTGTTCGCTGCCTTCTACAAACACAGGAAAGTCGCTCTACTGTTCGGTCGCGAGATGGCGGCGAACTACTACCTCAATTCCCTCCTCGTAGAACGTGTCCTCTATGCTCTCAGTCTCGCCGATCTCCCAGAGAATGAGAATGCAGGCGCGCTCGACTTGATCATGGGCAGCCTGGCCGGCATGGTCGCGGTCGAGTGCGCGTATCCGACACCCCTAACGCCATTAAAGTGGTTCGAAAGCCAGTTGAGCACCATCGATGACCTGCCCGCTGGCGAATATCCCCTGATCAAAGACCTGAAGGTTAAACTCGGTGATGCGGTCAAGAGCCGAGCCGGTCACAAGCCGCCATCCGCCCCGGGGGCACAGCGCTTCGCCGACTGTCTGATCGCCGGTCTCAAAGTCAAATTTCCAAAAATTTAGCGCTCTTCAAATTCAATTTACTGATCGTCAATTGCAATTGCTGGTCGTTCCGCGGCCCGGCGCGCTTGACCTTCCGCACTGCTGTGCCCATCCTTCGTTTCGAGACGGGCGTCGCACCTCGTGACGCGGCGCAAATCGCTCCGCGCTCGTCTCAACAGAAGTAGGCAAACCGACCGGCCTTCCGACGGAGCGACGCCGCGCGTCTCTCCGAACGAGAGGGCTGTGTCCGCCAGTCAGGAAGGTAAAGACATGGCTCGAAGAAGTAATACTGGCGATCGAGACGAGCAGCCTCGACACCGGGATGAAGACGACACGCTCTACGATGTTGGCTATCGCAAGCCTCCGGTCGCGCATCGGTTTCGCAAAGGCCAGAGTGGCAACCCGGCAGGTTCGAGGCGCAAACGGGGCAAGAGCCGACGCGCGAAGACGTTGAAAGCCGTGCTCATCGACGAGCTCAGTCAGAGCATCGCGGTGACCGAAGGCGGTCGACGTCGACACGTTCCGCGGCAAACGGCGCTGATCAAGAAGATCGTCGCCGACGCTCTGAGCGGCGATGCCAAGGCGCGAACCCAGCTCATCCAGCTTGCAAACAAGGCCGAGGCCAATCCCGAAACCGAAGAAGCCGAGGACCTGATCGGGGCCGCAGCAGACGCCGAAATCCTCGAACTCTTCCGAGCAGACATCATCCGCCAACACAAGGAATCGAACGATGAATAACGTACATGTCCTCACAGCAATCTTTCGCGAATCTCTCTTCTACTTTGCCCTACGGGCGATGGCGATCCTGGAGCCGCAGACCAAGCTCTCCAAGAACTGGCACCAGCGGGCGATCACCTGCTAATTGATGCGGTGCTTTCGCGGCGAGAGCCGCCGACTGCTCATCAATCAGCCACCTAAAACCCTGAAGACGCACCTGGTCAGCATCGCGTTTGTGGCGTGGCTGCTGGTGCAGAACCCGTCATTACGGATCGCGATCATTTGCTACGACGAAGCTCTCGCCTCGACGCAGCTGCGCAAGATCCGCCAGATCATGAAAAGCAATTGGTATCTGTCCTTGGCCCCGGCTACGCGCATCCGCAAGGACAAAGATACCGAGACGCTTTTTGAAACGACGGCGGGCGGCGAGGTCAGAGCCCTCTCCGTGCAGGGTGGCATCACCGGGCATGGTTTCGACTACATCATCATCGATGACCCGCAGAAGGCGAGCCTCGCCCATTCCGAAACTGAACGGCGGCACCTCGAAGAGCTGTATGCAAGCTCGATGGCCAACCGCTGGCGCAATGCCGCCGAGGGTGTCCTCATCACCGTCATGCAACGGCTCCATGTCGATGACTTCACATCGTTCATGCTCAGGCTGCGGAAGGATACCGTACATCTCAACATCCCCGCCGTGGCCCCGGCTGATATGACGTTTCATCTCGGCGATGATGAGGTCTACCAGTTCCGCGAAGGCGAACTCCTCGAGCCGGAGCGGCTCCCCGAGAACATCCTCGAAGAACTGCGGGTCGCCCAGGGCGAAGTGCATTTCCAGGCGCAGTACATGCAGGCTCCCGTCAAGACCGGCGGCTGCCCGATCGATCCGGCTTGGTTCCGGACCTACACTGAGCTCCCGAAGTACGACTACCGCGTCATCAGTATCGACCCGGCGTTCACCGAGAACGGCGGTGACTTCAGCGCGGCGTTGATCTGCGACATCGTTGGCGACGACATCTATCTCGTTCACGGCGAACAGGTTCAATACGACTACCCGAACCTTCTCCGCTGGATCGAGAAGCTCGACAAGAGCTGGAAACCCGACCTGTTCATGCTCGAGACCATCGGAGCCGGTAAGGGTCTCTATAGTCTCCTGAAGGAGCGCGACATCCACCACGTCGGCACGATCGAGACCCACGGCAGCAATACGAAGCTCCGCCGCATGGAAATCGTCTCGCCCATGATCGAAGCGGGACGTGTCTTTCTGCCGGCCAACGCTGAGTGGGCACGTCAGTTCCTGAGGCTCATCGGATCGTTTCCATACGGCCCCAGTGATGACTGGCCGGACGCCCTATCGCAGCTCCTGCTTCATCTCCCAACAGCGCGCATGCACGCCGGCTAGCATCGACGCCGCCGGTTCCCGCCTGACCCGCCACCGCAGCAGACCTCGCTCCGCTACGGCATGCACTACCGCAAGCGCTGGCTCTAGTGGCGAAACCGTCAGCTACTCGGAACCCGCGTTAATTTCAACCTTCGAAGGATTGTCATGCGTTCAAATTCAACTCGAAACCGTTCCGGAGTTCTCGAGCCCCTCAAGGCCAAGAGCCGTCAACGACGCGAAGACCTCGCCTGCCTGAGCGCCCCCGGCGCTCAGGCGGGCGTCGTTCGCAACGACCTGTTACCGAAACTTCAGCTCGTCGATCGCGCACCCGCCGAAGTCATCGTTCCCGTGCGCAACGTACGCGAGCTTGATCCCGCTCATGTCCGCGAGACGGCCTCTGCCGTCTCGCACCTCGGCTTCAGCGTCCCGATCCTGATCGACCACGAGAACAACCTTGTCGACGGCGCCGTGCGCCTCGAAGCCGCCAAACTGCTCGGTCTGCCGTGCGTACCTTGCATCGTCGTCAGCCACCTTTCGTCATCGGAGCGGCGGCTTTTACGCATCGCGATGAACCGACTGCAGGAGAAAGGAGAGTGGAACCTCGACAGCTTGAAGATCGAGCTCCAGGAGCTTGTTCTTGAGGACGCGCCGATCGAGATTACCGGCTTCTCACTGCCGGAGATTGATCAGATCCTTCTCGATGACGAGGTCGTCGCGATCGAAAAAGGGCCGTTGGCACCGGGGCCCGACGTCCAGCCGGTCGCGCGCGTCGGTGATCATTTCATCCTCGGCCGACACGAGATCATCTGCGGCGATGCTACCGATCCCCGCGTCTTCGAACGCCTGATGCACGAGGACAAGGCCCAACTTCTGCTGTCCGACGAACCCTACAATGTCAAAATCGCCGGTAACGTCACGCGGGGTGCGCACCGCGAGTTCGTCATGGCCAGCGGCGAGATGTCGGATCGGGAGTTCCACATCTTCAACGACGCCTGGATGGCAGCCTGCCGCCCGCATCTCCACGATGGTGCCCTATTCGGCACCTTCATCGACTGGCGCGGCTATCCGACGGTGCACGCGGCCGCGACCGCACTCGGCTTGGATCCGGTGAACCTCATCGTCTGGGTCAAAACCAATGCGGGTATGGGCAGCCAGTACCGTTCGCAGCACGAGCTTCTTCCGCTGTTCAAAAGCGGCACCGCGCCGCACGTCAACAACGTCGAGCTCGGCAAGCATGGCCGCTGGCGCTCGAACACCTGGACCTATCCCGGCGCTTCGAGCATGGGTTCCGACGCCCGCCGCGGCTTGGAAGATCACCCGACGGTCAAGCCGGTCGCCATGCTCGAAGATGCACTGCTCGACATGACTGACCGCGATGACATTGTGCTTGACCCCTTCCTGGGCTCGGGTTCAACGCTCATCGCTGCTGAAATGACCGGTCGCTGCTGCCGGGGCCTGGAGCTTGATCCACGCTACGTCGACGTCATTCTGCGTCGCTACCAAGAGATCACAGGCCAGCTCGGAATTCTCCGCGAAACCGGGGAGACGGTCTTAGAGCTGGCAGAACGGCGGATGCGGGAAGGAGAACCCGCGGAGTAGCCATCGGACGCAATTGCAAAGAACCCAAATTTGCTTAACGCAATAGCGGATATTTGCACTGTGTTGATCCGCGATGAGAAAGCCACCCCCCGAAACCGCCGACTCGTCTGAGGACGCTCGTTGCGTTGACTACAATCGGCTCTCGCTGACGTGAGGTAAAATCACCCCAGATGATGGAGGTTTCCGTTTGCATTACTGGTGAAGGTCCTCGAGCAATTCCAAGGCTACGGCTTCTTCAGGAATGGCCAAACCCTCCGCTTGCATCGCTGGCGTTAGTGTGACGTCCCACGTAGCGGTCATCGGAGCACCAGATAGCAGGTGCTCTCGACTCGAGGAGCGGGCTGTGGCGTTCGCATAGTCAACCGAACCAAAGCGCCAAGGTCGCGCACCATAGGCGCGAACAACGTGATCGGCGATACGCAGTCCGGGCCAGTCAAAGTCTCCATGATACAGTAAACAAGCACCAGCCTTGGCTAGATGTGTCAATAACGTGCGCTGCGCTGCCGCCGGCATACCTTCGGTGCAAACCAACGGAGCGCAGCGCGTTCCAAGCTGGTCAGCAGCGATGGCTATGAGATTGGGGTTCTCGCAAACATAGACGTTGCGTCCTTCAACTGCCAACAGGGGAGGTGAACGCAGCAACATGCGCAACGATGCGAAGGTCGGCTCGCCCAGCGGCCACCCAAGCTTCTCCCCATCGCGCAATGGCAAATTCAGGAAGAGTGCTGGACGCGCCAACTCGTTGACCAACACCCCAGCGCGCGCCCACACGTCACGGGCGCGTTCCTCACCGAAAGTGTTCAGGAACGCGTCGGAAAAATCAACGTCAGCTACTAAATCTTGCTGCCGCCAGACGGCAAGGACCAGGGTAGCCGTTGCTTGGCCAGCATCAAGTGCGTGAGCATCGCCAAGCGTCTCGGCGGCCAGTTGAGCGCGGGGAAGTGCATTCGCCGGCAGTTGTGTTAGCACGATATCGGCGCGTTGCCGCAACCGCATGGCGACGTCGAAGTCCTGTCGAGCGAGGCGCTTGAGAAGACCCAATCCGATCGCTGTCTTCAAGTATGAAGAGAGAAGGGGATGGCGGCACTCCTCGACGATAGCGGACCAACGCGTTCGCGCTTCGTTACGAGCGCTTGCCAAATGCACAATGGGACCATCAAGACGCTCAAGCGCCAGCCGCAAAGTCGGCGCAATACCGGCCCGGAGAAGCGCAGCATCGATGGCCCCGATATTCACCTCAATGGAATTGGCGCTGCGAAATGGCTGCCCCATCAGCGAAGCCAAGGTTTGGTACTCGTGCGGCGAAATCTGGCTCATACGGAAGACCGTAGGATCTCCGCCAGATTTTGTCCGTTCAAAGTATCGACGAAGACGCTTACGCAGCGCGGCGAGATCATTGCCGCCGAGCAAGCGTAGAAGACGAGCGTCATCTGAGACGTTCATGTGGGTGCGAACCTGCGGTCAGGATCAGCTTCGAGCGTTTTTGCTCTCCCATCCCACGTCCAGCGAGAGACAAATACGGCATCTATCCCTTCCCGCCGCTGCAGCTGGCAGATCGAAACGCCAGGCAGTTCAGAGTAGCAGGCCCATTCACGCTCACTGGTGATGACAAAGTCGAGATCAAACTCACGTATCAGGGCCATACAATGTGCTCTTGCTGCGTCATCGATGCCCGCAAAGGCTTCGTCCAGCAGCATGAGTCGAGGTGCAAGATTATAATTGCCTTGGCTGTAGAAGCTGGCGACCGCAGCAAACAACGGTACGGTGAGGCCAAGTGCGCGTTCGCCACTTGAAGCAGGTCCCGAAAGTTTGCGCCAATTCTCATCCTGCCAACGCTCGACACGAAACCGGTGCCAACGACGGTAGTCGAGTGCGCGGGCAAGCTGATCTAGAAGACTACCGCTCCCGTCCTTTCCGACACTCGAATCGGCGCGTTCGCGTTCAGCCGCGATACGCTGCTGCAACATCGCCCCAACAACGCCTCGATCCTCGGCTGACCAGAGGTCGGCGTTGGTATTGAGGAGCCGCTTTCGCGCCGCCTCAAGACCTACGGGAGCCCCTTCCTCTTCAGCTAACGGTTGCCACAACAGACGATAGCGCACACCTGTGGTGGTCGGACGTTTGTAAAGCTCGTTATTGATGGCAATGCGCTGCGCTTCGGCTCCCTGCAGCAAGCGTTGGATCTCAGACGCGATCTCGGCCTGTAGATGGTTTTCAAGAACGGTCCGCTCCTTTGCGGTGAGTACTTCGCTTCGCTCGGCGATCTCTTGGACAAGACGGAGCGCGAGACTGTCCGGTCGTTCCGGCCGATTTTGATAAATGACATGGACAATAAGGCCCCAGTCAGTCGTGTCAGATTGCGCTTGCTGGCCGAGTGCGCTTAGGGCGCGCTGTAATTCCGTAAGGTCGCCCGTGATTTCGCGTTGTACACGCGTCCAGGCGTCATCGTCATCCTTGAGTGCCGACAAAGCTTGTTCCGCTCGGCGAGCAAGGCCGAGCGC
>ERZ778017.3556-NODE-3556-length-10919-cov-6.862942_pt1 | contig 10919 bp, 8 predicted proteins | sample MGYA00375747_ERZ778017 | MGnify/ENA primary metagenome ERZ778017 (study PRJEB29350, sample SAMN05509838) | bioreactor metagenome | biome: bioreactor; material: wastewater | place: South Africa: University of Cape Town | collected 2014-03-17 ... | reverse complement strand
GTCAAGCGATGCGAAGTAGAAGTTCCGTCCGAAACGTTGGTCAACTTGTACCTCTGTGAAATCGCTCGGGCGTATGAGGCTCCGTACTCGGGGCTAGCAGAGTACGAATTAACTCAGGCAGAGAACGATCAATCTCAAGATAAAGATGATGACGATGACGATGATGATAATGGCAGTGGTGGACAGAAGGTTAAAGTCGCAGAAGAGCCGGTTTCTGTGGCCAATGAACTCCCTGGTGCCAGTGCCAAAACCCCAAAGGACGATTTCGATGCGCTAAAAGCACGGTTTGCGGCATTGAAACGGGGGTAATGGTTTCCTGCAAGGATTTGAACGATATGATGGCTTTTCCGTGGTAAATATACGTAGAACCTAGTAATCTTTTGCTATATTGGTCCTCATTGCGGTGGTGGTGGTGGTGGGGGCGTGGGGTGTCGTGCGGGGGCCGGTCGGCTCCTGCCCAAACCTACCGCGGCGCCCGCCCCAGCTTCCACCGCCCACCGGACCGGCCGATGCGCGATGCGATCTTCAGAATTATCAAGATGAAATACCAATACAACATCAACACTACCGTTACTCCACCAAATCACAACCTCACCCCCAGAAGACGATGCAGAGGTCGACAGTGTTGACCGAGCGTCAACAACAAGAGCTCAATCGAGCCGTGCTACAGTACCTCGAGCCAATATTGCACGACCAACACCCAGACATGGTAATCAAGTTGCAACAAATCTTGGCCACCACCGTGGACGACGACGTGATCCCCAATTATCTCGAGAAAAAATGGTCTACGGTGTTGCGATTACAGAAAAAGATCATCGACCTCCAAAACGAACTAGCCAACATTCGCAAGATTGTCGATAGTCAGTACGCCAACAACTCAGAAGGAGTGGTGCTAAGCAAAGACAAGATAAACTGGCTTCCCTATAATGCCACCAAGACCTTCGCTACTCTGAGCTCCCAAGTGATCAACACCGTGGTGGTGCACCCTGTTTTGCCCAATGTTTTGGCAGGCTGTTCTGACGGATCATTGATCAGCTGGAACCTCGCTACCGACGACACGGCCATGCCTGACAAGTACATAAAGGCCCACACGAGGCCAGTAAACAAGCTTTGCTGGTCGTGGTGGCCTGTGGACATTGGGGGATTAAAGACCCACGTTGTAGCTTCTTGCTCTGGTGATCTTTCTATCAAGATCTGGAACGGGTCCAATTATAGCAATATTCGTACGTTGACGGGCCACGAACACACGGTATCGTCGATGGCATTCTCGAGAACAAATCCAGACATGTTGTACTCTGTTTCTCGGGACAAGAACGTCAAGATATGGGATATTGTTAATGGGTATTGTATCAAGAGTTTTATTGGACATAGTGATTGGGTCCGTGATGTTGATGTCATCAGCATAAACTCCAAGTTGTCGTTGAAAACCATCGAGAAGTCGAATTTGGGAGACTTTTTGGTGACTTGTTCCAATGATCACTCCATCAGATTGTCCCACGCGGAGTCGGGAGCTGGGCTAGCGTTATTAATTGGTCATAGCCATGTTATTGAAACGGTGAAATTCTTGCCATTGACGTCGAATATCTGGCTAGACAAGTACTTGACTGAAAACCTCGGGTTGCATCCTACTATTCCCCAGGAACTTGTAGATTACAGTGGTTATACCGACACTTTAGGATACAAATATTGCATTTCTGGTGGTCGAGATAACACAGTGAAAATATGGCTCCTACCACCACCGGTTCTAATGCCACACAGACACCCGTTGCCAGCAAAAATCAACAATTCCCAGGGGTGGTTATTGGCAGATTTGGCTGAACACACGTCATGGGTCAAATCCATCAGCATACATCCCAATGGTCGGTTTATATTCACTGGTAGCGACGATAAGACCATCAAAGTATGGGATTTATCGTCGTTGAATGTGACTGGAAAAGTCAAATGTGTACGGACATTATGTGGAAACGAAGGGTTTGTGAATTCTGTTGAGTTTGCCAGGATCAATGGGGAAATCGCTGACAAGAAGGACGACGAAAACACGGCGAAAACTGGCCAGGAAGAGCATGACGAGATTATGACACGAATAGAAGGAAAGATGAGGTGTTTGTTTGTCAGTGGTGGGTCCGATAACTGTGTTAAACTATGGAGCTAGTGCTAGGAAATGTGCTTAAAATCGTGTGCTAAGAAATGGAGTGCTAAGTAATGGTGAGTACTAGTGAGCTAAACTACAACAAAGAGCGAGTTTGGTGTAACAATCAATACAATGTATCTGATGCTAAAATGGCACTGGGGATCATCCTCAGTAGTGCTCAACAATGACACAGGCAGTTCAACAGGAGCTATACCTTGAATGGCGCAGGCTTGTAAATTAATGTATTATTATAGTCTTGTATTTGTACATTTTATGTAATAAAGTACCAAATAGAATCGTGGTTTACTGTGTAAAGCAATCGGTGTTCTATCATGCGCAAGAACCATAAGTCTACTATTCTCACAGTTCTGCTTTGTCTATCACAGCTATTACCAAAATACTTTTTCGGACCAGTTCTACTATCATTGATACGACAGTTCTCCTTCTACAAAGGATCACAATTCTACTTCTACAAAGGATCACAATTCTACTACCAATGACCACAGTTCTACTTCCCCTAAGGGCCACAACTACCTTGAATAAGTGTTCGTTTATTAATGCAAACTAGAGACTAGGCTCTTCAATATGGATAGCGAACAAGCGTCGCCACGATCATAAACATGGTCCAATGGTGTCTGAACAACACATCTGTACCATTATACTTGCAATCATCATTTTTGATCTCCAAAGCAGTATTACTTTTCTCTCTGGAGAATTACCTACAGACATTGTCGTACTTCACATGGTTTATGGTCCCACCACGAAGCGAATACTGTACTTCCTGGCTAAATTTCTCAGTAGACCGCACAAGAACATTGGCAGCATCTTTATTCAACGGATCATTAGGGTTTGGTTCCAAGAACAAAAAGTTCAACCCAATGATGACGGAGTTCAAATTCAACGCAGGAGACCAATCAGAACGCAAGATGTTCAAACAAACGTTTCCGTCTAAATCGATATTCGGATGATAAATCTTATTACGACACTTGATCTTTGGTGGATCAATAGGAAAGTTGTTATTGATGTCCACAGTAAAGCTAAACACTCCACCAACATAGTAACCTTCCTGAGGTGAAATGTCAATTGTGAAATGGAAAAAGTCATTAGGATTGATAAACGTCACTTTTATACTATCGGGTAATTCAAGATCGGTGATATCTTTCTGGAGCCGAAGTTGGGCCGGTAACACTTTGGCATTGTTGCCGTTGGACAAGCCAGCTTCATCGGCTTCTTTTTGTTTTTGTTTCTGGAGTTGCCGGATCTTCAACATTGTGGGTTGTCTCGTGGTGTATGCTGGGAGTTACGGTGGTATTACGGGGTAAATGGTTACTGGTGTAAATGATTGGTAAGCTGGAGTTTCTTAAATCGGATTTTGAAGATTTGGTGATGGGCCTGTATACTCGTCAGGTACTATTTGTGGTTAGTATGGAGGTGAGTTTTGGGAGTTTCTCGCTAATTCTAATGTCTTTTCGAGTGTTCTGGCAAGCTCTAGAGCATCTGTATAGGCTTGTGATTCTTTCAGTTCAGTTTCGGTGAAAAACCTGTAGGTTTCCGTCAACTTCTCGTTCAATATTTCCACAAACTGTTTGGTGTCACTGTGGCTCTGTCGAACAACATTGAGTAGTGCAGTATACGGGTACATGTAGCGACAATTCACACGTACAAGCCATTGCAATTGTGTTTTGATCTCGTTCAATTTGGGTCCAGGACATATGCTTGTATTTTTAACGTACGACAGAGCAAGCAAGCTCTGTCCAAGCTGGCCAGCGAGTTGGTTATACTGGTCAATATAGTGTTGTAGATACGGGTCGGGATATATCCACACCGCTAGCGTGCTCCAGAGCGAGCAGTCCTTCAAGTTTTGGTGGCACGCTGTTTTGAGTCTCTCACCAATGTAGTCTTCCTGGCCCAATACCACAGATATTCCCGTGTACCACTTGAGAAACGTGTTGGCGTAGTAGTTCGCAAAATGGAACTGGCAGCTCATAAACACTCTGTCTAAGAATTTTTGTTGGATATCTTCGTTTGACCGGTGCAATATCGCTAGAATCGACAATTTCCGCATCAAGAGCCACAATGACGAGCTCTTGTTGACTCTCTTCAATCTGCTAGACACAAATACCGATATGAGCTCGATTTCATTGTCTAAAACCCAATTTCCGTGCTCGTGGCACAACTTGTGTAGCAACAGTTCATGCAAGGTAATGATAGTGTGGTTCTCGTTGGTGGTGATTAAGTACCCTAGCGTCATGTAGTAGTAATCCCACCACGCAGACTTGTTATTTTCCCATTGTAACGGGTCAAACTGGTGCCATTGTTGGTGGACTTGTTTGAATAGCTTCAAGTATACTTGCTTTGTGAGGCCAATCTCGAGATTGTCACCGATTTCCACCGCTAAAACTTCCTGTATGGCATTGTCTGGTGGCACAAGCTGAATAACCTTGTTTTTCGCACCAGATTGCACCACAATATCGTGCAATTGGCGGATCACCAGCATGAGTCCTGGCTACTATATTTCTCACAGAAAAATAACCTTCTCTTGAAATATCACCATTTCCATGATTTCCCATACCCAGCTAATAGACTTACAGGACGAGATAGATGATGTTATTCCACCAAACGATACTTTGAGCCAAGCTTGTTACAACACTGTCAAGCTAGAATACCTTTTCCCCCAGACTGATGCTCCAGATGCAGAAACTGCTAGCGATGAGGCGGATGGGGCCATGGAACAGGACAATATCCACCAACTACAGCCGGTAAACGATGCTGGAAATGACAATTCTGACCAAACTAACTGGAAACTTCTTCGGGTGATTGCTGGTGCGCACCAGGGCTGGGTTCGTACTGTTGCTGTAGACCAAGTGACCAACAAATGGTTCGCCACTGGGTCATCGGACGCACTAATCAAGGTATGGGACCTTGCGTCGCTGAAAGTCAAGGCGAATATACCGGGACACATCATGGGAGTGCGATCGCTAGCGATTTCGACACGATCACCGTACTTGTTTTCTGGTTCAGAGGACAAAACAGTACGGTGTTGGGATTTAGAGCGTACAAACTCGCCGTCAGGGTGCCAAATTCGTAATTACCACGGCCATGTGGGTGGTATATATGCTATGGCATTGCACCCGGAACTAGATTTGTTGTTTACTGGTGGTAGAGATCAGGTTGTTCGTGTTTGGGACATACGATCAAGAACACAAGTAATGGTGCTAACGGGACATCGTAGTGATATCACCTCGATTGTGAGCCAAGTAGGAGACCCGCAGATCGTTTCCAGCTCGATGGATTCGACCATACGGTTGTGGGACTTACGGAAACAGGAAACTTCGTTGACTATTACTCAACACAACAAGAGTATTAGGCTGATGATTATGCATCCTGCCGAGTCCACCATTTGTTCTGGTGACTCTAATGGGAATATCAAGCAGTGGGTATTGCCAGAGGGTCAACTTTTGAACGAATTCTCCAATATGGAGAACGATATCATCAACACGTTGGCAATAAACCCAGCGAACAATAACCTATTTGCCGGGTATGACGATGGTAAAATGGAGTTTTACGACTACACTAGCGGTGGTTTGCTCCAGAAGAACCAGTCTACTGTGGTTCAGGCTACGGAACCTTCGACAATCTACGCTTCTACATTTGACATGTCTGGATTGAGGTTGATTACTTGTGAAGGGGACAAGAGTATCAAGATCTGGGGAGACGATTAGGTGGGCATCTGCATTGTAATATATACATGGTACAATTAAATGGTGGTGATTTATTGCTTTGATGACAGGGTCGATTCCAATCTATTGTAAGTGCTGTTCTTGTGGTAGGCTTTACCAGTAAATACTACCACTACCAGCCAAATCTGAGCTGGTTTGCCGTGAACAATGGCGGTGTCCAGTTTAGTTTCCGTGGGTCGAGCTCGTGTTTCTTCTTCTCCTTCACCTTCTTCACTAGCTTTTCGTACATCGTCATGATCTGGTCTGTGATTACAATAATGTGCTGGCCCTTGTAGTATCGCAAAATCTGCAACGTCGTCAACGTGTGCAAAATGTCGGTGGTGGTCATACAAGTGATGGATGCTATTTCTTCGATGGTTATTTCTGACGAACTACCAGCTGTTCTAGCTGGTGGTGGTGTGGATTCGTCATCACTTGGTTCGGGAGATGGGTTATTTTTGCGGAACAAAGCAGGATTATTCCTCTCTACGAGCAACTTCACCAACGTATCGGTCCAATACGCTCTATACGATAATAACCCCAAATCCGATAACGGTTTTTCTGGTGATCCTGTTTTGTTCTCTACTTGTGTAAGCATGTAACTGAACTGAATTAAGAGCTTCCCGTATCCCTTTTTCTGGTAGCATGGCAAGGTCAAAATACACGCAACATTGTACCCATCAGCACTCTCTTTTTCTTTAGAAAAGTATCCCACCGTATGGTGTCCATTTGCAGTTCTAATGGTCATGACGTAAAACAAGAATGGATCCACGTCGTAGTACAAGGTTTTGTGGTCCAAAAAGAGCTTACTGAGCAAACACAAGTTTCTGCACCAGGTTCTTTGTTTCCTTCCATCAATCTCCCAAAAACTCACCTTCTCGTCTCTATATATCTCGTTCCCTGGAGGATGCACCATGGAACATTTCGATCTGAATCGCTCAAACTGCTTTCGTGACCCAAAGTACGACAAGGTAAAGTCGCAAATGTATATTTCGTCCTCTTCTGTGAGCTCAATAGGGTATGGAGAGAAATACCACGGCTCAATAATATGTTCTCCCAAAATGATTCTCGAAAGATTTCTCACTCTGGCAACTTCAGAATGGTTCTGTGTCATCGATCCCCCGGTCCGTAGCTTCTTTATTTCGTCTTCTCTCGTAACTTCTTCTCCCGGCCGTTTTAGACCCTGGACATTAAGGTTATCCAAATCCATTTCATCGTCGTTCAACGGAGTTCCCGTCTGTGTATCTGGCTGTGGTGTCTTTGATGATTTCAGTTTCGAGTTTGATGTCTTTCCCTTCTTTTTAGATGACTTTTCGTCACCTTTATCGGCCTTGACTTCGGGCAAAATCAACGGCTTGGAAAATATGATTCGTGCTTCGTTGATCCACTCATCGAGTCGCTTGTTGAAATCTTGGTAGTGGACGTAGAACGTTGGTTTGCCTTTCTTCAAGTGTGTCTGTAAAATTTCTGCTAATCGTTGCTCGTCATCTTTCTTCACCCATACCTTACACCCAATCAAGATGTCATCGACGGAGAATTTGGCGTCGTCGCCGTCGTCGCCGTCTTTAACGATCTTCATGGACTTGGTCGGTGTGGAGGGTCGCGTCATCGTGGTGTTGTGGCGGGGTGTAAACCTGGTGTTTGCCTCTGGCCGGTTGTTTGTATTTCCATCATCTACAAATTTGTATACACCCTTGCCGCAACCAAAAATCGGTAGTCGGACGGTGGTGGTGTTTGCCAGTAAATATGGCGGCAGGCTGGGGGAACGTGGTGCTCACAGGGTGCGAAATGTGTTGAGGTGGTGCTGTGTGTGTCCTGTGTTGAAACGGAAGAGTTTTGGGAGTTTTATGGTTTTGTGACAAGAAGTGGTGATGTACAAAGAAGGAAACGACAAAGGAAGCAACTCACCACAGTTACACCACAGTTATACCATAACGTCACCAGCGGTATCACAAGGAGACAAATTGTGGTCTACACTTTTCTTCTGGAATTGACTGCCAGGTACGTTGTTTCGTACGAGAGTACATTTTCCAGGTCTCATCTAATCACCTACAAACTACCACTACACAACAGATCCCGTAGTCAAGCCGATCTGTCGCAATCTACAGTATCGCCAGCTGACGTGTCGCAATCTACAGTATCACCAGCAAATGCACTTGGTTCCCAACCATTCCTTCCCTGCATTTGCTGCTCCAGTTTGATCTTCAATGGTATTTAAAATTTGTTCTTGCGCGGAATTATTGTGACATCTCCGATGTACAGCCGCCAACCATGTCAAAAAAGTAATCAAGTTGATGCCTAGTGCCCCACCATCGCTAGGCCCAATTCTTCCCGATTTAACTCACCACCGCCCCACACAAGCAACTCTTATGAAATCACCCATGGCACAAACGGAGGATCACGTGAATAGGGCGTTAAGGAAAGTCCCATAAAATGGGCCATTGTAGGCAACCTCAGGAAACTTTCTTCTATTAACCAATTGTCCTAGCCAAGGTATGCCAGAATTACGTCGTTCTACAAGAGTTGCTGCTCAAGACCACGAGCCTCCACACAAAAGGGCCAAAGCCGACGATTCGGCTTCTAGCGCCCCCGAGTCCAAGTCAATTGAGATTGGTGATTCCATTCCTGATTTAGTGTTAAAGAATGAAAATGATGAAGATGTCAATTTAAAGGAAATTGCCAAGTTGACAAAATATTTGGTGATTTTCGCATACCCCAGGGCATCCACGCCAGGGTGCACGAGACAGGTTTGCGGGTTCCAGAAAAACTACGAATGGTTGAGCGGACATAACACTACCGTGTATGGACTTTCCAGTGATTCTCCCAAGGCACAATTGAATTTTGTTAACAAACAAGGGTTGAAGTACCATTTGTTGTGCGACCCTTCGAAAACGTTAATTGGGCCATTGGGGGCAAAGAAGTCTCCGTCCGGCATTAAGCGGTCGCATTGGATCTTTAAGGATGGGAAGTTGGTGGTGAAGAAAATCCAGGTTTCTCCAGAGGTGTCGTTCAACTCAGCCAAACTGGACATTGAGAATTTCATTAAACAGGACGAGGAGCAGGACTCGAAATCAGAAGAAGTCAAGGACGAATCAAAGGACGAATCAAAGGACGAAGCTAACGACAATCCAAACGACGAATCAAAGGACGATGTCAAGGATTCGAAACCTGCTGAGTCAAATGCTGAAGAACCAAAGTCTCAAGAATCGAAACCAGACGACTCCAAGCCGGAAACCACTGAATCAAAGGAATAAGTACAGTGGAGACTTACAAACACTCTTGAAGTCATTCCTACAACTTGACACTTTTTTGGCTTCCCCCGTAGTCGTATAGCTCCGTTTACAATAGTTTAGTTCGTTTTATGTATTTTGTGTATGCCCACTATAAACTCATGAAGTCATGACCAAGTCACGATTCTTAAACCAAGATGTTGATGGAGTGTAGCAAGATAGCAAGCAAAATCGAGATTTTCGAGCCCCACCACCAATGCTGAACTACAAACGAGCAGTACGTGAAGTCAAAGTTCCAGTGGCTATTTTCAAATACCCCAGTAAACACTCCTGTTTGTCCGTCAAAATCCCCCATCATCGCCCGTACAACAACTTCTCTAATAGGAACTCTATCTGTCTTGATATACTCCTTGGATGCTACCCATTCTCCATTGATGTGGTTGTACCAGTCATCACAGCCTTCATGATCGTGGCCCGTCAAGATGATTCCGTTCTGATCTTTATTCGGGAACACGATATCTAAAACCCGTTGTGATGTCTCGTATGCCAAATGGTTTTGGCTTCTTAATTTCCCATTCTTGTAGGGCTCTTTTTCGTAGTTTTCGTAGTACTTGTGCTCAGGGCCATCCACACATAACCCTGCCTTTTTGTAGAATGGAATATGAGTGAACAATATCGTAGGCCCTTTGAAATTAGGATTTTGTGTTTCGTTCAAATGGTGCAAGAATTGCCAGGTGTATTCGACGAAATCTTGTTCTAATGCTGGTCCTTCAAGTGTCAAACTATCGAGCACGACAATTCTCCATTCGTTGTCTTTACCTAGATTATAGTTAATAACATAGTTATTCTGGCCAAACAAATGATGAAATCTCGCCATATGTTGCCATGTTGCGTCACCAGAATAACCAATATCGTGGTTTCCCGTTAAATTGATAAATAATGGGTTTTCGAAATTGGGAGCAGAAGAGTCCATTTTCGTCCAGTCGTAAACATCATGGTACACTCTGGAATTGAATCGGTGCAATGGGTCCATCGATTTCTCCAGATTCATCCATCCTTGCCAATCGTAGTCCTGGTGTTTGTTGAAGGTATCAATTACGGTTTTTTTGTGTTCCAAATCGGAAGGAAACAATCTTTCCACAAATCGTCTGGATCGATTGTAAAATTCCGAATCAAGAATCCATTGTGACGAAAACAAATCCCCCATCACCACAACATGTGATGGGGATAATCTAGTTTTCATCGTCTTGTAGATGTGGCCCAAGTAATAATCGTTACCATAATTGTCCAACCGTTTGATATACGGCGTTGATGGCCAGTTCCCGTTGATTTGTGGATCTCCAAATGCCAACAAGTGGATCGAGTTTGGGTTCTGGGTGACGTTTCGGGGCCCTTGAAAGACCGAATTTACCTTTTCCAACCATGGATTTTCAAGAGGTTCATCCTTCCACTGGCACTTTTCCGCATCGTTCAAGATATCGGGATAAAAGTACACAAAGAAATTCAACGCAATTGATACTGCCGTTACAAGCCAACACACTGCCTGAAACCTCGTCATTGTCAGGATATAGCTTAATGCCAACAATTAGGGAATAAAGAGTTTTTTCAGCCAAAATCAAGTAATGTGGCCCTTTACAACCGATTCAAGCCCAAAAATGCAAACAAAACCAACAATCTCGGCTCAATTGAATGCTTACTGCTGTGCAAGGTCAAAAGATCATAAAGTAGACGTAGCGTGGTACGATGAGAAATGTCGCGCGACGAAAAAACCACCAATTACTGGCGGTGGGAAACAAACCCGTCGCGGTATTTAGCGGTAGGTGGGGCGGAGTTTCCCTG
>ERZ778017.3555-NODE-3555-length-10922-cov-8.074814_pt1 | contig 10922 bp, 7 predicted proteins | sample MGYA00375747_ERZ778017 | MGnify/ENA primary metagenome ERZ778017 (study PRJEB29350, sample SAMN05509838) | bioreactor metagenome | biome: bioreactor; material: wastewater | place: South Africa: University of Cape Town | collected 2014-03-17 ... | reverse complement strand
TGGCGACGCCGGGGTACTCGTCGAGGATCTCAAGCCCGCGCAGGGTCTTGTCGAAGGACCCCCTGACGGTGGTGATCGCATCATGCGTTTGGGCGTCGCAGCCGGCGACGCTCACGAAAAATTCATCGACGCCCGCCTCCACGAGGCTGCGGCTGTAGGCGAGGCGGCCCAGATGCATGCCGTGCGTCTGGATGCGCACATGCTCGAAACCGGCCTCCCGCGCCTGGCGCGCCAGCTCCGGCAGGTCGCGGCGCAGCGTGATCTCCGAGCCGGTAAGGATGAGGCCGCTCCATTGCCGGCTGCGCCGGTTATGGGCCAGCAGTTCGTGGAAGCGTTCGTCGCTTTCCGGGGCAAGGCGGTCCATCGTCCCCTCGATCATGCAATGCACGCATTTGAGGTTGCAGCGGAACTCCATCGTCAGCGAGACGTATTTCGTATGGTCGTAGATCGCCATCACGCGCCCATCGGAACCTACACGACGCCGTAATAGGCGCTCTTCAGGATTTCCAGCCTGCCGTCGACCATACGGTAATCGACGCCGACATCATAGAGCATATGGTCGAGCCGCCCCCGATGGGCGACGAGGAAGTCCCGGATGGCGGCGGGATAGCCCAGCCGTTCCACGAACCAGATCAGCCGGTCGATGCCGATGCGGGAGAAGTAGACGCCGTCGTTGTACTTCTTGTTGGCGACGACGATGACGCCGCAGTGATCGGCGAGTTCCGGCCACAGGATGGACGCGATGTCGAGCCCGTCGAGGTCGACATGCGCCGAGGCCGCGACCTTGCCGATTATGTCTTCCCGGTTTTCCCGGGCATCGAAGAAATAGTAGAGATTGTCGAACCGCAGCCCCGACCGGGTGAGCTGGTAGCAGAGCCCGGACGAAACGAGACCGCTCGGGTTGCCGAGATAGACGCTGATCTCGTCCAGCCCGCGCTCGCGCCGGGCAAGTCCGGGGTCGAGGTCGATCGAGAACATGAAATAGGGCCGCTTCGGCGACAGGGCGAGGTCGCACGGCGCGTAGGGCGCGAGCGCACCGAGCACCCGCTCGATGGAGACCTCGCGCTCCAGCCGCCCGTAGTCGTAGAAATAAAGTTCCCAGCTATAGGCGTCGCCTTTCTGCTTGACGCCCCAGACGGTCCTCAGCGGGCCGATCTCGCCCTGCACCGCGCGGACCATCTCGCCAAGCCCCGGCGGCGCACCGAGCGCGTCGAAGGACTGCCACAGCAGCGTCGAGGAGCGCAGCTTGCCCGCCGGCGCGGCGACCGGCTCGTAGGGCCACAGGCAATAGTCGAACTGCCGGTCGCCGGGCTGCGTCCAGTCGAGCAGATCAGCCACGGCCCGCCCCCCGTCTCGCGGCGGCGCCGAAATAAAGCGTCGCGAAATCCCTGCCGTCGCGGCCCATGCCGCCGGACAGATGGCCGAGCGGCTCGCCGGCGATCCGCGAAAGCAGGTCGTCGAGCGTTGCCGGCGCGATGGCGTAGGCGGCGGCCATTTTCCTGATCGGTTCCGCCACCGAGGCGACGCGCAGGCCGGCCGAATAGAAGTTGATGTCGAAGGAATGCCGCGGCGAGCCTTCCTCCTGCACTTCCATGAAGAAGATGCGATCGTCCGGGCAATGGTGGCGCGCGACCTCGATCATTTCGAGCGCGGCGTCGCCGGAGGCGAAAGCGCCGGCCGCGTCCGCCCGCATGGCGCCGAGCCGCCGGCGGATGGCCTCGACGCCGCGCGCGCCGGCCGGCCAGACATAGCGCGAAACCTTCGCCGACCCCGGATCGTCGGGCCGCCACTTGACGGCGAGGTGAACCAGTTCATCCGCCGGCGTTGCGCCCTTGGCCAAGCCGCGGCGGACGCGCCCGGAAAACTCGACATAGATCTTGTAGAGACCGGCGTCGCCGCCCTCATGGCCGAAATGGACGATCTCGGCCTCGCCGAGATGGCGGCACAGGAGGTCGAGCATCGCCTCCGGCATGGCCAGTTTGCGGGCGATGCGGGTGAGGCCGGCGGCGGCATCGTCCCCGAGCGAATCCTTGTGGACGATGGCCAGGAAACGGTCCTCGTTGACGGCGCCCGCGCCGAGCTTGGCGGAGCGCTCGAGGCCGAACGGACAGTCGAGTCCCTCGATCAGCGACAGCATGCGCCGTCCCTGCGCCCCGATCGGCGTCCGCTTCGGATCGCCGGCGGCAGCGAACAGTTCCAGCCGTTGCCGGATCGCCACAAGCGCTTCGTCGGCCAGCCTCTGCGGCGAGGCGCGCCCGTCCATGACGATGTCGGCGGCCGGCCGCACGCGTTCGCGCTGGACGGCATAGGTTCCCGCGATGAAGCCCGTATAATGCGCCAGGTAGGCTTCCAGCCATCCGACGAAGGCCGGCCCCTCCTGCGCGGCGCGCGCCCTGCCGGCCGCCGCACCGATCTTGCGGGCGAGCGCGATGTCGGCCGGCGTGTCGATCCAGATCAGCGTATCGATCAGTTCGCTGGTCGCCCGGTGCGCGCGCCCGAGCAGCGTGTCGAGCAGGACGCATTTCGGGCGCGGCGTCGCTTCGGCGAGGCGGATCATCTCGTTCACCAGCGGCTCCAGCATGATCTCGTCATAGTCGGAACCGCGCTCGATCCAGTCGCGCACCCTGGCCGACGGCCAGCCGGTGACGGTCTCGTAGTCGTCATAGTGCAGCGCCGGCACGCCGAGCCGTTCCTGCAACGCCTTCGTCAGCGAGGTCTTGCCGCTGCCCGGATGGCCCGATATCGCGACGATGGGCGCCCGGTTCATGACGGCTTCTTTCTTGCGGTGAGAAGCGCGAACGGCATCTCGATGCCGACCGGCAGGACGGCGATATCGACGAAGCCGAGCTTGTCGAGCTCGGCCGCATAGAAATCCGGCTTGCGGAAAAACGGCAGGAAGACGAGGTTGGCGATCATCGAATAGGGCAGCCTCGCGCCGCCGGCGTCGATCGGCATGCGCTCGAAGATCACCACGCGCCCGCCCGGTTCGAGCGCGGCGGCGGCCTTGCCGAGGAAAGCCGCGGCGTCGTCAGCCGGCCAGTCGTGCAGCACCGACTTGAAGCTGACGACGTCATGGCCGGCCGGCAGGGGATCGCGCCTGAGGTCGCCCTCGCAAAAGGCGATGCGCGCGCCCTGCGGGGCCTTGGCCACATGGCGGCGGCCGAGCGCGCAGACGACGGGCAGGTCGAACACCGTCGCCGTCATCGCCGGATAGCGCTGGCAGACCTGGCGGGCGAACTCGCCGCTGTTGCCGCCGACATCGAGGAGCGCCGTGCCGCCGGCAAGGTCGAGCCGGTCGAGACAGGCCGGGGCCTCGTAGCGGGTGAGCGTCGAGGTATAGTTCACCCACTCGGCCGTGGCAGCAAGGTTGTCCGGGTTCACCTCCATGCAGCGGTCGTAGCGGAACAGCTCGAACACCTTCGCCTCGGCCATGAAGCGGGGAACGTCGCACAAAAGCTCGGCAAACAGGCCATGCACGTCCGGCGCGACCAGATTGGCGAACCACAGCCTGGCTTCGAGCAGGTCGCGACAGGCCAGCGCGGTGCGGAAATCCGGCGTCAGGCGAAGCGGGTCGCCGCCGCGGATCACGCCGTTGCCCGCCAGCAGTTGCAGGAAAAAGCCGAACGCGGCCTCGGGCATCGCCGCAAGCCGGTGAAGCTCGGCCCTCGCCACGGCCCGCCCGCCGTCGAGCCGATCGATCAGCCCGACGGAAAAGGCGAGCGCGAGCGCCCGCGCCTCGATCTCGGTCTCCAGGAACCGGTCGACCTGCCGTATCGGATCGGCGCCGGTCACGGCCGAACTCCGGATTTTCCTCGGCCAACCGGCAACGCACCAAGCTCCCTCTTGCGGATCGTCGGCAATCCTGCCCGATTAAAAATCATTGTTGCAGATTAGACACGGCATCCGGCAACCGTATACCGTTCGACCCCTTCCAGAGCCGATTTTTTGACACGATTTTGAATCGCGTGTTAATTCCAATAGCTCTGGGCGAGGGAAAACACCATGGTTCGCAATCCATTCACCGCGTCGGTTGCGCTCGCGGCCCTGTTCTGTATCGCCTCGCCGTCGCTCGCAGCCGATCAGGTCGTCCAGCCGCAGCAGGACGTTTCGGGACCGTCCTGGACCGGCTTCTACATCGGCGCCCACGCCGGCGCGGCCTTCGGCAACATGGGCTACGACATCGCGCCGTACGACTACCAGTTCGGCGCCGAGGATTTCGCTTATGGCGTCCATGGCGGCTTCGACTACCAGTTCAACAACCGCTGGGTCGCAGGCTTCGAGCTGGGCTATACACAGCTCGGCGCCGACTATTCGCCGTTCGAGGACGGCGGCTTCGGCACGCTGGTCAATGCCAGCTCGCTCTATTCCATCAGCGGGCGCGCCGGCTACCTGCTGACGCCGCAGACGCTGGTCTATGGCCGGCTGGGTTACGCCGGCATCAGGCTGGAAGCCGAGGAAGGCTTTGCCGATACGGCCAGTAAGACCGTCGGCGCCGCCCAGTTCGGCGTCGGCGCCGAAACCTTCCTGTGGGGCAACGTCACCGGACGGGTCGAGGCGAACTACTATCACGGGCTCAGCAAGTTCCGCATCAACGGCGACAGCGAGATCTTCGACCCGCATTACCTGCTGGTGACGGCGGGCCTGGCCTATCGCTTCAACGCCGAACAGGGTTCCAGCTATCCTGCCGAAGCCGCGCCCGACCTGAACTGGAGCGGCTTCTACGCGGGCGTCGCCGGCTCCTACAATTTCGGCGTCATGCATCGCGAGATCGACGAGGCCGGCTCCACCACCGGCCCGTTCGGCTCGCAGACCTTCGGCGGTGGCGCCTTTGCCGGCTACAACTTCCTTGCCGGCTCGTCCTACCTGCTCGGCATCGAGGCCGGCGCGGATTATCTCGACGCCCGTTTCGACGATCCGGACAGGAATTCCGGCGATCCTGCCGGCCCGACGCTTTTCGGCACCGTCAAAGGCGTCCTGTCGCTTTCGGCGCGGGCCGGCTATTTCGCCACGCCCTCGACGCTGGTCTACGCCAAGGGCGGTTTCGCCGGCCTGTGGACGAAAGCCAACGACGCGTTCTTCGGGCTCGACGGCGGCGGCAGCAAGATGCTGTCGGCCTATCAGGTCGGGCTCGGCGTCGAATCGGCCCTGACCGACAAATGGAGCCTGCGGGTCGAAGGCCTCTACACCAAGGCGTTCAGCGGCCTCAAGACCGAAAACAGCCAGGCCGTGCAGATCGAACTCAAGCCGTCGCTGCTGACCGGGAAGATCGGCCTCGCCTATCATTTCTAAAGGCCGCCGGCGTGCCGCGAGACGGCATCAACACGAGTAATTCATTTGACGAACGCGGTTTTCGACCGCGATTTTTCGGCAGCACAACAGGGCGGGAACATCATGGCCAAGGCAGCAGCATCCGCGAAGACGGCTAAACCCGTGGCGACTAAATCCGGAGCGTCGGGCAAGGACGGCGGCAAGGCGCCCAAGGGCGTCCAGTGGCTGGAAGAGCAGATGGCCACCCACTTCGCCAACGTCGTCAACGTCCAGGGCACGAGGGAACAGGTCGATCTGTTCTTCGGCACCAACCGGACCTGGAACGTCGAGGACGGCGGCGCCGTTTCGGTCGAGCTGTCCAATCGCATCATCCTGACGCCGCTGGCGGCCAAACGCCTGTGGACGGTGCTGGGCGGGGTGCTGCGCGAGCACGAATCCCGCTACGGGGCCCTCAACGTCGAGTAGCGACTAAAAACGATGGCCAGGGTCACGCGAAGGGACGATGCGGGCACGGCGCGGGCCGCCGCGCCCGCCAGTTCGCTGACCCTGCTTGCGCCGGCGCTGTGGAAGCGGCTTTCGGAAGCGCGGACCCTGGAGGACCTGGCGACAGCCTGGCTTGCCTTGCAGTGCAGCATGATCCCGGGCGCTTCGCAGGCAATCGTGCGCGTCGAGGCGGCGGGGGGATTCCGCCTGCTGTCGGCCTGGCCCGAAGCGGACGACGAGCCGGCGGAACTGCACGTCACGACCGAGCTTGCCCTGGCGGAACGGCGCGCGGTGGCGCGCGGCGCCACGGCCGATTCCGACGCCGGGCGACCCTGCGTCGCCTTTCCGGTCCTGATCGACGACAGCGTCATGGCCCTGGTGGGGGTCGCCGTCGACGTCGCCGAGCCGGCCGGAGCCAAGGACGCGATGCGGGCGGCGATCCGCCAGATCCAGTGGGGCTCGGCCTGGCTTCGCGACCATCTGCGCGGCCAAAGGGCGGTCACCAGCGTGCAGCATCTCGACCGCTCGCGCGCCACCCTCGATCTCATCGCCTCGATCCTCGAGCACCAGCGGTTTTTCCCGGCGGCCATGGCTGCGGCCACCGAACTGGCGATCCGCTTCGACTGCGCCCGGGTCAGCATCGGCTTTGTCCGGCGCGGAGCGGCGCGCGTCGTCGCCATCTCCCATACCGCCCAGTTCGGCCGCCAGATGGGCGTGGTGCGCGCCATCGGCGCGGCCATGGACGAGGCCATCGACCAGCGCTGCTCCATCCTCTACCCGATCCGCGCCGACGAGGCCCTCGCCACCCACGCCCACGGCGAGGTCTCACGCCTGCAACAGGACGGCCAGGTGCTTACCGTGCCCCTGTTCGTCGTCGACGCGTTCATCGGCGCCATCACCTTCGAGCGCCGGCACGGCCATGCCTTCGAGCCGGAGAGCCTGCCGATCCTCGACATGATCGCCACCGCCATCGGCCCGATCCTCAACGAGAAGCGGCTGAACGACCGCTGGCTGGTCACCAAGGCCGGCGAATCCCTGTGGCAGCAGGTCAAGCGGCTGCTCGGGCCCGGCCATACCGGCCGCAAGCTCGCCGCGATCGGCATCGCCGCCGCCGTCGCCTTCGGCTATTTCGCCACCGACACCTACCGGGTCAACGCCGACGCGCAGATCGAGGGTTCGGTCCGCCGCGCGGTCATCTCCTCCTATGACGGCTTCATCCAGGAGGCGAACGCGCGGGCGGGCGACATGGTGAAGGCCGGCGACGAACTGGCCACGCTCGAAGACCGGGAACTGGCGCTGGAGCGGCTGCGCTGGGCGACGCAGCGCCAGCAGTACAGCTTCGAATACGACAAGGCGCTGGCGACACGCCAGCCGGCCACCATCAACATCGTCAAGAGCCAGATCGACCAGGCCGACGCGCAACTCAGGCTGATCGACGAGCAGATCGCGCGCACGCGCATCGTCGCGCCGTTCGACGGCCTGATCGTCTCCGGCGACCTCAGCCAGCGCATCGGCGGCTCCGTCAGCCGTGGCGAACTGCTCTACGAGATCGCGCCGCTGACCGACTACCGCGTCGTCATGCAGGTGGACGAACGCCAGATCGCCGATGTCAGCGAGGGCCAGAAGGGGGAGGTCATCTTCGCCTCGCTGCCGGACGAGCGTTTCGACCTGACCATCGGCAAGATCACGCCGGTGGCGCAGGCCAGGGACGGCAAGAACCTGTTCCAGGTCGAAGGCAGCCTGACGCAGGCCTCGCCGCGGCTGCGGCCGGGCATGATCGGCATCGCCAAGATCGCGATCGACCGGCGGCGGCTGGTGGCGATCTGGATGCGGCCGGTGCTGGAATGGTGGCGCCTGGCAAGCTGGCGCTGGATGGCGTGACGTGGCCAAGACGCTGTTCAGCCCGTCCTGGTATCGCGTCGCGGAGCTGAAGCTGAGGCTGCGCCGGCACGCCCAGATCCACCGGCAGAGCTTTCGCGGCGAAGTCTGGTACGTCCTGCAGGACCATCAGACCGGGCGTTTCCACCGGTTGTCGGCCTCGGCCAACCTGATGATCTCGCTTATGGACGGCCGGCGCACGCTGCACGAGATATGGAATCTCGTCGGCCAGCGCGCCGGCGACGATCCGCCGACGCAGGAAGAAGCCATCAACCTCCTGGCGGAACTGCATTCTTCCGACCTGCTGCAAGGCGATCTGCCGCCGGATTTCTACGAACTCAGCGAGCGGTCGGCCAAGCAAGCTCGCAGCCAGGTCATCAACAAGCTGCGCAACCCGATCGCGCTGCGCATGCCGCTGTTCGACCCCGACAGCTGGCTGACGCTGACCATGCCGCTGGTGCGGCCGCTGTTCACCGTCTACGGCCTGCTCGCCTGGCTGGCGCTGGTCGGCACGGGCGTCGTGCTGGCGGTCATGCACTGGCCCGAACTCACCTCCGACGCCTCGGACCGCCTGCTCAGCGCCGGCAACGTCGCCCTGATCCTCGCCATCTATCCGCTGATCAAGCTCATCCACGAGGCCGGGCACGCCTACGCCGCGAAAGCCTGGGGCGGCGCGGTGCATGAAGTGGGGATCATGCTGCTGGTCCTGATCCCCGCTCCCTATGTGGACGCCAGTTCCTCGACCGCTTTCCGCGAGCGGGGCCGCCGCATGGTGGTGAGCAGCGCCGGCATCATGCTCGAGTTCGCGCTCGCCGCCGGCGCCATGATCTTCTGGGTCAACGCCGAGCCGGGCCTTGCGCGCGCCGCCGCCTTCAACGTCATGCTGATCGGCAGCATTTCGACGCTTTTGTTCAACGGCAACCCGCTTCTGCGGTTCGACGGCTACTATATCCTGTCCGACCTTCTCGAGATCCCCAATCTCGGCACCCGCGCCAACCGCTATTTCTGGTATCTGGTGCAGCGCTATTTCCTCGGCATCGCCGACATCGACAACCCAGCTTCTGCGCCGGGGGAGCGCAAGTGGCTGTTCGGCTACGCGGTGCTTGCCTTCCTTTACCGCGTCCTGCTCAGCCTGATGATCGCGCTGCTGGTGGCGACCAAGCTGTTCTTCATCGGCGTGCTGCTCGCCGTCGCCACCCTGGTCGGCACGCTGGTGGTACCGATCTTCAAGGGGATCAAGTTCCTGGCCACGACGCCGCGCCTGCAAGGCAAGCGCGGCCGGGCGACGGCATTGGCAGGGGCCGGCGTCGCGGCCGTGCTCGCGCTCGTCCTGTTCGTGCCGCTGCCTTACGGCACCGTGGCGCAGGGCGTGGTGTGGATCCCCGACCGCGCCGAGGTGCGGGCCGATACGGCCGGCGTCGTCGCCGAGATCCTCACTCCTCCCGATTCGACGGTGTCGGCGGGAACGCCGCTTTTGCGGCTGGAAGACCCGGGCATCGGCGGCCGCGTCGCCCTCATCGAGGCGCAGCGGCACGAATTGCAGCTGCGCTACGAAGCGGTCCGGTTTTCCGACCGGGTCGCGGCCGACGTCGTGCTCGAGCAGATCAGGAACATCGACGGCGTGCTGGCCTCGGTGAAGCAGCGGCGCGACGGGCTGGTGGTGCGCGCGCACGACGCCGGCCGCTTCATCCTGCCCAAGGCGGCCAGCCTGCCCGGCCGCTTCCTCAACCAGGGCGATCTCGTCGGCTATGTCGTGTCGTCCGCCACGCCGCAATTGCGCGTGGTCGTGCCGCAAAGCGACGTCGACCTGGTGCGGGCGCGCACGAACGGCATCGCGGTGCGCTATACCGGCGAACGGGGCGACCCGGTGCCGGCCCGCATCAGCCGGGAAGTGCCGGCCGCGCAATTCGACCTGCCGAGCCTGGCGCTCGCGGTCGAGGGCGGCGGCAGCGTGGCGGTGCGCTCCGCCGACGACGGCAGCGGCAAGCCGCGCGCGCTGGAGGGGCTTTTCGTTTTCGACGTGTTTCCCGAACGCGCGGCCCGGCACCTGCTTCTGGGAAGCCGTGTCTTCGTCCGTTTCGACCACGGCAGCGAGCCTTTGTTCTGGCGCTGGGCGCGCACGGTGCGCCAGACCTTCCTGAGCCATTTCAATGTCTGACGCAGCCCTGATCCGGCCGCCGCCGCCCATCCTCTACGCCGAGCGCAAGGACGTGCGGCGAGCGCCGCTCGACGAATACGCCGCGCGCGTCCTCGCCTACGCCGTGGCTGCCGGGGCGGGCCACCGCGCCCGCCGGCTCGCCGATATCGTGCCGAGGGCCGAGGCGTTCGAGGCCGCGATGACGGCTTTGCCGGACGAGGCGCTTCGCCTCAGGGTGCGCCAGGTTTCGGCGGCGCTGCGGCGCAGGCACGGCTTTCCCGAGCCGGTCGTGGCCGAGTGCTTCGCCGTCATCCGCGAACTGTCGGCGCGCCTCACCGGCCGGCGCCACTACCCGGTGCAGATGATCGGCGCCTATGCGATGCTCCGCGGCTATCTCGCCGAGATGGCGACCGGCGAGGGCAAGACGCTGACGGCGGCGCTGGCCGCGGGCACGGCGGCGCTGGCCGGCCTGCCGGTGCATGTCGTCACCGTCAACGACTACCTCGCCCGGCGCGACGCCGAACTGACGGAGCCGATCTATACCGCGCTCGGCCTGTCGGTCGGCGTGGTCGTCGGCGGGCAATCGATGCAGGAACGGCAGGCCGCCTACCGCGCCGACATCACCTATTGCACCAACAAGGAACTGGCGTTCGACTATCTGCGCGACCGCATCGTGCTCGGCCAGCACGACGGAAACCTGCGGCTCAAGCTCGAAGGCTTGCAGGAGGAAGCGCCACGCGCGACGAAGCTGCGCCTGCGCGGCCTGCATTTCGCCATCGTCGACGAGGCCGACAGCGTGCTGGTCGACGAGGCGCGCACGCCGCTGGTCATTTCGGGCGAGGCCAAGGGCGAGATCTCCGTCGAGGCGGCGCACGAGGCGCTCGAACTCGCCGCCACGCTGGAGGCAGGGGTGGACTACGTGCTGATGGCCGAGCAGAAGCGCGTGGCGCTGACCGAGGCCGGCCGCGACCGCACCGCCGACTTTGCCGAAGCCCACGGCAGGGAATGGCGCGGCGTGATCGTGCGCGAGGAATTCGCCCGCCAGGCGCTGTCGGCGCTGCATCTTTTCCATCGCGGCGAGGAATACCTGGTGCGCGACGGCAAGGTGCAGATCATCGACCAGCATACCGGCCGCCTGATGCCGGACCGCGCCTGG
>ERZ778017.3554-NODE-3554-length-10926-cov-4.932297_pt1 | contig 10926 bp, 11 predicted proteins | sample MGYA00375747_ERZ778017 | MGnify/ENA primary metagenome ERZ778017 (study PRJEB29350, sample SAMN05509838) | bioreactor metagenome | biome: bioreactor; material: wastewater | place: South Africa: University of Cape Town | collected 2014-03-17 ... | reverse complement strand
TCGTCGGCAACAAGACGAACTTCTGCACGATGGGCGCGGTCTCCGACATCGTGCACATGGGCGACTGGACGCGCATGCGCATGTGGGTGCTGGCGATCGCGGTGGCGATGCTCGGCGTCTGGGGGTTGCAGACGCTGGAGCTGGTCGACACGCACAAGTCGCTGTACGCCAGTCCGAACCTGATGTGGCTGTCCAATCTCGCCGGCGGACTGCTGTTCGGCATCGGCATGACGCTCGCGTCGGGCTGCACGAGCAAGACGCTGATCCGCATCGGCGGCGGCAACCTGAAGTCGGTCGTCGTCTTCGTCGTGCTGGCGATCTCGGCCTACGTGACGCTCAAGGGGCTGTTCGGCGTCTGGCGCGTGAACACCTTCGACACCGTCTCGGTGCAGCTGCCGTCCACCCAGGACCTGCCGACGCTCGTCGCTACCGCCTGGGGGCTGCCGGTTGCGCTCGTCGCGCGCTGGCTGCCGCCGCTGGCCGCCGCGGCGCTGCTCGTCTTCGTCTTCTCCGACCGCCACGCGCGCGGCTTCGACACGCTGCTCGGCGGCATCGTCGTCGGCCTGACGATCGTCGGCGGCTGGTACGTCACCGGCCACGTCGGCTACGTCGCCGAGCATCCGGAGACGCTCGAGGAGGCGTTCATCGCCACCAACGGCAACCGTCCCGAATCGCTGTCGCTGGTCGCGCCCTTCGCCTACACGCTCGAGCTGCTGATGTTCTGGAGCGACCAGAGCAAGCACGTCACCTTCGGCATCGCCACCGCGCTGGGGATCGTCGCCGGTTCGCTCGCCTATGCGCTGCTCAGCCGCACCTACCACGAGGAGAGCTTCCCCGACGCGGCCGACCTGAAGCGGCACGTGGCGGGCGCCGTGCTGATGGGCTTCGGCGGCATCACGGCGCTCGGCTGCACGATCGGGCAGGGCCTGAGCGGGCTGTCGACGCTGGCGGTCGGATCGGTGATCACCTTCTTCTCGATCGTCGCCGGCGCGGCGCTGATGATGAAGCTCGACTACTGGCGACTGATGCGCGAAGCCCACGCGTAGCGCCGGCGGCAGGTGCCCGGCATGTGCTCCACGTTATAATGCGAAGCACATCCCGCCGCACACCTCCCCCGCGAGTTCCAAGCCGATGATCGCACTGCTCGAAGCGCGCAGCGCCGGCCTTCTGCGCCGCGAGCACTGGCTGACGAACATCGTCTCCGGAGCGATCGTCGGCGTCGTCGCGCTGCCGCTGGCGATGGCTTTCGCGATCGCCTCGGGGGCCAAGCCCGAGCAGGGCATCTACACGTCGATCGTCGCCGGCTTCCTCGTCTCGGTGCTCGGCGGCAGCCGCGTGCAGATCGCCGGGCCCACCGGCGCGTTCATCGTGATCCTCGCCGCGATCACCGCGCGCTACGGCATCGACGGATTGCAGATCGCGACGATGATGGCCGGCGCCATCCTGCTGCTGCTCGGCGTGGCGCGCATGGGCGCGATCATCAAGTTCATCCCCGACCCGGTGATCGTCGGCTTCACCTCGGGCATCGGCGTCATCATCTTCGTCGGCCAGTGGAAGGATTTCTTCGGGCTGCCGGCGGTGAGCGGCGAGCATTTCCACCAGAAGCTGTGGCAGCTGCTGCAGGCGCTGCCGCAGCTGCACCTGGCGACCACGCTGCTCGCCGTCGCCTCGCTCGCGCTCGTGCTGTACGGCAACCGCATCCCGCGGCTCGGGCGCGTGCCCGGGCCGCTGATCGCGATGGTCTTCGCCACCGCGGTGCAGGCGCTGTTCGGCTTCGACGGCGTCGTCACGATCGGCAGCGCATTCGGCGGGATTCCGCTCGGACTGCCCGAGCTGCGCCTGCCCGAGCTGAGCGCGGCGCGCATGATCGAGCTGATCGGTCCGGCGTTCACCATCGCGATGCTCGGCGCGATCGAGTCGCTGCTGTCGGCGGTGGTGGCCGACGGAATGGCCGGCACGCGCCACGACTCGAACCAGGAGCTGATCGGCCAGGGCATCGCCAACCTGGCGGCGCCGCTGTTCGGCGGCTTCGCCGCCACCGGCGCGATCGCGCGCACCGCGACGAACATCCGCAACGGCGGCACCAGCCCGCTGGCCGGCATCGTGCACGCGGCCACGCTGCTGCTGATCGTCCTCGTGCTGGCGCCGCTGGCGGTGAACGTCCCGCTCGCCGCGCTGGCGGCAATCCTCTTCGTCGTCGCCTGGAACATGAGCGAGGCGAAGCACTTCCTGAAGATGGTGCGCCGCGCGCCGCGCGCCGACGTCGTCGTGCTGCTCGTCACCTTCGGCCTCACCGTGTTCGCCGACCTGGTCGTGGCGGTGAACATCGGCGTCATCCTGGCCACGCTGCAGTTCATGCGCCGGATGGCATCGAGCGTCGAGGTGCAGAACGTCACGCACCAGGAACTGCACCAGGAGTTCGCGCATCGCGGTTTCCAGCAGCTGCCGCCGGGCGTGCTCGTCTATTCGGTCGACGGCCCGTTCTTCTTCGGCGCGGCGGAGAACTTCGAGCGCGCGCTGGCGACCACGCACACCGATCCGCGCGTGCTGATCGTGCGCCTGGGCTGGGTGCCGTTCATCGACGAGACCGGATTGCAGACGCTCGAGGAGGTCGTCGTCGACCTGCGGCGCCGCGGCGTGACGGTGATGCTCGCCGGCGCGAACGCGCGCGTACGCGGCAAGCTCGAACGCGCCGGCCTGATCGAGCTGGTCGGCCGCGACAACTTCTTCGACGACCTGGCCCATGCGATCGAGGCGTCGCGCGCGCTGGCGCCCGAAGGCCCGACCACGGCGCTCGGGCGCCAGACGGTGCTCAGCGAAACCGCGCAGGCCGTGCTGCGAACGAGCCGGCAGTTCTTTTCGCAGCCGCCGGCGGATTCGTGACGGCCGCGGGCGGCGCGCCTACCTCACTTTCGGGTTGGCGACGCCGGGCTGCGTGCGATAGCTGACGCCGTGCTGCGCGAGATAATCGCGGATCAGCTGGCGTACCACCTGCGAAGGGGTGACGTCCTGCCGCGCGCACAGCGTCTCGAAGGCCTTCTTCTTCGCCGGGTCGATCAGCACTGTCAGGCGGGCGGTCTTGCGTTCCATGCGCGGAAGATCTCCTCCATGTGGATCGTATTCTAATCGGATGTGCGCGGGCGCGGCCTCGGTGCGCGCGAACGACGAGGCGCATCGACCGGCGGACCGACATGCCCGGGGGGCCGGTGGCCGGGTTGCGCCCTCGGTCCGGGCGCGCGACCATCCGGCGATGAAGACCACGAAGCGGCTGCGGATCTCGGGCATCGTGCAGGGCGTCGGCTTTCGAGCATCGCTCGCCGACGAGGCGCGCCTGCGCGGGATCGCCGGTTGGGTGCGTAACCGTCGCGACGGAACGGTCGAGGCGCTGGTGCACGGTGACGCGCATGCGCTCGATGCGCTGCTCGAGTGGGCGAGACGCGGACCGCGTGCGGCGCGGGTCGATCGCGTCGACATCGAGGACGCGTCGGAAGCGGCCGGGGACGTCTTTGCACATTTCGAGCAGAGGCCCACCGCCTGATCAGTCCACGCGGCGGGCGGCGGGCGTCAGCGAGCCAACGGCACGCATCTCCCGGCGTCGCGACGCCCGGGCGCTCGTCCTTCGGCGGCCGTCCCGAACGCCCGCCTCATGCAGCCCCGCGCTCGCGCAGCTCCAGCAGATGTCCGTCGGGATCGCGCACGAGCGCTGCGTGGCCGCCAGCGAGCGAAACGCAACCGGGCGAGACGATGGGGCAGCCGGCCTTCGCGATGGCGGCTACGAGCGCACGCAGGTTCGTGACGTCGAGGATCAGCCGATCGGAGAGCAGATCGTTCGGACGACTGTCCGGGGCGGGTCGCCCGCGCGGCGTGCGATACCCGAGCAACTCGATGTGCGGCGTCGACCGTTGCGACGGCTCGAGCGCCACGACATCGCCCCCCGGGTCCGGAAGATCGTCGAGCCGCGCCTGCTCGATCCCGCGGTTGATCTGCTGCGCCGCCTCGTGCAGCCCGAGCACCTGCGTGTAGAAGCCGACGCTGCGATCGGTGTCGGCGACGGCGATCGCCGAATGGTCGATGCCGGCGGTGAGCAGGTCGCCGGGTGCCTGCGGCGGGTCCTTCGGCCAGCTGCCGGGAAAGTGGATCAGCTCGACCGGGTGGCCCTCCGGATCGCGGAACTTGAAGGCAGTGACGCCGCCGGCTTGCTCGGGCAGGCGCTGCGGACCGTCGCGCGTGAGCGGCATCACCGCGTGTGCGCGAACCCGGCGCCACGCCGCTTCGATCGATGGCGATACCACTGCGATGTGCTGGAACCACAGGTCGGCACAGTTCCCGTCGGGCGGCATTGCGCGCCCCGGCGAGCGGAAGGCGACGAGCTGCAGCCGCTGCGCGCCGAGGGCGAGCCACGCGATGCGCGCAGCACCGCAGCCGAGCAGCCGGACTTCCGGCGTCTGTGCGTCGTGCACATCGGCGAGCAGCGCCAAGCCCAGCGCGTCGCGGTAGAAGGCGATCGCCGCGGGCAGGTCGGCGACTGTGCGCCCGACGCCGACGAGCCGCAGGACACCGCAGCGATCGTTGCCAGGCACTGCGTCGGCTGCCGAATGCATCATGGCCTCTGCGCGCCGCGGCGGTTGACGTAGATCGCGAACAGCGTCTGCGAGGCACACAGGAACAGGCGACTGCGCAGGCGCCCGCCGAAGGCGAGGTTCGACACGGTGCACGGAACCCGGATCCTGCCCAGCAGCGCGCCCGACGGATCGAAGCAGTGCACGCCGTTGCCCGCGCTCGCCCAGACGTTGCCTTCGTCGTCGCAGCACAGGCCGTCGGTGTAGCCGGTGTCGACCTTGCAGAAGACGCGCCCGCCGCTCAGCCGCCTTCCGTCGTCGGAGACGTCGAAGACGCGAACGTGCTGCACCGGATCGACTGCGAACGGCGTGCCGGTTTCCGCAATGTAGAGCCGGCGCTCGTCGGGCGAGAAGCACAGCCCGTTGGGTCCTTCGAAGTCGTCGGTGACGACCGACAGGCTCGCGTCGCGTGGATCGAATCGATAGACGGTGGCGGGAAGCTCCGGCTTCTGCTTGCCACCTTCGTAGTCGGTGGAGATGCCGTAGAACGGGTCGCTGAACCAGAGGCTGCCGTCGCCGCGCGCAACGACGTCGTTGGGCGAGTTCAGGCGCCGGCCGCGATAGCGGTCGACGAGCGTCGTGATCGTTCCGTCGAGCTCGGTTCGGTGCAGGCACCGCTGCCGGTGCGAGCATCCGACGAGACGCCCCTGCGGATCGCGCGTGTGGCCGTTGGCGAACTCCGACGGCTGGCGGAACACCGACACGCCACCCGATTCGGTCCAGCACAGGATGCGGTCGTTGGGCACGTCGCTCACCAGCAGGCATTGCAAGTCGGCGAACCACACCGGGCCTTCGAGCCAGCGGAAGCCCTCGGCCAGCGTTTCGAGCGGCGCGTTCGGAAGCGCGAACGAGCGGAAGCGCGGGTCGACGATTTCGATGCCGTTCATGGGCCTTCGTCTCTCGGGTTTACCGGCCGCTCGCCGCTATCCGGCATGGCACGGGCGCGTGACCGCGGCGGCGTGGCATTTCACGACGAGGAGCACCGCCGGCGCGTCGCCGAGCGCGCCGGAGCGGTGACCGCGGCGGCCCTGCGCATCGGGCACGCAGCCCTGGTCCTCGCCGAGCGACAGCTCGCCGGTGCGCATCTCGACGCGCGTGCCGTCCATCGCCTCGACCCACCAGCCGCCCGACAGCGGAACGATCCACTGCGGCGCGGGGTTCTCGTGCCATTCTCCGACCCAGCCCGCGGGCAGGACGGTGAACACGACGGTTGACTCGCCGCGCGGCTGCTCGTCGTTCCACTGCGGCGCCGCCTGTCCGATGCGCGCCTGCTCGAAGCCGTGCAGCGCGCAGCGCTGCTGGCGGCTGACGCCGTCGGCGTCGCGCCACAGGTGCCAGTAGTCGACGATGGGCGGCGCGGCATCCGGGTCCGGATCGTTTTCGGTCATCGCTTCCTCACGACAGCGCGACGAGCAGCAGGCCTCCGACGAGGCCGAAGTTCTTCAGGAAATCCCAGAAGTGCGCGCGCCCCTTCTCGTTCGCGGGCGACCAGAACCCGGGAATCGTCCAGAAGCGGTGATAGACGAGCGCGGTGACGACGCAGAACAGGGCCAGCACCAGCGCTGCGGCGCGATCGTGCCAGCGCGCGACGATGCACAGGGGCGCGACGAGCTCGACGGCGATGGCGCCGACGAGCAGTACCGGGCCGCCCGGCAGGAACGATGATCCTGCCTGTCCAAGCGCGGCCTTCCAGTGCACGATCTTGTCGAGCGCGCTGAACGGGAACAGCACGACCAGGCAGATGCGAGCGACGAGCGGCAGGGTCGCGATCTCGAATCCGGTCATCGTGCTTCCCTGCGTGCTCCGATCCGCAACGCGATCGCGTCCGCCACGCGCAGCGCGTTGGCGATGATCGTCAGCGTCGGATTGACGGCGCCGATCGACGGAAAGAAGCTCGCGTCGGCGACGTACAGGTTGTCGAGCTCGTGCGCCCTGCAGTCGAGATCGAGCACAGACGTCGACGGGTCGGTTCCGAAGCGTGCCGTTCCCGCCTGGTGCGCAGTGCCGCCGACCGGAATGTCCTTGCCCAGGTACAGCCTGCGTTCGAGCAGGTGCGGATGCGCATCGACGGCGTCGAGCACCTGCTCGAGCTTCGTCTTCAGCCGCCGGTGCGCCTCGAGGTTGTTCTGCGTCAGCTCGAGGACGACGCGCCCGTCGCTCGCCAGGCGTATCCGGTTCTCCGGCCGCGGCAGGTCCTCGCTCGACAGCCAGAAATCGACCGAATGCCGCGCCATCAGTTCGAACGGCATGTCCGGGAACCAGCGCAGCCACTCGGGCAGCGCCTCGGCGCGGATCTGCTCAGGGTGCGACTTGCCCATCATCTGGATCAGCCCGAGCGGGTATTCCCAGTCGGGCGCGCCGAAATAGAAGTCGGCCAGGCCGAGGGTCTTCTGGAAGACCGTGTCGTTGACCCGGTGCGACAGCGCCATCAGCACCGACTGGTTGTGGCGCAGGTAGTTGCGCCCGACCTGGTCCGAGCCGTTGGCCAGCCCGCGCGGATGCGCGTCGTTCGTCGAGCGCAGCAGCAGCAGCGCCGAGCTGAGCGCGCCGCACGCGACGACGACGATGTCGGCCGCGTAGCGCTCCTCGGCGCCGTCGCGTGCAACGCGCACCGCGCACACAGTGCCGCCGGACGCGTCGGTCTCGAGTCGCGTCGCACACGCGCCGGTGAGCAGCGTCACGTTGTCGTATCGCGCGAGCACCGGATCGACGCAGATCACCTGTGCGTCGGCCTTGCCGTTGAGCAGGCACGGAAAGCCGTCGAAGGCGTCGTTGCGGAACCACCGGCTGAAGGGCGTCGCCCGGCCGTCGCGTTCGTCGAGCAGCACGCCCATCGGCAGATGGAACGGGTGCAGCCCGGCGCGCGCGAGCGCGTCGCTCAGTTCCTGGATGCGCGGCTCATGCGAGACCGCAGCGAACGGGTACGGCCCGCTGGACGGCGGCTCGGTAGGGTCCTCGCCGCGCGCACCGTGCACCTGGAACAGCGCCTCGGCCTCGCCGTAGTACGGCTCGAAGACTTCATACGGAAGCGGCCACGCCGGCGAGATCCCGTCGCGATGCCGGATCTCGCCGAAGTCGCGCTCGCGCAGCCGGAAGAGCGCGGCGCCGTAGACCTTGGAATTGCCGCCGACGAAGTAATGCAGCCCGGGGTGGAAGCTACGGCCGTCGGCGCCGTACCAGGTGTCGCGCGCCTGGTATCGCGCCTCGACGAACACCGCCTGCGCGCTCCAGTTCTCGCGCGAGCGCGGCAGGTAGTCGCCACGCTCGAGCAGCAGGATCCGCTTGCCCGTCGGCGCGAGCCGATGCACGACCGACGCGCCGCCGGGTCCGCTGCCGATGACGATGACGTCGAAACGATCCACGACCAAAAAGGCTCGCTCAGCCGCCAGTGGCGAAGCCGGGGAAGAGCGTCATTCCACCGTCGACGAAGAGCGTCGCGCCGGTGACGTAGTCGGCCGCATCGGAGGCGAGCCAGACGGCTGCGCGCGCGATGTCGTCCGGTTCGCCGATCCGCTTGTACGGCACGAGCGTCATCAGGTCGGCATACGCGTCGGGCGTATTCCACGTGGCCGTGTTGATCGGCGTGCGGATCGCGCCCGGAGCGATGCCGTTGACGCGGATGCGCCACGGCGCAAGCTCCTGCGCGATGCTCTTCATCAGCATCATCACGCCGCCCTTGGAGGCCGCGTAATTGGCGTGCCCCGCCCACGGGATCTCCTGGTGCACCGAGCTCATGCAGACGATCTTGCCGGCGGCGAGCGACACCGATGCGTCGACGCCGCGCCGCTGGAACTCGCGCGCCGCTTCGCGTGCGCACAGGAATTGGCCGGTGAGATTGACCGAGAGCACCGTGTTCCACTGTTCGAGCGTCATCGAGGCGAACGCGCTGTCGCGCTGCAGCCCGGCGTTGCAGACGACGATGTGCAGCGTGCCGAAATGCCCGGTCGCGCACGCGAACATCCGCTGTACCTCGTCCTCGTCGCCCACGTCGGCCTTCAGCACGATCGCGCGTCGACCGTGCTGCTCGATGCGGTGCGCGACGTCTTCGGCCGCCGCCGGATTCACGACGTAGTTGACGACGACGTCGGCGCCCGCCTGCGCGAGTCCGAGCGCCACTGCCTCGCCGATGCCCGAGTTGGCCCCGGTGACGAGCGCCGGTTGTCCGGAAAGGACGACCGGATACGGGACGCGCGGAAGCCTCGCGGGATCCGGCAATGCGGGCGCGGCCGGATCCTTCGACGCGCGCGCACTGGCGTCGCCGCCCGGTTCATGGCCTGTCGCAGCGGACATCGAGACCCTCCTGTCCGCACCTGCAGGAAATCGCGTGCCCGGGGCAGCTGCCGGCTCCCGGGGTGCCGTCGTGGCCGTCCGGAAACGAGAGGGGTGCTGCGTGCCCCTATACTGGACATATCGGCATGGAGGACGCGGTGCGTATCGTCGGCAGGCGCAAGGAGCGCGAAATCCCCTTTCATGCGTCCGGCGAAGCACTGGTCGAAGGCGCTCGTTTCACCGCCGATCTCCGCCGGCTCCCGGGTGCCGGCTCGACTTTCATTCCGAAGGGCGTCTACCGCTTCCGAACGCACGAGGAAGCGGACCGGCAACGGCGCGAGTGCCTCGCCGCAGGAATGGCTGTGCTTGCCCTGGAGCGCTCCCGGCGATGACCGATGCGAGCCGCGCCGCGACGATCGACGATCTGAAGACACTGGTCGTGTCGCTCAACGAGCGGGGCGTCGAATACCTGCTGATCGGCGGATACGCGCTTGCCGCGCACGGTTATCACCGGGCTACCGTCGACATCGACCTCCTGGTGCCGGCTTCGCGCGAGACGGGGCACGCGCTGCGGCAGGCGCTCCTGGTGCTGCCCGACAAGGCTGCCAGGGACATCGACCCCGACTGGTTCGAAGAGGGCGACAACATCCGGGTAGCCGATGAGATCGTGGTGGACGTGATGTTCAACGCCGCCGGCGAGACCTTCGAGACGCTGCAGGCTTTCGCCGAGACGATCGAACTCGACGGCGTGCCGTTACGAACCGTCAACCTGGAGGGATTGCTGCGAACCAAACAGGGACTGCGCGAGAAGGACGTCGCAGATCGGCGCGTTCTCGAGGCAGCCCTTCGATCGGTCCGTAAGAACGAGGCGCCGGGTCCGCGCAACGAAGGCGGCGATTCGTGACGACAGCGCCGGGCCATGTGCCAGCTACGGGGCGAGGTCCTTTTTCGCCCCCTCCAGCGCCGCCTCGATCGCCTGGTCGACGCGTTCGAGCCAGACGAACTCGAGCCTGTCGCGCGCGTCGGCCGGGATCTCGTCGTAGTCGCGCCGGTTGCGCGCCGGCAGCATCACGCGCGTGATGCCGGCGGCGGCCGCGGCGACCACCTTCTCCTTGATGCCGCCCACCGGCAGCACGAGGCCGCGCAGGCTGATCTCGCCGGTCATCGCGGTGTCGCTGCGCACCGTGCGGCCGGTGAGCAGCGAGACGAGCGCCGTGTACATCGCCACGCCCGCGCTCGGTCCGTCCTTCGGCGTGGCGCCGGCCGGCACGTGGATATGGATGTCGATCTTCGCGAGGCGCTCCTCGTCGATGCCGAGGTCGCGCGCGCGATGCTTGACGATCGACAGCGCCGCCTGCGCGCTCTCGCGCATGACGTCGCCGAGCTGTCCGGTAAGGATCAGCGCGCCCTTGCCCGGCAGGCTCGTCGCTTCGATGAAGAGGATGTCGCCGCCGACCGGCGTCCACGCGAGGCCGGTGGCCACGCCCGGCGTGCTCGTGCGCATCGCGACTTCGTTCTCGAAGCGCGGCGCTCCGAGGATCTCGACGAGCTCGTCGACGCCGATGCGCATTTCGGTGGCCGATCCTTCGGCGATGCGCACGGCGGCGTGGCGCAGCGCGCGGCCGATCTCGCGTTCGAGGCTGCGCACGCCGGCTTCGCGCGTGTAGTCGCGGATGATCCGGTGCAGCGCTTCGTCGTCGATCGTCGCCTGTCCCTCGGCCAGGCCGTTCGCTTCGAGCTGGCGGCGGATCAGGTAGCGGCGCGCGATCTCGAACTTCTCGTTCTCGGTGTAGCCGGCGAGCGAGATGATCTCCATCCGGTCGCGCAGCGGCCCGGGAATCGTCTCGAGCATGTTCGCGGTGGCGATGAACACCACGCGGCTCAGGTCGAAGGGAACGCCGAGATAATTGTCGCGGAAAGTGGAGTTCTGTTCGGGGTCGAGCACCTCGAGCATCGCCGCCGACGGGTCGCCCTGGATGCCACGGCCCATCTTGTCGATCTCGTCGAGCATCATCACGCAGTCGCGCGCCTTGGCCTT
>ERZ778017.3549-NODE-3549-length-10938-cov-4.081779_pt1 | contig 10938 bp, 7 predicted proteins | sample MGYA00375747_ERZ778017 | MGnify/ENA primary metagenome ERZ778017 (study PRJEB29350, sample SAMN05509838) | bioreactor metagenome | biome: bioreactor; material: wastewater | place: South Africa: University of Cape Town | collected 2014-03-17 ... | reverse complement strand
CGCGCCACCCCTCATCCGCCCCTCCGGGGCACCTTCTCCCACAAGGGGAGAAGGGACAAAGCACGCTTACTCGCTTACAACATTGGTTTTCGATGGAACACCGACGACTACGATTCCGACGGCGACGACTTCCGCCCGGCGGGCCCCGCCCGCGACGGCGCGGCGCGGAGGTTGGCGAGCATCAGGGCCGACTCCCGGGGGAGGTGGCGGGCGCCGGCCAGGAAGGCGAGGGCCGCCGCGGCCAGGGCGGGCGCGGCGAGGACGAAGGCGGCGGCGAGGTTCTCCGGCGGTCGGCCGCCGACCGAGCGGGGCAAGGCCCCCAGGGAGGCGAAGACCCGTCCCAGCGGCGTGGCCATGGCGTCGGGCTGGCCGAAGACCTCCGCCCCCCACTGCAACAACCGGGGGGACCAGGCCACCCCCAGGAGATGGGCCGTCGCGACCGTCGCGCCGCAGGCCACCCCCCTCATGTTGGGCGCGGCCGCCGCCGCCACGATCGCGAAACACGGCCCGAGGTTGGCGAACAACAAGGCGACCGTCGCGAACAGGGTCGCGTACCGCCAGCCCCCGCCGGACCCCAGCACCGTCGCCAGCCAGCACGGCAAGGCCAGCCAGGCGGCCAGGGCCGGGACCAGGAAGTACGAGCGGGGCTCCCGCCGCCCCCAGAGATCGGCCGCGAACGCGCCGACCAAGAGGCCGACGGCCGCCGCGGCGGGGACCACCGTCGCCGACACCCGCGCCGCGTGGTCTTCCGGCAAGCCGCGGGCGCCGATCAGGAACGTCGGCAGCCAGGCGTCCAGGCCGCCGATCGCCAGGCCGGTGAACGTCAGCCCCAGGACCGAATAGGTGAAGGAGGAGTTGACCATCAGGTCGACGTAGTCCTCGGCCGAGGCCCCGCGGCGCTCGTGGTCGCGGAGCCGGGCGACGGCGACCCCCTCGCCGGCGCCTCGAACCGGATCGGGGAACGTCAGCGCCGCCAGGGCCAGCACCAAGGCCGGGGCGCCGCCGGCCAGGAACGCGGTCTGCCAGGTCGCCGCGTCGGCCAGCGCCGGGCCGAGGTTCAACGCCAGGGCCATGCCGACGGGCCCCGCCAGGAAGTAGACCGCGAGCGCCCGCGCCCGGACGGTCCCGGGAAAGACGTCCATGACCAACGTCAGGGCCGCCACCCCGAAGGTGGCCGTCCCCACCCCCACCAAGGCCCGCGCCCGTTGCAGCGACTGGAACGAGTCCGCCAGGCCGACGCCGACGCTCGCCAGGCCGAAGACGGCGATCCCCAGGGCGAGGACCCGCGCCCTGCGGGTGTGATCGACGAAGTAGCCGAGCGTCGGCGCCCAAAGCGCCGCGGCGACCAGGGGGAGGGCCTCCAGCCAATCGGCCTGGTCCTCCCAGAGATCCAGTTCCAGGCCGATGGGTCGGATCAAGGCGGCGAAGAGGCCGCGGTCGACGGCGGCCAGGATGTTGGCGGCGAAGAGGAACGCCAGCATCGCCCAGCCCCACCTCGGGGCCGGTCGGGACGTCGGCGGGGGGTCGCCCCCCCGGCCCGGCGGCGTGGCCCCCTGGTCCGCGATCGGCTCGTCGCTCGGCTGGATCACGGACGTGGGCCTCCGCCGCGGTCGTCCCCCGGCCGCGCCGGGGGTTGGGACCGGAATCGGGCCCCGAGGTTCGATCCTAACCGCCGTCCGGGGCGCGGTCCAGGGGCGAGACGGGCCGGTCGCGCCGGCTTCGCCGGTTTTCCCGAAAGCCCGGGGCCGGAAGACGCCGATGTTAAGGGACGTAACGGGAGGGCCGGGCGCGGCCGTCAAAAGCCGCGTCGCGCGTTCCGGAGGCGGAGCCTCCGGGACCGCCGGCCCGCGGGCCGAAAGGCCGACCCGGTTTCGATCGCTCTCGGCCGCGCGTCGATCCGCCCTCTCGCCCGAGGGACGACGGCCGCGGCGATCTGGGAAAGGAGTTCCCGAATGCGTCGCCTCAATCGCTTGGTCCCGAGCCTGCTCGGCGTGGCCCTGGCCGTCCCGCTCGGCGGCGCGGCGTTCGGTCAGGCCGCCGCGACGACGCCCGAGGCCGCCACGCACGATCACAAGGGCCTCTTCGGCGCGCGTCACTGCCCCGAATGCCAGCGGATGCGCTTCAAGGCCCGCTACGGGACCGAGCCGCCGCCGATCCCGACCACGCCTCCGGAGATCGCCGCCCAGGCCCAGGCGGGACCGCATACCCACGCCCACGTCCACAACCAGCAGGGGGCGATCCAGTCGATGATGGTCCAGCGGGGCGCGGCGGTCGCGCCGGGCTCGACCGGCTGCATCGAATGCGAGCGGGACGCCGCGGCGATGGGGGGGACGATCGTCCCCGGCTCGATCGTCGTGACCGACTCCGGGACGGCCCTTCCGCCGGGACGCGCCGTGGTCGGCGGCGAGGCGATGGCCGCCCAGTTCCCCGCCGGCCGCGCCGTGGTCGGCGCCGCGCCGGAGCCGATCGGCGCCGCCCGCGCCAGCCAGGGTCACTTCACGCCGGTCGCGGGCGCGATGGCCGCCGGCGGCGGGGCCCCCCGCGACCCGTCGGTGGCGCGATCGGCCCTGCTCCCGGCGCAGACCCCCGTCGGCACCCACCACGGCGTCCCCCGGCCCCGGATCATCGGCCACCTCCTGGACATCCCCGACCTGACCAGGATCGGCCGCGGCCGCCGCGAGCGGAGCGAGCGCGCCGCCCGCTCGGCCCACGCCTCGGTCTCCTACGGCGACTCCGCCGGCCCCGTCACCGACCTCCCCGCCTCCATGGTCTACGGCGACGACCGCTGAGCCCGACCGCGCCGGGCCCGCCCGACCGGCCCGGACGGAAACCGACGATCGCGACGGCCGGCCCGTCTTCCCGGATTGCGACGGGGGGGCGGGCCGCCTCGCCGTTTCGAACGCCGGAATCCGTCGAGCGCCCCCCCGCGGCGGGCCGATTCCTTTGGGGCAAGGCCAGAGATGGCCGCGGGTGATCGTCGGAGACGCCCCGCGCAGGACGCCGGGGGACCTCGGTCCCCGGCTCGTTCGCCTTCGGACGATTCAGGAGGATACACGCGACATAGGTAAGGGATTGACCATGCGTTGCTTCGGAGAATGGCGACGGGCGGCGATCGCCCTGGGGCTCGCCGTCGCGCTCGGGACGGGCCTGGCGGAGTCGACGAGGGCCGGCATCTTCTTCCACACGATCCCCAGGGAGGCGCCCGCCTACGACTACGCCACCGGCGGCGAGTTCTTCGCGCCCCCGGTCCCCTACGGCCACTACGCCAAGGATCCCGTCGGCCACGTCGCCGAGAAGGCCGCCCTTGCAAGCGGCGCCGCCCACGGCCTGATGAACGGCCTGGGAAGCCACCTGCACGGCCTGGGCCACGGCCACGGCCTGGGATGCGGCGCCGGCGGTTGCGGCCACGGCCTCGGCCACGGCCTCGGCGGCGCCGGCCGCGGGCTCGGCTCCGGCGGACTGGGCCACGGACCCGGCGGCCACGGCCTGGGATGCGGGCTCGGCGGCTGCGGGCTCGGCGGGGACCTGGGCGCGGGGGGTTGCGGCGTCGCCGGCCACGTCCACGCGGCGGGCGCCAATTGCGGCGATCCGCGCGGGACGACGGTGGTCGCGACCAGGCGGGTGAAGAACTTCGGCCCGATCCACCCGACGACGGTGGTCGCGACCGCCCAGACGGCCCCCTCGGCGCAGGCGGTCGTGCTGCCGACGACGCAGGTCGGCCACGTCGTCGACCCCTGCTCGGCCTGCCACGGCCGGGGCTGCGGGCTGTGCGGCGGCGGACTGCTCGGCAAGCTCAAGTGCAACCTCTGCGGCGGCCGCGGTTGCGGCGGCTGCGGCGGCCTGGGCGTGGGCGACCCCTGCTCCTCCTGCGGCGGCAACGGCTGCGGACTGTGCAACGGCTGCGGCCTCCTGAACAAGCTAAAGCAGTGCCTCTTCTGCCACGGCGCCGGCTGCAAGTTCTGCTCGCCGAACCTCAAGGGCAAGCTCCACGGGTTGCTCGGCGGACTGATGGGTCCCAAGTTCGACTACTTCGTCGGCGCCGGCGGCCCGGTCCCGCTCACCCCCGGCTACGTCCCCTATATCGTCACGACCCGATCCCCCCGCGACTTCTTCGCCTTTCCGCCTCGCACCCCGGACGGCTTCTGACCGATCCCTGATCCAGACGTCGCGACGGCCAAGGGCCCGGCGGACGACCTCCGCCGGGCCTTCGCCGTTTCCGACGGCCGGGGAGGATCCCCGGCCCGACCGCACCGGCTTCCCATCCGACCCGGCAGGATCGATCACGAGGACGACATGACCGCAAGCCCCCACCGACGCGCCGGCCTCGCCGCGGCCGCCGTCGCGCTCGCCCTGGCCGCCGGGTCCGCCGGCGCCGCCCGCGCCCAAAGCAGCCCCCCGCCCCGCGTCCCCGAACTGGAGGAGCGCAGCGGCCTGTTGATGCGCTTCACCGACCCTCCCGGCCGAGTCCCGCCGGACCCCCTGCGCGACTACTTCTACGCCACCCGCTACGCCGACCGCGGCCGGGTCAGCCACCTCCGGATCAACCCCCGAAGCCAGGGCCTCTACGGCCTGGGCTGGAAGGGCGCCGACACCGAGAGCGTCTACCCGTTCTTCTACGGCAACCCCGGAACGTCCACCGTCACCGCCTACAGCAAGCCCTGGCCCCGCCCCCTGCGCGCCGTCCAGTCGGCCCTTCACCCGTTCAAGCCCGTGGGCATGTACTACGCGGAAGGCTCCTACGTCCCGATCTACGACATCGATCCGGTCGTCCCCGGCCCCGGCCCCTATCCGTACCCGTTCTACTTCAACTGGTTCAAGGGAGGCTGAGCCCCGTCCCGCCCGCGCGGTCGGCGGCGCCACGCCCCGACCGCGCGGAGACGCCTCCCCGCCTTGCCCAACCCTCCCGGTCGTCCGGTGGAAAACGGCGGCCCGTCGCGACTTGGGCCGCGGCCGGTCCAAGCGGATCCTTGACAGCGATGGGGCGTTGATATAGGTTGTCCAAACTCGTTGCAAGGCCAGGCGTGTTCGCGCGCTACGGAGCGAACCGCGAGCCGCCTCCCCCTTGGGACGCGACGCCCCGACCCTCGCGACGGTCGGCCCCGCCGCCCCCCCAACGTCGTCCCGCACCTTGGTGTAGAGTAGAGGCCCCATGGACAACCCGATTCAGGTCGACCTGGGCCGAATCGCGCAAGACCTGCAGATCCGGCGCGTTCAGGTGGAAAGCGTCGTCCAGCTTCTGGACGAGGGCAACACCGTCCCGTTCATCACGCGCTACCGGAAGGAGCGGACCGGCAACCTCAACGAGGTGGCGATCCACGAGATCCAGGTCCGGGTCCAAAGGCTTCGCGAACTCGCCGAGCGCAAAGAGACGATCCTCAAGACGATCGAGAAGCAAGGCAAGCTCGCGCCCGAACTCGAGGCCGCCATCCGCGGGGCCGAGAACGCCAAGCGGCTGGAAGACCTCTACCTGCCGTTCAAGCCCCGAAAACGGACCAAGGCGTCGGAGGCCCGCGACAAGGGCCTGGAACCGCTCGCCGTCCGGATCTGGAACCGCGACGACACCCTGACCGACTTGCCCGCCGCCGCCTCCGAGTTCATCGACGCCGAGAAGGGACTCGAATCGGCCGACAAGGTCCTGGAGGGGGTCCGCCACATCCTGGCGGAGGCCGTCAGCGAAATGGCCGCCGTCCGCGAGGCCGTCCGCGCGGCCGTCTGGAGGACCGGCCGGATCGTCACCTCCAAGGGAGACGTCGCCGAGGGCCAGGGCCAGGAATACCGCGACTACTTCGACTACGCCGAACCCCTCTCCCAGGTCCCCCCCCACCGTGTCCTGGCCATCAACCGCGGCGACAAGGAAGGACCGCTGAAGGTCAAGCTGGAGGTCGTCCGCCCCGAGGTCGACGCCGCGTTCCTCGCCACCCTGCCGCTGGAGGGCCACCCCCAGGCCGACGCCTTCCGCGACGCGGCCATGGACGCCCTGGAACGCCTGATCCTCCCCAGCCTGGAACGCGAGGTCCGCCACGACCTGACCGAGACGGCCGAGAAACACGCCGTTGACGTCTTCGCCCGCAACCTCCGCAGCCTCCTGCTCCAACCGCCGATCCCCAAGCAGGTCGTCCTGGCCGTCGACCCCGGCCAGCGCTCCGGATGCAAGCTGGCGGTGCTCGACCCCAACGGCGGCCTCCTGGAACAAGGGATCGTCTACCCCCACGCCCCCCAGGGCCGCCGCTCCGAGGCCAAGGCCCTCATCAAGGATTTGGTGGGCCGGCACAAGGTCAACGTCGTCGCCATCGGCAACGGCACCGCCTGCCGCGAGACCGAGGAGCTGATCGCCGAGATCATCGCCGAGGGCCGCGCGTTCAGCACCGACCCCGAGGCCCGCGCCGCCGCCCAGGCCGCCTACGAGGCGGCCCTCAAGGCCCCCGCCCCGACCCCCGAACCCCCGGCCGACGAGCCCTCGACGCCCGAGACCGCCAGCCCGGAGGCGCCCGTCGCCGAAACCCCGACCGTGGACCAGCCCGCCGTCGAGACCCCGGCCGTCGAGACGTCCGCCGCCGAAACTCCGACCGTGGACCACTCCGTCGCGGAAGCCCCGGCCGTCGCGGCGGTCACCGTCGAAGCCCCGGCCGTCGAAGCCCCGGCGGTCGAAGCCCCGGCGGTCGAGGCGTCCGCCGCCGAAACCCCGACCGAGGATTACCCCGCCGTCGAAGCTCCAGTCGTCGAGGCCGGCCCCTACGTCGTCCCCGACGGGCCCGAGGAGGAAGACGAGGAGCCCGACGACGAGGGACCGCCGCCGATCACGGGCGGCGCCCCCGAGGCCGAGACCCCCGAGACCGAGACCGGCGTCGGCGGCAACGGAGACGCCTCGCCGAGCGACGCCGCGGACCAGCCCCGGCCGCTCGACGGCGGCGATCAACCCCCCCCCGTCGCCGAGACGGCCGCGGCGAGCGAGCCCGTCGCCGAGGCCCCCGTCGCCGAGGCCCCCGTCGCCGAGACGGCCGCGGCGAGCGAGCCGGCTGCGGCGGAGGCGCCCGAGACGGTCGCCCCCGCCCCGTCGGAGCCGTCGGAGGAGGCCAGCCCCGCCGAGCCGGCCCCGCCCCGGACCAGGGAGCGAGAGGGGGGGCGAGGCGGAGGCCGTCGCGGCAAGGGTCGAGGCGCGCGCGGCCGCGGCCAGGCGGCCTCGCGGCAACTTCCCCCCGCGCCTCACGAGGCCGACGAGGTCATCGCCCAGCTCGCCTACGTCATCGTCAACGAGGCCGGCGCCAGCGTCTACTCCGCCAGTCCCATAGGCCGGGAGGAACTCCCCGAGTTCGACGCCACCCTCCGAAGCGCCATCTCCATCGGTCGCCGGCTTCAAGATCCGCTCTCGGAACTGGTCAAGATCGAGCCCCAGAACATCGGCGTCGGTCTCTACCAGCACGACGTCAGCCCCAAGCAGCTCAAGGAGTCGCTCGACGCCGTGATCGCCTCGTGCGTGAACTTCGTCGGCGTCGACCTGAACACCGCCAGCGTGCCCTTGCTCCGTCACGTCTCGGGCCTGAACCAACTGACGGCCCGGCGGATCGCCGACCGCCGCAAGGAGAAAGGCGGGTTCTTCACCCGCGAGGACCTGATGGAGGTCGACGGGATCGGCCCGGCCACCTTCACCCAGGCCGCCGGCTTCCTCAAGATCGCCGACGGCCCCCACCCGCTCGACCGCACCTGGGTCCACCCCGAGAGCTACCCCGCGGCGCTGAAGCTCCTGGAGAAGTTCGAGTACGGCCCCGAGGTCGTCCGCGACAAGGAGAAGCTCCCCGAGCTCAGGGCCAAGCTGGCCGAGGCCGACGTCCCCGCCCTGGCGACGGAACTGGAGATCGGCGAGCCGACGCTCAAGGACATCATCGAGGCCCTCGGCCGACCCGAGCGCGACCCCCGCGACGACCTGCCCAAGCCGATCTTCAAGAAGGGGATCCTCAAGCTCGAGGATCTGGCCGCCGGGATGGAGCTGAAGGGGACGGTGCTCAACGTCGTCGACTTCGGCGCGTTCGTCGACATCGGGCTGAAGGACTCCGGGCTGGTCCACATCAGCCAGTTGGCCAACCGCTACGTCAAGAGCCCGCACGACGTGGTCAGCGTCGGCGACGTCGTGACCGTCTGGGTCATGGCGGTCGACCAGGACCGCAAGCGGGTCTCGCTGACGATGGTCAAGCCGGGGACCGAACGCCACCGCGGCGGCGGCGGTCGCCGCGGCGAGGGAGGCCCGCCCCGAGGCCAGGGACCCGAGGGCCAGGGCCGTCGCGGTCGCGGGCCGCGGCCGGGACCGTCGAACCTGACCGCCCCGCCGGTCGGCGCGCCGCCGGTCGACTCCCGCCCCGAGGGGGGCGAGGCCGATCCCCGCCGCGGCGGCTTCCGCGGCGGACGCCCGCCGGGCCCCGGCGGACGCGGCCCCGGCGGACGCGGCCCCGGCGGCGCCCACGGTCGCGACGGAGGACGCTTCGGCGGCCCCCGATTCGAACGCGCCGAAGCCCCCCAGGCCCCGCGGCCGTCCCGCCCCGCGCCCCCGCCCCCCCCGTTGTCCAAGGACGCCCTCACCGGCAACGTCCCGCTGCGGAGCTTCGGCCAACTCAAGCAACTCTGGTCCGCCCGCGAGGACGAAGACCCCCCCACGCCGCAAGGGGGCGCGGCCCCTCCGCCCGCGACCGACGAACCCGGACGCGAGTCCGACTCGTAGAATAGAGATCGAGAGGCCCGCGTCCGCCGTGGAACGCCGCGGCGGACGTTCAGCACGGACGGGGGACGGGAGTTCCATGGGTGTCTTCGCCTGGCGCAACCTCTTGACGCGCCCCATGCGCACGCTCCTGGCCTTGATCGGGCTGTCGATCCCGATCCTGGGCGTGCTCGGCCTGTTCAGCCTCTCCGACGGCCTGCGGAACATGGTCGGCGACACCCTCAGCCAGATCGAGGGGGTCATGGTCATGAGCGAGAACTCCCCCAGCCCCGTCGCCAGTTCCATGACCACCGACGTGGTCGCCAAGATCCGCGCCATCCCCGGCGTCCGCGCCGCGGCCCCGGAGGTCTGGCGGCTCGCGCCGGACGTCGAGGGCCGCGGCCTGACCAGCCGCCTGATCGGCGGCGTGATGACCAAGAGCTGGAACAGCATGCTCGACCAGCCGGTCGTCACCGGACAGGACATCGCCGCGCACGCCAAGCTAAGAAGCGCCGTCTATCCGCGATCGCTGAAGACCAAGGGCGAGGGCCGATTCCTGAACGAAGGCGACGTCGGCAAGCCCAACGTCGTCATCAGCCGAAAACTCGCCAAGCAGTTCGGCGCCGGTCCCGGAGAGCCCAAGAAGGTCGGCGACCGCCTGCGGATCTCCGACGTCGACTGCACCATCGTCGGCCTCTACGACACCGGCTCGATGCTCCTGGACGGAGTGATCGTCATGGACATCGGCATGGCCAGGAAGCTTCTGGGGATGGCCCCGGAGACCGTCTCGGCGGTTTACGTCGAGGCCGACACCCCCCCCGGCTACGAGGCGATCCGCGAGGCCATCGAGAAGGCCGAGCCCACCGTCACCGCCCGCAGCATGAACGAGGTCCAGTCCAGCTTCAACGTGATGATGAGCGAGGTGGACAAGGTTCTGATGCTGGTCGTCAGCCTGGCCCTGGCCGTCGGGGTGGTGGGGATCGTCAACACCATGCTGATGAGCACCACCGAGCGATTCGTGGAGTTCGGCGTCCTGCGCACCCTCGGCTGGTCGCAGGCCGACGTCCTGCGGCTGGTGACCACCGAGAGCGCCTGCCTGGGCCTTCTGGCCGGCGTGGTCGGCTGCCTGCTGGCCTGGGCGGGGGCGACCGTGGCCAACCAGTTCCTGGGCGGCGGAATCCGCCTGGGCGTGACCCCGGGCTCGATGGCCCTGGGCCTGGGCCTGTCGGTCGCCACCGGCGTGCTCGGCGGATTCTACCCGGCATGGAAGGCCGCGCGGATGGCCCCCATGGAGGCCATCCGTCTGGGCTCGCGCTGACCAAGGGACGCCCCGGACGAAGGAGTCGCGATGATCGACGTGGTGGACGTCCACAAGACGTACAAAAGCGGGACCCGCGAGGTCCACGCGCTTCGGGGCGTCACCTGCCACATCCAAAAGGGCAGGCGCGCCTTCATCGTCGGCCCCAGCGGCTCGGGCAAGAGCACGCTCTTGTACATGCTGGGGGTCGTCGACCACCCCACCAGCGGCCGAATCCTGGTCGAGGGCCGCGACCTGACCGCGATGTCCGAGGCCGAGCGCAACGACTACCGTCGCGACCGCGTGGGGTTCATCTTCCAGTCGTTCAACCTCATCGGCAACCTCTCGGCGATCGAGAACGTCCTGGTCCCGTTCCTCCCCCGCGGCGTCACCCCCGAGCGCCGCGATCGCGCCAAGGAACTGCTGATCCGCGTCGGCCTGGGAGATCGCCTGGACCACCGCCCGTACCAACTCTCCGGCGGCGAGCAACAGCGCGTCGCCATCGCGAGGGCGCTGGTGAAAGACCCCGACCTGCTCCTGGCCGACGAACCGACCGGCGAGCTGGACAGCAAGGCGGGCGACGAGATCCACCACCTGCTCCGCGAATTGCAGGAGACGTCCGAGGCCACCCTCGTCGTCGTCACCCACGACCGTCGGTTCATCACCCCGCAAGACCTGGTGCTGGAGATCCAGGACGGCCTTCTGGCCGGCGACGACGACGCCGAACCCGCCGGCGGCCTCCGCTCCGCCGCCGACGCCGCGAGTTGACCCCCCCCGCGCCGTCCGCCCGACGAGTTCGGCGATTCGAGGCTTGAAACGTCGAGTGGGCCGGGCGAGCGCGGCCCTGCTCGCGGCGCCGAGCGCGTCGATGTCGACCGTCCCGTCAGGTATGACGACGGATGCGACGTACGGAATCTTCGTCGGATGGGATTCGCGACTTCCGGGATTCCGCCTT
>ERZ778017.3548-NODE-3548-length-10939-cov-9.908122_pt1 | contig 10939 bp, 9 predicted proteins | sample MGYA00375747_ERZ778017 | MGnify/ENA primary metagenome ERZ778017 (study PRJEB29350, sample SAMN05509838) | bioreactor metagenome | biome: bioreactor; material: wastewater | place: South Africa: University of Cape Town | collected 2014-03-17 ... | reverse complement strand
GTCGATCACCGACTTCGGCATCTTCATCGGCCTGGACGGCGGCATCGACGGCCTGATCCACCTGTCCGACATCAGCTGGAACTCCACCGGCGAGGAAATCGCCCGCAACTACAAGAAGGGCGACACGCTCGAGGCGGTGGTGCTGGCGGTGGACCCGGAGCGCGAGCGCATTTCGCTGGGCGTCAAGCAGATGGAACAGGATCCGCTTGGCCAGTTCATGGCTGCCAACCCGAAGGGCACCAAGGTCAAGGGCACTGTCAAGGAAGTGGACGCCAAGGGTGCGGTCATCGATCTGGGCGAGGGCGTGGAAGGCTACGTGTCCGTGCGCGACATCAGCCACGAGCGCACCGAAGACGCCAGCCAGGTGCTGAAGGTCGGCCAGGAAGTCGAGGCCAAGTTCGTGGGCATGGACCGCAAGGGCCGCAGCCTGCAGCTATCGATCAAGGACAAGGACGCCGCCGAGACCGCCGAAGCACTGGCCGAGTACAACAAGGCCCACGCCGATGCCGCCAGCGGCACCACCAAGCTGGGCGCGCTGCTGCGCGAGCAGCTGAACAGCAAGGCCGACTGATCCATCCGGCCGTTTGACATGCGGCGGCCCGGCTTCGGCCGGGCCGCCGTTTTCTCGGCGCCCGAACCCACATCGCAATGACCAAGTCCGAACTCATCGAACTGCTCGCTCGCCGCCAGCCGCATCTCAAAGCCGACGACGTCGACATGGCGGTGAAGACGCTGCTGCAGATGATGGGAGCGGCGCTGGCCGCCGGCGAGCGGATCGAGATCCGCGGGTTCGGCAGTTTTTCGCTGCATTACCGGCCGCCACGCACCGGCCGCAATCCGAAGACCGGCGATGCCGTCGCCCTGCCGGGCAAGCATGTGCCGCACTTCAAGCCGGGCAAGGAACTGCGCGAGCGGGTCACCGGCGTATTGCCGCTGCCTGTTCAGGACTGACGCGGCACCGGGGACGCGGATCAGCGGTCCAGTCCGTTAAGCTTGCGGGGTTGCCGCAACCGGATTCCAGACCGTGGCGTCATTCATTCGATTTGTTGCCGCCGTCGCCTGCCTGTTGGCCGGCGGAGTCGTCGGCGCGCTCAACCCCCAGCCGATCGCGCTGGACCTCGGCTTCGCCACGTTGCACACCAGCCTCGGGCTGGGTGTCCTCGTCGCGCTCCTGCTGGGCGTACTGGCGGGCGGGTTGCTGGTGACGGTTGGCGTGGTGGCGCCGCTGCGGCAACGGCTGCGCCGTGCGGAGAGCGCGGGCGGACCGGCAACGGAACCAGGGAGCTGATCGTGGATTTTCTCAACCAGTGGATGTGGTTCGTCATCTTCGTGCCGCTGGCCGCCCTGCTGGGCTGGGTGGTCGGCCGCCGTGGCGGCGAGCAGCACAGCGGCAACCAGGTCAGCAAGCTGTCGACCACCTATTTCCGCGGTCTGAACTACCTGCTCAACGAGCAGCCAGACAAGGCGATCGAGTTGTTCCTGCACGTCGCCGAACTGGACAGGGACACCTTCGAGACTCAGGTCGCGCTGGGCCATCTGTTTCGCCGGCGCGGCGAGGTCGATCGTGCGATCCGCCTGCACCAGGCCTTGGCGCAGCGGCCGGACCTGAGCGACCTGCAGAAGATCCAGGCGCTGTCGGCGCTCGGCGAGGACTACATGCGTGCGGGGCTGCTGGACCGGGCCGAGACCGTGTTCAACGATCTCGCCCAGCTGGACCAGCGCGCGCCGCAGGCATTGCGGCACCTGATCGGCATCTACCAGTCGGAGCGGGACTGGGAGAAGGCGATCGGCAACGCCACCCGCTTCGAGGAGGTTTCGGGCGAGCCGATGGGCAAGCTGATCGGGCAGTTCGAATGCGAACTGGCCGATCGCCACCGTGCCAACGGCGAGATCGAGGCGGCGCGCGCGGCGCTGGCGCGTGCCTACGCCGCGGATCCAACCTCGGTGCGCGCAGGGATCGCCGAGGGCCGCATCGAGGCCGAGGCCGGCAATCCGCAGGGCGCGATCCGTGCGCTGGAGCGGGCCGCGCGACACGACCCGGAATACCTGCCGGTGATCCTGCCGATGCTGCTGGAAAATTACACCAGGGCTGGCGAGCGCACCGGCGCGCGCGCCTTCCTGAGCGAGATGAGTGAGCACTATCGCGGCATCGCGCCGGTGCTGGCGCTCACCCGGATGGTCGAGACGGAGGAGGGGGTGAGCGCCGCCCGTCGCTTCCTCGCCGAGCAGCTCAAGGATCGGCCATCGGTGCGCGGTGAGGCAGCGCTGATCGACCTCAGTCTGGCCGACCGGGCCGATGCCGAGGCGACCCTGCACGACCTCAAGCTGGTCACCGACCAGTTGCTGGTGCGCAATCCGAGTTACCGCTGCAACCGGTGTGGCTTCGGCGCGCGCAGCCATCACTGGCAGTGTCCCAGCTGCAAGGAGTGGGGCACGGTGAAGCCGCTGCTGAACTATGCGGTGGTCTGAGCTGGCGCTGCTGTCCGCGGCGGCGTTCGCGCTTTCCTGTTTTGCCACCGCCTGGGCGCGCGCGCATGCGCGCCGCCGCGGCATGCTGGACCTGCCCGGCGAACGTCGAAGCCACGATCAGCCCACCCCGCGTGGTGGGGGGATCGGCATTGCCGTGGCAGCGCTGTGCGCCTGCGCTTGGCTGGCCTGGGTGGATGACGGAGGTTGGGGCTGGGTTGCTGCCGGCCTTGTGCTGGTGGCCGGCGCCGGCTGGTGGGATGACCATCGCCCGCTGGCGGCGTGGCCGCGTCTGCTTGCGCACGTCGTGGCAGGCGCCTGCCTTGCCGCTGGCATGCAGCAGTCGGGGGCGCCGGCAGCAGCAATGCTGATCGCGCTGCTGCTGGTGCCGGTGCTGGTGAACGTGTGGAATTTCATCGACGGCATCGATGGGCTGGCGACCAGCCAGGCGCTGCTGGCTGCGCTGGCGGGCGCCTTGACCCTGAATGGGTCCGGCCGGCTGCTGGCGCTGGTGGTGGCCGCCGCCTGCTGCGGTTTCCTGCCATTCAACCTGCCGAAGGCGCGGATCTTCCTCGGTGACGTGGGCAGCGGGGCACTGGGCTATCTGCTGGCGGCGATCGTGGTCATCGGGTTGTCCAGTCATCCGGTTGCGGCGTGGCCGCTCCTGCTGCTGCCGCTGGCCAGTTGCGTGGTCGATGCGGGGTTCACCCTGGCGCGACGGATCCTCCGCGGCGAGCCGTGGTGGCAACCGCACGTGCAGCATCTTTACCAGCGTCTCGCTCGCCGCCATGGGCATGCGCGGGTTGCGCTCGCCTACGCGGGATGGACGACGCTGGCGATCGGGATCATGCTAGGGCTTTACCGGGCGCCGGAAGTCGGGGCCTGGGTCGGCACCGCCGCGTTTATTGGACTGTCGATGGCCGCATGGCTCCACCTGCAGCGCAGGCTCGGAAACGGAAACGAAGGAATTGGTTGATGGGCGCATGGAAGGATCGGCTCAGGCACCGGCTGCCGCGCATGGCAGTAGTGGTGCACGATCTTGCGATGGTGTGGGTCTGTTGGCAGGGACTGCACTACCTGCGCTACGCGCTGCAGCCGACCCCGCTCGATCTGGCGCCGTTTTCCAGCACCGTTGCCATCGTGCTGGTCGCCCAGGGCCTGGTGTCCTGGCGGGTCGGGCTGTACAGGGGTCTGTGGCGCTTCGCCAGCGTTCCTGACCTGCTCAATATCTTCAAGGCCAGCGTGGTGGGATTGCTGGCGGTAGTGGCGGGGCTGTTCTTCTACAGCCGCCTCGACCTGGTGTCGCGCGCGGCGCTGCTGCTGTATCCGTTCGTGCTCACAGTCCTGCTGGGCGCGCCACGCCTGATTTTCCGGGCCTGGAAAGACCACAGTCTGCAGCAGGCCGTCGAGGGCGCCGAGCGGGTGCTGATCCTCGGTGCCGGCCAGGCCGGCGAGGCGCTTGTGCGCGATCTCCGACGGCTCGGGCGCTACGACCCCATCGGCTTTCTGGACGACGCGGCGTCGCTGCGCGGCACCCGGCTGCAGGGTCTGCCGGTGCTGGGCAGGATCGCGGAGGTTGCGCGTATCGCCAAGGAGACGGGCGCCCAGCTGCTGGTGATCGCGATGCCCTCGGTCGACGCCACGGTCATGCGGCGGGTGATCGAGCTGTGCGAGGAAAGCCATCTGCCGTTCCGCACGGTGCCGCGGCTCACTGACGTCCTGGAGGGCCGCTCGTTGCCCGGGCAACTGAAGGAAGTTGCGATCGAGGACCTGCTCGGCCGGCAGCCGCGCAGTCCGGACTGGAAGGCGATCCGCGGCTGGCTGGGTGGACGTTCGGTACTCGTGACAGGTGCGGGCGGATCGATCGGTTCCGAGCTATGCCGCCAGTGCGCCCGCCACGGCGCCAAGCGCATCGCTCTGGTCGAGATCGACGAACTGGCCCTGTTGACCACCACTGCGGAGCTTCGCCGTGACTTCCCCGGCATTGATTGCGTGCCGGTGCTCGGCGACTGTGGCGACCAGGCGGTCATCGCGCACGCATTGAAGCTGGTGGAGCCGGAGTCGGTATTCCATGCCGCTGCCTACAAGCAGGTGCCGCTGTTGCAGGGGCAGTTGCGCGAAGCGGTGCGCAACAATGCGCTGGCCACCCATGTGGTGGCGAAGGCAAGCCGCGAAGCGAACGTCGGCACCTTCGTGCTGGTGTCGACGGACAAGGCGGTGGACCCGGTGAACGTGCTGGGTGCCAGCAAGCGCCTGGCCGAGATGGCCTGCCAGGCGCTGGTGGATGCACGCTCCACCCGCATGGTGACGGTACGCTTCGGCAACGTGCTGGATTCCGCTGGCAGCGTGGTCCCGCTGTTCCGCGAACAGATCCGCCGCGGTGGTCCGGTAACGGTCACCGACCCGGACGTGACGCGCTACTTCATGACCATTCCCGAAGCCTGTCTGCTGATCCTGCAGGCGGCGTCGATCGGCGCGCAGCAGGCGGTCTACACCCTGGACATGGGTGAACCGGTGCCCATCCGGGTACTGGCCGAGCAGATGATCCGGCTGGCCGGCAAGCAGCCGGGCAAGGACGTGGCCATCGAATACATCGGCCTGCGCCCCGGTGAGCGACTCCACGAGACGCTGTTCCACGCCGACGAGCGCTACAGCAGCACTATCTATCCCGAAATCCTGCAGGCCGAGCCGCGTGCGGTGATGCCGGAACGGGTCACCCAGGCGCTGGAGCGGTTGTGGGCCGGCGTCCGCGCCTACGACCTCGAGGCACTGGCCCACGCCCTGCGCGAGGCGGTGCCCGAATTCACTCCAGTCGAGGATGAGACCGGTAACCGGCCGGCGACCGTTGTGGTGTTTCCGGGCCGGCGCGCGAAGGCCCGGTAACACGCGCGCGGTAGAATCGGCGGATGCCAAATCCGAATGCAGTGCGGCGCATCCGCAAGGCGGTGTTCCCGGTCGCAGGCCTGGGCACCCGCTTCCTTCCCGCCACCAAGACCGTTCCCAAGGAGATGCTGCCGATCGTCGACCGGCCGCTGATCCAGTACGCGGTCGACGAGGCCATTGCCGCCGGTTGCGACACCCTCGTTTTCGTCACCAACCGCTACAAGCATGCGGTAGCCGACTACTTCGACAAGGCCTACGAGCTTGAACAGAAGCTGGAAAAGGCCGGCAAGCAGGACCAGCTGGCGCTGATCCGCAACGTCCTTCCGGAAGGCGTGCGCGCAGTGTTCGTCACCCAGGCCGAAGCGCTGGGGCTGGGACATGCGGTGCTGTGCGCCCGCCCGGTGGTCGGTAACGAGCCGTTTGCCGTATTGCTGCCGGATGACCTGATCTGGAGCAAGGGCGATGGTGCGCTCAAGCAGATGGCCGACCACGCCCAAGCCAGCGGCGGCAGTGCGGTGGCGGTGCAGGATGTTCCCCGCGAGCAGACCGGCAGCTACGGCATCGTGGCCACCGACGCCTTCGATGGCCAGAGCGGCCGCATCCGCCAGATCGTGGAGAAGCCCGATCCGGCACATGCGCCCAGCAACCTGGCCGTGGTCGGGCGCTACATCCTCACCCCGGCCATCTTTGACCTGCTGGAAACCACCCAGAAGGGTACCGGCGGCGAAATCCAGCTGACTGATGCGATCGCCGCGCTGCTGGAGGTGGAGCGTGTTGATGCCTTCCGCTTCCGCGGCACCCGCTTCGACTGCGGCACCCATATCGGACTGATCGAGGCGACCATCCGCTATGCGCTGGACAACGAGAAGCTCAGCGATGCGGCGCGCGACCTCATGCAGAACGCCTTGGGCGAGATGGGCGTGTTCGAGACCTGATTACCGGCGGGTGCGCCGGAGTCCAATGTGAGAACGGCGCCTTGCGGCGCCGTTCTCCGTTTCCAGACAGCGGTCAGAGCGCTTCGAAAATCCCCGCTGCGCCCATGCCGGTGCCGATGCACATCGTCACCATCCCGTACTTCTGCTGGCGGCGACGCAGGCCATGGACAATCGTGGCGGTGCGCACCGCGCCGGTCGCGCCCAGCGGGTGTCCCAGAGCGATCGCGCCACCCAGCGGGTTGACCTTGGCCGGGTCCAGCCCGCAGTCGTTGATCACCGCCAGCGACTGCGCGGCAAAGGCTTCGTTGAGCTCGATCCAGTCCAGCTGGTCCTGGTTCAGCCCGGCCTGCTTGAGCGCCTTCGGGATCGCCGCGATCGGGCCGATGCCCATCACTTCCGGGCGCACACCGGCCACGCTGAAGCTGACGAAGCGCGCCAGCGGGGTCAGGCCGTAGTCCTTGATCGCCTGTGCCGACGCCAGCAGCACGGCGCCGGCGCCGTCGCTCATCTGCGAGGAGTTGCCGGCGGTCACGCTGCCACCGAACTGGCCGTTGCGGAACACCGGGCGCAGCTTCGCCAGTCCTTCCAGCGTGGTGTCCGGGCGCGGGCCTTCATCGTGCTCGGCCAGCTTGTTGCGGGTCAGGATGCGGCTGCCATCGGCCAGGTCCGGCTGGTGGCTGACGATCTCGTACGGGCTGATCTCGTCCCCGAACTCGCCGGCCGCCTGCGCCGCCAGCGCCTTCTGGTGCGAGGCCAGCGCGAAGGCGTCCTGCGCCTCGCGCGAGATCTTCCATTCCTCGGCCACCTTTTCGGCGGTGATGCCCATGCCGTAGGCGATGTTGACGTGGTCGTTGTCGAACACCGACGGCGCCATCGCCACCTTGTGGCCCATCATCGGCACCATGCTCATCGACTCGGTGCCGCCGGCCAGCATCAGGTCGGCATGGCCCAGCCGGATCTGGTCGGCAGCCAGCGCCACGGCCTGCAGGCCGGAGGAGCAGAAGCGGTTGATGGTCTGCGCGGCGATGGTGTTGGGCAGGCCGGCCAGCAGCACGCCGATGCGCGCCACGTTCATGCCTTGCTCGCCCTCGGGCATGGCGCAGCCGATGATGGCGTCGTCGATGCGGTTGACGTCGATGCCCGGCGCCTGCGCCACCACGCTGCGCAGGACGTGCGCCAGCATGTCGTCGGGTCGGGTGTTGCGGAACATGCCCTTGGGCGCCTTGCCGACCGGGGTGCGGGTGGCGGCGACGATGTAGGCGTCCTGGATCTGCTTGCTCATTCGAATGACTCCGAAAATTTGGTTTTCCTTCTTCCCGGCTTCGCGGGGGAGAAGGTGCCGAAGGCGGGCGAGGGGCTCAGTTCCGCAGCGGCTTGCCGGTCTTCAGCATGTGGCCGATGCGGGCCTGGGTCTTCTCCTGCTGGGCCAGCTCGACGAAGTGCTGGCGCTCCAGCTTGAGCAGCCACTCCTCGTCCACCAGCGCGCCGCGATCGACCTTGCCGCCACACAGGACGGTGGCGATGCGTTCGGCGATCTCGTAGTCGTAGGGGCTGACGAAGCGGCCCTCCAGCATGTTGACCAGCAGCATCTTGAAGGTGGCGATGCCGACGTCGCCGGCCACCTGGATGCGCCGCGCCGGCAGCGGCGGGCGGTAGCCGCCCTCGGCCAGCCCGCGCGCTTCGGCCTTGGCGATGTGCAGCAGCTCGAAGGCGTTGAAGACGACCTTGTCGCCGGCGCGCAGCAGGCCCAGTTCCTTGGCGTTGACCGCGGAGTTCGACGCCTTGGCCATCGCCACGGTTTCGAAGATCTTCTTCAGCTCGGCGAACACGTCGCCGCCGGGGCCTGCCGCCGCGGAGGCGCGCACCGCGAACTCCTTCAGCCCGCCACCGGCCGGCAGCAGGCCGACGCCGGCTTCGACCAGGCCGATGTAGCTCTCCAGGTGCGCCACGGTCTTGGTGCTGTGCATCTGGAACTCGCAGCCGCCGCCCAGCGCGAGCCCGCGCACCGCGGCCACCACCGGCACCAGCGAATACTTGATGCGCTGGCTGGTGCGCTGGAAGTTCTCCACCATCGCCTCGAACTCGGCGAGTTTGCCAGCCTGCAGGGCGCCCAGCGCGCCGGCCAGATCGGCGCCGGCGGAGAACGGTTCCTTCGGCTGCCAGATCACCATGCCGGCGAAATCGCGCTCGGCGCGCGAAACCGCTTCCTGCAGGCCATCCAGTACCGCGTCGGAGACAGTGTGCATCTTGGTCTTGAAGCTGACCACGGCCACGTCGTCACCGTCGTGCCACATCCGCAGGCCGTCGTTCTCGAACACGGTGGTGCCGGGCGCGAACTCCTCGCCCAACAGCGGATCGGGGAAGCGCTGGCGCTGGTAGACGGGCAGGGCGGAGCGCGGCTGCATTGCGCCCTGCGACGGGCTGTAGCTGCCTTCCGCCGCGTGCACGCCGCTGCGGCCATCGAGCACCCACGCCGGCAGCGGGGCAGTGCTCATGCTCTTGCCGGCAGCGATGTCATCAACGATCCATGCCGCCACCTGCTGCCAGTCGGCCGACTGCCAGGTTTCGAACGGCCCCTGCGCCCAGCCGTAACCCCAGCGGATGGCCAGGTCGACGTCGCGCGCGGTATTGGCGATATCGGCCAGGTGGTAGGCGCTGTAATGGAACAGGTCGCGGAAGCAGGCCCAGAGGAACTGCGCCTGCGGATGCTCGCTGGCGCGCAGCCGGGCGAACTTCTCCACCGGGTTCTTCAGCTTGAGGATCTCCACCACTTCCGGCGCAGCGGCGCGGTCGGCGACACGGTAGTCCTGCTTTTCCAGGTCGAGGACGACGATGTCCTTGCCGACCTTGCGGAAAATGCCGGCGCCGGTCTTCTGGCCCAGCGCGCCCTTGCCGATCAGCGCGGACAGCCACGCCGGCGACTGGAAGAAGCCGTGCCACGGGTCATCGGGCAGGGTGTCGGCCATGGTCTTGATGACGTGGGCCATCGTGTCCAGACCGACCACGTCGGAAGTGCGGTAGGTGGCCGACTTCGGCCGGCCCAGCAGGGGCCCGGTCAGCGCGTCCACTTCGTCGAAACCGAGCTTGAACGCGGCGGTGTGGTGGATCACCGACAGGATCGAGAACACGCCGATGCGGTTGCCAATGAAGTTCGGGGTGTCCTTTGCATACACCACGCCCTTGCCGAGCTGGGTGACCAGGAAGGTTTCCAGGCCTTCCAGCACGGCTGCGTCAGTGGTGTTGGCCGGGATCAGCTCGGCCAGATGCATATAGCGCGGGGGGTTGAAGAAGTGCACGCCGCAGAAGCGGTGGCGCATTTCCTCCGGCAGCACCGAGGCCAGCGCATTGATGCCCAGGCCGGAGGTGTTGGAGGCCAGCACGGCGTGCGCCGGCACGAACGGCGCGATCTTCCGGTACAGGTCCTGCTTCCAGTCCATCCGCTCGGCGATCGCCTCGATGATCAGGTCGCAGTCCCTGAGCTGGTCCAGGCCGCTGTCGTAGTTGGCGGGCGTGATCGCCTCGGCCAATGTCTTGCTGGCCAGCGGGGCGGGGCTGAGCTTGCCGAGGTTGGCAATCGCCTTCAGCACCACGCCATCGGGATGACCCTCCTTGGCGGCGAGATCGAACAGCACCGTATCGACGCCGGCATTGGTCAGATGGGCGGCGATCTGTGCTCCCATCACGCCAGCGCCCAGAACCGCGGCACGACGTACAAGCAGTTTATGAGACATGTTTCCTATCTCCTTGAAAATTCAGGTGGCGTCGGCGTGGAAACCGGCCGATGCGAATCGGATCAGGGCCTTGGCGGCGCGCTGGCGGTGGGTGGATTCGGTCACGCCGGCCGGGCGCTTGATCAGGCCGAAATCGGCCATCGCGTAAGTCAGCGCGCCGGACAGGAAGTCCAGACGCCAGTACAGGTCTTCCTTGCCCAGCGCGGGCACGCAGGGCGCGATGGCTTTGGCGAACTCGCGCAGGACATGGCCGTACTGGTCGGACAGGAACTTGCGCAGGCTGTCGTTGCTCTCGGCATAAGCGCGGGCGATCACCCGGATGAAGGCGCCGCCGCCGTGGCGGTCCTGGGCCATCGCCAACGCGGGTTCCACGAAGGCGGCCAAGATCGGTTCCAGCTGGCCGGGCGCAGCGGCCACCGCCTTGGCCAGGGCGTCGAGCCGCTGCGAACTCATCACGTCCATGCGCCGCCGGAACACCTCGTTGACCAGGTTGTCCTTGCTGCCGAAATGGTAGTTGACCGCGGCGATGTTGACGTCCGCGCGGCTGGTGACCTGGCGCAGCGAGGTCGAGGCGAAGCCCTGCTGGGCGAACAGTTCCTCCGCCGCGTAGAGGATGCGGTCCTTGGTCGAGAAGTGCTGGAGCCCCATGCGATACCCTCGAGTCAAACGCTTGTTTGAGCGTACGCCGTACGCTGGCGTACGTCAATCGTGTGTGCGCCGCCTTTGCCTGACGCGTCGGAAGCGCGAAAAGCGCGCGCCGATCAGGTAGAATCGTCCGCAGCCATATCGGCCAAACCCGCGCCAGTACGCGGGTTTTTCTGTTATCCTCGGGCGATTCCGGCATGGACGCCCGCCAACCGGAGAGCTTTCCCATGGCGCTGGAGCGCACCCTTTCGATCATCAAGCCCGATGCCGTCGCCAAGA
>ERZ778017.3545-NODE-3545-length-10944-cov-3.729819_pt1 | contig 10944 bp, 7 predicted proteins | sample MGYA00375747_ERZ778017 | MGnify/ENA primary metagenome ERZ778017 (study PRJEB29350, sample SAMN05509838) | bioreactor metagenome | biome: bioreactor; material: wastewater | place: South Africa: University of Cape Town | collected 2014-03-17 ... | reverse complement strand
GGCTGGAGGGTGTGATGGAAAAATATATTCCCGGCGACTACGAATTTGATCTGCCTCCGCGGTTAATAGAGCTTTATAAGGCCCGTGATTATGGGCCGTATGGTGTAAACGGAAAAATGCCGGTATGTTTCATCGCTTCCAATCATACTACCGGCGGCAATTCCGGAAGTCCTGCGCTGGACGCATACGGGCATCTCGTCGGGCTCAATTTCGACCGTACCTGGGAGGGCACCATGAGCGATATCAATTACGATGCGGCCATTTGCCGCAATATAATGGTGGATATCCGGTATGTGCTTTTTCTTATTGACAAATACGCCGGCGCCGGGCATTTGATCCGGGAGATGAAGTTGGTAAGATAGGTGTGCGGACGGGCTAAAAAGGCACTCGAAACCCGGCCTTTGGGGGAGGCAAAGCAACTAATATTGAAAAGTCTAAGTAAATCTTATGAATGAAAAGGTGAAAATATTTATTGATGAAACGTCACATCTGGAACACGATGGGCATTATAATATGTGCATCGGTTATATTCAGGTACCCGAGGAAGAGTATGACCGGGTCAAAGCTGATATCAGGAAGGTTCAATTAAAATACCATTCTCCGTTTGAACTGAAGTGGAATAAGTTTTCTAAGAGCCTATTGCCCTATTATAAAGCGTTGGTAGATTATTTTTTTGAATCGTCGTTGTGCTTTAGATGCGTATTGGTTAAACCAAAAAGCCGGTTAGACCACTTACAATTCAATCAGGGTTCCCACGATAATTTTTATTATAAAATCATTTATTACCTAATTAAAAAAAGTGTAAGGAGGTATTCGTGTGATATTTATCTGGACATAAAAGATACCAGAAGTGTGCAAAAAATTAGAAAAATAAAAGAAATCTTTCAGAGTGAATTTAAGACAAGCTCGCCATTTAACCGGATACAACACCTCCGTTCGGAGGATAATATCTTTATCCAGCTTGCTGATTTCTTTATCGGTGCAATCAGTTTTAAAGGACGGTCTTTACATGAGAATGAGATGTCGGATAATTCCAGGAAACAGGAGTTTATTAGCTACCTGGAGAACAAATCCGGTTTCTTTTTGGATGATGGGACACCTCCGTGGGAACATAAATTTAACATCTTTGATTTCCAACCCCAAAAAACAGATATAGAATGATATTAGAGGAGTTGGACGTTTTGTTTGACGATTTGGATGTTAATGAACCTACCACGAATCAAATGCGTCAATTGTATCAAATATATCTGGAAGAAGTCTGTAAAATTGGCTTTAAGAGAGACCGGATAATTGTGAATAACAAACCATCCCGTCATCCGATTTGCAGGGGCAAGCACCAGACTTTTGAGCATATTATTACCCGGGAAAGTCAATATGCGGGAAAAGAAATTTTGACAGAGAACGAGCAAACCGCATACATTGGATAAAACCAATCATAGAGAATTGGGCAGATGTGAAGATCAAATATTTTGAAGCATATAACGATAAAAATCAACTTCAGTATTTCTTTTTCTATGAAGCAAAAGGATTTATTGTCATCATAAGGCAATTACCAAATGACAAAATGCTCATCACAGCTTATTGTGTAGATAGTTACAGAAGCAGAGGATTTAAAAAGCAGTATGAAGAATATGAAAAGAATAAAAAAACCCCACTTCGTAAGTGAGGCACGTATCTTAAGGCAATACGATGTGGTATTGAAACCAGCCAGATCCTTTTCCCTTTGGGAAATGATGAGACAAAGATACACAATTTTTGAAAGTTATACACGAGTGTTTAAAACTTTTTGGGCGATAACAATTATAAACAAAAGTACACTAATTTGGTAGATTGATAAGTTTGTGCTAAAATTGCAAACTCTAAACAGCTTATTTTGCATTTCGCCGGCGATTAGAACGATGCCGTTCAAACGCCCCCGGGGGCTGAATAGGATAAAAACAATCAATTTATGGCAAAAACATTAAACTACGAAACTCTGCAGGTTCATGCAGGCTATCAGCCCGAAGCTACCACCCGGTCAGCCGCCGTTCCCATTTACCAAACCACTTCATTCACATTCGATGATGCCAATCATGCGGCCGATCTCTTTCAGCTGAAGCAGTTCGGGAACATATATACCCGCATCATGAACCCCACCACCGATGTTTTTGAAAAGCGCGTGGCAGCCCTGGAAGGCGGAGTGGGTGCGCTGGCAGTTTCTTCCGGCATGGCAGCGCAGTTTATTGCCCTGCATAATATCCTTTTACCCGGCGATAACTTTGTATCATCGCCCTATCTTTACGGAGGCAGCTACAACCAGTTCAAAGTAAGCTTTAAACGGATTGGCATTGATGTGCGTTTCGCCGATCTTGACCATCCGGAAAGCTTTGAAGCTAAGATAGATGCCAACACCAAAGCTATTTACATTGAAACCATCGGCAATCCCGGCTTTGCCATCCCCGATTTCGAAAAAATAGCCGCCATCGCCAGAAAGCACGATCTTCCCCTGATAGTGGACAATACCTTCGCTGCTGCAGGCTACCTGTGCCGGCCGCTTGAGCTGGGCGCTAACGTGGTGGTGCAGGCAGCCACTAAGTGGATCGGCGGCCATGGCAACAGCATCGGGGGCGTAATCGTGGACGGAGGAAACTACAACTGGGGCAACGGTAAATTTCCCCAGTTCACCGAAGCCGATGAAGCCTATCACGGAATGAAATTCTGGGAGGTTTTTGGCGACCAAAGTCCGTTTGGCAACATCGCTTATATTATCCGTGCGCGGGTTTGCGGATTGCGTACCTGGGGGCCTGCGCTGGGGCCGCAGAATGCTTTCCTTTTTATCCAGGGACTGGAAACGCTTTCGCTGCGGGTTGAGCGCACCGTACAGAATGCCCTTGCACTGGCGCAATGGCTGCAGCAGCAGCCGGAGGTAGAATATGTAAATTATCCCGGCCTTCCCGGCAACAAATATCATGAGCTTGGCAAGAAATACCTGAAGCACGGCTTTGGGGGTGTGCTGTCTTTCAAGCTGAAGGCCGGTAAGGAAGCTGCCGACAAGTTCATACAGTCGCTGGAACTGATTTATCATCTGGCTAATGTGGGCGATGCCAAAACGCTGATTATTCACCCGGCGACCACCACTCACCAGCAGCTGAGCCTGGAGGAGCAGAAGTCCGCCGGCGTTGAGCCTGGCCTTCTGAGGCTCTCTGCAGGGATAGAGCATATTGACGATATTAAGGCCGATTTAAAGCAGGCTTTCGGAAAGATCGGATAAGAACTAAAACAGGCTTTATAAAAATTTAACCCGGCGTTGCGAAATGCAGCGCCGGGTTTTAATATTTTTGGGTTACCTTTATCCTTCGACCAGGGCCATTCGCCGGCTTCCTGCGTCAGAAATACGATAAAAAAAGTACACATTGCATTTTACAGAGTTTAATTTACACCCTCAACTATTAGAAGGAATTGATGCGTCCGGTTATGTGGACGCCACCCCGGTACAGGAACAGGTAATACCCCATATCATGCAGGGCAAGGATATAATAGCCTCCGCCCAGACAGGTACCGGCAAAACAGCCGCTTTCCTGCTGCCGATCATGAATTACCTAATCGATCATAACCACCCTGACAAGGTGAGCACGCTTATTATAGTGCCTACCCGCGAGCTGGCTATCCAGATATCCCAGCATATAGAAGGGCTCTCCTATTTTACAAACATCAGCTCCATTGCCATCTATGGCGGTAACGACGGGCAAAGTTTCGTGGCAGAGAAGAAAGGCCTCCAGATGGGGGCGGATATTGTTGTGTGCACTCCCGGCCGGCTGATTGCCCATCTGAATATGAGCTATACCAACCTTTCAGGTATCCAGCAGCTGGTGCTGGATGAGGCAGACCGGATGCTGGACATGGGGTTCAGCGAGGATCTTGACAAGATCATCAAAGCGCTTCCCGAAAAACGGCAGACTTTATTATTCTCGGCCACCATGCCGGAAAAGATACGCCGGCTGGCCCGGAAAATCCTCCGCAATCCTGAAGAGGTTAATATAGCTATTTCAAGGCCGCCTGAAAAAATTGTTCAGAAAGCATTTGTTTTGTATGAGCCGCAAAAGCTTCCGCTGGTAAAACATTTGCTCAAAACAACCCCTTATAAAAGCGCGCTGGTATTCTGCAGCCGCAAGGTAAGCGTTAAGCAGCTGACCCGGGATCTGCACAGAAGCGGGTTCCATATTGCTGAAATTCACAGCGACCTGGAGCAAAAGCAACGTGAAGAAGTGCTGCAGGGTTTTGGAAGCGGACGCATCCCCATCCTCGTAGCCACCGATATCCTCAGCCGTGGAATTGATATCGACACCATCGATCTGGTGATTAACTACGATGTGCCCGGCGACGGAGAAGATTATGTGCACCGCATTGGCCGTACCGCCCGCGCAGAAGCCGATGGCATGGCGTTTACCCTGATAGGAGAACGGGAACAAAATAAGTTTTCCGAAATCGAAGACCTGTTGGGAAAACCGGTAGAAAAAGCAACCGCACCGGAATTCCTGGGCCCTGTTCCCTCTTTTCATCCCAGAAAGCGGTCGGGCCAGGGCGGCGGACACAAAGGCGGAGGGCACAGGGGTGGTGGACAAAAAGGCGGCGGAGCTCCCCGTAAATTTCACCGTCGCAACAATAATGCCCCAACGAAGCAGGAAAGAAAACAGTAAGCGTCCGTGGCTGCAATGAATCGGTGAATCGGGAAAAATAATCACAAACCGCCCGCTGATCGAATAACCTTAAACACAACACAATAATGTGTAGCAGATTCATCCTGTTGATAACCGTCCTGTATGTATTCTCTTCTTCCGCTTTTGCGCAGCTCCGCCTGCCGGCACTGGTGAGCGATGGCATGGTATTACAGAGAGATCACCAGTTAAATATCTGGGGATGGGCCGCCCCCGGCGACCGGGTAAGCGTAAAATTCGGCGGCAAGCAGTTTAAAGCCCGGGCAGCCGCTGAAGGCGCATGGCAGGTGCAGCTGCCTTCTATGAAAGCCGGTGGGCCGTTTATCATGGAGATTTCTGCGGGAAAAGAAAAAATTACAATTAAAGATATCCTGATTGGCGACGTGTGGCTCTGCTCGGGGCAATCAAATATGGAACACCAGATGAGCCTGCATGCCACCCGGTATGCGGCTGAAATTGCCCGCAGCACCAACCCCGCCATCCGCCAGTTCCTTGTTCGCCGTGCCACTGATCTGCAGGGGCCGGGCAAAGATCTCAAAGGAAGTTGGACTTCTGCCAATCCAACAAATGTGCTCCGGTTTTCAGCAGTAGCCTATTTCTTTGCTGCAGCGCTGTATGATAAGCTACAGGTTCCCATAGGGCTGATTAATTCAAGCGTTGGCGGCTCTCCTATTGAAGCCTGGCTTAGTGAAGAAGCTCTCCGCGAATTTCCTGATATCTTCAAAACGGTGGAACGTAATAAAGATACCAGCTATATCAATGCCCTGCTGCGGAAGGCGCAGGCAAGGGAAGAAGAGAGCCGGAAAAAAGAGCCGGCAGATAAAGGCCTCACCAGCTCTACCCCCTGGTATAGCCCGGCCTATAAACCCCGGCGCTGGCGCACTATAACAGTTCCCGGATATTGGGAAGACCAGGGTATCCGGGATCTCGACGGCGTGGTGTGGTACCGGAAAGAAATTGAGGTTCCCGCCTCCATGACAGGCATTCCTGCCACCGTTTTTCTGGGAAGAATCGTAGACGCCGACGTCCTGTATATCAACGGCGCACAGGCCGGGAACACCACTTACCAGTATCCGCAGCGAAAATACGCTATTCCTGCAGGCGTCCTTCGTCCAGGAAAAAACCTGCTGGTGGTGCGGGTGACCAACGACCGTGGAAAAGGAGGGTTTGTTCCGGATAAACCTTATTATATTACAGCCGGAGGTGAATCTGTCGATCTTAAAGGCGACTGGCAATACAAAGTCGGAGAAGTGTATGAAGAACCTCCGAAAGGAGGTGGTATCATTCTCCAGTACCAGCCCATGGCCTTATACAATGCCATGATAGCCCCCATGGAAAAATACGCCATCCGGGGCATCGTGTGGTACCAGGGAGAAAGCAATGCCTCACGGGGATCTGCCGCCTTGTATAACCGGCTGTTGCCTGCCCTCATAACGGACTGGCGCACCCGCTGGCGGCAGGGTAACCTTCCTTTCTTATACGTTCAGCTCCCCAATTTTATGGATGTAAACTATAAGCCTTCGGAGAGCCATTGGGCAGAGCTGAGAGAAGCGCAGCTGAAAACCCTGTCGGTTCCCCAAACAGGTATGGCGGTAACCATCGATCTGGGTGAATGGAATGATGTGCACCCCGATAATAAAAAAGACGTGGGTGAACGGCTTGCCCTCGCGGCCCGTAAAACAGCTTATGGGGAAGAGCTTGTTTACTCCGGTCCCCTGTATCAATCGGCTGAAGTTAAAGGAGATAAGATCATTATCCATTTCAGTAGTACAGGTACCGGCCTGACAACCATCGATGGAGAGGCGCCCGGAAGTGTTGCTATTGCCGGGGCGGACAAACGATTTGTATGGGCCAATGCCAAAATAGAAGGCAACACGCTGGTGGTATGGAGTCCAAAAATACCCGCACCTCTCTATGTACGGTATGCCTGGGCCGACAACCCTGAAAATCCAAACCTGTACAACCGGGAAGGTTTACCTGCCTCCCCCTTCCGAACCGATTAATAATTGCAGACAGCCGTTACTTCTGATCGAAGGAAAAAATGATTCCCCCCAGTATATTGAATCCATATACCGGATACTGATTCCAACGCTGGTATTTATTGTTAAAAATGTTATTGGCCTGGAACCACAAATTAAACTGGCGGGTGATCTTATATTCAAGGCCGGCGCTCAGGTCAAAGCCCCCCTGCCCGGTATGGCTGGATAGATCTGCCGCCCGGTAAGGAGCTCCGCTAAACGCCAGCAGATCGCTGTTAAGCCAGAGATTCCGGATGATTTTCCAGCGTAAATCTGCGCCAAACTCCACCGGGTTCAGCCCGTATGCTTCCGGCAGATCATCCATGTGAAAGCCGTTGATCGTAAGCTGCGCTTTGGCGCTGAATGTTTCCCCCTGCATGTACCCTATTTCGCCGTGCATGAGCAATGACTGCATGGAGCCCGCGTACAGCGTTTCGAAGCTTTTGCCGTCGACAGCATTGTTTACAAAAAGCGGCCGGTCGTGGAAAGTGACATAGCCCACTTTTGCACTGTAGGTAAAATGATCCGCGGCGGAGCCCTTAAAGCCGGCATACAGCTCCTGCGTCCGTGTGTTCATCAACGTATCCGGCAACGCCATCCAGGGGTTGATAGCAGCAAAACGCTGGTAAGAGCCCTTGTCGTATTCACCCACCCATCCCAGTTGCACCGTAAAGTTTCTGTTATTGGTGCTTATATCTGCCGTAAAGCCGGGCAGCATTTTAAAGCCTCCCCCCTGCCAGCTGGGAATGATTCCTGCTGTCAGCGCCAGCCGGTCATTGACATATGACACCGCAGGCGCTACCTGAAATAAGTTGTTCTGCAGGTCTTCCCCGGTTTCCGGGCGGTAATTGGAAAGGTCAGCCGTCAATGCCAGCTTAACGGAAAATTCATCATTGATGGCTTTCTGCACCGGCACGTTCAATACCGCATTCGCCTCAGTAGCTTTGTTAATATCGTTGGATCCGCTAAAGACGCTTATCCTGAGGGAAGGATTGTACAGCAGGCCAAACTCGGTCAGCTCAAGGTTGCGCAGGCCCAGCTTCCCTCCGAAAGTCTGGTAACGCTGTCTTACCTGCTCTTTGTTAAATTCCAGCGTGGAAGGCGCATAGCCATACAGGAAATACTCTTCGCTTTTGAAGCCAAGCTTCCCGCTCCATTCCAGGTTACCGGGCGTTTTATAGACAGCAGAAGCGGTGACATCCGTCCGGCTGTTTTTCTGGAAATCCAAGCTGCCTTTCGAGTTGTAATGGTTGGCGAAGACGTTGTAAAAAGAAGACTTACCATCGCCAAAGCTGAAGCCTGTCTGCAGGTAAGGGATGGTAACACTGCCCACTCCCACCTTAATATAGTTGCTGTTTTGCCAGGGTCTGGAGGTATCCGTGGGCAATGCAAGCGGTTGTATGGATGCCGGCTCATAGGCGAACAAAAGGTTCTGAGCCGGAACTTGATAAGGCTGCACCGCTCTCCGTCCCTCCACTGCAGGCGGAGAAGCGTTGAAATTGATCTTGGCGGCTTCTCTTAATACAGGCTTAAAGGTCGAAGTAATGTCGATGGTTTTTTCCCTGCCGGTTTCCTGTGCATGCGCAAACGTTACGCTGCCCGTAGCAAAGAAAAGAATATAGGCAAATTTGTTCATTGGTAGATTAGTTAATTTTCCTGTTTTTCTCTTCTTCCTGTATCGCCTGTTCCAGTTTTTGGGCGGCTTCCTCTTTCAGCTCCGGCAGGGTGGCATTGGTAACAACGCTTTGATAGGTTGCCTTGGCATTGAAATAATCTTTCTGCCTGAAATAAATATCGCCCAGCAGGATATAAGAACGGATGATCCATTCCTCGTAAGAGCCACCTTTATTGACCACCTCAAAAGCAGCTTTTTCCGCTTCGGCCAGCTTGTTCTGCTCGAACAGGCAGTGGGCGATCTCATACCTCGACCGGGTGCCGTAGCTTGCCTTGTTCAGGTTGATTACGGCTTTGTAATAAGTGATGGCAGCCGCGCAATCATTGTCAGTCTGCGCTGCCTTAGCCAGTGCAAAATTTGCCAGCACTTTATCATCTGTGCTGCTCGATTTAAGGGCCAGCAGCGCTTTCGCATTGCCTACCCCTTCCTGCCACTTCTTTAGCTGAAACTGGCTTCTCAAAAGTCCGCGCATTGCTTCCAGCTTATTTTCCTGGGTGCTGGCGTATTCGTTAAGCTTTATAAAATACCTTTCCGCTTTTTCGTAATCTTTCAGGTCAAAGAAGTTAAGCCTGGAAGCCAGCAAAAGCGCGCGTTCGCCGAACTTGTTGGGCGCTCTGTCGGCAACCTGCTCATATCCTGCCGCGGCATTGGCCCAGTCTTTCCGGTTATAATAAATTTCACTTTTATAATACAGCGCATCCAGCGAGTACCTGCCTTCGGGGAAGCGGGAAAGATAGGCTTCGAATTTAGCCAGCGCGGCATCAAATTTGCCGTTTCCAAACTGTATTTCCGCTTCGGCATAGGCCAGGGAGTCTTCCTGGTCAATGGTAATTTCCCGGCCGGATGCTTTGGCAAAAGCCACATATTCTTCAGAACGGCCTTCTTCCACATAAATATTCCGGGCGCTGGCCAGCGCTTCTTCTGCTTCTATCGAGTTGGGATATTGCTTTAGCAGGTCATTATAGGTGTTTAACGCTTCCTGATTGTTGTCGGTGTTATAATAGGCAATACCCATCTTAAGCAGGGCTTTCGGTTTAAGCGACTCGTTATCGGCGGTGCTGTTGAGCACCTGCTTCAGATAAGGCAGCGCCTCGCTGAAATGCTCCGAAGCCAGGTAAGTATTGGCGATCTCCATATTAGCTTCGGGGATCAGCGCCGATGCAGGATAGGCAGTTTGAATGGATTGCAGGAGTCGTATTTTTTCCCGGTTATTGGTAACGCCTGTTACCATTGCTTTCTGAAAGGTAGCGTAATCAGCGCCCGGCCACGAAAGCCTGATTACCTGGTCGTACATGCTTACGGCCTTCCTGAAGTTGCTGTTCATATAATAGCAGTCGGCTGCACGCAGATAGGCATCCTGCTCAATGGCTGCGGTATTGCCCTGCGGCTTTTTAGCAACCTGCTCAAACAATCCCAGGGCCTGTCTGAAATTCCGTTTCCGGTAAAAGCAATACCCCAGGTTATAGCGCGCGTTAAGCGGATTCACTTCCCCGTTTACGACGCCTGATTTCAGGTATTCCAGATAGTAACGGATAGCGTCATCGGTTTTCTGCAGCCGGTATGCAATCTCTCCTTTCCAGAAATTGACATACGGAAGCACTGCTTTATTATAAGCGTTTCGCAGCGCTTTATCAAGGAGATTATCGGCAGTAACCAGCATGCCGTCGTTGATTAGCTCGGTTGCTCTTCCGTATAAAACGCGGGGGTACAGTTCCCGGGCATTCTGAGAGGGATTAGTCAGACTTTCCAGGAGCGTAAGCGCCTCCTTATAGTTATTGGTATTTGCCAGCGCGCCTACCAGCATCTCTCTTGCTTCGTCCACATACGGGGATGAGCCGTATGCCGTTATAAAACGCTGCAGCTCTGCCAGGGCAATATCCGTATAACCCAGCTCGTAAGAAAGCTTGGCATAGTTGAACGAGGAAACTTCTTTCTGAAATTCGTTGCTGCTGTTGGAAGCACAAAACAGAAATGCGTTGCGGGCATTAGCTTTCTGATTGGTTTTTAAATAAGCGTCTGCCAGCAGGTACATGGAGTTCTGCGCCAGCGAATCCTCTTTACCTCCCAGCTGTTTAAACCCTTCGATAGATTTATTATAGTCGCCTGTTTTATATTGCGCATAGGAAAGCTCATAAATATCTTCCCTTCTCACTTTTTCCGATCGGCTTACATATTCCTGTAAATAAGGCAACGCCTTCGCATAGTCATGCTTCTCAAACCAGGCGTGGCCAACCAGCTGTTTCAGCTCCAGCTCATAAAACTGATTACCGGCTTTCAGCTTATCTTCCGCATAGGCAAGCGCCTTATCCTTCTCTCCGGTATTATAATAGATGGTCGAAATATAAAAGGGAATTACCGTGGCGTATTCCCTTTCATTTTCTACTACCAGAAAAGCAGGAAGGGCTTCACCGTAATTACCTTCGTTAAAAGCAATAAATCCATAATAGTAGTTAGCAGCCTTATAATTCGAATCGTTCTTTAGCTGGCGGACAGCATTAAAGAGCGGCTTTGCTTTTGCAAACTGCTGCTGGTTAAAATAGCTGTATCCCTGATGAAA
>ERZ778017.3544-NODE-3544-length-10946-cov-29.100358_pt1 | contig 10946 bp, 10 predicted proteins | sample MGYA00375747_ERZ778017 | MGnify/ENA primary metagenome ERZ778017 (study PRJEB29350, sample SAMN05509838) | bioreactor metagenome | biome: bioreactor; material: wastewater | place: South Africa: University of Cape Town | collected 2014-03-17 ... | reverse complement strand
CCGACGACGGTGACGAACATCACCCCGACGCAGGCCGTCATCACCTTCTCGAACAGGCCGTAGCCGCCGAACCAGACGAAGATCAGCCCGGCGGCCCCGCTCAGCATCCCCCAGGCCTTCAGGTCCAGCACGGGGAACAGCGCCGCCAGCGGCAGAGCCGTCGAGGTCATGGCCGCCGCCCCATAGACGAAGCCCCACACCACCACATAGACGCCGAAATAGAGCCCGGCCCAGTTCAGCCGCCCGTCCAGCCAGCCGCCGCCCAGACTGGACCAGCCCTCGAACATCGTCCGCTCGCTGGACAGGGTCCACCGCCCCACGGCCTCGGCCAGGGCGATCTTCAGCACCGTCCCGATCACGGCGGCCCACAGCAGGGCGTAGCCGAAGCGCGATCCGGCGATCAGGGTGGCGACCAGATCGCCCGCCCCCACCCCGGTCGCCGCCACCACGATTCCCGGCCCGATCAGCGACCAGCGGTTCTTCGGCGTCAGCGTTTGCGTCATCCTGAAGGCTCCGGTTGCGTGAACCGTAACCGTGCCGCGCTTCGCCGCCCATGCCAATCGCCCGCGCAAAGGCCGCCGCGCCTTGCCCTGTCGGGGTTTTTCCCGTATAGGCGCGCCCTTTCCAGGGCTTCGGTCCTGCTGCGGAACGTCAAAGGGTCGGGAAACTCCCGTCCGCCGTGTCAGGAGCCATCGTGGACGAACTACCCGGTTCGCCCGCGCCGATGTCCGCCAAGGGAGAATGCCGCATGGCTCTTTACGAGCACACGGTCATGACGCGCCAGGATATCTCGGCGCAACAGGCCGAAGCGCTGAACGACACCATCAAGGCTCTGATCGAAGAAAACGGCGGCTCCGTCGCCAAGATCGAGTACTGGGGTCTGCGCAACCTGACCTACCGGGTCAAGAAGAACCGCAAGGCTCACTATTCGCTGATGGCCGTCGATTGCCCGCCGGCCGCCATGGCCGAAGTCGAGCGCCAGCTGTCGATCAACGAAGACGTGCTGCGCTGGCTGACCATCCGCGTCGAGGAACTCGACCTGGAGCTGTCGCCCCTGCTGGCCCGCCGCGAACGCGAGCGTGACCGCAGCGGCCCGCGCGGCGACGACGCCGCGGCTTCGGAATAAGGAACCGGATCATGACCGATACGACTGCCCCCATCCCGGGCGCTCCGGCCGGCTCCGGCCCGGCTCGTCGCCCCTTCTATCGTCGCCGCAAGGTGTGCCCGTTCTCGGGCGCCAACGCGCCGAAGATCGACTACAAGGACGTGAAGCTGCTGCAGCGTTACGTCTCCGAACGCGGCAAGATCGTGCCTTCGCGCATCACCGCCGTTTCCGCCAAGAAGCAACGCGAGCTGGCCAAGGCCATCAAGCGCGCCCGCTACCTGGCCCTGCTGCCGTACGTGGTGAAGTAAGATGAAGGTCGTTCTGCTGGAACGCGTCGAGAACCTCGGCGCCATCGGCGACGTCGTCACTGTCAAGGACGGCTTCGCCCGCAACTTCCTCCTGCCGCGCGACAAGGCGCGTCGGGCCACGGAAGCCAACCTGAAGGCCTTCGAAATCGAGCGCGCCGCCATTGAGGCCCGCAACGACAAGAACAAGGCCGAAGCTCAGAAGATCGCCGACAAGATCGACGGTCAGAGCTACGTCATGATCCGTCAGGCCGGCGAAACCGGCCAGCTGTACGGCTCGGTCGCCGGCCGCGACGTCGCTGAGGTCGTTCGCGCCGAAGGCGGCAAGGTCGAGCGCTCGCAGGTCGTCCTGAACACGGCGATCAAGACGCTGGGCGTCCACGAAGTGCTGGTTCGCCTGCACCCCGAGGTCTCGGCCACCGTCAAGATCAACATCGCCCGTTCGGCCGACGAAGCCGAGCGTCAAGCGAAGGGCGAGGACGTGATCCGCGCTCAGTTCGACGACGAGCGTAACGCCGCCGACCAGGCCGCTCAGGAGCTGCTGGAAGGCGGCGCCGGCCAACAGGAAGGCTTCGGCGACGAAGCCTGATCCTGTCGCTTCGGCGAGATGATCGAGGGGCGTTTCCGCAAGGAAGCGCCCCTTTTTCTTGGGCTGAACGCCCCCTGTTCCGCTCGCTCGGCGGACGCCGGGGCGAGCGGGTATTGAGCATATCGCTCACACTTTAGTTTCCCTAAACACCCCCGCACATAATCTCGATAGGCGTCGCCGTTTTCGCACCGCAATATCGCCATGGCTCGTCGCCGTTGACGGGCAGGAGATGACGATGCGCCCCGGCCTTTACGCCCGACTGCATCGCCCGGCAGTTCGACCGGCGCGATGTCCGTGCCCGCGACACTGAAACCGTCCCCCACGACCAGCCCGCCGCCGGTCTGCGGTTTCCGTCCGCTTTAAGAATTTCGCTTCCTGACGCGCCTGACGTCCGCCCTTCCGCGGCGGCGATCCCTGACGTGCGTCCAATCAGAAAAGACGACCTCTCGAGATGACCTCCCGCTTTCCCCGCCGCCCCGCCCTTCTGGCCGCCGTATCCGGCGCCGCCCTGCTGATCGCAGGCGCCGCCAGCGCCCAAACTGTTCCTGACGACGCGACCTCGGTCGACGACATCGTGGTGACGGGCACCCGCGCCCCGGCCCGCTCGCGCCTGGACACCCTGGCCCCCGTCGACGTGGTGACGGCCGAGACCCTGCAGAACCGCGGCACGACCGAGTTCGCCGCCGCCCTGGCCCAGACGGTGCCGTCGCTGACCTTCCAGCGGCCCTCGGCCAACGACGGCACGGACTCGATCCGCCCCGCCACCCTGCGCGGCCTGTCGCCGGACCAGACCCTGGTGCTGGTCAACGGCACGCGCCGCCACGCCTCGGCCCTGGTCAACGTCAACGGCACGGTCGGCCGCGGCTCGGCCGCCGTCGACCTGAACGCCATCCCCAGCGGCGCTCTGGACCGGGTCGAGGTGCTGCGCGACGGCGCCTCGGCGCAATACGGCTCGGACGCCATCGCCGGCGTGGTCAACCTGCGCCTCAAGGAAGCCCGCGAGGGCGGCGGCGCCAGCGTCACCTACGGCCAGTATTTCACCAATGTGGAGACCGCGCGCGGCAAGCGGGACGAGCAGGACGGCCGCGCCGTCACCGTCTCGGCCTGGCAGGGCTTCGGCCTGGGCTCGGACGGCTTCCTGACCCTGTCGGCGGAGTATTCCGACCGCGACCCGACCAACCGTTCGGACTACGATCCGCGCCCCGCCGCCAACGGCGCGATCACCGCCCGCTTCGGCGACCCCAAGGTCGAGCAGTGGAGCGTCTTCGCCAATGCAGGCAAGCCGCTGAACGCCGACTGGGAAGCCTATGGCTGGGCCGGCTATCAGGAACGCGACAGCTCATCCGCCGCCTTCCCGCGCCTGTCGAACAACCCCAACAACGTGCCGTCCATCTATCCGAACGGTTTCCTGCCCAAGATCGCCATCAATTCCCAGGACGTTTCAGCCGCCGGCGGCGTGCGCGGGACGCTGGCCGGATGGGACGCGGACTTCAGCCTGGTCTACGGCCGCAACGCCCTGGACTTCCGCACTGAGGATTCGCTGAACGCCACCTATGGCGCCGCCTCCCCGACCAGCTTCGATTCCGGCGGCCTGACCTATGACCAGTTGGTCTTCGGCGCGGACTTCACGCGTCAGTTCGAGATCGGCCTGGACGGCGGTCCGCTGAACTTCGCCTGGGGCCTGGAGGCCCGCAAGGAGAACTATAAGATCGACGCCGGCCAGCCGGAATCGTGGAATCGCGGCCCGCTGGGATCGAACACCGCCCTGGCCGGCGGCGCCCAGGGCTTCCCCGGCTTCCAGCCCTCGAACGCGGTCGATGAGGACCGCGACGCCGTGGCCCTGTACGCCGACGTCGAAATCCCGCTGACCGAAAAACTGACGGTCGAGGGCGCGCTGCGCGTCGAGGACTATTCCGACTTCGGCGACGCCCAGACGGGCAAGTTCGCCGCCCGCTACGACTTCACCCCGAACTTCGCCCTGCGCGGCTCGGCGTCGACCGGCTTCCGCGCCCCGTCGTTGCAGCAGAGCTTCTTCACCTCGACCTCCTCGGTCGTGCAGAACGGCGGCTTCGTCGAAACCGGCACCTTCCCCGCCACCAGCGAAGTCGCCTCGGTTCTGGGCGCCCGTCCGCTGAAGGCCGAGACCTCGACCAACTACACCCTGGGCGCCGTGATCCGGCTGGGTAATTTCGACCTGACCGTCGACGCCTATCGCATCGAGATCGAGAACCAGATCGTCCTGTCGGAGCTGATCAACCGCAGCTTCTCGTCCCAGGTCGCCGGTCTGCTGGACCCGTTGGGCGTCCAGGCCGCGCGCTTCTTCCTCAACGGGGTGTCGACCGAAACCGAAGGCGTCGACATCGTCGGCCGCTATCGCCTGCGCACCGAGACGGCGGGCGATTGGGACTTCACCGTCGCCGCCAACGTCAACGACGTCAGCGTGACCAAGACCCCGACCTCTTCCTCGGTGCTGAACCCGGTCCCGACCCTGTTCGCGCGCCAGCGCATCCTGACCATCGAGGAGGGCACGCCGGACACGAAGGTCTCCGCCTCGGCCGACTGGAGCCAGGGCCGCTGGGGCGCCACGGCGCGAGCGACCTATTACGCCAGCGTGCTGCAACCCGGCTCGACGTCCGCCAACGACTATTCGACCGGCGACAAGACCACCATCGACCTGGAAGGCCGCTTCCAGATCACCGACCGGGTCGGCCTGGCGATCGGCGTCGACAACGTCTTCGACGAATATCCCGACTTCGTGCCCGCCAACCTGAACAACAACGGCGTGCTGGGCTTCCCCTACTACTCGCCGTTCGGGTTCAACGGCCGCTACGGCTACGCCCGGTTGAACGTGAAGTGGTGATGGACTTGGAGCGCGCGCATCGGGGCTTCCTCCCTGTCCTTTGAGCGCGCCTCCCTCGTCAGGCGCGGCGGCCCGCGGGGAGCCGCCGCGTCTGACGAAAACTTAATGTGGGCCAACGTTCGTCGGTCATGGTTCGGTCGCGAACCGCGCGCTAGGCTTCACCGTCTCGCGGGAGGGAAGCCCATGAAAGCCGCCACATTCGCCGTCGCCGCCGCCCTGGCGCTGTCCGCCCTGCCCAGCGCGGCCGCCGCCATGACCGTGCAGGAGTTCCTCACCTCCGCCAACCGCATCCCTCGCAATCCCACGGCGCTGCTGCGGTCGGACACGCGGCGGCTGATGAATGAGATAAACGGAGCCTTCAAGGCGGTGCGCGACGATCAGGTCGCCGCCAAGGCTGCGGGACGGCGCTCCGCCACCTGCATTCCCGAAGGCGCCAAGATCAGCCTGTCGCCCGACATGATCCTGAACCGTTTCAACGCCATCCCGGCCCAGCGGCGCAGCATCAGCGTCAATCAGGCCGTGCGCGAGTGGATGGCCGAGGAATACCCCTGCCCCGCCTGACCGGCTCCTGAACCCTTGCACAGCGGCGCAGGCGAGCGCATCTAGCCCTCCATGCCGCGTTCCGTTCCCGTCCTCTTCGCCGCGTCCCTAGGCGCCCTGACTCTGCTCGCCTCCGCGCCCCTGGCCCAGGCCCAGTCGTCTGACATGACCGTCCAGCAGTTCCTGACGATCGGTCATGACATCCCGCGCAACCGCGCCGTGGCCATGATGCGCCCGGACACCCGCCGCCTGATCCGCGTCGTCACCGGCGCCGTCAGCACGGTCAAGGCCGAGCAGGCCTCGGCCGTTTCGGCGGGCCGCACGCCGGCGCACTGCATCCCCGCCTCCGGCACCGGCATCACGCCCGAGGCCTTGGTCACACGCTTCGAGGCCATGCCGGAATCGCGCCGTCGCATCACCGTGACCCAGGCCGTGCGCGATTGGATGGCCGAGCGCTACCCCTGCCGCGCCTGACGACCTCCTACTGATCCGACAGCGGTTTTCCGCGCCCGTCCACAGGCGTCGGCGACTGTCCACGACCACGACCCCGCCCGCGTCTGACGCAGGGCGCGCCTATGCGTATTGATGATGCCGATGAACGCCGCCTTCGCTCCGATGCCCTATGACGCCCCCGACGCCGTGCAGGTGTCGTCCATGCCCCACAACCTGGAGGCGGAGCAGGCCCTTCTGGGCTCGCTGATGTTCGACAACGCCGTGTTCGAGCGCCTGTCGGACCGTCTGCGCGGCAGCCATTTCTACGAGCCCTTCCACCAGCGCCTGTTCGATGCGGTCGAGGACCACATCCGTCAGGGCCTGCTGGCCGAGCCGACCATTCTGATGGAGCGGTTCAAACAGGATCCGGCGTTTCAGGAATTCGGCGGCCTGCGTTACCTCGCCGATCTGGTGGACCGGGCGCCGCCCGCCGCCAACGCCCCCGACTACGCCCGCGTCGTCTATGACCTGGCCCTGCGCCGCGACCTGATCCGCATCGGCGGCGAGATCATCAAGGAGGCGCCCAACCCCGAGACGCCCGCCGACGAACAGATCGAACAGGCCGAACAGACCCTGTATTCACTGGCCGAGACGGGCAAGCCTTCGTCGGGCTTCGTCAGCTTCTCCCACGCCCTGTCCGGCGCCGTGGAGATGGCGGGCGAGGCCTATCAGCGCGAGGGCAAGCTGGCCGGTCTGGCCACCCGCCTGGACGACCTGGACCAGAAGCTGGGCGGCCTGCACCCCTCGGACCTTCTGATCCTCGCGGGCCGTCCCTCGATGGGCAAGACGGCGCTGGCCACCAACATCGCCTTCAACGTCGCGCGGAACTATCGCTGGGAGCCGACGCCGGACGGCGGGCGCAAGACGGTCGACGGCGGTGTCGTCGCCTTCTACTCGCTGGAAATGAGCGCCGAACAGCTGGCCATGCGTATTCTGGCCGATGCGTCAGGCGTGTCCTCGGACAAGCTGAGAAAGGGCGAGATCGACGCCTCGGACTTCGGCAAGATCCGCGACGCGGCCATCGAGATCGGCGAAAGCCCCCTCTACATCGACGCCACCGGCGGCCTGTCCATCTCCAAGCTGGCGGCGCGCGCGCGACGGCTGAAGCGGATGGAGCACGGCCTCGACCTGATCGTGGTCGACTACCTGCAGCTCGTGACGACCGGCGAGAACAGCCAGAAGAACCGGGTGCAGGAAGTGTCGGAAATCACCGGCGGCCTGAAGGCGCTGGCCAAGGAGCTGAACGTCCCCATCATCGCCCTATCGCAGCTGTCGCGTCAGGTCGAGCAGCGCGAGGACAAGCGGCCGCAACTGTCCGACCTGCGGGAATCCGGCTCGATCGAACAGGACGCCGACTGCGTCATGTTCGTCTATCGCGAAAGCTACTACCTCGGCCGCGCCGAGCCGCGCGAAGGCACCGAAGAACACCTGAAGTGGCAGGAAGACATGGACCGCCTGCAGCATCAGGCCGAGGTGGTCATCGGCAAGCAGCGTCACGGCCCCATCGGCATCGTCAAGCTGGCGTTCGATTCCAACACCACCCGCTTCGGCAACCTGGCCCACGACGGCCGCTACGGCGGCGCCTATGCGGATATTCCGGAGTAGGCCGCGCAAAGGCTGGCGCCGCCCGAACAGCGGCCTATAACCGTCGCCATGACCTCCCCCGTCTTCGCTCCCGCCGTCCTCAACGTCGATCTGGACGCGCTCGCCCGCAACTATCGCACCCTGGGCGCCGTCAGCGGCGCGCCGGTCAATCCAGTCGTGAAGGCCGACGGCTACGGCCTAGGCGCGGCCGCCGTGACCCAGCGCCTGATGGCCGAGGGCGCGCGCACCTTCTTCGTCGCCCGCGCGGCCGAGGGCGTGCGCCTGCGCGAGGCGATCGGGCCTGAGCCGGTCATCTATATTCTGGACGGCTGCCACGGCGACGGGGCCGCCATGCTCAAGGCCTCGAACCTGCGGCCCGTCATCAACCACCCGACCCAGCTTCAGACCTGGCAGGCGGCGGGCGGCGGCGCCTGCGCACTGCAGATCGACACCGGCATGAACCGGCTGGGCTTCCGCGTCGAGGACGCGCCCGAACCGTTCGAGGGGCTCGAACTGGTGATGACCCACCTGGCCTGCGCCGACGAACCGTCCAACCCGCTGAACCGCGCCCAGCGCGACGCCTATGCGGCGGCGGCGGCCCGCTATCCGGGCGTGACGCGCTCCTTCGCCAACTCGGGCGGCTGCTTCCTGGGGCCGGACTTCGCCTTCGACGTGGTGCGTCCAGGCATCTGCCTCTACGGCGGCGGGCCGGAAGGCCGCCCGCACGAGAAGATCGCTCCCGTCGCCAGCCTGATCGCCCAGGCGGTGCAGGTGCGCGACGTGCCCGCAGGCGAAACCGTCGGCTATTCGCAAGGGTATAGGGCGGAGCGGCCGATGCGCGTGGCGACCGTTGGCGCGGGCTACGCCGACGGCGTGCTGCGCTCCTACAGCCCCAAGGGGCAGGTCTTCATCGCGGGCGAGATGCGGCCGATCATCGGCCGGGTGTCGATGGACGTGCTGGCGGTCGACGTGACCGGCCTGGACGTCAAGGCGGGCGATCCGGTGGAGATCTTCGGCGCCAATCGCCTGATCGACGACGCGGCGGCGGCGGCGGGCACCATCAGCTATGAACTGCTGACCTCAATCACGCCGCGCGTGCCGCGCGTCTATCAGGGCTGAACAGCAAAGGGCTGAGGCGCAAGGCCCCAGCCCTTCTTCAGACTTAGCTCAGGGCGAACGCCGTGGCGCCCGCGCCGACGATGACGAAGCTGGCGATCACCGCGCCGACGATGGCGAAGACGATGACGTTCAGGATGATGGCCGCGACCACCACCACGATGGTGTAGCCCAGCGCCTTGTCGGCGGCGGTCTTCATCAGCGTCGGCAGGCCCAGATACATCAGGTAGAAGCCGTACAGGCCCAACAGACCCGCCAGCCAGCCCAGCATCGGCAGGACATTCAGCACGCCCGCCACCCAGGCGGCGGTCATGGAATAGACGGCGACCTGCATCGCCTTCACCGGATTCTTGGTCCCGCCGAAGGTCGGCGCCAGGGCGTCGATGATCAGGCCCAGAATATAGACGCTGATCAGGCTCAGCACATAGCTGAGCGCGCCCGCCAGCACCGGACCGAACAGGCCGCGATGACCGAAGGCGATCTGGCCCACGATGGTCGCCACCGCCGGAATGGCCGCCAGGATGACGGCGTAGCTGGTGAACAGCCCCTTGATGCTGGCGCTTTCGGCGTCGATGACCGGCCATTCGAACTTGGGCCGTGTCAGGATGTATTTGACCCGCGAGACGAGCGAGGGATCGACGGCGGGGGGATTTTCCAGGGTCATTCGTTAGCCTTCTGGGCGGTTGAGTCGGATCACGGCCTTATCATGTCAGAATGACGGCTGTGTGGATGCCGACGCAACCCCGCACTCTCCCTATGACAGTTTCGGACGTAAACCGTTCTGACCCGCCTGCCCTCGCCCGTCTGATCTGCTAGGTCTGGCACATGGCGCGCGACTCTCTTCTCTTCGTCTGCAAATCCTGCGGGGCGGTTCATTCCAAATGGGCCGGGCAATGCTCGTCCTGCGGCGAGTGGAACGCCCTGGTCGAGGAATCCAAGGCGTCCCCGCCCGGCGCCATGAAGCCCGCCTCGACCGCGCGCGGGCGCGGGGTGCAGTTCGAGACTCTGCAGTCCGACACGCCTGAGCCGCCGCGCATCGTCACCGGCGTGACCGAGTTCGACCGCGTCTGCGGCGGCGGCGTGGTGCCCGGCTCGGCCATCCTGCTGGGCGGCGACCCCGGCGTCGGCAAGTCGACCCTGCTGCTGGAGGTCACGGCCAAGGCCGCCCGCAACGGCGCCAAGGTCGCCTATATCTCGGGCGAAGAGGCGATCGAGCAGATCCGCGCCCGCGCCAAACGCATGGGCGTGGCCGATGCCGATGTGTCGCTGGCCTCCGCCACCGCCCTGCGCGACATCCTGACGACGCTGAAGCGCGATCCGTTCGACATCGTCATCATCGACTCCATCCAGACCCTGTGGAGCGACGCGCACGACGCCGGTCCCGGCTCCATCACCCAGGTGCGCGCCTGCGCTGCGGAACTGGTGCGGCTGGCCAAGAACGGCGGCCCCGCCATCGTCCTGGTCGGCCACGTCACCAAGGACGGCCAGATCGCCGGGCCGCGCGTGGTCGAACACATGGTCGACGCCGTCCTCAGCTTCGAGGGCGAGCGCGGCTATCCCTTCCGCATCCTGCGCGCGGGCAAGAACCGTTTCGGCGCCACCGACGAGATCGGCGTGTTCGAGATGGGCGACGCCGGTCTGCGCGAAGTGCTCAACCCCTCGGCCCTGTTCCTGGGCGAAGGCAAGGACCGGGCGCCCGGCGCCGCCGTCTTCGCCGGGATTGAGGGATCGCGCCCCGTTCTGGTGGAAATTCAGGCGCTTGTCGCGCCTTCTGCATACGGCACGCCAAGACGAGCGGTCGTCGGCTGGGACTCCGGCCGTCTGGCCATGCTGCTGGCGGTGCTGGAGGCCCGCTGCGGTCTGGGGTTCGGCGACAAGGACGTCTATCTGAACGTCGCGGGCGGGATGCGGATCAACGAGCCCGCCGCCGACCTGGCCGCCGCCTCGGCCTTGATCTCGTCCGCGCTGGACATGCCCCTGCCGCAGGGCTGCGTCGTCTTCGGCGAGATCGGCCTGTCGGGCGAGGTCCGCGCCGTCGGCCGCGCCGAGGCCCGCCTGCGCGAGGCCAAGAAGCTGGGCTTCGAGCGCGCCCTCGCGCCGCCACAAGCCAATGGCAAGGTGAAGAAGGGCGATGTCGCCCTGACCGTCGTCACCCGCCTGACCGACGCGGTCGAGCGAATCTCCCAGAACCGCTACTAAGGCGCGTTCCCATCCCTTGAGGCCGCAGAGCGCGTGACCGGCTACGACGTCTTCGTGATCCTGGCCCTGCTGGCCTCGGGCGCCGCCGGATGGTTCCGGGGCGGCATGCGCGAGATCACGGCCCTGTTCAGCTTCCTGCTGGCGGCGCTGCTGGCG
>ERZ778017.3543-NODE-3543-length-10949-cov-6.148522_pt1 | contig 10949 bp, 2 predicted proteins | sample MGYA00375747_ERZ778017 | MGnify/ENA primary metagenome ERZ778017 (study PRJEB29350, sample SAMN05509838) | bioreactor metagenome | biome: bioreactor; material: wastewater | place: South Africa: University of Cape Town | collected 2014-03-17 ... | reverse complement strand
GTAAAGCCAACAAGTTCTTTCTTTCCTTCAGGAGTCGCACCAATCAGGACTAACATACATTGTTTTTCATGGTCCATAGTGGCTTGAAAATAAACACCGTCAGCCCAAAGGTAGATATAATTTTTACTATCCAACCGCCGTTTATCCCATAACCCAAGATCTTCCTTCATTGGTGTCGTAACCGTAAAACTGTATCTGTTGAAAAGCCGACGGCATCTTTGCCCAGCAAAACAGTCATCACTTGGGAAAAATCTCCCGAGGATATCCCTTTGAGGTAAAGGTAAGGGATAGCGGCCTCAACGCTTTTACTGCGGCGGACATAGGGCGGCAGCAATTGGGAGATAAACCGAATTGGCACATCTGCCTTATGGGCTTGACGATCGCGGGAGCGCGGCATTTTGATGGGTATAGCACCGATGCCAGTCGCTACTTTCCTTACCGGCAGATGACCGTGACGGACAATACGTTGACGGCCATCCTCAAGTTTTTGATGGTTATGGCGATCGAGAAAGGCCGCAAATTCAGCTTCAACGGCTTGTAGAATTAAGCCCTGAGCTCCTTGACGCAAGATTTCTGTAAGCTGATCTTTAAATTCTCCTGGTAATGCAAAATCAATGACATTATTCTTAGTCATGGTGTATCATTCCTTTCTTGTTAAAGGTTATGGCAGTTTGTTCACCGCCACATGATACACCAACTCTTATTTCTTCCCATCACCAACTTTTGCGATTAACTCTATTGTCCATAATATTACTTCTAATGGAGGGGGATCTAATTCCTTTTAAACTAGTTATAACAATTTGTCACCGGATTAATATATTCAATTTTACTAAACTGATTTATTATTAAAATTTAAAATAATTATTACAAAAATAATTCTAAAATAAAAATATTAGCCTTCTTTTTTGTATTTGTTTATAAACTTTTTAGTAAGGTTTTATTCTTTAATTCTATCAACACCTCTACCTAGTTAATAAAAGCAGTTAAAAAAGAGGTTTTAATTAAAGGAAGCTATTTCAGCAATAGCTTATAAAATACAAAAATTAAACTATAGAGAAATATAGATGCACTTAAATAATATACAAGATTTACTTAGAGATTCTTTTTCGAAGTTTGGAGAATGTATAGCAATTGAGACATCTTATAGCAAGATATCATATAAAGAGCTAGATAAGCTTTCTAATCATATTGCTCATTATTTAATTAATAGAAATGTAGAAGATTATACAAGAATAGGTATATATGGTAAAAAAGTTGATATTATTGTTTCTGCAATAGTTGGTATTCTAAAAGCTAACTGTACTTTTATTCCATTAAGCAAGTCAAATCCTCCCGACAGGCTTGATCGAATGGTAAAACTTGCTAACATTCAACATATCTTATTTGACGAAGAAGACACATTTACCTCAAGATTAGAAGACACGTTCAAAACTTCCTACAGTTGCATATTAAATAATAAGCTCAGTGACTTAAATAATAGCAAAAAATATCAACCCCATAGCTGCTCGCATATATACTTTACCTCTGGAAGTACAGGTGAGCCAAAAGCAATCTTAGGAAAAAATATTGGTTTAGTTCATTTTATGGATTGGTTTATTAAAACCTTTAATGTCCAAGATAAAGAAAGATTCTCAGTTTTTTCAGATATAGGTTTTAGTGTTTTTAAAAGGGAAATATTTATCCCACTATTAACGGGTTCAACTATTGTTGTTCCTGATCCTCAAACATTACAGGATATGCATCAATTAGCATTATGGGTGGATAAGTCTCAAGTTACCTTTATGAATTGTGTTCCAAGCTTATTTAAAATATTTTCAGATTTCGCTGTTAATAAAGAAATTGAACTAAAGAAATTAAAATTCATATTTTTAGCAGGAGAAAAGATATATCCAAAGCACATAGAAATATGGCAGAAACGATTTTCACAACAAATACAGCTTGTTAACTTATATGGACCCACGGAAACCACACAAGCTAAATTTTGCTACTTAATAAAACCCAAAGACATTCATATAGATGATATTCCAGTTGGGTATCCAATAAGTAATACAGATTTTTACATATTAGATGATGACCTTTCAGAACAACCGACGGGGCAATTAGGAAATATAGCAATAGCTACACATTACATGTCTTTTGGATACTACAATAAAGCTTTAAACGAAAATACATTCACTCTTTATAAGGGAAGAAAAGTATATTTAACAGGTGACATTGGCACCTTAGATGAAGAAGGACTTTTACACTTGCATGGAAGAAAAGACCATCAAGTTAAAATTAATGGTGTACGTATTGAGCTCCATGAAATTACTCAATCTCTACTCAAGCATCACTATATAAAAGATTGTATAACTTTATGTAAAAAAGATAGAAATCATGATAATGCAATTTTCTCATTTATTATATTAGCTGATCCAACCTTAGAGATTTCACAACAAGAACTCCGCAAATTTTTATTACAAAAATTACCAGCATCTTTTATACCTCAATACTTTTTCTTTTTAGACAAATTCCCAAAAACTATAAATGGCAAAATTGACTTTAATTCCCTAAAAAAAATCAACCCAGAAAGCAATCTTCCTCATATCTCCTATCGCACAGAGCTTGAACAACAGCTGTGCCAGATCTGGGCTGAAGCATTAGCCTTAAATGAAAAAAATATTAGTATAAATGAAGATTTTTTCCGATTAGGCGGGAATAGTATCTTAGCGATAAAAATAGTCAGCAATATTAATAAGGTCTTAAGGAGAAACATTAGTATTTCAGCCTTATTTAAACATCCGACGATAGAAAAATTAGGTTCTTATCTAAATAATTATTCTGAAGATAGCGTATCTATATCTGAAATAAGCATTCTGGAAGAGCGCAACCAAGTATTATCCTTTGCGCAAGAAAGATTATGGTTCATTGAAAACTATGAGGGAGGAACAAATGCTTATATTATCCCGATAGTCTTTAAAATACCTCCTGAATGCAGATTAGATATACTCGAAAAGAGCCTTAACAGCATTGTGGTGAGACATGAGATACTGCGCACTTTAATCAAGGAAGATGAAGAAGGAAATAGATATCAAGCAATATTGGATGATAAATTACATCCTTTAAATGTTTTTAAGATAAAAGTATCAGATCTAACCGCATTACATAGTGCATTAAAAGAGCAAATAAATTGTATCTATGATTTAAGTAATGAACATCCTATTAGGGTGTGTGTCTATGAGCTTGCCAATACCTCTGGTGATGTAGATTATTATATTAGTATAGCTATTCATCATATAGCCTTTGATGGTTGGTCTACTGATATATTCTTGCGGGAACTACATGCTTTTTACAACTATTACCTTGATCAATCACAAGGACTTGAAACCCCTCTAAATTTACCTGATTTGAGTATCCAGTATAAAGACTTTGCGATCTGGCAAAGAAATTATTTAACTGGCGAAAGACTCAATAAACAACTTAGCTACTGGAAACAAAAACTCAGTGGGCATGAGCCATTAAACCTGAATAAGGATAAAGCAAGGCTTAGCCAGATAAATTATGCAGGAAATGACATTTACTTTGAGCTAGATGAACAAACATCCTTTGGTTTAAGAGAATTAGCAAAACAGTGTGAAGTCAGCTTATATAGTTTATTACTTAGTGCCTATTATCTGATGCTGAGAAGCTATAGCAACCAAGATGATATTGTCATAGGAACACCCCTTGCTAACAGACACTACAACCAAATAGAAAACCTTATAGGATTCTTTGTTAACTCCCTAGCTTTAAGAACACAAATAGACTCAAAAGAACTAGTGACTCAGTTCATCCAGAAGGTAGGACAAGAAGTTATTGATGCCCAGCTTCACCAAGATCTCCCTTTTGAGAAACTTGTTGAAGAATTAAAGGTAGAAAAAGATACAAGTAAGCATCCTATTTTCCAAGTTATGTTTGGAGTGCAAAGTTTTGGTAGCAGTCCACATGGAGAGGCAGGTTTATCAACCATACTCCAACCTTATACGCAACAAGACGACTTATACAAAATAGCAAAGTTTGATATTAGCACCTTTATGGATGATAGCCAGACTTGCATAAAAGGAGTCTTTAACTACGCTCTTAGCCTATATGAAGAAACTACGATTCAAAGATTCATCGAAACCTATGCCCATGTACTAAGCCAATTAGCACAACTTGGTTATAAGCAACAAAGGCAAGAAGAAACTACCATAGCTGATCTGACCTATCTACCGGACGCCCAACATCAGCAAATCATTCATACCTGGAATAATACTGATAAAGAATATCCAGATGCTAAAACCATTCATGCCCTGTTTGAAGAGCAAGTAGAACGGACACCTAATAACATAGCCCTTGTCTATGAAGAAACACAGCTCACCTATAAAGAGCTCAATGAAAAAGCAAACCAGCTAGCTCACTATATACGCAAGCACTATGAGATAAAGCCAGACACACTCATAGCTTTATGCCTAGATAGAAGCGAGCATATGCTTATTGCCATTCTTGCAGTTCTCAAAGCAGGAGGGGCGTATGTACCTATGGATCCTTCTTACCCTAATGAGAGAATGAAATATATCTTGGAGGATACACAAGCTGCGGTTATCCTAACCAATCAAGCTTATCAACAACAACTAGAGTCTATAAGTTCAAAAGCCATTTTAGCTATCGACAACAAAATATTACTAACTGAATTGCTACTTCAGCAGAGCACAAATCCACAAACAGAGACAACAAGCACAAACCTTGCCTATGTTATTTACACTTCCGGTACCACAGGTAATCCCAAAGGCGTGATGATTGAACACAGAGGCATTGTTAACCGAATTACCTGGATGAATGATACCTATCCTTTAAATCCAGGTGATAAGATATTGCAAAAGACACCTTATGTATTTGATGTATCGGTATGGGAATTATTCTGGGCACATTGGTATGGCGCCTGCGTAGTTTTTGCAGAGCCTGAGAAGCATAAAGATGCTCATTATATTGCTGAGTTAATACAAAAAGAGTCTATAACCATAGCTCACTTCGTCCCGTCAATGCTAAGTGTATTCATGGAAATTCTTCGCTCCAGTGGTAAGCCATTGGGTTTACGGTACATCTTCTGTAGTGGGGAAGCTCTAAGCTTAACGCAAGTACAACAATGCCATGCAATACTACCGAGCACACAGATTCATAACTTATATGGACCTACAGAAGCTTCAGTAGACGTACTGTATTATGATTGCACTGACAAAGATATCAAGAGCATCAACATAGGAAAGCCTATATCGAACACAAAGGCTTACATATTAGGCCATGGCTTAACGCCTTTACCTATTGGCGCTATCGGTGAATTGTATATAGGCAGCGTGGGCTTGGCTCGAGGCTACCTCAATAAACCGGATCTTACTCAAGAAAGATTTGTCCTTAACCCATTTCAAACTGCACAAGAAAAGGCACAGGGTAAAAACGGGGTACTCTATAAAACCGGTGACTTAGCCAGGTGGTTATCAGATGGCAATATTGAGTATCTAGGCCGTAATGACTTTCAGGTAAAGATTAGGGGCTATCGCATAGAACTGGGCGAGATAGAAGCTATTTTATCTACCTATGAAGGTGTGCAGCAGAGTGTGATTATTGCTAAGGAACAGAACGGGAATAAGTATCTTGTTGGTTATTATGTGGCAGATTATCCCCTAGAGGAAGAGACTATTTTTCAGTATCTGCAAGCTAAGTTACCTGATTATATGGTGCCTAGTGCCCTTGTGTTTCTTGAAGAATTACCTCTTACCATTAATGGTAAATTAGACAGAAAGGCATTACCCGCTCCCGAACTTACAAGCAAAAAAGCTTATATAAAACCACGCAATGAGCTGGAAGAAAAAGTCTGCCAGATCTGGTCTGAGGTATTAGGTCTACCTGCAGATAAAGTTGGTATACAGGACGACTTCTTCAGATTAGGAGGGGACAGCATTGTCAGCATTCAGTTAGTTAGTCGTTTGAGGCAACGATTGGGGTTGACTGTTAGCATAAAAGATATCTTTGCTTATAAGACCATTGGAAAGCTTTATGAGAATGTCTTTAGTAAGGACTTAGCTAATGCTTCTAACATACAACTTAAGACAGAACAAGGCCTATTAAGTGGCCAGGTTCCTCTGTTACCTATCCAAGAATGGTTCTTTGAGAACAATTTTGCCAAGCAGAATCATTGGAACCAATCTTTTATAGTAAAGGTACCTGAACTAGACCTAGATAGACTGCAAGCAAGCATTATTAAGTTGGTACAGCATCATGATGCCTTGAGGCTAAGATACAAAAAAGATCAAGATGAGTGGACTCAATACTATGCCCCAGAGGCAGAAGTAGCTCAGCTAAAAACCTTAGATATAAGGACCATTGATTCCCCCAGCAAGCTTAGCAAGATCCTAACTGACTGGCAAAGTGAGTTTAATTTAGAATATGGCCCAACTTATGTCATTTGTTATTTATATGGGTATGAAGATAAAAGTGCGCGTCTATACTTTGCACTTCATCACCTTATCACTGATGCTGTTAGCTGGAGAATCCTTACAGAAGACATCAAGGATCTTTATGAAGGTAAAGAATTGGGAGATAAAGGAACCAGCTACCGACAATGGGGCCATGCTCTTAAAGATTATGCTCAAGAGCATGAGACTGAGAAGACTTATTGGTCTGAGGTCTTAGCCGATTACGATCAAGGTTCTATAGAGCATCTTATGAACTACCCAGGTACCTTATATGGATCGTGTTTTAGCCTAAGCCCTGCACAGACTAAGCAACTACTACGCGAAAGCAACAAAGCATACCATACTCAGATTAACGATATCTTGCTTACTGCATTAGCTCTTGCTTTACCAAAGATTACAGGCACTCTAATCAATCATATTGTCTTAGAAGGACATGGTCGAGAAGAAATCGATAGCTGCATAGATACCACCAGAACGGCCGGTTGGTTTACAACCATGTATCCTGTACGCTTAGAAATGAAGGACCACTTAGGTAAGAGCATCCAAGATAATAAGGAAATGCTTAGGGAGGTTCCTAATAAGGGTATCGGTTACGGACCTTTGATTGGATACCATTCTGATGACTTACCAAAGATTGTTTTTAACTACTTAGGCCAGTTTGATAAAGAAGATACCTTAGGAAGAGACTGGCGCATTGCCAATGAAGATAGTGGTCAGTCAGTACACCCAGATAACCAAGACCATTGGCTAATAAGCATTAATGGTATGGTTATAAATAACCAGCTGACATTCAACATATCGAGCAAACTAGATCGTGAGCTAACATCCAAGTTTGTTGCTTCGTTAACAAAGGGACTTGAGGATATCATCCATCACACCACACAACAGGACAGAAGTTATCTTACGGCAAGCGACGTTGGTAATGTTATCAACCAAGATTACTTAGATAAACTGCAAGAATCCAGAGAAGTAGAATCTGTATATCTTGCAAATAGCTTACAGCAAGGTTTTGTTTACCATGCTTTAAGCCAAGGCCATGTGGATGATGCCTATTGTGTGCAAGTTATTTGGCAGTATGGCACTGCTATAGAAATAGATAAACTCAAAGAAGCGTGGATGTATGCACAAAAGAAATTTGGTACCTTAAGGCTGCGCTTTGCTTGGGAAGAAGAAATCGTTCAGATCATTGATAAGAAAGGCCAGCTGGATTGGCGCTACATTGATCTCAGCCAAATAACTGATCTACAAGCCCAAGAAGAGCGGATTAAAGAAATTCAAGAAAAAGATCGGAGCAAACCTTACCAACTGGACCAAGGCAGCCTGTTCAGGGTCTATCTGATTAAGCAAGACGATAACCTATACACCTGCATCTTTAGCAATCATCATGCTATACTGGATGGTTGGAGTATTCCTCTATTACAAACTTACATCCATGATACTTACTTATCTCTCTGTGCCAATAAGGCTATTACTCTGAATATTGATTATAGCTATGAACAAACTCAGAAGTATCTGCAAGAGAATGCAAGCGAGAACAAGGAATTCTGGAGTAAATATTTAGCCAGGATTGAGGAGAAAGGGGCATTAAACCAATTAGCTTTAGATAATAAAGATGCAAATATAAGCAACCTTAGAATTATAACTGATCCTCAAGAGCAATCATTAATAATAGAAAACACTCTTTATGATCATATTAAGGACCTAAGTCGAAACTCAGGTGTGACTTTTAATGCTATATTACAATATGTATGGCATAAGGTACTGAGCGCTTATAATCGCAACTGCCACACTATGATTGGTACTACAGTATCTGGCAGAAGCCTTCTGATCGATAACATTGAAAGTTCTTTAGGCTTATATATCAATACGTTACCACTTGCAGTAGATCATAAGCCTCAACCTACAAAAACAGTTCTAGGAATTATAAAAGATATTCAGAACAACATTAATGAAATTAATAGCAGAAGTAATGTAAGCTTAGCTAAATTACAAAAAGGCCAAGATCGACTATTTGATAGCTTATTTGTATATGAAAATTATCCAAGTTCTACAAAAGAGCAGCAACGAGATAAGCTTAAAATACGCTTTAAAGGAAGTAAGGAAAAAATAGACTATCCTTTAGCCGTATTAGTATATGAATCCGGCAATCAACTCATATTTACTATAAAATATGCAGGTGAGTTATTTAGCAAAGATACCATTGACCGCCTTCTATCAATGGTTAATACGCTGCTTGAGCAAATTGTTATCAATCCTAACCAGCTAGTAGAAAATTTACGTTATCTTGATGATAAGCAATATCAGCAGATTATTCATACCTGGAATAATACTGATAAAGAATATCCAGATACTAAAACCATTCAATCTCTGTTTGAGGAACAAGTAGAACGGACACCTAACAACATAGCCCTTGTCTATGAGGGAACACAGCTCACCTATAAAGAGCTTAATGAGAAAGCAAACCAGTTAGCTCACTATATACGTGAACACTATGAGATAAAGCCAGACACACTCATGGCCTTATGCCTAGACAGAAGTGAGCATATGCTTATTACCATTCTTGCGGTTCTCAAAGCAGGAGGAGCATACGTACCAATGGATCCTTCTTACCCTGATGAGAGAATGAAATATATCCTGGAGGATACACAGGCTGAAGTTGTACTTGCTGATGAGGTACACAAGCAGAGACTAGAGGATATTATTAAGGATGCTAATACAACAGCACTTAGTAAAGTGGTAAATATTCTCGCAATAAATGAGAAAGGGCTTCAAGAACAGTTATCAGTCCAGCCGAGCATAAATCCACGAACAGAGACAACAAGCACAGACCTTGCCTATGTCATTTACACTTCTGGTACCACAGGTAATCCAAAAGGCGTGATGATTGAGCATAAATCTATACTAAACTTATTATTTCAATCTAACCTAGAAAATGAATTTAAATCCAATAAGCAAGGTACTTTGTGGACAAACATTAACTTTGACGTATCTGTTTATGAAATATTTACTTTATTGCTTAATGGAGGAGCCCTTCATATTTTATCCTCTCCAGTAAGAGGAGACGCATATCAACTATTTAACTATATTGAGAAGCATAAAATAAATTATGCTTATATTCCTCCCTATTTTTTAACAGAATTTCCAGAAAATAAAATTTTCAGCTTAGAATTCCTTTTGCTAGGGGTAGAGAAAATTAAATTTAGCAACTTAAAAAACATCCTATCGAGCAATAAATCAATTAAAATATTAAATGGTTATGGCCCAACTGAAGCTACCGTATTTTGCACCGATTATCTTTATAATTCAAATGACGATTACTTAGAAAATTTGCCAATTGGCACTCCCATATCCAATACAAGTTGCTACATACTAGATGAAACCCTTAATCCCCTACCTAGGGGGGCTATTGGAGAGCTGTATATAGGAGGGGCAGGATTAGCAAGAGGATATTTGAATAGGCCTGATCTTACATACGAAAAATTTATTGCTAACCCTTTCCAAACTGGGCCTCAAAAAAAGTTAAATGAGAATTCAATATTATATAAAACCGGCGACTTAGTTAGATGGTTGCCAGATGGCAACATTGAATATATAGGCCGTAATGATTTTCAGGTAAAGATTCGAGGCTATCGCATAGAGCTTGGTGAGATAGAAGCTGCCATATCTTCCTATGAAGGTATACAACAAAGTGTAGTTATTGCTAAGGAACTGAATAAGAATAAGTATCTTGTTGGTTATTATGTGGCAGATTATCCCCTAGAGGAAGAGATTATTCTGCAGTATCTGCAAGCTAAGTTACCTGATTATATGGTTCCCAGTGCTCTAGTATTCCTCAAAAAACTACCTCTTACCCTCAATGGTAAATTAGACAGAAAAGCATTGCCTGATCCCGAACTTACAAACAAAGAAACTTATGTAAAACCTCGTAATGATCTAGAGCAGCAAATCTGTCAGATTTGGAGTGATGTATTGGGGCTGCCTGAGAATGAAGTGGGAGTCCATGATAATTTCTTTAAATTGGGTGGAAATAGCATCCTGGCAATGAGATTAGTTAGTAAAATGAATAAAGAGCTTAGCTGTAATTTAGTTATATCCTCTATTTTTAAACACAATAAAGTAGGCTCCTTAGCCGAACAGCTAAGGTTAGATATTCCAAGTCATATAATATCTTATAATGAAGAATGGAGCTTTTAAATTGCTGAACAAAATTAGCATATTATATAATTTACTTTCTCAAAAATTTAAGTTTATTCAAAATGAAGGTAATTTAAGAGTATTACCTCCTGATGTAATTAGTGAGGAATATAAGGCTTTTGCTAGAGAGTTTATTAGCAATAATAAAGACTTCATAATATCTATCTTACAAAACAATAGTAATTTGGAAAATATTTTGCGCTTTAATCTTGTTGAGGACCTTCCTCCTCTATCCTTTGCGCAAGAAAGATTATGGTTCATTGAAAACTATGAGGGAGGAACAAA
>ERZ778017.3541-NODE-3541-length-10951-cov-5.110499_pt1 | contig 10951 bp, 11 predicted proteins | sample MGYA00375747_ERZ778017 | MGnify/ENA primary metagenome ERZ778017 (study PRJEB29350, sample SAMN05509838) | bioreactor metagenome | biome: bioreactor; material: wastewater | place: South Africa: University of Cape Town | collected 2014-03-17 ... | reverse complement strand
TCGGCATCGATGATGCCGACCTTCAATCCGATGGCTTGCAGGCCGAGCGCGATGTTCACGGCGATCGTCGATTTGCCGACCCCGCCTTTACCCGATGCAACAGCGATGATGTGTTTCACGCCCGGGACAGCCTGCGCCTTGGCCGCCTGCCCGGCAGCCGCTGCGGCTTGACGTGGACCGGCGCCGTCGCCCGTCGCGCCCTTGGCCCGGGCCGCCTCCACGCGTGGATGCTCCGCCCGGCCGATCGGCAACACGGTGCGCTGCTTGGGCATTGGCTTGGCCGCGCCGCCTGCTTCTGCTGTCAGCACGGCCGTGACACCGGCGATGCCTTTGATATCCGAGACGACCTTCTCTGCTGCGAGCCGCAACTGTTCAAGCTCTTCGGCCCGGTCGGCTGGAACCGTAATCGAGAAATATGCGCGATCGTCCTTGATCAGGACTTCAGAAACGAGGCCAAGATCGACGATGTTGCTTGTGAGGTCGGGCCCTTTGACCCTGCGAAGCGCCGCGAGCACTTCGGCTTTTTCAACCGCCATTTGGGGATTCTCCTGGGCGCCGCCGTAGCGCTGTGCCGACAACTGGTGTTTCGCCCGATATAGGTCGGCTGCGTCAATGATGGAAGCCGCAGATGCGCGCAATCAGCCAAGCGTGGCGAATCGAGCGGCGAATTCAATCCTTGCGGCACTGCGAGAGGATGCGTATGCGTGCCACATGGCGTCGCGGGCTCACATTCTAGGCGTCGTCCTTGCGGGCGGCATGTCGCGCCGGTTCGGCGGTGGCGACAAAGGATTGGCTGATCTCGGCGGACGGCCGGTGCTTTCGCACGTCGTCGCGCGCCTTGGCCCGCAAGTCGCGCGCCTGATCCTGAACGTCAACGGCGACGCGAGCCGCTTCGCGCGTTTCGATCTGCCAACGATCTCCGACGTGGAAAATCCGGGACTTGGGCCGCTCAGCGGCATCCTTGCGGCTCTCGATTGGCAAAAAGTACACGCGCCCGATTGCGTCGCGATCGCGACGGTTTCGGCGGATGTGCCTTTCATTCCGACTGATCTGGTCGCCCGGCTGGACGCCACGCGCGGCGAGGGCCTTGCGATTGCAGTTTCGGGAGGCCGGCGGCATCCGACAACCGCCCTTTGGCCGACAAGCGCCCGCGATGTCGTTGCAAGCGCCCTGGCACGGCGCGACTTAAGCGTCAATGCGCTTACGCAACGCCTTAATGCCGTTGCAGTCGAGTTCCCGATGCGCAACATTGGCGATGCGTCCATAGATCCGTTCTTCAACATCAACACGCAGGACGATCTCGCAATTGCGAGCAACCTGCTCGGCGAGCCTGAGAAAGACAAGAACAATGGCTGACGATGCGAAGAGCCGTCTATCTTCGATGCCACTTTTCGGGATCGCCGGGTGGTCGAATTCCGGCAAGACGACGTTAATCGAAAAGCTTACGCGGCACTTCGCGGATCGTGGTTTGCGCGTCGCAACAATCAAGCACACGCACCATAAGTTCGACATCGATGCACCGGGCAGTGATACGACGCGCCACCGCGCCGCGGGGGCCGCCGAGACGGCTATCGTTTCGGGTTCGCGCGTCGCCGTCATCGAGGAAATCGAGGCCGCAGGAGAACCCGCATTGGAGGCGGTCGCCGCACGCCTCAGACCGGCCGACATTATTCTGGTAGAAGGCTACAAATCGGCGGCCATTCCGAAAATCGAGGTTCGGCGCGCAGCCGTCGCACACGAAAGACTTCTCGCGACGAACGATCCGCACGTGTTGGCCATCGCTGCCGATCATGAAGTCGATGGTCACGGCAAGCCTATCTTCAATCTCGACGATATCGCCGGGATCGCGGCTGTCATCGAGCGGGCGCTTGGGCCGTTCAAAAGCTTGAGGCAGCGTGCTTAACGGCAGGTTGCGCGGCTTTAACGTCTCTTGTTATCGACGCCGCGCTCTCCGATATTAAACAAGAGATGGAAGGCTCGGCAGAGACGTCAATGCCCCCACAGAAGCTGGATAGTTCGCGAGGTTTGGTCGACCCATTCGGCAGGGCGATCGAGTACCTGCGCGTCTCGGTCACCGACCGGTGCGACTTCCGCTGCGTCTATTGCATGTCCGAGCATATGACGTTTCTTCCGAAACGCGATCTTCTCTCGCTTGAAGAGCTTGACCGCGTATGTGCCGCCTTCGTCCGCCAGGGCGTGAACAAGCTGCGCATCACCGGCGGCGAGCCGCTGGTGCGCAAGAACATCATGTGGCTGTTCCGAGCCCTAGGCCGCCATCTCGAAAACGATCAACTTAAAGAGCTTACGTTGACCACGAACGGCAGCCAGCTCGAGAAGTTCGCAGGCGATCTAAAGGCTGCGGGCGTCAACCGAATCAACGTTTCGATCGACACGATCGATCCGGTAAAATTCAAGGCCATTACACGTTGGGGCGATCTCGCTACTGTTTTGCGGGGGCTCGACGCGGCTGAAAAAGCGGGCATCAAGATCAAGATCAATACCGTGGCGCTGAAGGGCCTCAACGAGGATGAGATCGAGAGCTTGATCCGGTTTGCCCATGAGCGGGGCGCCGACATGACGCTCATCGAAACGATGCCGCTCGGCGACATCGGCGAAGACCGCACGTCACAGTATTTGCCGCTGTCGATCGTGCGGGCGCGTCTGATGGATCGGTTCTCGCTGGAAGACAATCCATACCGTACTGGCGGGCCGGCGCGCTATGTCACCGTCAAGGAAACCGGCGGCCGGCTTGGTTTCATCACGCCTCTGACGCACAATTTCTGCGAAAGCTGCAATCGCGTGCGCCTCACGTGCACGGGCACGCTTTTCATGTGTCTGGGTCAGGAAGACGCCGCTGATCTCAGGGCGCCGCTTCGCGCTTCGGCCGACGATGGCTTGCTCGATGCTGCCATTGCAGACGCCATCGCAAGAAAGCCCAAGGGGCACGATTTCGTCATCGACAGGCGAACGAAAAAGCCATCCGTCGCGCGCCACATGAGCGTCACCGGCGGCTGATCTCGCGGCCGTTCCTTACGCGAGCACGCTTCTTACAACCTGCTTGATTTGCTCGAGCGTGAAGGGCTTCGTGATCGAGAGCAGCCGACGCGCGCGAAGTCGTGCGGCACGTTCCAGCTGATCGGAAAAGCCCGACATCAGCACCACAACAAGGCTCGGTTTGATGGCGAGCGCCTTTTCTGCGAGCGTTATGCCATCCAGTTGCGGCATGTCCACGTCGGTCACGAGAACTTCGATTGTGGCGCCGTTAGCGGCGAGACAATCCAGAGCTTCAAGACCATCCTGCGTGACATGGATCGTGTGACCCTCGGCGCTCAACGCGCGCTTCACGAGGTCGCGCACGGCGGCATCGTCGTCTGCTAGCAGGATCGTCGCCATGTCACCGCACCTTTCCCGGTCCGTCTTATGACAGGATTATTTTACGAGCCGACCGACGAAAGGCAGCTCCCTGTAACGATGCCCCACATCCATACCGTAGCCGACGACGAACACGTCCGGGCAGGTGAACGCGCAATAGTCGGGTTCGATCGAAACGGCACGCGTAGCCCTCTTGTCGAGAAGCACACAAGTTTCGATCCGCGCGGCACCGCGGGCCGCGATCAAGTCCTTTGCGAAGGCCAGTGTGCGGCCTGAATCGAGGACGTCGTCGATCAGGATCACGTGCCGGTGCTGCACATCGAGGTCGAGATCGCGAAGGATGGATACCTGACCCGACGAGGTCTGGCTCTTCCTGTAGCTCGAGAGTGTCAGAAAATCGACTTCGGGTGCAAGGCCCGCCGCATAGAGCGCCCGCAACAAATCGGCCGCAAAAACGAAGCTGCCCTTCAAAATCGGGACAACGAGCAAATTTTTCGGCCGCGTTAAGGCAATTTCGTCCGCCAGTGCTTGCAGGCGCTCCTGGATCTCCTCAGCCGAAAAGATCGTCTCGATTGCAGCTCCTTTGTCCTTCTTAGTCATGCAAAATGACCCGAAATCCCCGTAGCACGGCCTTAGGCGGCCTGACTCGCCAAGCTTCTTGTGTACACGACCGCGCCACAATCGTAATCGATTGATCGCAACGGCCTTGGCGTGTCTATACGCGCTTGGGCAGAAGGACGAGTCTGAACTTTCCTACCGGGGCTAATACTCCTGTGATTCGCTTAACGAATGTCGGACTGAAATACGACAACGGGCCGGAGGTGCTGACGGACGTCACGTTCCACCTGCGGCCGGGTTCGTTTCACTTCCTCCACGGCGAGTCTGGAGCGGGGAAGACGTCGCTGTTGCGGCTGATGTTCATGTCGCTGCATCCGAGCCACGGCGTATTACAGATGTTCAGCGAAGACGTGACCCGCGTCAGGCCGCAGAAACGTGCTCAGATGCGCCGCCGGATCGGAATTGTTTTCCAGGATTTCCGGCTCCTCGATCACCTGACCGTCTGGGAAAACGTGGCGCTGCCGCTACAGGTCACGGGCAAGAAACCTTCCGACTATAGGGAAGACGTGACCGACCTTCTGCAATGGGTTGGTCTCGGTGACCGCATGTATGCTAATCCATCGGTGCTGTCGGGCGGCGAAAAGCAAAGGGCAGCCATCGCTCGGGCGGTCATCGGCAAACCGGAAGTGCTGTTGGCCGACGAGCCGACCGGTAACGTCGATCCGCAAATGGCGCGGCGACTGTTACGCCTGTTCGTGGAGTTGAACCGGCTTGGGACCTCCGTCGTGATCGCGACGCACGATCATCAACTCATGCGGCAGTTCAAGGCGCCGCGCATCGAGGTGCACAGGGGCCATGTCCGGATCATCTAGCCGCTATCCCGGACATGGCGAGCCCGCGATGCAGGCGGGCTATGATCCCTATGATGAGCCGCCGACGATGGTGCCGACGGGATCGGTTGCCTATGGTCGTCATGGGCCGCCGGACGTGCAGACATACGCCACCGAACCAGTGCGCGAGTCCTACGTTCCGCCACGCGGAGGTGATCAAGGGCGCAAGATGAAGGTGATGGCTCCGGTCGTACCGCCGGGGTCGGTTACCGGCCGTTCGCTGACGCTCGTCATCGCCATCATGTGCTTCCTGGCTTGCCTCACGGCGGGCGCAGTCTGGATGATCAAGGAATCCTCCGATGCCTGGCTCAAGGACATTTCGAGCGAAGTGACCGTTCAGGTGACGCCGCAGGAAAACGGTGACACCGACAAGGCTGTCGGCGACGTCGTAGCCTATCTGCAGAAGCAGCGCGGCATCGCGAGCGTCAGGGCCTTGAGCCTCGATGAGTCGACCAGTCTTCTGCAGCCCTGGCTTGGTTCCGGAGATGCGCTCAAGTCGCTTCCCGTTCCCCGGCTGATCTCAGTGCAGGTCGATCGCGACCGGCCGCCTCAACTGGCCGAGATTGCAAACGCGCTAGAGCATGACTTCAAAGGTGCGTCGCTCGACGATCATCGCCGGTGGCAGCAGCAGATCCGCGCCGTGACGAGGTCGCTGGCATTGGGCGGTCTCGCCATTCTGGTACTCGTAGCCGCGGCCACGACGGCGATCATCGTGTCGGCGACGCGCAGCGCCATGGCCTCGAACCGCGAGATCGTGGAGGTGCTGCACTTCGTCGGCGCGACGGACAAATTTATATCGCGCGAATTCGAGAAGCATTTCCTGCGGCTCGGCATCAAGGCCGGGATCGTCGGCGCCACATGTGCGATGATCGTGTTTATGAGCATGCCGGCCATTACCGATCTGCTCGGCGGCGGAGCAGTGAGCGCGGTCGAAATGCAGCGCCTGATCGGCACCGGCGCGCTCGATGCGCTCGGCTACATCATTCTCGGCTTGGTCGTCATCATCATCGCAGGACTTTGCATGGGCACGTCGCGGGTCGGCGTCCACCGCATCCTCAACGGCCGGCATTAGCTGACTCCGGATGTGCCGTGAAGGCTTGCGACATTGGGCAAAATGCGAAATGACAGTGCCGTTCCGGAAGCTGCCCACCTCATCGGAATCGGTTATGGAGTGGGGCGGCTGCTTGCGGCCTGACATGTGCAATTTTTTGAATCTCTGATCCGCGATGAGGGCTTTTTCGCAATCCGCCGTTTTGCTGCTGGCGCTCGCCTTCGGAGCGCTGGTGTTCGGCTTCGTGCTCTTTGCGGTTTCCGTGACGCGCGATGATATCTCCGGCGGAGATAAAGCCGATGGCATCGTGGTTCTGACGGGCGGCGATCTTCGTGTGGAAGCGGGCGCCAAGCTCCTGACCGAGGGCCGGGCCAAGCGGCTGCTGATCTCCGGAGTCAACAGGAAGGTCACGCGCGCGGAAATGCAGCGCCTGCTCGGACTCGATGGGACGACATTCAATTGCTGCGTCGATCTCGGTTACGAGGCGCGCGACACCGTCGGCAACGCCGACGAGACGCGGACCTGGGCCAAGACCAACGGCTACAAGCGGCTGATCGTTGTAACATCGCGCTATCACATGCCTCGTGGTCTCGCGGAACTGGCGCTCGTCATGCCAGACGTCACTCTGATCCCCTACCCGGTCACGCCGCGACGCTATCCCGAGACGGCGTGGTGGCTGCACCCGACGACGACGCGTGTTCTTCTCTCCGAATACCTCAAGTACTTGCCGGCTGTTGCGCGCCTCGCGGTGCAGCGCGCCATGAACTGGCATGGCAGCCAGACCGTTGCAGTTACGGTTCCGAAACACGACGATGGCTGATGTCGCGAAACCCGGGCCAGGACCTCTGGTGGTCGTCCGCTCGCTTGTCTATTTCATCGTGTTCTATGTCGTCACGGCGCTCTATCTCGTGCTCGGGTCATGGCTGCTGTTCGGGCCGCGATCGTGGGCGATGAAGGGCCTTGAGTTGCACGGGCGGACCTGCGTCTGGCTTCTGCGTCTCATCTGCGGAACGAAGCTCGATGTGCGCGGCCGCGAAAACCTTCCCAAGAGCGGCTGCCTCGTCATCGCCAAGCATCAATCGGCATGGGACACGTTCGGTCTCATCTCGCTCTTCCGCGATCCGGCGATCGTGCTGAAGGACGAGCTGAAGTGGATACCGTTCTATGGCTGGTTTTGCGTCAAGTTCGAGCACATTCTCGTCAAACGCGACAGGGCTTCAGCGGCGTTGAAGGCGTTGATCCGCGACGCCAAGCAGCGCGTCAGCATCGGTCGCGAAGTCGTGATCTTCCCCGAAGGGACACGCACGGTCCCGGGGGCGGCTCCAGACTACAAACCGGGTTATGTGGCGCTCTACGAGGCGCTCGGCGTCGTGACGGTGCCGCTGGCGTTGAATTCCGGATTGTTTTGGCCGAGACGCAGCCCTTGGCGCTATCCGGGCACGATCGTCGTCGAGTTTTTGCCACCATTGCCGCCGGGCTTGCCACGCGCGGAATTTCGCAGTCGGGTCGAGACCGAGATCGAAGCGGCGAGCCGCCGCCTCATCGAGGAAGCTGCCGGGGCTCCCTCGCCGCCGCCATTGGCGCGCGCCCGCTGACGCCATTTGCGTAATTCGTTGTCAGGATGAACTCGAAAGCTTCATCATCGCGATGCCTGCGATGATGAAGACAGCCGCGAGCATGCGCATCGGTGTCGCCGCTTCACCGAGAACGGCTACGCCGACGAGGAATGCCCCCGCTGAACCAACACCCGTCCACACGGCATAGGCGCTACTCAAAGGCAGCGTCTTCATCGAGATCGATAGCAAAATGAAGCTCGCCATCATCAGAACGATGGTGATGGCCGTGGGCACCGGCTGCGTGAAGCCCTCCGACTGCTTCATGAAAAACGCCCAGGCGATTTCCAGAAGTCCCGCGAGAAGAAGAATGAACCAAGCCATCACCGTCTCCTGAGAGGAGCCGGGCCGTCCCGGTCATTGTTATCTGCATGGGAGGTCGTCCTGCCCAGCCCCGAGATAAGCTGTAAGACTCTCATGTCAATGCGATTTCCACATCTCGTACCTGTCCGATCTGTCAACGGAAGCTCGAATGCAATTGACAGTAAGCATCCAAGAACATATAGTGAACAGCAATTGAAGCGCGGCCTTGACCACTTATATTCCGGTAGCCCTCATGAGCGCCCTTTTTTCAGGTTTGCCCGCAATTTCCGACGCTATTTGGCGGCGCAAGTACCGCTTTGCCGGATCGGCGAATGCTGCCGCCGACCAGACGGTCGAAGACACGTTTCGGCGGGTTGCTGCAGCAGCGGCTGCGCCTGAAAAAGGCGGCGAGCGCCAGCAGTGGGCGAACGCGTTTTATGACGCGATGGCCGATTTCGGCTTTCAACCGGCCGGACGGATTCTGGCCGGGGCCGGAACCGAGCGCAACGTGACGCTCTTCAACTGCTTTGTCCTGGGCGAGATTCAAGACGATCTTGCGAGCATCTTCGAGAGCGTCAAGGAAGCGGCGCTGACGATGCAGGCCGGAGGCGGCATCGGGCACGATTTCTCGATGCTTCGGCCGCAGGGTGCGCCTGTCAGAAGCATCGGCGCAGACGCCTCCGGGCCAGTCAGTTTCATGGACGTCTGGGACGCCATGTGCCGGACGATCATGTCGGCCGGCCAGCGTCGCGGCGCGATGATGGCGACCCTCAGGTGCGATCATCCGGATATCGAAGCGTTCGTGGCGGCCAAGTCTGACCCACTGCGCCTTCGCAATTTCAATCTGTCGGTTCTGGTGACCGATGGCTTTATGGAGGCCGTTCGCCGCGACGCTCCGTGGAATCTGGTGTTCGCCGGCAAGGTCTACAAAACGGTTTCCGCGCGGGCGTTGTGGGACCAGATCATGCGCGCGACCTACGATTATGCCGAGCCGGGCGTGATCTTCATCGATCGCGTCAACGCGGCCAATAACCTTTCATATTGCGAAACGATCTCGGCGACGAACCCGTGCGGAGAGCAGCCGCTGCCGCCTTACGGCGCCTGCCTGCTCGGTTCGATCAACCTGGCACGCCTCGTCGAGGAGCCGTTCACACCGAACGCGCGTATCGATGTTGCAAAGCTCGAAGCGCGCGTCGCGACAGCCGTCCGTTTCCTCGACAACGTCATCGACATTTCGCGCTATCCGCTCGAACAACAGGCGCAAGAAGCGCGGGCTAAGCGGCGCATCGGCCTCGGCGTCACGGGCCTTGCCGACGCGCTGATTTTCGTCGGTCTCTCCTACGGCAGTCTCGCAGCACGCGAGAAGGCTGCGCAATGGATGGCTATCATCCAGAACGCCGCCTATCGCGCGAGTGCTGCTCTCGCGGCGGAGAAAGGACCGTTTCCGCTTTACGATGCCGGCGCGTTTCTGCCTCGGCCGAATGTCGCCCGGCTCGACAAAGACGTTCGCGATGCGATCGCGGCGAACGGCATCCGCAACGGATGCCTGACGTCGATCGCACCGACCGGGACGATTTCGCTGCTCGCCGGAAACGTATCGAGCGGCATCGAACCGGTCTTCGATTTCGTCTTTCGGCGGCGCGTTCTCAGCGACGGTACGGCGCAAGAAGAAACCGTCGAAGACTTTGCGCACCGGACGTTCCGCGACGCTTTCGGAGATGACGCACTTCTGCCCGAAACGTTCGTGACTGCCGAAACGCTGACGCCTGCCGAGCACGTCGCGATGCAGGCGGCGCTGCAGCCTTACGTCGACAGCGCCATCTCGAAGACGATCAACTGCCCCGAGGACATCAGTTTCGAAAGTTTTCGCGACATCTATCTCGAAGCTTACGATTCCGGGCTCAAGGGATGCACGACGTATCGGCCAAACGCCATTACCGGCGCAATCCTGTCGCGCGAAACGCCCCCTGTCGAGGACGTTGCCGAGGCTGAGGCGGGCAAGAGCGGAGCCGTTGCCTTGCAGAAACCCTCTGCGGTCAAGCTGAGCGACGATCCGGCGGCGCATGGCGTCGTCTATATGACGAAGCCACTTGAGCGCGAGACGGCGCTCGAAGGCGTCACATATAAGATCAAGTGGCCCGCGAGCGCGCATGCCCTCTACGTGACGATCAACGATATCGTCCGCGATGGGCGCAGGCGTCCGTTCGAGGTTTTCATCAACACGAAGAACCTCGAGCACTATGCCTGGACGGTCGCGCTGACGCGTATGATCAGCGCCATTTTCCGCCGCGGTGGCGATGTCGCTTTCGTTGCCGAAGAATTAAAAGCCGTTTTCGATCCCGAGGGCGGCCGCTGGATGGGCGGCCGTTATGTCCCGAGCCTGCTGGCGGCGATTGGCGACGTCATCGAGGAGCACATGCTTCGTATCGGTTTCCTGCTGCGCGACGAGCCCGGCAGCGATAGCGAAGATGTTTCGAGCCGTCGGCCCCTTGCGGCCGTCCGAGGGGGGGGCGTGGAAGCCGGCGGACATCGAGTTGCAGAGGCCTCCAATGAGGATGCACCGCACACCGCGCCGATCTCGGGCGCGCGAATCTGTCCGCGATGTGGCGAGCGGGCGCTGCGTCGCGTCGAAGGCTGCTGGACGTGCGCGAGCTGCACGTATTCCCGCTGCGGGTGATTTCCATTCGTTAAAGCCAATATTGCCGCCCACACGCAGACAATTCCCGCTGTGGGGGCATACAGCCGGCTAACGGTAGCAAGATCTCAACCTCCGTTAGCGGATGTTGAGATTTGCATCGGCGATCAGCGTCAATGCTCCACGCGAGTGTACGCAATCCGCGTGCTTCTCAACAGTTCATTGACCAAGGAGCGGCCCGCGCGGCCAGCCCGTCAAATTTTCGATCCAAAGTTCACGATTCCTCACGTCCCTGAGGGTTATGACTGACGCAAAAGCAGTCCGGCGAATTCGCCGATCAGAGGTGTGCGTTATGAGTGCCGAAATTATCTGGCTTGCGGACGTCAGAGAGCGCCGTGCCAGCAAGGAAGCCGAACAGACGATCGAAAGCCCGGTGCCGGCAGCTCCGGAAAACCCGCCGAGATTCCATTTTTGGACAGGCGCTTCCGGCAAGCGCTACGTGCACACCGTCTACAGCATCTTCGACTGC
>ERZ778017.3540-NODE-3540-length-10953-cov-5.064232_pt1 | contig 10953 bp, 5 predicted proteins | sample MGYA00375747_ERZ778017 | MGnify/ENA primary metagenome ERZ778017 (study PRJEB29350, sample SAMN05509838) | bioreactor metagenome | biome: bioreactor; material: wastewater | place: South Africa: University of Cape Town | collected 2014-03-17 ... | reverse complement strand
TGCCGATCTACCACCAGATCTACCAAGCCACCTGTATCAGATCTAAATCTCAAAAAGATTTTCATTCCAGCTGGGTTTCATTTTATCATATCTACATTGCTCGTTAGTCGAGGTGGATCATATTCATTGCATTTTTCATTCCACTGCATTGGCTGAACACGGCCTACTTTCGACGTTGCCAGTGTTGAACTCATCGATTTGCATTATCTAAACCGTCTGCTACTATGGATTATGAAAATGGGCGACTGAATGACGGAAAGTCTTCCAAATACGAGTTGGATGACTCGACTTTTGACATGATTGACGTTAATGACTTTACAAACTCTCGATCAAAAACTATCTTTTGGTACATTACTGCGTGGATCCTATTGTTTCTATCTTGGGCATTGCTAGGCTCCGATATTTACACTTGTCTAAACATTTTGGTGTTCCACAACTGGGATAGTTCGTCAAATCTGATTGGTTACAAGCCATACGCCTATAACGTTGCTAAGTGGATTTTCATGTCATGTATCATTTTTCAGTTCGTTCTACTATTTTACCACTGGATTTGGGCCATCAGAGCATATAGATCGAGAAAAATTGCCCTTATTTATCTTAATCCCATAGCGAGATTGATATATACTGTCAAATCGTACAGTTACTTTTGTGTGTTTAACGAAATTGACCAGGACAATTTTTTTGACTGGTCATGTTTCTACATTCTAGACGAACTAGATGGTGCATTGCAGATTATGTTATCTCATACACCAAGACAAGTAATCAATATTTTGACACTAAAATACTATGCAACTGATGGATCCAATGATGTTTTGGCGAATATTCGAAACATCTACACGCATAATCCTCGGTTGGGGGTGATTTTGTCGTTTGTGCTTCTTTCCTTGGTGATTTGGTCGTTTTTCATCTTTCGTTTTGCTTTGGCAATTCTCTTATACCCACCTATTTCGTTCAAGTTACGCAGAGAAAAAGGCTACAAAAGCTTAAAGAAGTACTGTTGTCATGTGGTGAACAAACTAGTAAGAACTTATGTTTTCAAGCACAAATCAGACCTCAAAAATACCACCTTCTTTCCACGTAACGACAGTGTGCTTTCTGACAGTATCCAGCTCCAGCCAGATATCAAGAAAAACCCTTACAATTTCAACAACATCTCAATGTCTACTTTGCAAAGTGTTGATGATTTGCCTGCTCCTGACGATGTCATGAAATATCCCACATATCACAGAAATGATTCCAAGAGTTCATGGTTGTATTCACAATCAAGAAACCCTTCTTTGCCGCAAATTTATGATCCAAGTCAACTGAGAAAGCCTTCTGTTCCATCAAAAGACTTATACAACGGGGCATCTCGTAGTGGAAAATTTGATACTATTGCTAATCCGTTTAGTGATAAATTCTCTACAGCGTACAGAGGGGTACTGACTCAAGAGATTGACAATCCGTTTGATGATAAACACGGGGATCGAAATGTAAGAACGGTTCAAGGAGAAAATCCATTTTCTGCTTTTGAATATAGACCGGACTCACGTAGAAACAACTCCCTCCCTCTAGGTCAACCAAGTTCTGGTTCAATTCCTTTAGCTAACCACCCTAGAGCAGTACAGAAATCGTCAACTGTTGACGGTGTTCTTGCCAAAGGAAATGGATCGGACGGATTTCCAGTCTATCCAAATACCAGTTCTGCTTCTGGGGACCTGATGAATTCCTCCCAGAAAACATATACCAACAAGCACAGAAATCCACAGAAGAGGAAACCATATATTGATTCACAAGATCCTTATGTGATGCGAAAACCTCAAGGTCAGCAACTGGCCTCTAATGACTCCTTTTCTGGATCAACGGAAGGATATGATCCCAATATCACATACAATGCTCCAAAACAATTGCCAAATGAGTACCATTCACAACTAGCTATTCCGGAATCGAAATCAGCAACGGAACCGAACCTGGGCCTGTTATCTGCGGCCAACGATGCTAGTTCAACAGACACTTCGGTGCCATACCCTACCCGCAGCATTAGTGCTTATGATGAACTTTATGATTATAATAGAGACGTAGCAGCGTTTGGCAACAATGCCACGAGTAAATAGATCAAGGAAATGCACATGTATGATCCGTTCAACAAAGTAGAGAGACCAAACCAGGGGATATATCATTACCCACCCAAGATGCCCTGGATGTGGCAGTATCGCATTGAGTGCAATTGCTTTGCCAACAGATAGGAACTTCACAAGCTACGACTGTGACACACTAACCATATATTGTTGCTATTTACAAGATACTCAACTTCCTATTTCTTTTCCGCATATTCCTTCTTCAATTTCGACAACTCTTCATCGGAGATTGGAGGAATTGGAATATCGCTAAATTCATCCTTGTTCAAGGTGCTGAAAGTGTAGTAGTAAACAGTGAGAGGAATGGCAGTACAGATCGCCAACCCAATCATGTTACGTTTGAAAAATGGTGCTCTCACCCTATACAAGGCTGGAGTCATCTGATGCGTGATAGGATCACGGTAACGAGTTTGACCTTTTCTACACTTGTTAGTAACAAACCCCGGGATTTTCGACCTCGGCCCAATCACCAAGGTCATATACCTCACAAAAGTACATACGGAGCTCCAATAACACCCATGTTGACGATAATGGAAATGGCTTGAAGAAAGAAATTTATTTACCAAGGGAATTTTCATCACTAATTTAGCGAAAGCTACATACACACTAGCAAAGACGATTTTTCAAAATTTAGTTGGATGAATTAATGATGAGGTTCTATGTATGACTATATAGTTGTGCGCGCTCGAGATCGACTACATCATTGTATTTAGTAGTGGTTGAGTTTCCATAAGGTAACTTTTCCTCCTTCGTTCCCGATAGCGAGAATCTCGTTATTTGGAGAAAACGCAGTGACGGTAACTTTACCTAATGGAGAGCCGCTGGTGGGCCAGTTGGCGTAAACCGTGGCCGTAGGCAAGTGTACTATTCGCAAGGCGTCTCTTTTGGCTCTGGACGAAATTACAAGAAGTTGTCCGTCTGGAGAAAACGTCAAAGCTGAAATTGACGTCACCAAATTCTCCACGGTCTTGAGAGGCTTGGGATTGGTACCGTCAACAAAGGTTGTTCTGTCGTAGATGTTTACTAACCCGTTGTTTGTACCAATAGCTAGCCATCTGTTTTTAGGTCCTCCGAGTTTTATCTTTGTGATTCCAACTCCTCCGTCATCGTGCCATCTTCTTATGATTTTATTGTATGTCTTTTGTTTAGCCTTGTTATTGGCGGTGGAGGAGTTTAAATCGTATTCCCAGATCTCGCCGGCGGTGTTGGTGATGACAATAAACGACTCGTCTTTGGCAAAGTCGAAATCGATAATGGTGCCTTCAATCTTGAAACCTCTGATCCACTGTCCAGTAGTCCCGTTCAAGAGGTTGCACCATCCACTGTTACCAGTTAACCCGATGTAGGTGCCTCGGGGTGAGATCTTGAAGTACTCAAACGACTTCTGGAACTTTTCAGCACCGTACATTCTCGATATCTTGTCCACGCTTCCTGTGTTCAAATCCCACTTATTCATGTATCGTCTTCTACCACCAGCAAAGATTAAGTTCTGCTGTTCATGCGATTGGCCAGGAGCATTTGGTGCAAACTGGCACGAGCTTATGGGGGAATTGCGTAAATGTAATGATGTGACAAATTGGTTGACATTACCATCAATGTGGTATATTCTTAAAGTTCTATCAAATCCTCCGGTCAACAATAAAGGGTGATTATGATGGAATGAAATGCTTTGAATGGCTGATCTTGACACTTTCTGGTAGTTGGCATCTTTCAATCTTGTTATGGAAATATTGGTAGGAGAAATCAATTTCAATTGTTTGGTCTTTATGAACTTTTGTGATGTCGATAAAATCTTTAATATAGCGTTGGTGTCGTTGTCATTTGCAGACAGTGGACTGTCTTCTTCAATGTTCATTTCGTCGTCACTTTGGTCCACTTCCTGTTCTATTTCGTCAATCCATTCTGGTCTTGGATAGATCTTTTCAAATTGTGATCTTAATCTTGTGGTGTAAGATTTCCCGTTAATCGACGAGTTGGCCTGGCTTTTTCTCAATTTCTTCAATTTATCAGATGAAGTTAATGATATATTCAATCTTTCATCATCTGAATCTTCCCAGGCATCGTCGGAATCGTGGGCAACCTCAGAATCATCTTCGGACTCTTCTTCGTCAACTTCCATCTCGTCGTCCATATCGTCTTCCTTGTCATTTGATTCACCCTCATCAATAAAGAACAAGTCATCATCTTGCACAAACTCTAAATCTTCGTTGTCAGACTCGGAAACGTCCTCTACGTCGTTCTTGACATCCTCATCAGAGGAATAGTCGTACAAATTATCAAGTTTCTTCAAGTTTTCTGAGAACCCTTCGTGATCACCAAAGACCAATTTTTCTAAGTAGATCTCCTCTTCATCCTTAGGCGGAATTTCTACTGGTTCTTCACTCCGATTTACCATGCTTGAATTCGTTGACCTTCTACTCTGGTCTATTTTTCAAACTATAGTTTTTTCGATGAGATGAGGTAGGTGTACTGCACGAAACTAGTCACCGTTATCATACTGCTAGACACCAAAATCCTACCACGGATTTCTGTACAAGAGCGAGTATTCGTACCACCATGGTGGAGGTAGAAACTATAACCTCTAGTTTGTATTAATATATTAGAATGGTATTTACAATATATAAACTTTTAAACAAATCATCTGAATCATCGGCCACAGACGGGCCGTGTAGATGACTTAAATGCCAAAAAATGTAGTATGCTATTTGTTAATTTTTTATCTTTTATATGGACTGAAGAAGACCACAGTTGTTGATTCTATCAATAATTATTAGCTTTATTTCAACAAGGCAATTTTCAGTTGACCAAACTGTGGTATTTCCATGCTTTCCATTATTCCATTACTTCACTTGTTGCCTTTTAACTCGGTAACGAATGTAATAAAGTATTTCTTGAATGACTTCGCATCAGATTTTACCAAATTACTTCCAAAGTCATTGGTGAGTGACTGGGATAATCCCATGTTAACCAAGTATCCTGATAAGTAGTTCAAGTACTCGTCACCCTTCTTCAATTGTAATGTTTTTAGTAATAATGCGATTTCTTGTGCAATTAATCTGATTTGTGCATCTTTCAAATCAAATTCCTGTTTTTGAAATGGTAATTCGAAACATAATTGCGTCACCCTGTTCATCAAAAACTCATCCACGCCTTCAAGTGGTGGTAGTCTTTCACTGTATTTATCCTCTGGATCATTGATTTTACCACCATTTCCAAATATTGTCACCATATTGATTAATTGAGTGACAGCTAGTTTAGAGGTTGATGTTTCGGATAAATCGTACGCGTATTCGAAGAGGGTGGACAAGATTTTAGGGAAGTTTTGCTTGTTTGTCTCTGTCACCAATAAACTCGACGAATGGTTGATTACAATTGCTGTTAAGAAATTCATAAAAGATTTCTTCAATTGATATTTATCCCTGATAATGTCAGGCATAATCTTTTCCTCATCTGTATTTTGGTTCAAGATCTCAAACACTTTAGAGATGACTGGTGTTATTAAATTGTTTAACAACAGATAAATGTTATCATCATTCTTGTAGTTGTGAACAATTTGACCTAAGAAACTCAAGAAATCACTCAACTCGTTTATTCTCAAGTTTATTGCTGAAACAATCAAGGTGATCAATTTAGATAAATGAACATTGATGTGGTTTTTGAGAATAGGAATGAACCTTGCAAATGCAAATCTCGACGCATCTCTAATAACTTCGTGTTTTGGGAAGTTCTCCAATGTGATCAACACAACTTGCGCAGCATTGTTAATTTTGTTAATGATTTCCTGAGGGAACTTCAACGAGTTTTCGTATGTCATCCCACTAGCAATAGTTCCAAGTGCCATTAATGAATGATGTGCTTGTAACGCAATTAATGGTTGGTTTTGCTTATCCAGGTCTGATGCACTAACACATTTTTCTAAATCATTAAATAAAGGCTGGAAGGTTAAATCTAATAATTTTAGTTTGAATGGTAACAAATCATTTGATATCAATGAAATTAACGTACCAATGGTTTCAAAAAGGTGAACTTGTGAGTTGAAATTACCATTATCAATGATATCATTGTCTTCATCTTTAGTTGGTAATTCTGCCTTGATTACAACCAATGGTTGCAACTTACCAATTAAGTCCTCAACAAAAGCTTCGTTGTTCAAAGTTGGCTTTGTGAGTTTGACAAACCTGAAAAACAAGTACCAACATCTCAATCTAACTTTTTCATTTTCGTTAAATAATCCTAGAGGACTTGAAAAGATTTCAATTAATCTGCTGACAAGGTGTTGTTGGTTCGATTGATTGTTCAAAAATGTGTAATGCTTGACAACTAACTCAAAAAATTTTAATTGGATTTTAGGGTGGTTTACATTGATCAAAAAGTCGGATTCTATCAACTTGATTAAGAATTCCTGAAATATCATGTATGGCTTGGATCGATTGATCTCTGGTTTTGGAACATTAATAAGATTGTTTCTCAAACTGTCCGCATAGTTGCCCAATTCAAATAACCCTAATTCAAACTTTCTCCAGTCAACTTTGGCATCTGAATTGAAAATTGACTCGTTAATAACTATTGGAATTGCTTCTACATAGAGTTCCGGGTTTAAAATTGCAATAGTGTCTTGGAAAGTTTTTAATTTTGATCTCATTTCCACAAACATTTCGTCTTCCTCGTCGTCGTCGAGTCCGTCGTCGTCGTCGTCGTATTTCATTTTGAGAATAATTTTGTTTAGAAGGGTGCTTAATAAATCAATAGAGCTCAAAACTGGAATCTTTTTACTTAATAGTAAATATTGTTGGATGAATGGAAACACTTGTTGACTAACATCATCGAATTCATGACTTAATAAACTAAAGACCAATGGCCATAATTTGATAAATTGTTGATTTGTTTCTTGAATTAAACTAGGTTCATTTTCAAGGACAATAATAAGTTCAATACCCATTTGGTTCAATAGTTTTGCAACGTTTTCCATAAACTCAACATCCGTATCACCATGCAAATCAATTGAGTTGATGATTGTGGTTAAGTCTAGTAAGGAAATCAATTGCAATTTGTTTAATGGCTTCATCTTTTTTGAAATAATTTCAATCAATGTTTGACAACAATCAATTCTTTGGTTTTGTTTATTTAAATATTGGAAGATCAAGTTGATATATTTATTATCGATGAATAAACTGATTTCCATCCAGTTAATATATTGCCCAATAATCTTCAATGTATTCGATAGAATTTCGGAAGAATTCTCTTCGTTCATGAGAATGTCAGACCAGGTTTTTGCAAGAGCATTCATATCATTAGTTCTAATTGCATCTTTCAATCTAGTTATTTGATCTTGATCGCTGCTTGATCTTGAAATGAACTTATCACCAATCTCGTAATGGATGGCAACAAGAATCCTTGTGTAGTAATCAACCGCCAATTGGTTGGAAGAAATAAGTGAGTGGAGGTCTTTGAAAAAACTAGGACAAACCGATAAATATACATAATAGAATAATTTACCAAAAATTGCAGCGAACTTGTTTTTCATGTAGTTATCGTCATCGATATTATCCACAATAGATGTGGACAACACTTTGAAAAGTTGAGAATTTAACTGAAACAATTCATCAGTCGATAGTTTGGAAATATTCTCATCGATTACTTGATAAATAAAAAACTTCAATCCTTGGTTTATCGTCTTCAAATCACTTTCAATTAAGATGTTCAAACATGATTTGTATCCCTGCTCGGTAGATTTGATTTGGTTGATGAAATCGATGGCTTGGTTTTTCAAGTCAGCATCCAGCGTACCACTAAGAGCAATTGATACTGCCTGTTGAATTTGCTGGTCCATAAAAGATATCACTGAAGTACTTGAGAATTGATGATTATGTGAATGGTGGTGGAAATCAGAACAAGCGGATGATTCCTAAGAAAAAAAACAAATTCAGTACACAAAGTTACAGAGACAACGCAAGGCCAAACACAACCCTGTCGACAGTTTAGTTGTACTTTTTCTGATTAAAAATTCGGTTGATTTACAATCGCCTATGGTAATGGTGACAACGTACAATGATAAAGTTGACGTTTTCCTGGAGGAGTTTTTGGTAACAGAATTCAAATAGACTTCCTTTTAGCACTCCTTCCGTCAAAGTCTAGTTGTCCGCTTTGAATTATGCGATAGTGAAGTAAACCTGATGAGAGTGATCTTCAGTTCGCTGCGATTTTCAGTCTGGTATAAAGAAAAAACTTTTCGGTAGATGGCACACGACTTGTCAAATATCCGGCACATATATGAGATTGATATCGTGGCGAATCATGACTAATACAGGTGATGTGGTGCGACGGTGCCGCTTAGGGCCAGTCCGACCTACGTACTGGGAAATTTTATACGGCTAGAGTGACAGGAAGGGTTTTTTCGAGGCAGGGCCCAGAGGCAGTGGTGCGATGGCCCGGTGCGGTCCTTTTATGGGAGCTGTGCGTATTGTCTGCATCGAGTTTGCGTCTGGTTTGCGTTTGGTTTGCGTCGAGTCTGCGTCGAGTCTGCGTTGAGTCTGCGTCGAGTCTGCGGTGGTGCTGTTAGTAAATGTAGGCAGGTTTCGGACTGGATACGCGTACGCAGGGCTTACAGCAGCATAGTAGCGAACACCAGTGCTCTAAATATATCTTTTGCCTGGTATACGATGATCCTACAGGTGAATTATAACTGTGCTTTCACTGAATTCCGAAAACTATGTTTTATGAAGCCACTTTTTCTATTACTCTACGTAAATAATACCCAACTTTAGTAACGTACATTTTCAAGTATTTTTATTTTCCAGTTAGTCCAAGATAGCATACTTTTTCAAGTGGTCAGGAATATGTTGGAGCAATTCTTTAGATTGTAACCACGACTTGGAGAAGTACCTGTCTGCGTATTTATGAGCAGAGTCGGCCAAAATTGTGACGACATTTGATCCTTCTGGCAAGGTCTCGGCAACTTTAGCAGCAGCAACCACGTTCAATGCCCCAGTACCACCTAAGTATAAACCTTCTTCGTCCAAAAGTTGATAAAGCATAGCAATAGAGTCACCGTCCTCGATTTTGATGGCATCATCAACCAAGTCGATGTCGGCAGCCAAATTGTCAGTAACTCTACCTTGACCAATACCTTCGGTGAACGACGATCCACCTCTCACAATATCCTTACCATTTGATTTGATGTAACTGTACAAAACCGAGCCTGGAGGATCGGCCAACACTGCCTTAGTTTTACCATCAGACATGGTCTTCAAGTATCTTGTGACACCAGCAAAAGTACCACCGGTCCCGGTAGAACAGGTGAATGCATCGACTTTTCCGTCCAATTGAGCCCAGATTTCTGGCCCCGTAGTTTCAATATGGGCTTGTCTGTTTGCAAGGTTGTCGAATTGGTTAGTCCAGACGGCGTTTGGAAGCGAGTCGGCGTGTCTCTTGGCTTGGTGGTTATAATTTTGCGGGTCAGTAAAGGCCACAACAGGAACGGGGTGCACTTCACATCCCAATAAACGAAGAGTATCAATTTTGGATTGGGCCTGAGTGTTTGGCATGTAGATAACACAATTGTAGCCTCTAGCTCTGGCGACATGCGCCAAACCAATACCAGTGTTACCAGCAGTACCTTCAACAATTGTTCCACCTGGGGAGATCAACCCTTTTTCTTCGGCATCTTTGATGACGTATAATGCAGCTCTATCTTTAATTGAACCCCCTGGGTTCATGTACTCAGCTTTAGCATAGATATTCCGGTTTAACTTTTCAGACAACTTGGGTAACTTGAACAAGGGAGTGTTACCGATTGCGCCTGGTAATCCAGTTTGTGACACTAATGGAACAAATGGTGGCTTCACAGGAGTGTTTTGTGAGATGGAGATCCATCTCTTGGTGACTCTCGACAACATTGGTGAACAAAAGTGTTAATTGATTCTGAGAGTGAAATATATTCGATAATTTCACGTGAGGTGTATGTCACACTTTGCGACAACAATGTGACAAGCTTTGCGACATTGGCCAACCCGGATTTCTACAGCGGGTCTATTGCTGTGCCTTTTCCGTATAAACATGCTTGCATCCACCGCAGCGCAAGTGGACTTATAGGGATTTGCGTAACCATCCCTACATCAAATTCAAAAACAGATAGAACATAAGCGAACAACTCATAAACACAGCAACCTACATGTAGCTGATATAATAATGTTCGTATTGCAATCAGAAGATTGCTGCCAAGGGGTCCCCCGAACTAGCAAGGGTAAAGCCATCCCTTTTAGGCAAACGGCACTGCCGATTGTGTCCAAGAAAATGCAACATAAAAATTTTTAATTTCGAGAACTTATTTATCGCGAACAACCTGATTAGGCACCATGTATCATCCACCCTAAGTGTCCCTGATGCACTTGGCGCCTAAATTTATCACATCCCTCGTATTCGTTAATGTGTGTCGGGCACCACGTAGGACCCTTAATTGTACTTGGTTTACACTTTGACAGAGGCATAATGCTCTGGGGAGCACTGAGTAGTTCGGGATTCCGATACTGATGCTTCTGCATAATCTTCTAACTCCGGATTGTGTAGAATAATCATAACCACCGCTGTGTAGCCAGACAAGCCTTGATCGACAATGCAAACCCTGAAATTACTACATGCTGCCTCAACGGCCGGACAAGCGATTTCGAGCAAGTATAAACTTAACACAAGACGTTTTTTCTGTTCCACAAGCCACACCTTGGTTTGAAACTTCAGGTGATGTCTCCGCTTTGACACAGTGTCCGACTAGACCTACTTTTTGGTATCTTTAATGCTGTCGATAAACTTTATTTTTCACAGAGCCAAAAATACCGACAAT
>ERZ778017.3537-NODE-3537-length-10960-cov-6.037597_pt1 | contig 10960 bp, 9 predicted proteins | sample MGYA00375747_ERZ778017 | MGnify/ENA primary metagenome ERZ778017 (study PRJEB29350, sample SAMN05509838) | bioreactor metagenome | biome: bioreactor; material: wastewater | place: South Africa: University of Cape Town | collected 2014-03-17 ... | reverse complement strand
GCACCACCACGGCCACCTCTAGCGCCTCCGAATCCACCTCTGGATCCACCACGGCCACCAAAGCCACCTCTTGAACCACCACGGCCACCACGACCACCTCTTGAGTCACCAAAAGCCATTATATCTATCAATTATCTGTGTTTATCAAACTAACTCGATAGAAACCAAGATGTTAATCAAATTAAATTTTAGAAAAATTTTTCAAACTTCAGAGATGATATGCGAAGATGAGGCCGGGTAACCAAATGATAGCATCTCAAAGTCATGAAGTTTAAGCAGGTACAACTGATTTATTTGGCAAATATAGACTACGTATGCCTTATGAGTAGATAGAGCTGAGTGATATCTGTAAACTCTTTGTTTTAAAACTACAAATCTTCTACTGTAGCAGAAGTTACAAGTGATTAATGTCAACCCCAGGTGCACAAAACCATTACATGCTAAATATTTCGTAAACTAAATAAACAATGTACTGATATTATTACATATAATGAAACCTTCACTTCCATTATATGTTTATCAGGAGTTAGATCACTACCATTACTAGCAAAGTTGTGGGTCTTTTGCTGGATTTCTTCGTACGTGATTCCTCAATCCGATGCCCATCCTGCGGCGTCACACAGTCACGTGATGTGTTGATTTCGATGGCTTCAATCAGCCAAAGTAATTTCGGGTAGGAAGAAGGTTGCACGCGCGCGCGTGACGCTTGACGTTGCAGCGTGGAATTGTATTTTGTGCGAGATACAGACGAAATTTCCGTTGTATACTTGAGAGTTTATCTGTGAATGGTAGCGCGCATATAGTACATGGTATTTAGCAGTTAATAGACAAGCAATGCTTCATTGAATGTGATGCTGGGCCAGGTATTACCTCATTGCATGTCGCATTTGCTACAGCGGGTTGAATTCGATATTTTGCGTTACAAAATTTGAGTGTTTATGTATTTCTGCCTTGACGGACATACGATACTACGAGACTCACCCAAACAGAACCAAGCATCGTGGAATACACATATAGCGCATGAAGCGGAGTACAGATGTGCACAGTTGTTGCGCTGGATGCAATGGCTCACTCTCGGTAAGCTACCTGATGGCATCTTCGCTCCAGATGCTAGGTGTGTGGAGCCGCGTGGTAGCACGGTGCCAGACTCTGGCCGGCTCACCAGTTGACATCTCTAGCCACACAATTGATAAATGTTTATCTTCCAACAGGTATGGGTTTAGGCTTATATTTTATAGTAGCCGGTACCTTAATTACCGGTGCGGCCAATTCGCTTTTCACAAAGTATCAAGACAATCAATGTGTGAGGAACTGTGGTGACCCCGATGTGTCTAAGCATCGGACCTTTGAACAGCCTGCCATTCAATCGTTACAGATGTTCGTAGGAGAGTTATCAGTGTTTATAGTATATTATTTCGTACATATATACCGCAAGAGAAGAGACTATCAGCCATTACCTAACGAGCTGACCAGTTCTAACTCGCTCCTTAAGAATGTTCAACTATCAATTCCTGCTGTTTGTGACTTGGTGGCTACCACCCTCTTGAACGTTGGGTTGGTGTATACTCCAGTGTCAATTTACCAAATGACCAGAGGATCTATCGTATTATTTGTTGCACTATTGTCTGTGATTTTTCTCAAGAGAAGAATCACCAAATTGGAATGGATCAGTCTTTTCCTCGTGTCGTTTGGTATCCTTGTTGTGGGGCTATCGGGGTCACAAACAACAGAATCAAAACCCAATGAAACTCCTGAACTAGTAATATTTGGGATATTTGTCATCCTCATTGCTGGTCTAATGCAGGCGTTTCAGTTTGTGGTTGAAGAACACATTTTGAGTAAACGTCCCATTGTGCCATTACAGTTAGTTTACATAGAGGGCTTCTTTGGGTGCACCATTTTATTGGTGGTGATGATTATTCTTAACTACATTTTGGGGTCAATTTTGCCAAAGAAACAATTCCTAGACAACCCCTTCAACATGAAGGAGTCGTTTTCTCAATTGTTTTCCTCCAAAGAAGTGGTGTTGTCGTCAGTATGTATTATGATATCTATTGCGACGTTCAATTTTTGTGGTATCACTTTAACCCACAGGATTTCTGCCACCACGAGATCCACCGTCGACACCTCGAGAACGTTGGTCGTGTGGTTGTGCGCCATCGTCATGGGCTGGGAATCGTTCAAGCTTCTCCAGGCTACTGGGTTCGCAATCCTAGTATTCGGAACTCTTTGCTTCAACGGGGTGATTGAGCCAGAATTGTGGTGGTGGATTCCAAAGTTCTTGAAGGATGAGGTGATTCACGACATTGAAGAGCCAGTCGAACGGTTCTAATCGGGAAACTACTGTTGTGGAACAAACTACAATTTTCAGCTATACCGAAAATGCCCAATTCTTACAGAAAAACCCCCAAATTTGGCGTGGTAATTCCTCGCTCCAAAGACAGCACCAGTGTCTCGCGTACACCGTCTGCTTGGTAGTATAGCATCTATAGTCTTTAGAATAATGTTTTCCAGAATAAGGACCTCGTCCGGTATATAGCCAATCGTTTTGAACATAAATTATTGCCACTAACAGACACAGAACACCAGTCGAGGAAACAGTCTCGTACAACCAGAATGGTATGTTAAAGTCATTGTAGCAGAACAACCTATTCCAATTTCGCATACTAACTTTGCAGTCCTTGAGAATTGTCCCAAATAGTAACCACGATTCCCAGATCAGTAGCAACCTGGTGGGTCAAGTGTCCAATGCGGCCCCAGGGTTGCTGGATGCGTTAAGAACCGGCGACGGGCCAATCAGTTTGGCTTCAAAAATCAACAATCGTCACCCGTTGGAGTCCAGATTGCAAAACTGGGAACAAACCCAGTACGATGCCAGATTAGAAACGTACCGTAGAATCTATGGTGCTGGAGAACCAGTCAAAAGACAGATGGAATTGAGCATTATCGAAGCCACTGACTTCAAACCAAGTGTTTTAGGAGGACCAGACTCCATGCACAAAGATATTTTGTTGGGGAAAGATTCTTCTCTCGACTGGGAAGACATTTACAAAGGAGGATTTGAATCGGGCAACAACGTTAGAGATTTCCATTCTGAGATGGAAACCAAGTTGGGGCTCTAGACAGTTGGCAAGCACGATTGTAGGCTCGAAATGTCGGGTTCGGTAGATTTGGGGTTGAATTTGGCCCAGCATACGTATGACGTCAACTAGATCTGCCATAGAATAGTGTTGATACGAAGTAATACTAATACACGGTAATGTTACGGTAGGGACGGTCTGTTGTGACGGAGTAGACGTGTAGCCTGAAAGTCGTAGATGCAAAGATAGATGCAAAGATAGATGAAAAGAGTATTGAAAAGAGTACTGAAAAGAGTACTGAAAAGAATATTGGAAAGAATATTGAAAAGATTAACGAAAAGATTAACGAAGAGCCTAATAAAGCCTACGATAAAACACTAGAAGCAGAACCGCAAGCACCCCCACTCGAACCCAAAACCCAATGCACTGAATCAGCACTACACAACGACCTACACTTCCCCCACTGAACCTTCTACTTTCCCATTACTATCTCTACTATAACTAATCACCAATGAGCAGCAGCCATCGAGTTTGCCAAAAAAAACCCTGTAAAAGCCAAACCACAACATCTGTCCCGTAGAATCGCTCTACGAATGTATCCCCTGCCCAGACCACGTCCAGCTGGCGGTGACACCCACTAACATCGATGGGGAATTTTGTCTGTGGAAAATTTTTTCAGAGTATAGCACAGAAATAGGACTGAGAAATGTACTTCAAACGATAAAAGTTTTTTTTCAATTACAACGTTTTCAGCGAAAATCAACCGCATCCAGCAGCAAACACCGTGATAGTCAGACCAAGCATGTTTTCTAGGACTCGTAAACCCCAATCAGTGGACACTTCCAATCTTGGAGGAATCAATGATTTTGATTCCCCCGTCACTACCACCAGTGGTAACGGCCCCAGTTCGCATATCATCCCTCCCAACCGCAGTGGCAAGAAGTACAACATGAACGACGTGTTTAAGGTTTGGTACGAGACGAAAGACGCCATTTTGCACGGCAAATCGTTACCGGTGAATCATGGTGAAAATTACAAGTTGGCCAAACCAAGTCAGATTTACCATTTGGAGTTACAGAGCTACGACGACGCACCACGAGCCGACTCTGGTAGAGACAGTACCAAATCGTCGTCCAACGGTGTTGCAAACACCACTGCTAATGTTGATTCGTCCTTGTCCAATTTGTCCTTGAGCGACGGTAGCGAGTTATCAAGCAACGTGGGTAACGACGCCAAATCGTCATCTAGTCATAAAATCCCTCCTCCTGGTATGTTTGCAAAGGACACCAAGGCGAATTCGCATCCTCTAGGGGTAAATATCATCCCGTCAGACCAGATCGAATGGCACTATATCGATCCCTCGGGCAACGAACAGGGCCCTTTCAACGGTGACATGATGCAAGACTGGCTTACTGAAGGATACTTGAACTTTGACTTGAGAATCAGGCGCAAGGAGGAGCACAATTACCAGACGTTGAAGGAGTTTTGTGACAAAGTCCAGAACTATGTTCAGCCATTCAAGATCCCTTTGCCTGATTTGTCGAGCCAGCAAGATCAAATCCACCAGCAACCATCGCACCACAGTCAGCATCAACAGTCAAATGATAACGGGTTGAATGCGAAGGGGGTTGCGTCGAATGGTGGACATGACTTGCTGTTTTCCCAGCCACTAGCAAGTCAATCACTCCACCAGCAATTTTCTGCCCAGTCCCTTTCTAACCAGTCCATTTCAAACCAGGGCCTTTCGGGCCAATCTATGCATCCGCAGCAATCCCAGTTCCATCAATTTGTTTCCAACGGTCCGGGAAATTTGGGTGCGGCGAATATGAGATTGAACTCATCTCTAAACCCCCAATCCAACCTTTTCGGCAATGATTTCATTGGCGATCCATTTGCACCATCAAGCTCGTCGTTTGCTGGTGGTAACCAGTTTGGCATCGATCCAATGAATCACGGTAGTATGGGAGGCTTCAACAATTTACAGCATCATATTAACCCAATGCCATCACTTTTGCAACAGCAAATTCAAGCCCAACACCAGCAACCATCGTTATCGAGAACTAGCAGTGGTTGGGCCACGTCATTAGAATCTCAATCTAATTTAATCGGGACTCCAGGAAGTTCGGTTTCTGTCCCACAAACATTATCCCAGCAGATTCCTCAGCCAGCACCGATTTCACCATGGTTGTCTGGAACTCAGTCTCTGTCCAGAGTTAATTCACCATTCATTCCAACGAGTAATTTGAGTTCTGGAGCTACAGAAGATTCCAATGAAGTACCTGATATTAATAGAAAGGACTCAGTGTTGGAAGAATTACATTCCTCAGTAGTCACTGACATTTTAAGTGATGATGAAGAAGACAAATTCAAACATCAAAGTAAACCATCGAACCCTCAAGCTGACACCACCCCTGCTGAAGATCCATTCAAGTCCATTCCAGACCACGAGGAAATTGTCCAATTACCCCACGAAATCCAAACTGAAGAAGCACATTACAAACCTCCAGCCAAACCGGCACCTGTTTCTGAAGTTATGAATCAAGCTAATACTCAAACCCTGAAACCTTCAACCCCAACTCAGCAAAAATTGGCACCATGGGCAGCTGTCAACCAAGAAGCTGAAAAGCCAGCTTTGTCATTCAAAGAAATTCAAAAGTTGGAAGCTGAAAACTTGGAGAAACAAAAGCAAATTGAGCAGCAAATTAGAGCAGAACAAACTGCCAAATTGTGGGCTTCTGAACAAGAAACTGAAAAGGTGCCAGAGTTACCACTCTCTGCCACAGGTTGGGCTACAGCTTCTCAAGACTTACCTCCAGCTAAAACCTTAGCTGAAATTCAAAAGGAAGAAGCTGAAGCTGCTGCTGCTAAAGCTAAAGCAGCCAAAAGTTCTGCTTCTGCTGCATCTTCATCAGCAACTAAATCCACTTTTGCAAGCACAATTGCAAATTCTGCCGTAAAGGATGATGGTGCTTGGGTTACTGTTGCTCCAAAGAAACCTGTAGTGAAAAAACCTTCTGGACAACCGGTCATCACAAACTCGGCAGCATCTGCTGTTGCATCACCACAATTGTTGCGTTCTGTTTCTGCTACTAGAACAACTACAACCAATGTCAATGCTAGTGCAATTAGATCCGAATTCTTGGTCTGGGCCAGATCTGCTATGTCAAACTTGTATCCTACTGTTTCAAAGGACGATTTGTTAGACATGTTTATCACCTTACCATCAAATAGTCCCGATTCCGCCCAATTGATTTCAGAAACTATCTACAGTTCGTCAGCTACTATGGATGGAAGAAGATATGCCCAAGAATTCTTGAAAAGAAGACAACAAGTCGACAAACAAATTGGTACTAGTGATGAAGCCGACTGGTCTGCAGCTATTATAAGCTCTGCTGATAAGGCTTCCACTATTGATGAAGACGGCTGGAGCACCAGTGTCAAGTCAAAGAAGAAAGGTAAAAAGTTCTGATTACAGTACCATTCGAACACAACAAAATTACTTGCAAAACCATTTCAAAGACAATAAACATTACATTCATCTAATTCCTTTTGTAAATGCAAAACGTTCATTAACCATAAACTAGTGGTCAACACTACAAATGTAGACTTAAATCAGCTAATCCAGCACTTGGTCTGTTTGAATTGGCGATTGCAAAATCCTCAGAATAACTACCCCATATTCTTGGGGAATCATAAGTATACCTGATTGTGCCATTGATAAAAAGTTAATTTCAAAAGGACAATCCAAGTTTTCATGTCTCAACCCATTAATTAATTTACTTGCTACTCCAGATACAATACCCGTTGAATCTAAAGGTAATTTTGAGAAATCAATTGCGATGGGCATTATCACGTCTTGCGTTGATCCGATGATATTTTTGGACTTGAATCCCATTTTTGATCTCAACTTTGATGATTTAGGAAGTATCAATGACACCTCATTAATGGAAGTTCTTGTTATAGCGATATATTTGGGCACTAAGTCCTTGGACGATAATATTCTACCGAATTTCAGGATGGTGCTATTGATTTCGCCTGCTCTTGCTCCCGTGAGTAGCAATTTAGTATTTGAGTCGATCCTGGGAACGATTTCAAACTGACGGAAGAGATCAAACGTGTGTTTTTCTAGGATTTCTGCCGAAATAATTTCCTCGGTAGCCACTGCATTGCCAGTTTCATTAGTTGAAAAATAACTGTTAGAAACGTCAGAAAACTGAAACTTGTTTTTAGACAAGATATCGACAACTTTATCTCGAAGGTCAAATGGAATCACGACATTATCGTTAAAATGGGTTGATATGAAAAATAATGGAATGTTATTTTCCGCTAGTGGTTTGGTCAAATGGAGGATTCTTGTAGAATTGTCAAGGCTACTGTCTGAGTCAACTTGAATAATTAAAAAGTCTGAAGATAGCAAATTGATGTTGTCGTACTTCAATTGCGAGCAAATCTCGAGAGGTTGTCTGAAAAGTTGGTCAATACGATTTGCAGAGCAGATGATGGTGCACTCAATTGGGGTGAATGCAATGTGGAAAAAGTAGTTTTCGCCATAAAAGTCCTCGTCGTTCAGGGCAACTTTATATAGGTTTGCGTCATCATCCTGCTTACTTGAATTGTCAATTACAGAAGTTTTCAACTCTGTGGTTCCGTCTTCACCTTCTGCGGACGAAGGTTGGTGGTGATGGTGGTGAAGGCTTAAACGATCAAGACTCGAATTCAAATTTTCAAGCGAAGCCAGATTAGCCAACGGGGATGCAATGTCGTCATCACCATTCAGAGATTCCGTATCCTCTTCGGTATGCGATGCATAGCCACTAGTTACTCTATTAGATTCATGATGAAGGAGCTCAAGTACACCTGATGCAAAAAGCCAGTACTTATCTCTAGGAAACGATAAAATCGCTAATGGTGTGGGATTCAAATACACCTGAGTACTCATTATGAAGAAGTACCATATATCTCAAGTTACAAACTACAATGATGATACTTCCAAATTGATATTTGAAGAAAGTACTCTACTTTAAAAAGAAAATGATATGATTCATCAATCATTTCGGTAATCTTGTATTGTTTAAATCTGCAATACTTCGTCATCGCTGTACCACCGTGCGCGCGTGCGGCGGTAGCCACGTCGATGGCACCATTTTCGCACCAGTGTGGCGGACGCACTGCGATGCGCATCGGAATGCGATGAGATCCGATTAGATAGTTGTGGAGATTGCTAGATGGGTTGGTTGCTCAAAGAGTGGGTTTCTGAGTATCACAGACTGCGTGTCAATTGGGCTGTCGTTGACTTGCTCGAATTGATTTTGGTAACCTTTTCTTAAGATGCCGGCCACTTCTTAATGGTTTCTACTCTGTAGTCACTAGCTGCAGTTTTTGTAAATCGTTTGACCCCCACTCCAGATTATCGATTGGCCATTCTACAATAACGTCTTCGATTTCCAGCTACTTGAATTGCTCCGTAAGTTGTATATTTGCGATGTTTAGCAGTCTACACATCAGTCAAATTGTATCTTTCGTAGAATGTCTCATAAAGTTCAATGGCTTCCTTTTGTGATTCAATTGAGCTTTCAATATATATCTCCACTGAATTTCTGAAATCATTGATTCTTTCCAACTCAAACTTGGCGATTTCTTCTTTGGCGACTTCACTTATGGTTTTGAATTTATTCTCGTATGCTGTTGTTCGTTGCTGTAATTTATCAATCTCAAAGTTCAAAAGCTCGATCTTCTCTGGTTGCTGTTTGTATTTGTTTTGCGACTTTGTTAATTGTGTCTGTTTCCTGGAAAGCTCTTGGCTGAAGTTATGGTATTGCTGATAGATGTTGAGCCTTGTTTCAAAGATCGTTTTAATTGAATTGATGATACGTAAATACTCTTCTATTGTGAACCCAAGGGTTAATTGATCTTGCAAATTGATTTGATCAAGGTTATCTCGTAACTTTAATTGGATATCCACAAATCCTCCCATGAGCTCGCCCATCAATTTTGACATTTCAATTTTGCTCAATTCGTCAACCGTGTTACAGATTTCATCATAAATGCCTATCAATTCATTCCGCTGTTGTCCAATTATCTCAATTGCACGATAAAAGTTTTTCAAATGCGCTTCTAAGTCCTCAATATATTGCTTCTTCTTGATAAAGAATTCATCCTTGTCTTCAACCTTGGTGGACATTGAAAAGAACGAGCTCATGAACCCATTAGATGAACTGGTTGTTGGCATATCGTCGAATATTATACTGTCTTCTCCTTCATTGTCGATAAACTCGCTGCTTTCACCTCCAGCTCCAGTTCCTTTGGCTTCACTATTGAAATCCTCACTCGTTAAAAATATGATAAAGTCCTTGTCTTGATTCAATATTGGGTTACTGCTGATTTTATTCAACATCTTCTCCAAGCTTAATCTTCTATTTTCAATAAAATTCTCATTGAACCTTCCAATATATGTTTGCTTCGTTGGTGGTGGTGGAATTATTCTTCCAGGATAACTGTGCTGCAATTGATGGTAAATCCACCTAAAGTCTTTATATCTCCTTGTGACCGTTGCGGATTCCGGAATCAGCTTGAACTCTTCAGGATTCTTATTTTTGGTTTTGATCGTATAAACAATATGTGCATTTGTAATGTCACCCACTTTCATTGGGTCTCCAACATTAATTTCTAGGTAATTAACTGCTTTGGGTAGAGGTTTGGACTCTTCTTCAGAACTAAGTGATTTGTTAGCTTGTTGAACTGGAGATTGTTGGCTTGAAATCCCATACAATGGAGCCTCTGTTTCCTTTACTAATTCTTGGGCTGCCGAGATTTTCTCAGGCGATTTTTGGTAGGCGGCACCCAAGGGACCTAACGACTCATCTGTTGGTAAATTCTCACTAGATTGTGGCAGTTGCAAGTGTTTTACGATGAGTTTTGATCCGTACTTTCTCGGTCTAGGAGTCTTGAATAATTGGGTATTTTTAAGGTTCACTTTCTTCTGAGGAGAACCTATTTTCGCATCATTTGTGATTTTTATGGGGCCCTCCTTATCATTAAAAAGCGAATCTGTTTGTTTGGCGGGTTTCCGAGGAGAAATAAATGAATCTTCACCTTCCAAATCCCCGTTTTCGGTATGGGTTAACTCCGAAATCAATTGAGATTTATGCTGGGCATTCTCATCTTTTCTCAATTGCTGTTGTTGTTCTATGATAGATTGTTGTACTGGATCGCTTTCATCGTAATTTTGCCGATTCAAATCGCTACTATAATTTTGTTCTTCATCTTGCAAGTGATCAGTAGCTGGGTGAGTATCATCGTCATCTTCCTGAGAATTTTCAGTTTCATTACGTCCAAAGATGTCTCTGTTGAGCGACATATCGTCAAATTGATTACGCAACACATCTGGAAGTCCCTGGTTCAAATTGTAGGTAGATTGGGATGGCGGAGTTATCACATCATCCCAAACAGAAGCAGACAAATCCTCATCCATGGTGATTGGTTAAACAGTCAATTCAACTCAACAAAAACTGTAATCAATACACACAAACTGGTGTTATGAAACAAATGAGTTGTTTTAAAAAACCGTAGGTGTAAAAAGACATACATAAATCTCGAGAATCGAATTTGGGTTGGTTCGGGGTGCATACAAAAAAGAAGGGGCGAGCTGGGAATTGAACCCAGGGCCTCTCGCATGCTTGTAGTAATCTACTTTTTCAAGTAGTCGCCCAAAGCGAGAATCATACCACTAGACCACACGCCCGTTTTACGGAAGAAGAAGTTCAATGTGGAACCTAGTTGGTCTTAGTCGAAGTAAGTCAAATTTTGAAATATTCTTTTTTTATTGACAGAATGCCGGGTATCCCTAGACTTAATGTCTTTCCAGAAATCCGACGTACAAC
>ERZ778017.3536-NODE-3536-length-10963-cov-4.531445_pt1 | contig 10963 bp, 6 predicted proteins | sample MGYA00375747_ERZ778017 | MGnify/ENA primary metagenome ERZ778017 (study PRJEB29350, sample SAMN05509838) | bioreactor metagenome | biome: bioreactor; material: wastewater | place: South Africa: University of Cape Town | collected 2014-03-17 ... | reverse complement strand
TTGACTATGACTATCCAGGACATTACTGTCGTCAAATCAAGAGCATAAGTTTGTCCTTTCCAGCCTTACTAGGCCCTTATCAAAACATACACGCTACCCTTACACAAACAGGTAGCAAGGTACTACTTCAGGCAGATAATAAAGGGATAAAGTACTTGCTAGGTAAAAGCAACGAGCAACCTGATAATAGTATATTACGAGTGGATATGCGTGCTAGCCAGCAAATAGCGTTATCACAAGGGCTCAATGATGATGGCTTGTTTGTACTTAACTTTGATGATACACGGTATTTGCCCTTTGAAGGTACTGGCGTAGTTTCTAGCTGGCGTCTAGACATGCCAAAGCCCTATAACACGATTAATTTTGATAGTATAACGGATGTAATTATCCGTTTGCAATATACGGCTTTATCAGGGGGTAGTGTGTTCCAGGCAACAGTTGAACAAAACCTGGGTGACTTTAAAGAGAGTCAACTTTTGATGATGGCACAAGAGTATGCGAGTGCTTGGTACGGCTTTATACAACAAGGACAACCCTTACAGTTTAGTGTGGGGCCTAATTTATTCCGGCCGAACCTCAGCAATTATATAGTCACTAGTATTACACTTCTGATGATCTTAACCCCAACAGGGGAAGGGGTAGCTGATATGCCTACGCTAACATTGATGATTCCTGGAAAAGCTCCGCTAGACATGCCCTTACAAAAGGATCCTACTAAAGAAATCTTAACAGCTTCAATAGGTGGGTTAACACTCAATGTTTCCAGTGTTACTGAGTGGCAAATTGTTGTTAAAAGTGACTCTGATAAGCTTATAAGTTCTGCTAATGTTAGTAATATGGTGATGAGCTTGCAATACACTGCCAAGTTTAGCTAGGATATAAGAGGGTTGTGTACGTGTTCATGGGTATACAACCCATTAGAAATACCTAAAAAAGCCTATTTTATTTGCCAATCAACCGGGGAATCTATACTTTATAGTTGGCATATAGGCGCTTTTATACTTGACAGCTAGCTACATTTAGATATATAGGCTCACTTTTTCAGCTAAAAAAGAGATTTTGTTTTATGTAGACCCGTGAACACGTACAGGGTTGTTTCTTTAGTATAACAAAGTCATCAAGGAAGTCAAAGCGTCAGCGTCACGTTGCAAGGCGCTGAGGTATCTAGAAAGCAGCTTATCTGGCCTTAGTACCTAAGTAAGATTACTTGCGCCAAGTTAGTGAAGCAAAATACTTATCAACGTACTACCAAACACCTATATCTCCCACCCTATTTAGCCTCACCTCTGCCGATAGTTCCTTATTATATAAGAGATGTTGTACAAATTTACCTGCTAAATAAGGTGCTAATGATATACCCTTGCTACCCAACCCATTAAATATGCCTATTTGTGGATATTTAGGGTGCAACCCTATATAAGGCCTCCTATCAAATGTAGCAGGCCGAATACCAGCTTGTTGGTCTATTACCACATAAGGAAATTTAATAAGCTGCCTCAACTTATCTTCCAATTCTTGTCTAGCCTTTTCTGTAGGATGTAAGGTTAAATCTTCCCATTCATAGCTCGCACCAACAAGCGCTTGTCCGCCAGCACGGGGTAATATAAAAACACGCCTATTATAGATAACCTTTATTGGCTTAGCTAATTGCATCTTCAGCAATTCACCTTTGGCAAAGCGGAAAGGCAAATAGTTAAAAAAAGGATTCAAATAAACTTGTGGTCCTTCACAAAAAATAACTTTGCTTGCCTGAATACCTTGATAGTCTACGGAATATTCAGATAATAACTGTAACCTTTCATAATCAAAATCAGCTTCTATATAGCAATTTTTTGATTGTAAATAAGTTCGTGTTGCTGACAAAAAACAGGGAACATCTACATAGCCTGCTTGGTTAATGATAAAGCCTCCATGCTGATTAAAAACATAATCTTCTTGATAATCTTCAACTGACTCTTTCCAAAAAGGCTTATAGGTATCTTCCAAAGCCTTCTTTTCCCATATTATACTTTCTTGCTTATTTAGAAAAGGCCTAAACATAGGCATAGGGTAGAGTATTTTGGCTGATAATATTGTTGCAACTTCTTCATAGAAATGGGCTAAGGTAGGAAATAACTGATCGGCGAGCCAGGTTTTTACAAGGTTACGGCCTGTAATAGGGTTATAAATGCCTGCAGCAACTTGCGATGATTGATTGGTATGTTGATTGTTAATTACAACCACACGCTTACGAGCCTTTAATAGCTGCCACGCAAGTACCGAGCCAGCAATTCCTTGGCCTACAATAATATAATCAAACATGTGGAGTATAATAAGAATTAGTAATACAATTGCTAATGTATGCTTTACAAATAGCTCTATAAAGCAATTAACTTATGTTAGGCAAAGGTACACTAAGAGAAGCAAGAAAGACGATTAAGTAAGATAATTGTGAGCAGGGACTAATATGAATAAGAAGGCATATCCAATAGAAAACCTCCTACTTGTGTATCCCAAAGGGACTTATATTGTATGATTCGTATAGGTTATTTCAACAGGGATGTAAGATTAAGTATGAACTTTTGATAGTTGTGTGATTCGTATAGACCATTGCAAAATGCGATAAGGCGAGACAAAGAACTTTAAGGATAAAATAAATTTGATTTTGCATTATTATTAGTACACTTTGTGTTCATTGAAACAGAGTAGTTTATGGACAGTAAGATAAAACTTCGACTTAATTGGATAGAACTATATCAACGGCTAGGTAATGCTGGAAAAGTATGTGAACATTATAATATTTCACGGCCTACTCTACGAAAATGGATCAAAAGATATCAAGAATTTGGCCAAAATGGCTTAGAAAATAATAGCAGTAAACCTCATAACTCACCTAAACTCAAAAGAAATCTTGCAAACGAACAACTGTTACTTGAGTTAAGAGAAAAAAGAAAATTAGGGGCTAGGCGTTTACAAAGTGAATTAAACAGGCTACATGATATATCTTTTTCCTTATCTACCATTCATAAAATATTGAAAAAGTATAGTATTCCCCTTCTTAACCTCAAACGGCATTACCGAAAAAAGGTTAACCGATATAATTGTAGATATCCAGGAGAAAGAGTACAGATGGATGTATGCAAAATAGCCTCCAATTTATATCAATATACAGCTATAGATGACTGTACCAGGTATAAAGTTATAGCATTATATACTAGGCGTACATCTGAAAACACTTTAGATTTTCTTTATCAAGTAAAGCAGAAAATGCCTTTTAGTTTGGAAAGAATACAAACAGGTAGAGGTAGGGAGTTTATAGCCTATAATGTTCAAGAGCTTCTTCGAGAATGGAGAATTAAATTTAGACCTATTAAACCAGCATCGCCTCATTTAAACGGTAAAGTAGAAAGGACACAACGTACTGATTTAGATGAGTTCTACAGTAGTATTAACATTAAAGATCCGTAATTACACGATAAATTGATGGCTTGGGAAGCGTATTATAATAAACAGCGTCCCCATAGCTCCTTACAAGCAAAAACACCTTTTGAAAAATATAAAAGCTTGGAAAGTCTTACTCGTTCACAGCAAGATATAGAATTAAATTACAACTTATCTAAAGAATCATTTGTTGTTCAAAATTATAAACATGAACAGATTCTAAAGATTTTTCGTGAGATCCGCTTGGATAAAAGTTCTTAGTTAATCCGACACTCTAATGGTAACTACCTATACGAATCACACACTTTTAGAATAGATAGACCTAGACATTTAACTTTTTCACATAAAAACTAATTGTATTATATAATACTAACCTTTTATATAAGTAAGCTTACATAAAGCAAAAGCATTCTTTCTACCAAATTCATTTTAATCTAGTACAGATACTTCTAGTATATTATTTATAGGGAATTAAGCCATTACTAAAATTGGGCTCCTTTGCTGTAATATTCCAGCGCCTTCTCCATATTTATTTCTACTCCCTTTCCATGTTGGTACATCCAACCTAGCTTGGTATTTGCACTAGCATATCCTTGTGAAGCTGCTTTTTCATAATATTGAAATGCTTTATCATAATTTTCTTGCTTTTCATACAATAATCCGAGGTTAAATTGTACCTGTGCAAGCTTTTTATTATTCTTAACAGCATCTATATTCTCAGTTGCCAGGCTATACCACTTAATTGCTTCCTCATAATGTTCTCTTTTTTGGTATACCATACCTATTTCAAATTGAGCTTTGAAGAATCCTTGGCTAGCCGCTTTTTCATAATAGTCTAATGCTTTGTCCTCATCCTCATACCCTACCCAACCATTCTGATATATTTTAGCAAGGTTATATTGTGCTTTTACATCTCCCCGACGAACAGCCTTTGTATACCATCTAACTGCTTCTATGTAGTCTTGCTTTATTCCTATGCCTTTTTGGTACATCTTAGCTATTTTAAGCTGTGCCTTTAACTCACCTTGGCGCGCCAGAGCTATGTACCATTTAAACGCTTCTCCATAATTTATATGTGTCCCTTCACCTTTATAATACATTTCTGCTAATTTAAAACGAGCATCACGATCTCCCTTTGATGCAGCTTCTGTATATAACTCAAGTGCTTGATTGGCATTTGTTGGAACTCTCCAAACTTCACCATTTTGGTAAATCCTAGCGAGTTTAAATTGTGCTTTTGTATGACCTCTCTTGGCTGCCTCAGTGTACAAGTCTAATATTTTTTGGTTAACATCTATACCTTCGTCTTTTATCAAATGCTTTTCATACAGCTTAGCTAATCTATAATAACCTCTCGCGTCTTGGTTCATATAAGCAAGCTCATAATATAAATTAAATGCTTCTTCATAATCTAGTACATCTCCCAGCCCCTTTCTACGCATGTCTCCTAAATTGAATAGCACATTATTATAATCATTTTTCTCTTTTTCGCTGTGTTCAATTTCTCTATTATCTTTTAATGCCTCTTTATACCCATCCAATGCTTCATTATACCATTTTAATGCTTCTTGGTAGTTTTCTTCAACACCTATTCCATTTTTATATATTCCACCTAATTCAGCCTGCGCCGATAAATCTCCTAATTCTGCCTTATCGACCAGCTGTTTTAATTTATTTTGAGATACTTCACGGACTCCTATTCTTCTCTGTAAAAAACGTATTGCATTTGCTACTACATCAAGTCGATCATCATGTTCGGGTTTAGGAAAACCTATAGCTGTAGATGTAGGCGTTTCACTATCAATTGTCATTAGCTGATAGAAAAATTTAAAGTTTAAATCTTGTTGTGGCTCGGAGGCAAAATCTTCTTTTAAGGCATTTTTATTAATGATTAAATGCTTATTATCTAATAAAGGCCCTATTATCTCTTGTATTTTGTACTCTTTATTGGCGCTTTGCTGAAATTTAATAACTTTTAACTCAGACCCTATTTTTTTCAAATACTCTTCTAAAAGGTTTCCAAAAGAGTTATCATTATTTTTTTCAATATGAATGTAACTAACCTTGTTTGCTAGAGCAACTGATACTAATTTTTCGATAACTTCCGGGCTATTTCCCACAGTAGCTTGGGGATTATGTTCCTTAGTGTATTTACCAGCTAGCCCACCTAGAGCTATAATAAAATAATAATCTTTATATCGTTTCATAACTACATAAGCTGTTTCGTCTGGTCCATCTCCAGATGGATCAATCGACATTACACCATCCTCATATCTTTTATAGTCTGAAGGTTCATATAAAAGTTCATATAGTTTGGAATTTGTCTCCTGGTTGACTAAAGGCCCACCCCATTCTACTTGTGTGGGCCCTTTTTTAGGATCAAGATCCATAACAATTAAATTTGATAATATCAATCGCCCAGAAGTTCGATTGGCTCTCCTCTTAAAACTCTTGACTCTATAACCAACCTTCCGTATAGCTTGCGTATATGCTCTCATTAGTTCTAGGCTAGGATTTGTATAGTGATCATTTCTTCTTAATTCTGAAAGCTTCTCTTGAGCTGGTTGGTATCCTTGATCGGCAGCCATTTTATACCATGTGATAGCTTGATCTAAGTCTTGATTATCCTCCCTGGTGGGCATGCGTTCATGTGTGCGTATATAATCATAAAAATTACCTAGATAATAATCTCCTAATAAATATTGGAGTTCTAAGTTATTGTTTAAACGCGCTTGCTTTTCAAGTAATGGTAGACTATCGAGATTATCTTTTAATTCTTCTACTGTGGTTGGTTCTTGCGCTGTAGAAAAAGATAATCTCCTAGGTTTTAATAGACGTTCTGTATCCTTATGCTTGCCCTTTGGACGTTTAGGCTCTGTCGGATTTGGAGAAACAAAAGTAGGTGTACCTTTATCTCTACCCCTTTTCTTCTCACTCCCTAAGGATTGCATCACCAGCATTTCTTCTTCCTCTTTTTTCTGTTCCTGTGTATTTCCTTTTTTATCTTTATCAACAATATTACTTTGTTTTTCCTTTCCTCCTCCCCATACACCACCTATAAATACATACCCATCCTTTTGATATGGTGAAATGACTTGTATAAGGTTAGTTATAGGTGCTCCATACTTATATATATAAGCTAACTGATTTAAAATTGTTTCTTCTCCTTCTATTAATGCTGAAGCTACAGGCAAATCTAGATCTTTACCAGTCCTTATCACTTTAAGGCTGGCCCTCAGCTTATCTCCTACTTTATAAAATTTAACTTTGTATCCTTGCTGAGTCTTATAAGCTCTATCTAATAACTTGCTTTCTTCTACGAATAAATCATTAGATTTTTTAGCTGCTTCTTGTCGTGTGGTATGCAGCCTTTTTTGCAAAGGGTCTTTTGGACTAATACCGTTATTATTTTTGCTGTCCTGCTGTTGTATACTTGGCAGGGCCACTTGATTGGGTTTGTTAGCAACGACATTATTATTTTTAGTTTCAGAAAGTGAATAAGAATTAGACGAATTGTTGTTTATTAACTCCTGATTTTGAGCAGATGCCGCTATTTGTGATTGGGTTTGCCAATCTTCTTTCTGGGTATCCGAATGCATAGTGTCTGATGATTGCACTTGCAGCTGATTGCTTACATCTCCTACTCCACTGCTTGGCAGGTTTTTTTCAAAAGTCGGAATAGTTGGTTTGTCACTATTAACCTCTTGTGGCTTTTTAGCAGAAGAGACATTAAAGTTTTCTTTACAACTTTCTAAAGGTAATATTAACGTTAGTACCAAAAGTGTTGATAGTACTATAACATGTGCACCTAGCCACTTTGCCACAGTATGCTTATATTTCATAAGGCTTTTATTTTATATTAATTAAGTACAGTTTTGTATCAAGAGGAAAAGACTGATAGTTCCTAGAGTTAGGAAAGCAGATATATATAAGATAATATATATTAATGTATATACAAGTACAAAATATACTTTTTAATAAACATATATAAGAGTTTATATACTTAATCTAGTAACTTATTAGAAAGTCAAATCAGAGTAAGTAAACGCCCCCAATAGCCTAAAAAGTAAAGAAAATTCTTTCTAAATAAATAGCAAATAAAACACAAATGTATTTCTTGTAACAAAATGGCTTGAAAGATTCTACAGAAGTATACTAGTTGTAGAATTAGGTAGGTTTATTTGACTGTTTAATTGCAATATTTTGCAAAAGCATGTTAATTAGGTTACCATATTGTCTATAAGAAACGATACTATATAACCTGCTAAGCATTGTGGTTAGCAAGGCTAAATTATTTATTGTAGTTATTAATTTAAGTGTTAAAAAGTAAGGAGGAATCAATACAAGTTTTAACTATTACCAGCTAGCTTCATGTATTTACCCATATTAATAAGAAAGAAAGTAAAAGATTTCAAAAGGAAATGTGTACTATTTTCAACATCCAGGCTTTTACTTCTTTTTTTAACATTATTTATAACTTCTTGTAATTATAAAACAAATGATTCTGGACCCAAGGCATATTTATCCATGGAAGTAACCCCCATTAAAAAGGTGGGCAAGCAAACAATTATAGAGGCTACTTTCAGTTTAACTGGGGATGTACATAGTATTACACTTAATCAATACCAATTAAAAATCACGCTTAGCGATAGCAGAAGTAGTTTAGTATGGAATCGCACAAAGAAGTTAAAAGAAAACATAACAAATAGTATTAAAAAACTAACTTTTTTTACAGAACAGAATATACTAAACACAGAAGATGAATCCTTAATTATTCCCCTTACGCTTGTACCAAATCCAACATGCGACTATATAAATGTTACCTTTGAACTTTTAGACGAACATGGCAATTGTATACAAAGGTGTAATGTTAACTGGAGCAAAAGTAACCATGAAGAATTGGACTTATGCTTGCCTATATCAGATGGTGGTGAACCTAACTCTACATGTTTAACCACAGTAGAAGAAATAAAAAGTTCTGGTATTAATGTTATAACCTTAGAAGTAGAAAAAAGACACTCTTACTTAGATCCAGGAGATTCAGACTTAAAACCCTTAAACCAATCAATGATACCCCCCAAAAAAAGAATTAAAACAGAAAAGCCAGGAAGGAAAGCAACTCCAATTATTAGCAACTATAAACAAATGGATATCAGCCAGCTAGCCCATCTGGCTAACAGTAATGATAGTATTGCACAAGAGGAAATTCTTATACGCTTTTTGAAAACAGGGTTAACCCCTCTAATAGAAAGATTAGTATACCCTTTTAGTTGGCAAGAAATAAAAGAAAAAGCAAAAAATGATCAAAGGTATATTTACCTATTGTTACGTTTTTCAAAATCAAACCGAGTAAAAGATCATGCGTTCTATGAAGAACTTAAAGAGTATATTGAAGTTCATGCTAAAAATGGTGATGCTTTAGCACAGATTAATCTAGGATATATGTATGGTACAGGTTTAGGTGTAAAACGTAATGATAAGACAGCGGTTGCGTGGTATAGAAAGGCTGCAGAACAGGCTCATCCAATAGCACAGAATCACTTAGGAGATATGTTTTATGTTGGAAAAGGAGTGCGTATTGATTACCAAGAAGCTGTTAAATGGTACACATATTCCGCTAATCAAGGGTATGCCTTGGCACAAGCTAACTTGGGTTATATGTATAGAAAGGTACAACTTGATCATGCAGAAGCTATAAAATGGTACAAAGCTGCTGCTAATCAAGGTAACATAGCAGCTCAATACGGGTTAGCGCTTATGTATAAGGAAGGTATGGGGGGTAAACAAAGCTACACAGAAGCAATAAAACTGCTTGAAAGAGCTGCCAGCCAAGAAGATACAAATGCACAAATGATATTGGGGACTATTTATAAAGATTGTTTAACAGATGAGGGTCACATAAGCAAAGCAGTGGAGTGGTATACTAGAGCGGCAACGCAAGGGAATAAAAATGCACAAAATGCTTTAGGAATGATATACCAAGAAGGGCTAGATAATCAAGTGGATCTTCCTAAAGCAATATTTTGGTTTAGCCAAGCAGAAAATAGAGAAGAATTATTAAAAATTTTTGAAATTAGCAATTCCACACTGCCTATACCTCCCTTAGGCCCTGAAGGACTTAAAGCACTTGAAGATATTGAAACGCTAGGGAATAACTTGCTAAGAGCATGGCAAGAGATATGTTTACAAAAAGAATATACGCGTAAAGATAATCATGTTGTTCCACACAAAGAATTTTACCAAAAACTTGAAGAAATAATGGCAACATTTATTAAATGGAAGCATAAACTAAGTAAGCAACCAGGCTTAATGATTGACTGTATGCTTTTTAAAGACCCCCAAACATGCATAGTTGAAAATTGTCAGCAGGGAATTAGTGTTATACCTTATGTAAGGCAACATGTATTTGGTGATGACGCGTATCTAAGTATAGGGAAAGAAAATGTTCAGTTAGCAGAAGAAATTATGCATGAACTAACTCATAAAACCCTATACAGAGAAGTTGAACTTAAACTAAGAAAACTTGAGGCAGATTATGTGCAATCAAGAATAGCAGCTACAGGCCAAGTAAGATCTGCAACTGCCTATGCCTATATAGAAGAGAAATTAAACATGTACTTGGAGAATGAAGCAAAACTACAAAACCAAGGCTTATCAAAACAAAAAGAAATTAATGAACTTAAAGAATTTTTAAACCGTATAAACCAAAACCAAAGGCTAGACTCTATAAGTATAGAAAATGAGCTAGCTTATACACGTGATTTTGATGTTAAGCTAGAAAAATTATTCGATGTTAAGCTAGGAGAATTAAATGAAGAAAGAGAACAGTTTGAAAAATATTACGAATTATTTATAGAAGAAGTACAAAGAGGCCTGCCTTATCGTAACCGAGAGTTTAAAAAGAAAAATCTTTACCTTTTTTAGCAAAGAATAATCAATATAATATGTGTTGCTTCAGAGATGAAAAACACCTAAACTATTTAAAGATAAATATGTATTTTGGCATTAGATGTTTGGCCCCGAATAATTATGGATATATTAGGTATGTTAGTATTAGGGATGAAAATCAAGTAAAAAAATTATGGGACAATTATTGCATGCATGGGTGGGGAACAACAGAAGAAATCCGTAAATAAATCCAAGCATTCAAAGAAAATATATCCCCTTTAGCTAGAAAATATGAGATCAATTGTAAAACGATTGCTAAATGGGAAAACAGAAGTTTTTGCCAAGATCCACGCATGGGGCCTAAGATAACATGCTTGTATGATTCATATAGGTTATTGCAACAGATATGTAAGAGCCTGTTCATAATTTTAAAAAGCATATTTTCTGAGAAAAGCAAGCACTACCATTTGTAAGCTGGTGGCTAGTTCTCTTTTTCACAGTTCTTCCATAACCGCCGACATTTTTCTAGCCAGCCAAAGCTTCCTTCCACTACCCAGCGTTTAGGTATTACCTTAAACTGATACAGCTCACTCCTTTTTATTACTTCTAGATTGGCCCCCTTGATAACTTCTTTTATTTGCTTAGCAAAAGCTTC
>ERZ778017.3535-NODE-3535-length-10964-cov-5.034100_pt1 | contig 10964 bp, 7 predicted proteins | sample MGYA00375747_ERZ778017 | MGnify/ENA primary metagenome ERZ778017 (study PRJEB29350, sample SAMN05509838) | bioreactor metagenome | biome: bioreactor; material: wastewater | place: South Africa: University of Cape Town | collected 2014-03-17 ... | reverse complement strand
CCAGTTTTTCTTGGCGGCGTAGGCCTTCACGAGTTGCCAGTGGTCGGCGCGGGTGAGCGAGCCGGCGTCGTCGCCGCGTTTCAGTTCCTCGAAGCGGCGGATGGCGTCGTCGGCGTCGCCGGCTTGCAGCGACAGCGAGGCCAGGGCCGACTGGGCCGCTTGCAACAGGGTCACGCCCTGGTCGACCTCCTTGGAGGGCTTTTGCTCGACGATCTCCTCCAGGGTCCTGGCCGCGGCGGCGAGGTCGCCCGCGCCGCCGTCGAGTTGGGCCTTCCAGAAGGCGACGACCTTGTTTTCGGGATCTTTCTTGAGGGCGGCGTCGAAGTGGGCGATGGCGGCCGGGACGTCGTCGCGCTTCAGCGCCAGTTGACCGTCGAGGACGTCGCCGACGGCCCCCTCCCTCCATCGGGAGCGGACCTTGGCGACGACGGCGGCGGCGGCCTCCAGGTCGTCGCGGCCCATCTCAAGCTGGGCGAGCTGGACCCAGGGGGCGGAGGAGTTGCCGCGCTCGCCGGCCTCGGCCAGGAGCTTGCGGGCGTCGTCGACCTTGCCGAGTTCGTCGGCGAGGATCTGGGCCCGCATGGTGGTGAGGGTCACGTCGTCGGGGTGGTCCTTGAGGAACCCGGCCAGAAGCGCGTCGGCCTCCTCGGCCTTCTTGTCGCGGACCTTGAGGGCGGCGTCGAGGCCGACGAGTTCGGCCGCGTCGGGGAACCTGGTCCGGGCGGCGGCGAGGGCGGCGCGGGCCTCCTCCTTCTTTCCCTGTTGCTCCAGGATCAGGACGGCGAGGTTCTCCGCGGCCGGGGGCGCCTGGCCGGTCTCGCGGAAGGCGTCGACGCGGGCGAACGCCTCGTCGAGCCGGCCGCGCTGCACGTCGATCTGGGCCAGCCGCAGGGTCGCGCCGCCATCGGAGCGGTCGCCGGCCTTGACGACCTGCTCGAACTCGCGGGCGGCGCGGTCGAGGTCGCCGGGGCCGCGGCGGGCCTGGTAGACCTCGCCGGCGAGTTGGTGGAGCACCCCGCGCATCTCGGCGGGGACGCCCCCCTGGTCGAGTTGGCGGGCGATCGACTCGACGATCGGCAGGGCCTCCTCGGGGTAGCCGGCCTGAAGCATGGTCCAGGCGGCCCAGAACTGGTACTGGGAATCCAGGGCGGACATCTTCAGGGCGTTCTGGAGGTACTGCCGGCCGAGGGTCTGCTCCTGGTTGAGCACCAGCGCCACGCCGTAGCGGGCCTGGGCCTCGGCGACCTCCGGCAGCTTGGCGGCGGCGGCCTTCAGGTGGGCCAACGCGCTGGCGCGGAGCCGGGGCTGGGACTTGGCGTCGGCGTCGGCCGCCGGTTTGCCGCCGGGCGCGGCGACGGCCAGGCCCGACCGCTCCAGTTCGACGGCGCCCTGGAACAGGTGGCCGAGCCCCTGGTAGCGGTCGTCGGGGGCGTCGAGCAGGGCCTGGACGTGGGGCGTCGCCTTGGCGATCCGATCCGGGTCCGCCGCGTCCACGAGCGCCATCTCGGCGGCGACGGCGCGCAGCCCCAGCGCGATCAGCGAGGAGGCGGGGCGGGCGGCCGCGGGCGGGGCCAGCGCCTGGTCGACGACCTTGAGGCAGCGCTCGCGGAGGCGACGGAACCGCAGGTGGTCGGCGTAGGTCAGATGGATCTGGAAGTCGACCTGGTCGCCGGCCTCGCGGGCCTTGCCGTAGAGCCCGGCGAGTTGGTCCTCGATCGCCTCCACGAGCTTCTCGGCGGGGGCCCCGCCGTCGGCCCCGGCCTGCTGGATCAGCCCGCGCTGGGACTGCTCCAGGAGGAACAACAGCCGGGTGACGCGCTGGTCGCCGGGCTCGGCGGAGGCCACCACCCGGTCGGAGACCGCGACCATGTCCTTGACGAGGCCGGCCTGGGCGGCGGGGTCGGCCTCGGCCGTGGCGGCGAGGGCCAGGAGCCGGAGCTTGGCCATCAGGTCGGTGGGGCCGGCGTCGTCGGGAAGGACCAGGGCGCGGCCGGCGGCGAGGGCGGCGTCGCGGGCGGCCCCGTCGTTGGTCGCCGCGGCCAGCTTGGCCTGGATCAACAGCCGGCGGACCTCCGGCGCGTCGCCGGCGGCGAGCAGGTCGAGCCGCTCGCGGACGTCGGCGAGGTTCGGCGCGTTGGACTCCAGCTCCTGGAAGGCCAGGACGAAGGCGGCGTCGAGGTCGCCGGGGTCGATGCCGGCGACCTCGCGGGCCCAGGCGACCGCGTCGGCGGCGACGTCGTCGGCCATGGCGTCGTGGAGCAGCCGCAGCCGGGGCCCCTTCAGGTTCGGGTCGAGCTTCCGCGCCTTGAGCAGGTGTTCGAGCCGGGCGTCCTTGAGGGCCTTCTTGCGGTCGGCGGGGGCGGAGGCCAGCATCAGTTCGTAGAGCGTGGCGAACTCGTCGTGGACCGCCGCGTCGTCGGCGCCCCCCTGGAGGGCCTGCTTGAAGTGGATTTCGGCGTCGTCCAGCCGGCCCGCCTCGCGGGCGGCCCGCGCCTGCTTCAAAAACGCCTGGGCCGACGGCGGCGCCAACGTGGACGAGATCGCGATCACGCCCACGACGGCGACCGCGACGAATAAGCCGGACAGGATCAGCAGGGGCTTCCAGCGGACGGTCATCGGGCCTGTCTCCTTCAGCTCGGTGATTCCGGGCCTCCCCGCCGGCCGGATTCCGCGGCGCCGAACCTTCCCGGGTCCGGGCGCGGGGCCGCGCGAGGGGCGTTGCGTTGCATGTCCCAGAGGAGAACGGGATCGGCGTCGAACGGGCGACGCGGGATCCGCCGGGAGGCGGAAACGGAGGGAGATGGTTCGACGCGATGCCTGGCGAGTGGTGGGGCGAAGCCGTCCGCCCTGCTCGACCTCGTGTCGCAATCCATTGCCGTCGCTTCCAGCATCGAGGCGTCCGCCACGATAGGCGCTGGACGCCTCGAGTTCAAGGCGAACTTTCCACGAGGCCCGCATTCATGGTCCCGAGTCGTCCGGCGCGCCCTCCTCGTCCGGGGCCTCGGGGAGCAAAGGCGGCCGCATCCGGTTCGGCGGCGCCTGGATCGGCCCCCGCCTGAAGAACGACCGGAAGAAGCCCTCGGCGCGCGCCCGGGTGGCGGCGTCCTCCCGGCGCTGGCCGTAGTCCTTGCCGAAGGGCGAGGCGTCCTCGATCACCTTGTTGAACTCGGCCGCGGCCAGCAGCTCCACCGCGCAGATCCACATCCAACTGGTCAGGACCACCACCCCGGCCAGCGAGCCGTAAGTCGCGCTATAATCCCCCCAGCGCTGGACGTAGAACCGGAACGCCTGGCTGACCCCCACCAGCAGGAGCGAGCCCAGCAGGCTGCCGGGGGTGATCCACTCCCAGCGCTGCCGGGCGTCGGGGGCGAAGTACATCGCCAGGGCGAAGCTGACCAGGACCACCCCCAGGACGCTCAGCGCCTGGGCGGCGGTCAGGGCGACCTCCGAGAGGGCGCCCAGCTTCATGAGGCCCAGGATCTGCGGCCAAAGCAGGGTGCTGGCCAGGGCCAGGATCAAAAGGACGGCGACCAGCACGGCCATCATCACGCCCATGAGCCGGCGCTTCCAGTAGGGGCGGGTCTCGGTGACGCCCGCGATCACGTTGGCCGCGTCCATCACGGCCATGAACAGACTGGAATTCAACCACAGCACCGCCAGGGTGCCCGCGGAGGCCAGCCCGGCGTTGCCGCGGCCGCGGACGTCCTCGAGTTGCCCTCCCAGAAGCGACGCCGCGTCGGCGGGAAGGACCGAGCGCAGCATCGTCATGGGGTCCAGGTCCTGGCCGCGGGCGATCCAGGGGAGCAGGTGGGCGGCGATCAGGACGAGCAGGGCCAAAAACGGCACCAGCGAGGCCAGCGCGTAGAACGTGATCGCCGCGGCCCGAGTCATCAACTCGTGCTCGTTCATCTTGGCCCAGGTCCGTCCGAGGGCTTCGCGGAGCGAGAGGCCCCCCAGGTCCATCGCCGATCGAAACCGTCGCTCCGTCGCGTTCATCGTCACCCTCGTCGCGGCCGCGCCGAACCATGCCCGGGCGATCGACGGAGCAAAAACCGCGCCGCAGTCAGCGGCGGATCGTATCCGAAGGCGCCAGCGACAGAAACGCGCCGCGGTGGCCTTCGTCGGGGAACCAGTAGCGGCGGCCGTCGAGGGTGAGGCTGAAGCGGGGGTCGCCGGGGACGGTCTCGCCGCGCTCGGCGAGGCAGTGCGGGCAGCCGCCGCCGTCCTCCACGCCGACGGCCGCGTACCGCCGGGGATGGGCCATGAAGCGGGCGCGGTCGGCCTTCGACGCGCAAAGGTAGAGATGGTCCTTGTACAACGCGCCGAGCCGGGGGTCGCCGGGGGTGTCGCGGTGGGCGTCGAGCCGCTCGACCGGGCAGCGGCCGTCGTTGGCGGGGACGAACCGCTCGGGGTCGCCGCGGAACGACTCCAGCGCCTCGGCGCTCGCCAGGCGGTAGACTCGGCCGTCGTACTCCGCGGCGAACTCGGCGCGACCCGCGACCAACTCGCGATCGACGACGAGGCTCACCGGGCAGAAGCCGGCCAGCTCCGCCTCCCTCGCCTCCTCCGTCCTCGGCTCCGGTCGAGGCGCGACGGCCGCGGCGGCCGTCGCCAGCATGCCGTCGAGTTCCTCGGGGCCCAGGTAGCCCTGATGGACGGCCAGGACGTTTCGATCCGGGGCGACGATCACGCTGGCGGGGATGCCGGTGAGGCCCAGGTCCACGGCCATTTCCTGGTTGGCGTCGGCCTGGAGCTTCACCGGGACGAATTCGGAGTTGGCGCGGGCGGCGACCGTCGGGCTGGGGAACGAGTCGCGCTCCATCCGGGCGCAGTTGGGGCACCACGAGCCGGTGAACTGGATCCAAAGCGGTCGGCCGGAGGATTGGGATTCCGCCAGGGCCGAGGCGTAGTCGCCGCGCCAGGAGACGGCGGGTTCGTCGGCGAGGGATCGGGCGGCGCCCCCCGCGGCGACGGCGGCGAGCGCGGCGAGGCGGACGATGGGCGTGAGGAGACGCTGGGAAGACATCGCTTCTCCTTGATCGACGGGCGTGTCGCTGGGTGCGGTCGTTGAGTGGGCGTCCGAGCGCGTCGGACGCCGCCCATCCGTGGAGAAGCCGCTCAAGAAGAGAGGCGCGCCAAGCCTTTGGCGTTTTTATATGAAGCCGGCGGATGGCCGGGCCAGATGTAGATATCGGCGCGGCGCGGCGCCCCCTGGAGCGCTTTCTCACAACGTCGCCGAACGTCGCGCGGCGCGACCGGCGAAATCCCGACCGACGCCGCGACGGTCCCGGTCGCGGCGTCGGATCGCGTCGCGGGCGTCCTCAGATCTTCCGCCTGGGGCGGCGGCTGACGGGGGGCTTGAGGATCTCGGCGAGGAGGGCCGCTTCGCGGACGTGGCGGGGGTCGGCCAGCATGCGCTGGACTTCGGGGGCGGAGAGGGTGGGGAGGGCTTCGGTTCGGGTGACGGTGGCGGCGGCGGTCGTCGTGTGGAGCGACGCGGCGCTCAGGCCGGCGAGGGCGGTGGAGAGCGGGGCCAGGTTCGTCAACGCCTGGCTCTGGTTCTGGCCCATCGCCTTGCCGATCTGCTCGGACAAGGCGCGCCGGGTCTCGGCGTCGGCGTCGCTCGACCGGGCCGGGGCCTGACTCGGGCGGCGCTCCTTCGACCGGCGTCGGGGCGGCCGGTTCGTCGGCTGGGGGTGAGGCGGGACGGTCGCCGCGCCGATCCGGCGGCGGGTGACGGGGTCGATGAAGATCATCTCGTCGTCGATGACGTAGACGTCGGCGTCGGTGGTTCGGCCGGGGGGGCGGGCCGTCCCGATCCGGGCCGACGCCGACCCCGGCGGCGGTTCGAAGCTCCGAGGCGCGACCGATCCTCCCGACGCGGCTCGGGAGGAGGCGGCCTCCTCGGCGCGGGCGGCGGCCAGGGGGTCGCGCCTTGGCGGAGGGGCCTCGGCGCGGCCGGGCGCGAAACCGTCCTCCGGGCGCGGCTCGGTCCCTGGGCCCGGCCCTCGTCCCGGCCCCGCGGCGGGCCGCCTGGGGAGCGGTTGGCCGTCGCGGTTGAGGATCGAGGTCAAGGCCCAGATGGCCAGGAAGATCAAGGGGACGATGAACTGCGACAAGGTTTCCAGCATCCTCATCTCCGCTCCCACGGTCGTTCGTTCGGGACGGCGGCCGGCGGGACCGACGCGGTCGGGGTCACTGCGGCGACGGCGTCGGCGTCGGCGTCCGGCGGGAGTCGCCGCCGGCGATGGCCGTTCGCATCTCGGTGTCGGCCTGGATGTTCATCAGGTTGTAGTAGTCGCCCAGGCCCAACTGGCCGCGGCGGAAGGCGTCGGCGATGGCCAGGGGGACCTCGGCCTCGGCCAGCACGACCTTCGCCCGGTTCTCCTGCACCGACGCCATCTGCTCCTGCTCCTGGGCCACCGCGAACGCCCGCCGCGACTCGGCCGCGGCCCGGGCGACCCGGGTGTCGGCCTCGGCCCGAAGCGCCTGGAGGTTGGCGCCGATGTTGTCGCCCACGTCGATGTCGGCGATGTCGATGGAGAGGATCTCATACGCCGTGCCGGCGTCCAGGCCCTTCTCCAGCACCCGCTTGGAGATCGAGTCGGGCTTCTCCAGCACCATCATGTGGGTGTCGGCCGAGCCGATGGCGTTGACGATCCCCTCGCCGACGCGGGCGATGATGGTCTCGTCGGTCGCCCCCCCCACCAGGCGGTCGAGGTTGGTCCGCACCGTCACCTTGGCCTTCACCTTCAGTTGAATCCCGTCGCGGGCGACGCCGTCGATGGTGCTGCGGCCCTGGCTGGGGTCCGGGCAGGGGATCACCTTGGGGTTGACGCTGGTCTGCACCGCCTCCAGCACGTTGCGGCCGGCCAGGTCGATCGCCGTCGCCTGCTTGTACGAGAGCGGGATGTCCGCCCGGTTCGCCGCGATCAAGGCCCGAATCACGTTGGGGACGTTGCCGCCGGCCAGATAGTGCGACTCAAGCGCCCGCGTGGTCAGGCCGTCCTTCTCGTTGAGCCGCGCCTGATAGGCCATGATCTTGGAGCGGACGATGATGTTCGGATTCACCTTCCGGAACGACATCCCCACCAGATCCACGATGCTGACCTTGGCCTCGGTCAGGTACGCCTGAATCCAAAGGTTGAAATACTTGGTCACGAAGATCCCGCCCAGCAGGGCGATCACGCCGAGGGTGATGATCCCCAGCCAAAACAGGGTGTGGATCGACGGCGGGTTCGCCTGGGCTAGAAACAGCGGGCTCATGGAGGGGGATCCTTAGATGAGTTGGGGGTTTTCGACGTCGAGGTCGTCAAGGTCGGCCGGGGGGTCGCCGGCGGCCGGCGGGGGCGTCGTCGCGGAGGGCCCGACGAGCCGGACCACCACCTGGCCGGATCGCGCCTGCACGACCCGTACCGCGGCGCCCCGGGGGATCAAGCCGGATTCGGCCATGCCGTCGTAGCGTCGGCCCCGGACCTCGACGTGGCCGCTGGGGCGCAGAGGCGTCAGCGCTCGGCCGTCGAGTCCGATCAGTTCCTCGATCCGACCGGCCGAATGGGAGACCGCGACCTCGTCGTCGTCCGGCGGCCCCAGCACGAACCTTCGCCCCAGCGACGACCGCGCCCAGAGCCGAAACGCCACCACCACGGTGACCGGCACGGCGACGAAGTCGATCAGGAGGAACGTCGTCCCCAGGGAGGTCGACGTCTGGAAGGCGTTCCAGAGCCCCAACCCCAGGCAGACCGCCGCGCTCAGGCCGATGAACCCGCCCGAGGGGACGAACAGCTCCAGCGAGACGAGCAAAAGCCCCATCGCCAGGAAGACGACCGGCCAGAACGCATCGCCCATGACCCCCTCCGCGCGCGCGACCCCGCCCGGCGACGCCCGCCGGTTCGTTCGATTGTACCATGTGGGAACCATACGCGAACCAGGGGGGCGTCCGCCAACGCCGCGGGAGGGAACGAGCCACGGCGGATCTCGCCTTCTCCCCTTGAGGGAGAAGGTGGCTCGAAGGGCCGGATGAGGGGGCGACCGGCGTCGCGTATCGATCTAAGCCATGGGAAGAGAGTGACTTCGATTCCGGCGGCTTTCGGTTTCGCCCACCCCTCATCCGGCCTTCGGCCACCTTCTCCCTCAAGAGGGAGAAGGCCGTTCGGCGCCGGCTCGCGTGGATGTCGCCCGATAAGTCTCAAGTCCCCGCCCCCACCTCCGCGGCGACCAGCCCGGCGTCGCGGGCGAACTCCGCGAGGTCCCGCGTCAGCGCTCCCGAGGCGTCCATCCGGGGCGGCTTGTTCTGGCCCCCGAGCTTGCCGCGACGCCGCATCCAGCCCTCGAACGTCCCCGGCAAGGCCGCCACGACCGCCGGGGCCGGCACTCCCGAGCCGCGGCCGCGATGGGCGCGGTAATCGGCGTTGCGCCGTCCCAAGGCGACGTCGAGTTCCGCGCGGAACGCCGCCAGGTCGTCGGGAGGGCGGTCGAACTCGATCACGTACAGGTGATGGCCGGCGTCGGCCGCGAAGACCGTCCCGACGTGCCACTCGCGGGCCGTCGCCCCGAGGGCGCGGGCGGCCTCCAGGATCGCCCCCTCCACCTCCTCGCCGATCAGGTGCTCGCCGAAGCTCGACATCGACTCTTTCGTCCTGCCCACGAACCGGAGCAGGGGGGGCGAGAGCGACTCGAACCGGACGACGTCGCCTATGACGTGCCCCCACATCCCCGCGCACGTCGATACGACCAGGACGTAATCCACGCCGGTCTGGACCTCGCCCAGCCAGAGCCGGTTCCGGGGCGGTTCGCCCTCGCGGTACTCGGCGAACGGGACGACCTCATAAAAGATCCCGTGATCGACGAGCAGCCGCAACAGTCCGGTCTCGGGGTCGCCGAGGGCGATGAAGCCCTCGGAGCAAGGGTAGGTCTCTTGAAGCCGGACGGCGTCCGAGCCGAGCGCGTCGCGGAACGCGGCCTCGTAGGGGGCGAACCTCACGCCGCCGTGGACGACCGCCTCCAGGCCGGGCCAGACCTCGGCGATCGTCGACCGGCCGGCGATCTCCAGGACGCGGCGGAAGAGCGACAACAGCCAGCTCGGCACGCCGCTCACCATGGTGATCGGCTCGCGGATCGAGCGCTCGGCCAGCCGCTGGAGCTTGCGGTCCCAGTCGGACTCGAGCGCCAGATCCAGCGGCGGGAAGGCGTAGGGACGGAGGACGTCGGCCACCTCGATCGCCGCTATGCCGCTCAAGTCCCCTTGAAGCACGCCGGCCGCGGGTTCTTCCAGTTGGGTCGTCCCGCCGAGGAAGAAGATCCGGCCCTCGAACAGTCGCGAGCCGGGGCGGGCCGTCATGTGCGCGGCGGTCACGGTCCGGGCCGCCCGGCGGTTCGACCGGACCATCTCCCACGACACCGGAATGTACTTCGTCGTTCCCAGCGTCGTCCCGCTGGTCAGCGCCAGGTACGGAATCCGCCCCGGCCAGGTCAGGTTCTCGAAGACCGGGAAGCGGCGGCCGAGGTAGTCGTCCCACAGGTTTTCGTATGTGCGGATCGGCACTCGTCGTCGGAAGTCGTCGATCGTCCGGATCGACGCGAAGCCGTGGTCGCGGCCGAAGGCGGTGTCGCGGGCGAACCGGGTCAGGCGGCGGAGGGTCCGGTCTTGTTCTCGGAGCGGGTCGAGCCGCGCCAGGGCGTTCGCGCGGGCCTTCGCGTGAAGACGAAACGCTCGGTTGACGAGGGCCCTGACGGGGCGGGAGCCGGCCAGGGCGACGAGGGGCCCGGTCATGGCGAGGCGACCGGCTGGCGGACGCGCCGGCAGTGGTAGACCCCGGCGGGGGGGAGGTTGCGGGGCTCGAACCGGAAGCGGACGTCGTGGAAGAGCCGGCGGTAGAGGCCCAGGTAGACCCAGGGCATCTCGGTGATCTGGCTGAACGTCCCGTCGGGCGCCAGGACCTCGCCGACGACCCGGACGACCTCGCGGCGGACGGCCTCCGGCAGCGAGGGGGTCGGCAGGCCGGAGACGACGTGGTCGGCGCGGTCGACGCCGCGGTCGCGGAGGACGTCGGCCAGGTCGCGGGCGTCGGCCTCGATCACTTCCAGACCGGGGACGGCGTCGAATCGCTCGCGGAGGAGCCGGAGGAAGTCGGGATCGCGCTCGACGACGAGGAGGCGGGAGCCGGGGGCGACGCGCTCGACCAGGGCGCGGGTGACGGGCCCGGTGCCGGCGCCCAGCTCGACGACCGTGACGGGGCGGGTCCGCTCGACGTCGGCGACGGTCGCCCGCGACAGCCATCGGCTGCTGGGGGCGAGGCTGGCGATGGCCGTCCCTTGCCGCAGGAACTTGCCGAGGAACAGGGCGAAGTCGCTCATGGCCGGTCGCTCAAGAGGGGAGGGGGGCCGGCAGCCGCGCCGGGTCGAGCGCCTCGGGGACGCGGCCGAGGCGGTCGGTCAGGTGGCCGGCGATCAGGCGGTTGACCAGCCGGGCCTTCTCGATCTGGGGGGCGTGGCCGCAGTCCGGGATGACGACCTGGCGGACGTTCGGGATCCGGGCGGCGACCCGGATCGAGCCGGGGACGTCGGAGAGGATGCGGTCCTCGGCCCCCCAGACGACCAGGGTCGGCGCCGTCAAACTCGGCAAGAGGGGGGCGACGTCGTGGCCGATGGTGCCGCGGAGGGTCCGCAGCACCCCCTTCTTCCAGCGCCTGTTCCGGAACTTCTCCTCGAAGGCGGCGATCAGGCGGCGGTCGGCGTGGCGGGCCTCGTGGAAGACCGACGCGACCAGGGCGTCGTAACTGCCGCGACGGACCCCGGCGACGACCGGCAGGTCCTCGTCGCCGTGGAGGCCGGAGGGGCAGAGCAGGACCAGCCGCCCCACCTTGTCGGGGTTGGCGACCGCGAACGTGACGGCCACCTGGCATCCCAGGCTGGAGGCCGCCAGATGGAACGGCGGCCGGCGACCCGTGGCGTCGAGGCGGTTT
>ERZ778017.3534-NODE-3534-length-10973-cov-4.009617_pt1 | contig 10973 bp, 4 predicted proteins | sample MGYA00375747_ERZ778017 | MGnify/ENA primary metagenome ERZ778017 (study PRJEB29350, sample SAMN05509838) | bioreactor metagenome | biome: bioreactor; material: wastewater | place: South Africa: University of Cape Town | collected 2014-03-17 ... | reverse complement strand
AGACGCTGCCGAACACTTGTTCCAGCAAGGAGCCAGCTTCTGCCAGTCTAAAATAGATGACTACCACAATGCCCATCGTCGGTTTGCTCATAAAATAGAAGACGGTTTTTATGCCGAGTACGAAGATGCCAGCTCGGAAATGCCTCGAGGAAGATCCACTGCTCTCGATAGTGATTTTGACGAGCTCACTACTCCTGAAGGCTCCGACATTGAAGATATGGAGGTCGATGCTCAGTCATTAGATTAATTTTAATTCATTGTGTTTGTAGGCAAGGTGTGTTCTACAAAGTTGCGACGGTCGTTACGATATGGTACATTTGGTTTATAGGTTCTGGATGTTTGTTAATTAGTACAAGAATAGGTTGTATTTCTATTAGAGTGTAGTTCCGCTTATTACCGGAACGGCAACCGCACAGGGTAGTTTGTGATACAGTAATACTTGGTGCGGTTTAAGGCATGGCTATTCTATGACAAAGCTGATTACTTGATGCGGATATCGTGACAAGTGCAACACTAGCCTGAAAATAAAACAGTTCAGAACTAATCTACCTGGGCTTTAAATGACATTTTCCCGGGTGAGTTCAGCCACAACCAACTAGCTTACTACGGCCAAAACAACAATCAACACAATAATCGCTAGTGTCGTTAGCAAAATACAGCTCCACTTCCCTTTCTTCCTCTGATATTCGCTTGCCTTGCGTAGTTCTCTGTCGGCTTGCTGCGTATTTCCATGCAATTGTAAAATGTTATCCTCAATAGTGTCCAAATTCTCACCCTGCTGGGATACTAATTGCCCAAGATCCTTGAAAATGGAGTTAATCTCTGTTATACCTTGGGACACTTGCTCTATCTCTCGGTTTCTCTCTTCTGTTAGTAGAATATGATACTGTAACTCTGTCTGATTAATGGTGTCTTCATCCTCAATCTGCTGTTGCAATTGCTGTTGAGGTTGGGTTTGACCTTGCGGTGTAATTAGTGGCGTGGATTCATCTACCGCATCTAGTGATTTTATGGGGTACGATGCTTTTTTATCAGCGTATAATCGTAAAGATTTCTGAAATTGCTTGTGAAGGTCATTAAACTCAGTGACCAACCGGTCTTTCAAAATCAATTGCTTATTAGATATCTTGAGTTTTGAGCTCTCATCATCATTGACATTTTGGTTAATCAATTGGACAATCTTTGCTATCAACTTTTGAACTGCTGCTTCCAAATCAGTGACCTGCGAGATTAAACTATTTAAATTATCACGCAACAATTGTGAGTCCCGTTTAGTACCAATCTGCTTTCGCTGGTTTTCTAGTTGTGATATAGAACTACTAAAGTTCTGTAGCTGACGAGAAGTCTTTGAAATTATGTTATCCAATTCATTGGAACCAACAGGGTCTATATCAGTACTAGTTGCACCTGCCGCTTTTTGCGCCTCAAGATCATAGTTCGCAAAGGACATGGCTTCGGAGTTGTGATTAGCCACATGGTTTCCTTTCACGATTAAACTGTAGATAAGGGAGTGTCCTCACCAAACAGCTGCAACTTCCATTTTAGGAAGGAGGTTGCAAAATTCATTACGGCTAAGTCTTACTTTTGGAAATAAGATCTGAATCTAGTATGTACGCGGACTATATATTGTAGCACGTAGGAACCTGATCTTGGAAATTGCAATTTTTGGTATGTATAATTTCCAAATCTGAGCCAGAGACTGACCTCAGAACGGAAGTAATCGTCCAATCTCATAACGAGTTCCGAAAGATGGTGCACTCGAAAGATATCACTTCTTGGATTCAAGTGTAGTTGCTAATGCTAGGTTACCAGCCAGTTTAACCTAATATAAGTTTTCTAAATGGTATTCATATCGGTTGACAACGTTTTAATGTTGACAGCTGCTTATTTCCTAAATTGCAATGTCCCAATCGTATTTCTTTCTAGTTTTATGCTTGCCAAGGTTATTTCAGTGGTATATATACTGGGGCCCTTAGCATACATTCACAATTGTGCCCACATCAATTAATAATGCAATTAACCAGAGCATCTGCTCTCTTAGTTTTAGCTTATTGTGCGTTGGTTGATGCTGCCCCAACCAAGGTCAACTCCGTCGAACAACAACAACAACAGCAACAACAGGTTCAGAGTTTTGTCAAACAGTTGAATGAATTTAATCAACTTAAGGCAATTTCTGACTCAAAGCCAAACGAAGCAAATACCTTAGTTGCCAGGTCAGATGTCCCAATCTTGGATTCCATATTGACTGCTTTGAGTGATTCAGGGTTGGCCAACAACGTTATTGACTTTGTTTTGTTAAACCCAATATTGTTGGATGTCAGCGCAAATTCGTTTATTTTTGTATTAAAGTCGGGACTAGTCAACTTAACTGATGTATTTATCGCTCTTGAAAAATCAGGGTTGATTATCCAGACAATCAACTTGGCACTAGACCACCCTGAAATATTACCAGGAGTATTATCCATCGGAAAGGACTTTTTAGAACTTAATGGAATCCACTTATTTGGAAGAGATGACGATGAATTGACTGTTACAGAAGAAGAGCAAACTGAGAGTACCAAGGATGTTCCAAATTTGACAAAGAGAGAATCAGAGTTTTTGAATGAATTACTCACTGCGTTGAAGGACTCGGGGTTAGCATCCTCTGTTATCCTACACTTGTTAACGACGCCCCAATTAGCTCAGCCCTCGGCATACTTTGTTAACCAGATAGTCCAGTCTCATGCTATAACTATTGGGCAAATCTTGGACGCTACCATCCAGTCAAACATTATCTGGAACTTGTTTAGAGACATCCTTGCCGACAAGGAATTGTTGAACAAGTTTGCTTCTATCGTCAAGGACAGAATTGCCCAGGGTCTTATTCCTAAGTCCATGTGGGATGATGCTTAGTTTACTGTGTTGTTTATTTTATGTACCAATTTACTAATAATTAAATGTTAATTATCGTAATAAGTTTTATTGATTCCAATTTTACATAAAAATCTTGTTCAAAATCCACTATATTTCATCTTGTATTCGTATTTCAAAGATATAATATTACTAAAGCCAATGATTTTATTGGTAATGACAGGTCGGGGTCTGACTTTGATATCCGTTGTGGTGGTAAAGTTGACGCGCGTAGGACTACATTTAGCGAGATTTAGGCAGGCAGGAAATTCCAATATTTTTCTGAGACGCGTAGGGAATTCTTGTAAATAGTGCTAGTGCGATTTGATTCTTTAGACTTTTTCTATTGCCCAAACATTGACATATTGAGCATGCTGTCAAGAGCTTTGAAACGTGATAAGCTAAAGCAGTTGGCTGAAGCAAGAAAAAACGGTTCTAGCTTGGCAAATTTGCACGATTTTGATGATGACGTGAATATCTACGATGAAGTGGATGAAGAAACATACAGATCACATAAGCGAGACCAGCTTATGAATGATGATTTTATTGTTGATGATGGTGGTGAAGGTTATGTAGATAATGGGGTGGATGAATGGGATGATCTGACTAGACCAAACTACTATTCCGATGAAGACGAAGATAGAGTGGTCTCGAAACGTAGGGGCCATCGTAAACCACCTACAAAAGTTGCAAAGACTGCTCAAATCAGCAACTTCTTTAAACCTACAGCATCAGCTGTTTCCACAGAAAAAATTGACGCCAATATCGATGATATTCTTCTGGATTTCAACCATGATGATTCATCTCCACCTCCCAAAAAACAAAAAATTAACACCTTTTCCAAGATCAACAAATCACAACAAAACAAATCCAAGACAGCCAACTTTAACTTCTCTGTGGTATCCAAACGAGAAAAAGCAAAACGAGAGCCAGATGCAGATTTATTCGACAATATGGACATTGAGGAACCAATCTCTTCTCCTGTGAAACCATTAACTACTACATCTCCAAAAGAATCAAGCACAGAATTATCCGAACCTACCACCAAACAAGAGGACGATTCTGACGACTCTGAAGACGAAATTATCGTGGCAAGAAAACCAAGAGCTACGGCAGCTGCCAGACCTACTGTATCCAACTATTCAGCTATTAAATCAAGAGACTTGCGAGGATCTTCACCATTATCGTCTCAAACACAAACTGCAAATTATACTGCAAAGTTGGACAAGGAAACAATTATAGAAAATTCATCAGAGGACAATTCGTTCAAGATCTTCTGGCTCGATTACTGTGAAGTGGATAGTACTCTAATTTTGTTTGGTAAAATATTAACTCGTGAAAATAAATTGGTTTCAGGTATGGTCCAGATTAATGGCTTATGCAGAGAATTGTACTTTTTACCTAGGGAACATCGTCTAGTAGATGGCGAGGAAGATAAAGATATACCTGTTGCTGCATTGGATGTTCATGACGAGATTGTTCCAATATTGTTAGAACAATATAACCTAGACCAAATTAAAGCCAAACCTGAGAGAATGAAATACGCATTTGAATTGCCTGGGGTGCCGAAAGAAGGTGAATACTTAAAGTTATTATTGCCTTTTAAAACTCCAAAAAATAGACATTTGGTTATGCCTAGTGAATTGGAAGGTGAAACTTTCAGTAGAGTTTTTGGTACTAATGCAAACATATTTGAATCCTTTGTTTTACAACGGAATATAAACGGTCCATGTTGGCTTGAAATCAGTAATGGTGATTTTAATGCGATTCAAAATACTTCACATTGTCAAGTTGAAGTAGCAATTGAGTCTCCATCTTTTGTCAGACCAATTACTGAAAAGGCACCACCACCACCAAATTTGACAATTTCATCAATTGGGGTTCAGACTAAATTGAACGTCAAACAAAACAAACAAGAGGTCGTAGCAGTCTCTATTGCCACTTATCGTGATGTTCCTCAAGACGCCCCAATCCTGAATGACACCCAACCCGATGATATAATTACCTTGGCAAGACCAGTAGGTTCTGTTTCATTTCCACCAGGTTTGCAGCAGCTTGCTCAAAAGCGCAACTTCCCTTTGAAAATCTTTCCAAATGAGAAAGTCTTGCTTAATTTCCTTTCTGCTCTCATCAAAAACCAGGACCCAGACGTTTTTGTTGGTCATAGATTGGAGAATGTATCATTGGATGTTTTGGTTCACAGAATGCATGATTTGAACGTCACCACATGGTCCACGTTTGGTCGTCGGAATAGGAAACAATGGCCAGAAAGATTTGGACGAAATTCCACTGGATTTAACAGTAATCTACAAATAAGAGAAATCTTCCAAGGTAGATTACTCTGTGACATTGCGAATGAAATGGGTCAATCTTTGACAATGAAATGTCAATCTTGGGATTTACATGATATGTACGATGTTGTTTGTAAAAAGAAATATGTCCCATTGGATATAAATTATCAGAATCCAAGATACGCTGATGATCCAGATTTGATTATGATGCTGTTGAAAGATTTAGACACGTGTGTTAAGATTACAGCTGAGATTGCATATTCTATCCAAATTTTGTCTTTATCCAAGCAATTGACAAACATTGCCGGGAACGCATGGTCACATACATTAAGCGGTACAAGAGCAGGTAGAAATGAGTTCATTTTACTTCACGAATTCAAACGTAATGGTTATATTGTGCCAGATAAAGAAGACAAATTTCACAAGAATACTACACAACAACAGGAGGCTAAAATGGAATCAGTTGATGACGACGCTACAACAGCCACATCAAATAAAAAACCTAAATATCAAGGTGGTTTAGTTTTTGAACCAGAAAAAGGATTGCACAAGAATTACATTCTAGTTATGGATTTCAATTCGTTGTATCCCAGTATTATTCAAGAATTTAACATTTGTTTCACAACTGTTGATCGTGATAACTTCAATATCACACACGACGAGGAAAAGGATTTACCAAGTTATCCTGATAAGGAATCAACACAAGGTGTGTTGCCAAGATTATTGAATAATTTAGTTTCTCGTCGTCGAGAAGTTAAGAAGTTGTTAAAAGACCCAAAAAATACACCTTTTCAAAAGGCCCAATTCGATATCAAACAACAAGCATTGAAATTAACTGCGAACTCGATGTATGGTTGTTTGGGTTATGTTAATTCAAGATTTTACGCGAAGCCTTTGGCTATGTTAGTCACAAATAAAGGTAGAGAGATTTTGATGGATACAAGACAGCTTGCAGAATCTATTGGACTAAGAGTTGTGTATGGTGATACTGATTCGGTTATGATTGATACTGGAGCAGATAACTTTAAGGATGCAGTCAAGATTGGAGAAGAATTCAAAGTTCAGGTGAATGAACGGTATAGATTATTGGAGATTGACATTGATAATATCTTCAAAAGATTATTGTTGCACGCAAAGAAGAAATATGCTGCCATGAATGCGACAATAGATAAGACAACTGGAGAAGAAACTGCTACCTTAGAAGTTAAAGGTTTGGATATGAGACGTCGTGAGTACTGTCAATTATCGAAAGATATTTCCACATTTGTCTTAACGAAAATTCTTTCTGATTTAGATCCAGAACAATCATTGAATGAAGTTTACGATTATCTTGAAGAAATGTGTGGTAAGATCAAAAACCATGAAATTGAAATCAGTAAGTATAGGATCAACACCAAGCTCTCCAAAGATCCAACTAAGTATCCAAATGCCAAATCGATGCCACAAGTTCAAGTTGCATTAAGAATGAGAAAAGATGGTAAAGTTGTCAAAGCTGGAAGTGTGATAACATATGTAATTACGGCACCAGTTGATGATGAAGACAAATCTACCCCAGCTGAACGTGCCAGAGCTATACAAGAGCTTTTGAGTAAAGATAATAAGTTGAAACCAGATCCATCCTACTATTTGGAAAAGCAAATATTTGCCCCGGTTGAAAGATTACTTGAGCGTATTGAAGGTATTGACTTGACCAGGGTAGCAGGATGTTTGGGAATTGATACCAGAAGGTATATCTTGAAAGCAAGAAACAATGAGACCAGTGGAGAAATCATGCATTTGGAAGCTAATATTTCTGATGCAGAAAGATTCAGACAGTCGAGTTATTTGGTGTTACAATGTAAATGTGGACAAAACTTCAGGTTTGGAGGAATTCAAGCTTCCAAAGAATACAAGGTAACGTTCAATGGAATCTGTTGTAACCAATGTGAGTATACGTTCCCAGCAATTAGATTGACATCTCAATTAGAACACACTATCAGAACCCATATAGCATTGTATTATGCCGGTTGGTTAGTGTGTGACGATTCCGCTTGTGGAATTAGAACAAGACAAATCTCGGTATATGGTAAGCGTTGTATTGGGAACTCTGGAACAGCGCATGGATGTAAAGGCATCATGAGATATCAGTACAGTGATAAAGCAATCTACAACCAGCTTCTTTACTTCCAATCGATTTTCGATGCAACCAAAACTAAAAAACACGAGCTCAAACCCATATATGATGTTTTCGACAAGAACAACCAAATAACGAAATTACCACTGGGACAAATTGATGCTCTAGTAGAACAAAACCGCGACCTATTCCAATCGTGTCACCAAGTTGTCGACAAATACTTGAGCAACTGTGGTCGTCGGTATGTCAACATGGGATCCATCTTTGACTTTATGACAAACGAATAATATGTACATTAGAGAGTATATGCGGACCTAAGTCTGCCTATAAATAAACACATTAACGTAATCGGAGAACGTAGGAATATAACACAGAACCGTCCTGAAGAGCGTAGAAGTTCAGTTACAGGCTGAGCATTTGTAATACCACTCGTCTGACACTCAAACCTGGGCTTTGGGTAACTGCACAATGCCTGGTCTGGGAGCCTGTGTCAGTTTACTTGTGCTAGTAAATAGCCTACACGGTGAATTTACGTAGATAAACGGGAAATAAAAAGTAGAGCACTAAACTGTAACACTTGTGATAATTTCTACTTTGTCTGTCGTTAAGACTGGAACGTAGCATTCTTCCGGAGCAACCTTCTATTGCGTCTTAGTCGGCAAGGTTTTTCGCAGCCATTTGAATAATTGTGCATAGCGCTACCATGTTCCACCCCAGTATACGATGTTTCGAATTCCGTGTTAGGACAAAAGTATAGCGGCAAGGACGTAATACAGAAGTCACCAGCATACAAAGTCTGAGCACACAGCTACTATACTTATTCAGTCCTCGGTATTGTTGTGGTTGTAGCACTAAAACGGTTTTAGCGTGAAGTCGTGTCTCCTCCAGGCACTCTGGAAAAATTCCTGGTAAACAAAGTGCAAGTATAATACTCACTTCACTATCATGAACTACGGACAGGGAATGCAACATAGTGGGGGCCAATCAATGGTACCACAGAAAATGATGCAACTGCTGCAAGGCCAGGCGCCATCAGGAGCGCAACAGCAGCCGTTTGTGATACCACCACAGATGTTGGCTAACCTCACACCACAACAGCTTCAACAGATGAAAAACCATCCACAATTTCAAGAAATCATGAGGCAATACATGCAGCGACAACAGATGCAAGCGATGCAGCGTCAGCAGAACTTTGCTACTGGGCAGCCTGGTCTGGTACCGCTGTCGCAAGTAGGAGCTCAGCAACGGTACCCACAAGCAGCAGGTCGACAACAAAGTTTCGCTGGTGGGCAAGCACCTTACCAGAACATTCCTCCTCAGCAGCAATCATATAATCCAGTACAACAATTACCTCCACAGGCCCTGGCTGCTCCACAACAGGCATTACATCAGCCATATGGTAATCCCCAGCAACCAGGAATGGTGCAGCAAATGGCACCACAGGCCATGCTGCAGTTTTCCAGACATCAAGCTCTGCAAGACCAAGCAGTTCCACCGGGAGCAATTGCTGGTCAGAGCCAACACTTGCATGTTGGACAAAATCCCGCAGTACGAGGTGGTGGCCATGTAGGTGCACATACTGAAATTAAAGATGCCACTCCACAAATCCCACCGGAGGTTTTAGAAAAGGTTCCAATCACACAATTGTCGAGTTTGGATCAATGGTCAAAAAAATTGTCGGAAGATGGGAAACCGGTACCTCTTGATTTGAAATTGTATGAGTCGATCATCAAAAATGATAGTAGATTCATTGCAGGATATAATGAACAACTTCGAGGTAATAAGAGCTTATTGGAAGGGATGAGTAAAGATGCCCTTGCATACAACCAAATAAAGCAATTGAGAATGCAGGCAATCAGTCTATCAAACCAAGGAAAGTTCAATAATAGCATCTGGGGAGAAGGGTTCCAAGGGTACGGAAATGGAATTACAAACGGGCAGACCAAGTTGATTTTTCCTGGAAAGGATTTTACTGAGAGACAAATCAATGAAAGGGTGCTCAAGTACATCAAAGAACCTAGTAGTTTCATACCCATCCGTCTCGACTTTGACCAGGAGAAAGATAGATTCAAGTTACGAGATACATTTTTATGGGATTCAAATGAGGAAATTTTAACAGTGGAAACATTTGTGCATCAATTGTTAGAGGATTATAAACTCATTCACCGGAGCCATTTCGATTTGATTGTGCAAACCATAAAGGAACAGATAAATGAGTATCAAAAACGGCCAACGAAAACCGTTGGAGAATTAAGAATTCCTATTAAAGTAGACATCACAATTAATAATACTCAATTGAATGACCAATTCGAATGGGATATACTAAATTTCGAAGATAATGATCCGGAAGAATTTGCAACCGTTATGTGTGATGAACTCAGTTTGCCTGGAGAATTCGCCACCGCAATTGCCCATTTGATACGCGAACAAACACAAATGTACTATAAGGCGTTATCGTTAACTGGGTACAGTTTTGATGGTGCGCCCATTCAGGAAGACGAGATAAGAAGTCACATCTTGCCGTCTATACGAATGGGTGTGGATGACAATAATGATGATATCTTGACCATCTTGCGGAACCCCACGACGGTCGCCGATTACAGTCCATCATTGGTCAAGTTGAGTCAGTTAGAAGTGGAAAGATTTGATAAAGAAATTGAGAGAGATAGTAGAAGAAAGAGAAGACACAATGCTACAGAGGAACTACAACTCAGCAGCAGAGGAACAAGTTCTAGAAGATTGGCAGCATTTTATGCCGGAAGAGGGGGACCCACTATACCAGATCTTTCTGATTTACCAAAAACATTCCGAACTCCAGCACCACTGTCAATACTACCAGGAGCCGTTGATTTGGCAGTTCCAGCAATTTACGACTACAGCGAAGTATTTGTTAACAAGACCCAAGTCCGAAACCCTGATTACAAGCCGCCACCTCCACCAAACTACAACAACCAACGAGTCAAATACAACCACGATCCAAACAAGGCAAGTTTCACAGTGGTGATCAAAATGCCCTAATGCAATGTGAAGGAATAATGCACTTGGGTGAGAAAAGCCTCTGTGAAAGTCCATAGTGAATATATACAAACCTATAAATGGCGCGTGCAAATTATAGGCTCAAGCTCCACAAGTTACCGTTCATAGCCTGTGCAAGTTGAATTGCCGAAAAATCAATACATTGTATTATATTGTTAAGTTATACTGTGAGAATGAGGATGGCACTCGATGTCAGGCACAATATCGTATAATTTTCAATGGAATGTAGACCGAAGTGCCAACCTACAACTAGACAAGTAGATATCGATACAACAAACCCTAAACCACAAGAATGTACACTACTAAGGCTCATGGAAACTTTATTCGAGAAGGCTCTCAAATAGTACCCGCGAAAAAATCATATCGTTTGCGGAGTTGGCTCAACAAAAGAATCCTCATGTGAATTCACGTATATAGGGCCAGAAAATGCCCCAGATGTGAAAATTGTAGGAATTTCAATCTGTAGAGATATATTGACCATGACTAAATACGCATTGATTTCTGGTGGTGCCGGGGGTATTGGTTCCCAATTGACGATTCAATTCGCTAAGCGACACTACACTGTGATTGCAACTGCACCAGAACGTCACCTTTTTGAAATTAAGCAGTTGGCTAAAGAGTACCCCAATATCATTCCATATGCG
>ERZ778017.3533-NODE-3533-length-10979-cov-4.857927_pt1 | contig 10979 bp, 5 predicted proteins | sample MGYA00375747_ERZ778017 | MGnify/ENA primary metagenome ERZ778017 (study PRJEB29350, sample SAMN05509838) | bioreactor metagenome | biome: bioreactor; material: wastewater | place: South Africa: University of Cape Town | collected 2014-03-17 ... | reverse complement strand
TACGAGATATTGGCGTGACTGGAGTTCAGACGTGTGCTCTTCCGATCTCCATCTTTTTATACTGTTTCCTAGTCCGTTTCTAAAACTATCACCTGTCCAACTGACAGGGTTTACAAGCACGACTGCATCAAATAAATTTGGCTCTAGCAATGAAGCCACAAGAGAAACGGCTCCCCCCATGGAGTGTCCAACAATAATGTTTAGAGCATTCTGCTTCATAAAAAATTCTTCATTTTTCAAAAGTTTACAGACATCTCTGCTCCCATCAAGCCAATGATAAAAGTGTCCCAACTTTCCAAGGTTTGCCTGCGCAGAATCCCCGTGGTTAACTGCATCAACAGCAATACATGCATTTAAGCGAGGATATTTTTGATACAACAAATCGATATAATAGTGCCACACTCCTTTGTTCATCCCTACTCCGTGCAAAAATACCATGTTGATAGGGTTATCTACAACCCTGGTTGTCTGATACCGCCTGTAACATATCTTCAACTGATAATCCTCATCATTCTTTGACGGCTGGTCCAATACTACCGATCCAGGGTATCTTGGATGCGAAGCTTCAGCAGTCACCAATTCATACGTGTAGTAATTAGATGTTTCAGGTACTAGCGGCATATTTTAAAAGTCCGAATGATACTTTTGTCAGATCACCTGTTCACTTGGCCCGAAATCTGGGGTTAATATACTTCTGTTTAAACGACGGCCCGAGGAAATAGGCCCTGCACTTGGGGAACTAACAATATGGCTAACTAAACTTCTTTCTTGGATGGGACAATCCCGCTGACATCGGCAGGTCGGCCATTATAATGTACTCATCACCTTCATATGTATATGGCATTTGTATCTGCTTTTGTATCAATTTGATCGTAAGTTCTCACTGATACGTATGTCCATCTCGGAGTTGTTTTTTCGGTGATGTTTGTAGTTGAAAGCAAATCTCTGTGCACCCAACATTTTTCTACTGAGACTTGACGGCCCAGTTGCGTGGTTTAAATCGCACAAATGTCGGTAACTTGTAGCTCCGTCGTATCATCCTCGGACGTATCAATGTAAACGAAATCATGTAGACACTCTGTCATCGAACATGGTAGCGCCAACATAATAGACTTGTCAGCATATTCACGGAGACATGATTGTTGTATACAAACAAGTAAAGGCTGAGGATGTTAACAAACAAACAATAACACAACTGAGAGTTTGAACCTTCAATTGATGGAAATAAGCTGTTTTCTCCGCTGAAAAATTACCACGATAATCACCAAATTGCGTGGCTCCCTTTATGGCAAATTTGACTAGTCAACACTTGAATCAGAGTGAAAATATACATACATAGGATGATACGTCTTGTATAGCAATACTACAGATATATATTAAAATTCGTAGGTTCTATAATAGACGTCGATCAGCCTGTTCATATATGTCCTGATAGTTAGTAATTAGGATACATAGCTAGCCCTCCTTCACACCTTGCTTTTGACAATTCGAATTTAAGACTTCATGTCATGTTGGTTCAAGATTTCTATTGATTCTTCTTTGTGGAATCTGTGCTTGTGCGGTCGAAGAATGTACTAATAAGTTTGGCCAAAACCATGAGAACTCCCAACGATATAGCAACGCTGGAAATTGTGTTTATCCTTTCAAACGTGGAATATCCGTTTGGGATAGTAAATGTGGACTTGTCCTTGCTAGATATAAAATGGTAGAATACGGTATTGTTTGTGAAATATGTCTCATAGTTTCCTCCAATGGGCAACCTGTTATCAAATGGAGATTTTTCAAGCAAATAGCTATCCCGGACATCGCAACCATAAAACACTATTGGATTCGTATTGACTATTTCTGTATTCTTTTTCGATTCGTGAGGTAATTGGTATCGTGAATGTAAGGTAAATTCTATATCATTGGAGAAATCTGAAGGAAGCTCAAACAATACTTCTTGACCCCATTTATCGATTTTGTATGCTGGAAGTTCCAAATTGTCCTCACCATTACTCACAACCAATTCTGCGCCAGATGGCACTGACTGATATTTGTCAAATATCAACGATTTGTTTAATGGGAGATAGTAATACAACTTGCACTCAAGAACGTCATCATCAATAGGAGCTGTAAACGTCGTATTAGTCAATAGTTTTGGATGTAACCCATTGGGGAGCACATTATGCTCAATTTTTCTAATGTTTCTATGTCTAGGTTTTATGTGAAATAATGTTTTGAAGATGTACTCATCATCCGAGTTGTTTTCATCAAGAATCACCCGTATCCCTGACAAAACAATATCGTCGTTGGAAGATATGGTCTTATCAATCATAAAAAGGCCTATTTCTTGATAATCAGAGTTCAATTGCCACGAAACTGGTGAATTAACCGGGATTTTGTGCAATTGTTTGATAGTAACTACATCATTTTTCCAATGAAAATCGATGACTTCACTGTTGACTCCGTTCCAACCAGGATATTGAAATGTATAAGTGTCTGAAATGTCGTAAAAGTACACGGAATTGACATTTTGAATCCATTCCTTTTCGTCAATTGATCTTCCTAAAACATCGTTTAACAACTGGGAAACTTGAATGAAAAATTCCTCTTTATTAAACAATTGATGCAGCGTATTAGGTTGGACATTAACAGTAAATCCATTAGCATAATTGTAACTGAATACCTTGTTGGGAATTTGCTCACGAACTTGGGTAATACGCAACTCTCTAATCAAGTCATATTTCTTCACTGTGGCAAGGGTTGATTTAGTCTCTTGGAGAAAGTCTGTTTTTGTTTGGAGATCCAAATGGGTTTGATCTACCAGCTTTAGAATGTCATCATTGGAGTTTCCAGGATTAAATATCGTTATTCTTTGTCTCATTAAAAACACGTACTTGAGCTGATTTATATTGTGAAATTTAATTTCGCACTTAGAGTTACAGTACTAATCAGTATAATTAGTAAGAATAACAAAAGGAAAATTGTCAGTTTGCAGCAAAGCATGTGACATAAAAGATTACGGCATAGCAGCTTACGAAGTTTGCCAATCATCAGTAAATTGCAAAAAGCCCAGACCTAAATTGGAAGATTTGTCGTTCCTGATTGTACTGTTGCTGTACCACGAGACGGTAGTAGAATTACCACGAGGGTACAGCGAATTTAGTACGAAACTGAAAACGCGCCACTACAACACTCACAAATCGTTAAATTCATTACATTATTAAATATACTCCATTAAAGGAATTTTCTAATCCTAGAAACCATCACCGTAGAACTAAACAAAACACACCTTATTTTGCGACTTGACTACAACTTGTTTTGGTTAACAAGGAAGAGTTTGAACGAGTCTAATTGGATACCCTGGCCCATTAACGTGGACTTCACGAACCTATGAGTCCGTATCACTTTTGGTACGTCGACGTCTATTGGCAATTCTTCAGACGATTCATATTCATATAGCACATTAATTATACTGTCAATAGTAGGCTGTAAATGTTCCACCAAGTATATTTGGATTAAGTCATCTATTGTCGATAAGTTACATTTCAGTATGAGCGAAAGACGAGCATTAAACTGGTCTATTATAGCTAGCATGTTGGATGTAAGTGACTCTAGTCTAAATAGCGACAGTGTAGGTTTAATTGTGGTAGCGAAGTTCAAGAACTCGTCGTTATTAAACGAGTCACAAAGATTCAGTAGTTTCTCCGCATAAAACAAATGCTTGCTTAGGGGCTGTACTTGAGACGATTGGGATGCTGTACGGGGTAAGGTCATTACGGAAAGAGAGAAATTAGACTCGACTAAAAATGAAATTAAAATCTATACTCAATCGCATGCGTCTTTGCCCTGATACTTATATTACGGGACAAGAAATTGTTGGTACGATATTAGCCCCTCCTTAGTGTCTTGCACCAGAGGACTGTGTTTAATCTGGTGATTAAGACCATAACCGAATTCTATACACCGTACTACAGAAATAGGGGCATTATTATTGCAGCACGACCAAGCACGGATGGATGATGCGACGTATTGTCTGCATACGGCATGAGCCGTAGCAAACTCCAAGATTGTATTTGCGTATAGTTAGATAGAAGATACGCACTACACAATAGCAGATGCATACGACTCTGTTTGTGAGTTATAGCTTACATTAAGCACTCTTTGTTACGTTTGTACGAACTGCAATCGTCAATAGCAACGTCCTAGTCCGCGGATTCGATGCTTCTGGAGAGTTGTCGAAGTTGCTACGTACGTTGAGTAGGATCTCAGCAACTTCCGTCGAGCAATTGGGCTTGCAGTAATGTTTCTGACATATTAAACTGCGCTGATATGAAGCTGGTTCTGTGCTAATGTCGGTCTGAAGGACTATTGTGTGGAGAGCACTGTGTGCCGGTGTGTATGTAGGTGTAGCTGTAGATAAGAAGTACGTCAAGCCACCAGCATCCGCAATGCAGACACTAGAGTGGCCTCTACGCTCCACAGCCTTTTTTATCGTTCACTTGCTCACGCAGAATCAGAGGTATTGTCTACATTGGCCGAGAATCAATCAAATGGTGACTTTTTTCGTTCCTCCTTGCATGGTTGTTGAAGTCTGGTAGTAGGTTTGTGTTCGTAAATTGTCTACGTGAATTTGTTGTCAAGAGTGTCTGCGTATATCTGTTTATTTATAGTTCTTTATCCATTTCCATGCAATCGTTTCTTCAACAAACAGCCACAAACCATCTCTAACCCCTAGTGCTGTAGTTCTACATTGTTGCTAGATTATCCCTCTAAGGCTGTGCTATACTTTTTATGTACATGTTTGTTATACACTCTATTTTTGCTATCCTATAGCTCATCATTTTCATGGTGCCATACCTTTGCTGTGGGTATCAAGACTTTGTACTCAATGAAGAGATCACCATATTCTTGTTTGTGTGAGTCGTCAGGATGTACAATAGGCATTCCCTTTCCTTTGATAATGTCAACCTCTCCTTCCAACACACTTACATTTTCATCTCGAGATAACATGATATCGCCGTCATTGTCGTCTAAGAACCTAATAGCTCTCTTCCAGTTTCCTTGTGTCGCCTCCTTCAAGCTCAAGTATTCAGTACGGTACAAATTATTACCAACTCTTCTGTAACCCCACGATTGTTTGAAATCTTCTCTAAAATTCAAAATTAAATCTCCAGGAATGATATCTGGGTGACGGTCTCCTTCACCTTCTAATACTACGTTTGAGTCTCTTGCTTGGCCAGGTTTAAGATAAACATCGTAATGACGTGGACCATGTACAGAACCTTGACCACGACAATGAGGACAGTGATTAGTGATTTTATTACCTTTACCACCACACTCATCACATTGCATTCTCATGGTTTGTATCATACCAGGTGCTAATTGTCTTTGTATTTGAATTTCTCCTTGTCCGTGACACTTCCCACATTTATGTGTCTGTCCGTCTTTGGACCCTGTACCATCACAGACTTCGCACAAGTTCATCATTTCCATGTCGAACTCAATCAACTTACCGTTATAGAAATCCTTTAATGACACATGCAAATTAGCCTGGGCAGAGTCTCCCTTACGGACTCTGTGGCCTCCGCCATGGCCACCGTGACCACCAAAAAATTGTTGGAACATGTCACCAAACATGTCCCCATTGAACCCAGGTCCACCAGGTCCACCAGGTCCGTCAGGATTTCCAAAACGGTCGTAGTTGGCACGTTTCTTCTCGTCACTCAACACTTCATAGGCCTCACCAATCTCGATGAATTTGTCATGAGCTTCTTGGTTTCCTTTATTCTTATCCGGATGGTACTTTAATGTCAATTGACGATACGCAGTTTTGATCTCTTTTTCACTAGCGCCTTTGCTGACTCCCAAAATTTGGTAGTAGTCTTTGGCACTCACGAACGCCGCTACGCACACAAGCACAATTAGAAATACTATCTTCATTGCTATGAAATCACGAATGTCAATCTTGAAGAAACACGTCAACACCTGCGCACAAATTTTGTAGACTACAACACCGGTATAGCATAGAAAAAATGCGAATTTACTAGAAAAAACAGTACTTCAAATGTGCAAAATAGGTGTCTGCAGCCAGACAAAAATTAATCTGTCGAAAAAGACACAGTTATTAAAGACAATTGGCAGTAGAAGTATTACAACAGTGCGTGTAACACATAGAGGTGTCCTGGAAGTTTGCGCGATGTATTGTAGATGCAGAAAGCTACGATGATAGTGCTAGCCCACATGGTAAACCTTAGGGCGGTCTACAGCTGTTAACAATGGAAGTGTTTGCTGGTTAGAGTTGGTGTTGGAGTCCAATGGTATCGAATATTGTGTAGTATCGTAGAAATAGCGAGCTGTCGAGTGTAAGGTAGAGCAGCGGGTAGACATATGAAAATCGGGGACTCTGCGCTGAAGTGTCGAGCTAAAGACTACCACGTTGCATCTTCTGTGTCTTTCGAAACGAAAGGAACGTGCAACAGATTTGAGATCTATTACTATTGGTGGTGGAGCACTCCTGGACGATCGCAGTACAGATAAGGATAATCCATCACAGAAGATCCCTTGAGAAGGTGCGTTACAAATCGCAAATGTAAGTTACCCAAAAGAAATGATGCTCACTTAAAACAAGCGGACGCTGCCAAAGTTTCAACATGGCGTAGAGATACGTAAGTGTTCCATTGCCTCGTAGTTCGCAAAGATCGTAACCATTCTGTAATACAAAACCGAATATGTACCTATACACATCTACAAAGGGCACAACAGCCGATTTGACAAAGATACGACCAAAACTAGTCAATCAGTACTCTGAAATGGCTCTGGTGTAATACTAGGGTAATGTCTGGCTGTGGTTTGTAGCATCATCGGGCCTCTAAATCGGAACACGGTGGTTTGCAACCGATGTACCATTTGCATGCGACGCTAAAAATATCTACAAGCAGAGTTTGTGTCTGAAGACAATGCTTCCAAGCACTTTAAACTGAAAGAAATCAACAACAATTTACACCGTTCGTGTTTTCAATAAATAGGAATAATTGTACCATTGCGCTGCTGCCAACAGTTTCACCTTGCGCTAAGAACTGACAAAAGTCGACTCTTCCACGTTCAAACTATAATCACCGGTATGTCCCATTCCCCATTAAATGACTCCTAGAGCTGTTAATGCGTTTACAGTTTTACCACTTTGGAACACAACTCCTCGTGACACAAAATGTATCGGCGGCTTACCAAAATTAGGTGTGGCGCCGCATTCAAATTTAATAAATCTGGGGAAATTTACCGGCAGCAGTTTTACAACCAAAGCTCTTTTCTTATACAAGAACAGCAAAAGTCTTCAGTAAAGTTGCTAGCTCCAAGTAGAACATTTATTCACTGGGGAATTGTAAAGCAATGTGGAGTTACTTGCCAGTGGCCGTGAGGTTCATCGCACATGACGACATTTACGCTGTGTCTGGAGTCTACTTGATCGAAGAAGAAAACAATCAAATTATCGACCAATTTGTGTTAACAATCGGGTACTTTCCAAAAGCAAACTACAAAATTCTTATCACTTCCAATAGACAACCGTTTCCTGAAACTGTAAATTGGTATCCGGGCGGTGTACAACAAACTTATCATTTGAACGAACATCCATCATTAATGGAAAAAATCCATTTCTTCAACAATAGCCACTTTAAGTTCCTTCCACATGATACCATTAGCCACAACAACCACAATAACTTGTGTCTTTTTAAGTTGAAAGTTCATGATTTGAGTTTCATTGCTGCCAATAAATTCTTGTCTATTGATTTCAATTCTGAAAATGTAGAGATTGGTGACGCAATTACTATCAACTCATTCCCATTTAACTTCACCAACTCACTTTTGTTTTCCAACTTTATATCAAAGGGTACAATTAACTATAAATTAGACAATGTGTCCTTTCTCTCGGATGTAAAGTATTTGGAGAATACTATTGGCGCCATTGTAAACTACGATTTAGGATCGGTGGGATTAATCATGGGTCACTTTTCAAAATTGAATGGTGATGGGGACTTGACTATCATTTTGTCATGGGATACGATTTGGCATTTCTTGTCCGGAAAAACGATGAAATATGTACTTTCCAGTGGTGGTATATCTGCTGAGCAAGCCGTTGTACCCAGCACCAATCCGTCACAACTTGTGTCATCAGAATTTCCAGTATACGCCATACTATTATCCAATAGTACAACAAAAAAATGGGGTTCTTGCATTTACTATAAACCAGGGGTTTTTGTAACTAATAACCATGTTATCAACGATTTGAAACAGTTCAAGGGTGAAATATTCTTGTCTAATTCAGTTACAATCCCAATAAGAATGGTCAATATTTACACTCCATTTTCCGAACTTGATTTAGCGTTCATCTATATCGACAATACGCATGATTTATCTCATTTGACTCCAGTCAACACCACTACCAATTACGATATTGGAGACCCAGTTTCAAGCATTGGTTACGGATTATTCTTTAACGAAAACTGGTTGAAACCAGTAGAGTCAAAGGGAACAATCAACTGCAGATTTGAGCTACCCTTACAGGACTCTGGTCGTCCCACCAACTCTATAATCATCACGTCTTCATCTTGTTGGAACGGGTCATCTGGTGGTGGATTGTTTAATAATAAGAATGAATTGATAGGATTGATTTGTTGCAATGCTCAGGTGAAAGTTCCAAGCTTTGACGATAAAGGTGAATTTGTAACCAACACTGAAAAGGTTGAAAAACTTTCCGAGTTTTCATTGGTATTACCAATTGAAGTCATAGATTATTGCTTCACTAGACCCGAATCGATAAACCCTGATGTGACAAGTATTTGGCAATTGAATTCGTTCCACAATGACGTCATTGTCGAGTCTTCGAAGTTATGAACTTGTCTTACATGTTTCCTAACTGTTTTGCGATACATTGTCTACAGTGACTATTGAATCTATAATTAGAAATAAAAACGAAACGACCTGTTCGATTATGATACATAATGAGATATGAGTAAAGATTTGCTGATAATATATACTTCCGAGGAGAACTTTGACGTTAGATAGCAATTGTAAGTTTCACATTGACAAATAAATATTCTATGTTGACCTTTGTATACCAGGCATCATCTTTAGCAATTTATCATCTTTATCATCAACTTTAGGTAAAATGGGTGGTAAATGAAGATCTTGAGAACCAACCATTGGCACTTGTGATGCATATGTGGAGTATCCTGAGAACCTGGGATTGTTGAGTGTCTGACTAGCAGGCTGTCTCAAGTATGAATTATTTGCATTTGGAGTTGCTAAAGGTGTAACTATACTGGTAATACCCCCATTGATGTCCATACCTGAATTGTGTTGCAAAATACCTAAAGTGATACTGTTGGATCTTCTTTGGTTGTCTATCAATGGAGGAATGAATGAGTCTGTTGAGTTCATTGAAGCAGTGTTGTGTGAGTAACCATGGTTATGATCTTTAAACTTGTTAAACTCGGTTGCTATAATATTGTCCACAGACTGATTGACTGTCAACTTCAATAAACTAATCGAATTAATTGCCGGTGAATTTGCTTTATAGTTGAACTTAATGAATTCTACCCACGTGTCCAAAATGTTGTCAAACTTCATCTTTAGAATCAGAAACCACTTCTGGTTGAATTGGAAAAGTTCAATGCCATTATTTGCAGTAGCTTCCAGTTGGGTTTCAATCAATTTAACCAAAGGTGCTTTATTATCCAACACCATATACATTAACGATTGTAATATATAATTCTCTTCAAATAATTTGTTTTGATTCCAAATAATTAACAAAATTTTGACCATTGTTAAATACCATTCAAAAATAAGTAGATTGATTTTTGTCAACTCATGATCATTATATGAAGATAAGTCGAGAAACTTCAAGTTCAAATACGGACTCAAAAAAACAATAGGAAAACTAACGATCGCTAAATTGTTGTTAATATCAACATTATTCTGTTTATAATTGAAGAAATTGAACAACCCAACTTGAAAGTTTCCATTTAATGCCACTGAATTAGTAGCAAGCAAGTAGTTAATGGGATAATAAATATTGATTTCTTGAGCAGTGATGCTTAACAAGTCCCAATTATACATGTTAGTAGGAATAAACACGTAATTCTGCAACAATTCATGAAACTTTGAAGGTGAATTAATAATCAAATTCTTCTTGAATAAAGCAAATAACTTCAATGACGATGATGTAGCTGAGTTGTTGACAGTCATACTACCTGTTGATGACCGACGAGGAAGTGAGGATGGATCCATGGAATTCGACTGTGGAAAAATATGTGGGAAATTATTTGTTACATCAATGTTAAAACTCTTGTTTACCAAAATAATAGAGTTGTGCAAACAGTTTTTGGCGCTAAAAATCAAAAACTCCTCACCATTAATCAAGTTTTTCAATTCGTTTTGCAAAGTGGAAATAACAATATTTTTATGAAAATCCGATACATCAGAATTAATACAAGATTTAGCAGAACTTTTAAGAATAGAATTCAACGAATCATCTAATGCTTCACCCAGTGATCCATTAGAATCATCGTGAGGCAAATCAGTACCAGACTGATTGTGGTTGTTAATTACATCAGATGTATTCTGATTGGTGGTAGATTGACTTCTCTCATGAACGAAATTTGATCCATCAATAACTCTTCTGAATTTCAAACCGGGGTAGATTTTTGGTGGAACAGATAAGTAATCGGACAATAATAAATAAATATTCCAAAACAAGGGTAAATTCACATTGATCATTATTTCATCGTCCAGTAGATTACTGTAGATAATGTAGGAAATATCATTTAAGTAATTCAAAATTATGGAGTTGCTGATAAATTCAGATACAGTGGAATCACAGTATTTCAGTAAATCATAATTTAAGTAGATAAAACTCAAAATGAATAGATTGTTTAGAATTTCAATTTTGTCTAATAAATTGTTGTTATTGTTATAATTGGGAATAAGCTGTTTGATCA